>JADMIO011609019.1_pt1 | contig 109185 bp, 126 predicted proteins | sample 8958161 | NCBI WGS metagenome assembly JADMIO01 (sample SAMN16585339, study PRJNA669376) | soil metagenome | isolation source: Crop rotation soil | place: USA: Cullars Rotation, Alabama | collected 2011
CGCGACAACTTGTCCACGTGGAATTCTAAGCTTAGGATCCCAATGTGCTGGAAAGAGTGATGAGCTTGAACAAATTATGCAGATAAATGCAAAGATCAAGTTTGACAAATTTGTGATGGATACAAACAATTCCCGATGCATTGCATGTAATGGAATTTTGCAGCCAGTTGAAAAATATAGAATCATAGGAAAGATTCCAGAAGGAGTCTTGGAACGAGAAAAAAAGTTTTGGATGTGCGATTCCTGCAAAAAGATTTACTGGGAAGGAACCCATTTTGCAAAACTTCAAGAGTTTGTATCCAGATTAAATGATAGAATGAATTGATTGTATCAGATGAAGACGGTCAGATATTGGTAAAGACTGCACGCCTAGTTGTTACACGATACATCAAAGATGGGAAAAAAATCGAACTATCAAATGATATAAAATCCAAATTTTCATTCAAGTCAGGAGTATTTGTTACACTAGACAAAGAAGATAATCTAAGAGGATGCATAGGATTTCCAACTCCAGACAGGATGTTGCACCAGTCTCTTGTAGATGCAGCTATTGCATCATCGACAGAGGATCCTCGTTTTCCACCTGTGAGAGCACAGGAACTAGACGATATCACGTTTGAAGTTACCATACTGACTCCACCTGTTGAGATCAAAGTCAATGATACCGCAGAGTATCCTAAAATGATAAAGATAGGCAGAGACGGCCTCATTGTAAAATGGGAACTTGGGTCAGGACTGCTTTTGCCTCAGGTTCCTGTTGAATATGGCTGGAATGAGACAGAGTTTCTAAATCACACGTGTGAAAAAGCTGGAGCACCTTCCAGTCAATGGAAACAAAAAAGTGTAAAGATTTCAAAATTTGAGGGAATCGTATTCAAAGAGACAAAACCAAACGGGCCTGTCAAGAGACTAGAGTTATAGAATTTTTCCTTCGACTGCATCAAGTGTTATTTCTTTATTTTCTTGCAATAAATCATAATCATCTTTGCTTACAACAACTAGTGGAATATTTGATATCGCACATCCAGACGCTGTAGTCAAATCAGCCTTTATGCAGATCATGGCAAGCGGTGCACACTTGTTATACTTTAGAGAATACAAAGTATATGCACCGACACTGCTTCCTATTCCAAAAGGAAATGCAAGAATTTTGTCTCCAATTGATTTTCCATAAAGATCATGTTTTTTGTCATGCACCATGCCTGTCTTTTTATCAATTCCGCCAAGAAAGTTTATCGGATTTTTAGCTACAAGTAGTGGACCTTTTGTTTTTCCTCGAACAATTACCTTGACGTTCATCTTGTCTCCTCCTCCACAATTCTTTTGAGACTTTTGAGATTAACGTCAACCTTGTTAGAACTTTTCAGATAGTATGCACCCTTGACACTATTTGTAACAACAGAATCTACCTCCTTGTTGTTAACCAGTGGAGACAGACAAGTACAACAGTCATACAAGATTTCTCCGCCTGCCCGCTCTATCTCCTTTGAATAACCTAAATCCCTTATCTGTCCTTGAATTGCACGCGGACAAAATATCATGCAACGCTTTTGAAATGACCTTCCCTTTAGCATTGAAGCCAAGTCGCCAATCTCTTCAATGCCAAGTTGTGGACTGCCAAGTGTTATCAGATCACCTTTCTCAGAAGTATTAAGTTCATCATGAATTTTTTGCATCTCATTTTTGTCAAAGTCAATCTTTTCACCCTCTTCTTCGCCAAATGAGAACATCCCACATGCACCAGATGTACCCATTCCAGCACACAATGATTTACAGCTGCGCCTGTCAAGACCGTTTACACCAGATATGGCAACTGAGCTGCCTGCAACTTTGCCTGCAAAGTATCCAAGCATTCCATAGGTCAGCTCATCACGCGATTCTACCTTCATGCGAATCGTCAAGTTTGGTTTTCTTACGTTGTCATCTCTTAGATCAGAGTATGGACTCTTTCCAGTAAGTGCGCTGGCAAGAGCACTAAATGCACCTTCTTTGTTTGTCTTGAGTCCAGAAAATGAATTTGCGTAGATTGCAGCATTGCTTTCTGCAAAAGAAACATGAGTTCCTTGTTTTGGAACATCAAAGATTTCGTATGGAATGCAAGAATATGACGGAATGACTCCCATTTTTTCATAAGAGTTCTTGATGCTGCGCTGATTTTCAATGAACTTGTCATCAAGATGATATCGTGAAACTGAATCAAAATCAAACCCCATTGGGTTTACTGTAGTTTTTACCTTGAATTTTGCATCTTGGCTTAGATTTGCAAGAAATTCTTTTCCTGCATCCCCTATTGTATTATAATTGACTCCAGACAAGTGAGCCCACTCTATTGGAATTAATCTATCAGCGTCTGATGCTTCCCCAAGTGCTACAAGAGTACGATATGCAAGTGCAAGAGTTTCGCCTTGCTTGCCATCAAGTGCCGCTTCCTCTTCCCTTGTTAGTTCCAATACACGCCTTTGTTATAACAGATATAATACTTGTGTGTTCAACATAACATCAATTGGAAAAGATCAGAAGAATTTTAGACGGCATGATCTCAACAATGAATTCTGTCAAGCCACCTCGTATGACTGCTCTCAGGGAACTACGCGAGGCAGAAAATGGAAGTCCCCTAAGCATCTTGATAGGCACGATACTTTCTGCAAGAACAAGAGACGAGAGTACAGCAGCTGTGGTCAAGGTACTGTTCTCAAAATACAAGACTGCAAATTCGCTTGCAAGAGCAAAGTTATCAGATGTTGAAAAAATAATCAAGCGAACAGGCTTCTATCATGTCAAAGCAAAAAGAATAATCGAGGTTGCATCAATCATAGATTCAAAATATTCAGGAAAGGTTCCCAAGACCATGGAAGATTTGTTGAGTCTTCCCGGAGTTGGAAGAAAAACTGCAAATTGTGTTCTAGTTTATGCTTTTGACGAACCAGCAATACCTGTTGATACACATGTGCACAGAATTTCTAACCGACTAGGACTGGTGCAAACAAAGACCCCAGAAGAGACAGAGATCGAGTTGATGAAAAAAATTCCGAGGGAACATTGGCTGAGGATAAATGATTCTTTTGTCATGTATGGACAAAATATTTGCAAGCCAATTTCACCAATGTGTTCTGTCTGTCAGATAAAAAAAGACTGTAACTATTACAAAAACATCAAAAGCTAGGGTGATTTATTTTCAGAGACTTTTTTTGTTTCTTCGTTTCGTTTCTTTGTTTTTAACAGTACAACAATCAATGTTGCTGTTACTGCAAGTACCATAAACGGCATGTAGAATATTATATTTTGAGATGGATCTCCAGAAAGAATACTAAAAGTCAATGCACCGCCTTCTACTGGCGGAGGATCAGAAGCCGAGTTCATTCCAGAAACGGTAAACTCTCTCATGGTAAAGCCGGCTACATCCAGGTTGGAAACTGCCTCCTTTGATCCAACACTTACAGTGAGACCACCGCTGCTTGAGTGAGTTGCGGTGATAAGGCTGTCAGGAGTCCAGCCAATCTTTTTTTCATCGTGAATCATAAAGTATCCGTCTTCAGGAGTATTTACTGCGACCCAGAATCGATAATCAGGCTGGCCTCCCATTCCAATCTCGATAAACTTTGGCGTATTAATGTCCTCATACAATCTTACTACAACATTTCCTTCTTGATTTGTATACTGGAGCTTGTTTTGCATTTCAAGTTCCCAGTTGGTTACATGTTCGTGATCAAGCTTGAAGAGTGTAGCATTTTTGCTATAGACGTTAAATGCAGTATATGGAACTTGAAGAGAGTCATATCGCTCAGACTTGTTCATGGTTGATTCTTGAGCATAAACAGGCAAAAATGAACCTGCCAACAAAAGCACAGCTAGCAAGATACGCATGATCTGCAATGATACCATTTCAATAAAAATCTAGTCTACGAATGGATTCGCTAACTTTGTTAGGACTTGGAATACTTCGGGCCTCATCATGTATTCAGATGGATTCTGCTTGTCAAGAATCATTGCTCTGAGTTTTGTGCCGCTCAGGCTTTCTTGATGTTCTGCACCATGTGGACAATTTCGTTCGCTTGCAAATGACAGACATTTTCTACAATAGAAAAATGCTGGAAAGAAAATTGGTTCGATGCCAATGTCAGGATACAAGTCAAATATTTTCTGTGCAGCAAATGGATCATAGTATGTGCCAACACCTGCATGATCTCGTCCTATTATGATATTGGTGCATCCAAAGTTTTTTCTCATGATAGCGTGATGTATTGCCTCTTTTGGCCCTGCATATCTCATTTCTGTGTGCAGGGTGCCAAGATAACATCTGTTTAGAGGATAATAGTGAGATATGAGAGTCTCATAGGAAGCAACGATTGCCTCATCTTTGTAATCTCCCGACTTTTTCTTTCCTACAAGAGGATTCACAAATAGTCCATCATGTGTATTAAGAGAGGCTTTCTGGAGCATCTCATGTGCCACATGTGGAACATTTCTTGTTTGAAATGCTACTATTGTTTTCCATCCGGCCTTTTGGAAGAAATCTCTTGTTTCAATAGGTGTCTTCCTGTATCTTCTGATTTGAGTTTCATCTGATCTTTTTACATAGTCAATTTTTCCACCTACAAGAAACTCTTTCATGCCCATAGTTTTTGCCACGCCGGGATGTTTTGGATCAGATGTACCATAGACTTTGCTTGAAACTAAATTTTTATCAAAAGTATAGACATCCTCTACATGTAAAATTGCAAAATTTTTCCCACCTACATTCAGTGCAACATCTCCAGCATCTTTCATTTTTGTAGCAGTATCCTTGTCTACATCAAGTACAATTGGAACTGTCCACGGCAGATCATTTGCCAATCTACCTTGAGAAACTACTTTATCAAAATCTTCTTGTACCAGAAATCCTTCAAGCGGACTAAAAATTCCATCAGCAATATTTTCGATATCATTTGCCAGATCAGAGCTAACAGCAACTGAAAACAACTGATTTGGATCTTTGTTTGCAATTTTATTTACTAGTTTACCACCATGTGGCTTTGCTACACCGATGTTTGCCAATTATATCACTTACCGTGGTCCGCATGCAGTCCACATTCTTTTTGTGAGTCAGACTCCCACCACCAACGTCCTGCCCGGAGTGGTTCTCCAGATTTGATTGCGCGTGTACATGGCTCACATCCAATGCTGGGAAATCCCTTGTCATGCAATTTGTTATAGGGAATGTCATGTTTTTTGATGTAATCCCAGGTTTGTTCCCAGGTCCATTCTATTATTGGGTTTATCTTTATGATACCGTTGTGTTGTTCATCAAATTCTATTTTATTTGCGCTTGATCGTACCTCAGTTTGATCTGCCCTCAATCCTGTAATCCATCCGTCCAATGTTGAAAGAATCCTATTTAGTGGATGGACCTTTCGTATACCACAGCAGAGCTTTCTGTTGCCTACACTATCATAAAATAGATTCAATCCGTTTACGCGAACCATTTGTTCTACTTCGTTCTGATCTGGAAACATCACTTCTAGATTTACATTGTATTTTTTACGTATCGCATCCATCACGTCATAAGTTTCTTGGTTGAGTCTTCCAGTATCAAGAGTAAAGACTCTTGCTTTCGGGTTTATCTTCATCATCATATCAATTACAACAACATCTTCTGCACCAAAACTTGATGCCATGGCTATCTCAGGATGCAGATTGTCTAATGACCATTTCAAAACTTCTTGAGGAGTCTTTAGACTTTCATTTAACTGCTGTATCTGTGCAGCAGTAAACTTTGACATGATAAAAATTATCATCATTCGTCATATAATTATTTAGGTAAAACAGTCGCGTTCTAGAGTTATAAATAAGATAAACAATGAAAACACAATGTCAGAAAAAACAGTGCTTGTTATTTTTCCGTCCATGTATTCTCTGAATAAAATAAACAATCTTTCAACAAATGTCTCAAAAATTCTAAAGATGAGAGATCAACGTCATGATGGTGTAAGAAAAAACGAATCATTGATAATTGTGGAAGCAGCTGATCCGGTTCTTGCCTCATCATCTGTGAATCTTTTATTTGGAATAGACAAAACCGCAATTGCAAAGGAAATAGATAGCAACTTTGAATCTATTTTGTCAGTCATCACAAATACTGCTTTGAGTCTGCTCTTAAAGGGAGAGAAATTTTATGTCAAGATTGATGGAAAGACAAGAAATTTCTTGGCAAAAGATCTAGAGGGTGCAGCTACTGCCATGCTAGTAGACAAGTGCGCGTCTCTTGAGGCAAAACCCGGTTCAGAATCAAATCATGATAGGCTGGTATACATTTACTTGACAGACTTGTATGCGTATGTCTGTATTTTTATCGACAAGGGATTAAGTGGTCTTCCATACAATTCACAAAAAGAAAAAATTCTTTGTTGCATTCATGATGAGTTATCTGCAATATCTTGCCTTCAGACCATAAAGATGGGTTTTGAGGTAAAGGTTCTGGTTTGTTACCGTAATGAATCAGATCTGCTCAAACTGGTGAAGATCATAAACAAGATACTGCCAAGAGTCATTGAAGAAAAAATAATTCTTTACGTATGTAAGATGAATGGATCTTCAGGACTGCCAACTACAATTAGCGCAATAACCCAACTGATGACATCAATAGCATCAAGGGAAAAGATTGGAAGAATTTCCTTGGGCATGTCACCCATGATCTTCCCAGCGTCATTTTGCGAATACAATGCAAACATGGTAGCCCAGAACAAGATCATTCCATGGTTTTCTCTTTCTGGAATTGATTCCGAAATTTTTGATAATGCAAAAGAGATAGGACTAGAAAAATATATTTCAAATTTGGAAGATCTGTGTAAAAGACAGACCAATTATAGCAAAGTCTCCATGCCTATTGTATCAAGACATGCAAAAGATGCACTAAAGACTCTCAAGCGAATTACAGTTACTGCCGGTCCAAAGAACATTTACGATATAATTGATTCATTGAAAACAGATCATTGAGAATTTAAACCGGTCGGATTTACTTGCTTTTATGAAAAAGATAGGGGGATTCATCTATCCTTGGGGAAATGGTCATTTTACAAGAATGATGCATCTGGATGAGACAATTCAGGATACAATGAGAGACAATGTCGAGATGCATTACACAAGCAGTGGCGAGATTTATCAAAAGCTGCTACAAAAATTTGCCCAGAAAAAAGATACAATTCACCATATTGAGATGCCCACACCCATAGATGGCAAAAAGGGTCCAAGCATTGCTTTATCATCTCTTAATTTTCTCCTGCCAGTATCTGGAAGGCCTCCTCTGCTTTCAGTTGTAACCAAATACCTAAGAAATGAAGGCAGGTTATACAATAATCAAAAATTTGATCTGGTAGTAAATGACGGCGACGTAGGATCAAATGCAATTGCACAAAGAAGAAACGTCAAATGCGTCTTCATCACAAACCAGTTCAGACCAAAGCTCTGGGCATCTAGATTTTATCTTTATCCCGGAGTCAGATATGTATCAAACAATATTGAAAGAGCAACAAAGATAGTGGTTGCAGACTCTCCTCCTCCTTATACCATATGCGAATACAATCTCAATTTTCCTGAAAGGTTAAAAGAAAAAGTTGTGTATGCTGGTCATTTTTCAAATGGCAAGATAACACATTCCAAGTCAAAGTCAGATGCAGAGAAACTGATTGAAGGCGTAGACAGTTTTGGGTATTGGATGATAACAGGAAACAAGTCAACAAAGAAAATAACTTTGGAAAATTACAAGAAAGCCTTCAGCAGTTCAGAGATGACTGGAGAGAGAAGAATAATCTCACATGCAAGCTCTGATCCGTCTCTTGATAAAGTGCTAGGCAAGGACGGGAAAACATATTCCATTTCTGAAGCCTTGGAGAAAAAGGTAGACTGGATTCAGATAGACGTGGGATTTTTGTCAGAACAGGAAAAGGATACGGTTTTGAATCTGTGCAAATATGCGGTGATAAATGGTTCACACACAGCAATGGGAGAGATATTGGGAGGAAAAGCAAAGCCAATCATAGGTATACCAGTTTATGACGAGCATACTAACCAGATAAAGTGGGCACAAGACAAGAACCTGGGAATCCTGTCTACAACCGTCAAACAGACTGTCAAAGCCGTTTCTATGATACATAACAACTACAACAAGTATCAGGAAAGTCTTTTAGAGTTTTCAAGTCATTACAGCACAGGCGGCACAAAAAATACAGTAAAAATAATTGCAGAGATGTTGGAAAACTAGAAAGAATTATAATTTTTTAACTCATACACAAATGCTCTGGTACGCGGCATTTTAGATGGGCGAACTGACCTTTCAGGGATGAAGATATAGACCGCGTACCAGAATGACCAAAAGCTTTTATGGATAACTTTGATGATCGCCGTCGTTGACTGAATGTCCCGAATGTGCAGCCAAAGAAATAGTAGTAGAAATGAAATTTGATGCTAACACAAAACACTTCATCTGCAAAAAATGCGGTTTATTTGCAACCAGGGAACAGGTAAGTGATATCAGATACAGACTGAACAAACGAGAAAAAACACGCGAAGACAAACATGATGAATATCGCGATTGGTGGACAACAAGCAAAAAAGACAAACAGGGCTAGCTACAGTGATTTGTAATGGGAAAAGAAAAAGAAATTCCAAAATGGGTACAAGATGAGATAAAGGATGCCAAGTTTGGCAAGCCAGAATCTGTTACAAGAACCGGTTACATACTTGAGGTTTATGAAAAAGACATGAAGATCGATGCACAACTTTACGAGGCTGTTGAAGATGGAAGAAAGATAATTGAAGGAATGGATCTGCCAAAGAAGGCCAAGGCTGCAGACCTCATGAAGGGAGTAGTTTATGAGTTTACAATAAATTCGTCAAAGGCACCCTTGAGTAAGAAAGTTATTGAATTTCTAAAAAAGGAAATGGAGATTGACATGGATGCCATTTACCAGTTTGAACTTACAAAACTCGAACTAATGGACGTGGATTCTGATGACTCTTCAGGAGAAGAAGAGTCTGAGGAAGAATAGACTGTTTAAGATTAGAGTTTAGCTGATTTTCTAAAGATTCCGCCCACTATTGGATTTATCAGATATGGAAAAGTTTGCTTGAACCATATTGCAATCCTTACAAATTGCGGAACTACAATCTCAAGCCTAGGCGATGACGCTGCTCTTACTACTGCATTTGCGACAGTCTTTGGATCAAGTGATGTGGCTGAATATCGTGGCATTTTACCAAATGATTCATGGTTAAAGAAATTGGTTCGCACCATTATCGGACTCACCACAGTTACTCCCACCCCAGTTCCCTTCAATTCATGAAATAATGATTCTGAGAATCCCAGCATGGCAAACTTTGATGCACAGTAAGATGCCATTCCAGGAATTCCAAAGCTTGCTGCAACAGATGCTACGTTAACAATATGTCCAGATCTTTGCTTCAACATTGTTTGCAAAAATATCTTTGTACAGTATAACATTCCAAGAAAATTTGTGGCCATTTGAGATTCCATTTCGTCAACTTTTGTTTTTTCCACAGTATTGTATATACCAAAACCAGCGTTGTTCACAAGCACATCAATTTTACCGAATTTTTCGATTATGGTTTTTCCCATTTTATCTACATGATCTTTGTTGGATACATCGCATGCATAAGCAAAAGCTTCAATCTTGTATTTTGATAACTTGGTGGCTATTTCCTGTAATTTTTTTTCGTTTCTAGATACAAGCACCACATCAGCATGCAGTTTTGCAAATTCTTCAGCTGCCTGCTCACCTATTCCACTTGATGCGCCTGTAATGACAACCACTTTGCCAGAATAATCCAATAACTAAAAATCAATAGTCTGAAAATAAAGTGCTTTCTATACAGTCTTGGCTTTCTTTATGCTTGGATAGACTACCTTCATGAGAAAGAGCCAGCTTATCACAAGACCTACATGGTAAGTAGCTATTCTCCATCCAATTACGATATTCCATTGAAGACTGTTCTTGGCAGCCTCAAATGTCAAGTTATTCAGATGTCCCAGATATGCCCAGATCGAAAATTCAGTCAAGCCAGAACCGCCAATAGTGATTGGCAGGTTACCAACTGCGATAGATGCCATTGTTGCCATAAGAGAATGGAAAAAGTCTATCACATAACCTGCTCCATTTGCAATTATCATAAAAGAAAGACCGTAAAGTGACCATGTGAATACAGAAATTATTATTGAAACTGTAAATGCTTTTTTTATTTCCTTGGTGTGCAGAGTCTCCCTACTCATGTCACAAATTTCTTTCATCCAGAGATTTGTTTTGTCAATGTACTTTAGTGAACGCTCTTTTCCTACTCTTGTAGCAATTCTGGAAGCCCAGCCTGGTATCTGAAATGTTCTTTTTGATGACATGAAGAACAGTGTAGACCACAGTCCTGTTATAGGAATGCTGATTGCAAGTATAGTTATTCCTATAGCATAAGCGCCATTTGCAAATGAAAATACTGCGGCAGCAATTGCAAATACTCCGGAAACCAGTACTTCGGTCACAATCTCTATTATTGTTACCCAGGATGCTTTTCCGATTGGAACTCCCTTTTTGCCCAACCACATTATTCTGACTAGTTCACCACCAACAAAAGATGGAGTGGTAGATGTTACAAATTCACTGCCTACTCTTACAGAAATTGTCCTCCAGTTTACATCCACAGGACCCAAGAATTTTTTTACAAGATAATTGAATTTCAGTCCCTGAGTAAATAATTTGCCGGCCATAGCTATTGAGGCACCCATGAAAGGTAGCACTCCAATAGCAAGAATATTATCAAAACTTACATTAAATGTGGCCGCTATGATGAGAAACGGAATTATGCTAACAGGAATGGCAAGAAGTTTCCAATTCATTGCCTGCCTTACTCATGGATGGAAATATAAGCTCAACATAAAATAAATTATCAGAAAAATGAAGGCGATTTTCTTGGTTGGAACTGCAGGATCTGGTAAGTCTTTGTTGGCTTCCAAAATTCTTGATTACTATTCCAGAAATGGTGCTTTTGTTGGAATGATGAATCTAGATCCGGGTGTAGAGAACTTGCCATATACATGCGATATCGATGTTAGAGACTATATCGACATAGTACAGATCATGAAGCAATATGATCTTGGTCCAAACGGATCCATGATCATGGCAAATGATCTTTTGGCATCAAAAATAGATGATCTGCAAAGCGAGATAGACAATGTAAATCCGGATTATCTCATAGTGGACACTCCGGGTCAAATCGAGTTATTTGCTTATAGGGCAAGCGGACCATTTCTCATACAAAACTTGAATGTTGAAGAAAAGGTGTCAATATTTCTGCACGACGGATCACTCATGACATCTCCCAGCAATTTTGTTTCAATTGCATTGCTTGCAACTTCAGTGAAATTAAGACTCGGTATATCGCAGATAAATGTTCTAACAAAAACAGATCTTATTGAAGATAAGATTAAAGACATACTAAAATGGTCAACAAACATGGCAAGTCTGGAAGATGCTCTTGCAAAAAATTCTGATGGTGAAAATTATACTCTTGCAATCAATATTCTAAGGAGCTTGAATATGGGAGGGTTTGCCCAGGGGACAATCCCAATTTCTAATGCGACTGGAGATGGGATGGCCAATCTTCAAGCTGCGCTGAGTCGTGTACTCAATTTGGGTGAAGAGGTGGAAGATTAATGAAGAGCGTAGTTGCAAGGGCTCCTAGCTCTACAGCTAATTTGGGTCCAGGTTTTGACGTATTTGGATTAGCTCTTGACGCGTATTATGACGAAATCCAGATAAAAAAACAAGGAAATAAAATAATTATCGAGAGTTCAGATTCTGTTCCTCTTCAACTAGAAAAAAACTCGGCAGGCCTAGTAGTCAAGGAAATGTCAAAAAAATTCAAGATAAAGGACGGACTATTAATTAAAATCAAAAAGGGAGTTCCAGCAGGATATGGGATGGGTAGTAGCGCTGCATCCGCTGCAGCAGCTGCAGTTGCGTTTAATGCGTTGTTCGACCTTGACCTTGACCAGAATGCACTTGTAAAATTTGCAGGAATAGGAGAGAAAGCTAGTGCGGGATCGATTCATTATGATAACGTTAGTGCATCGGTTCTAGGCGGATTTGTAATAGTGAGAACAGATCCGCTTGATGTGATAAAAATTGAGCCTCCAAAGGATTTGGTTTTATGTGTGGCCATACCAAAAATTAGCGTTCCCAAGAAAAAAACAGAGGTATCAAGAGGAGTACTTCCTCAGCAAGTGAAATTATCCGATTATGTAAAGAATCTCTCTAACGCATCTGCAATAACTGCAGGATTCATCAAGAAAGATGTAGAATTGATAGGCCATTCCATAAAGGACATAATTGTGGAACCCGCAAGAAAACATTTGATTCCAGGATTTGACAGGATTAAAACAAATGCACTGAAGGCTGGTGCATTGGGTGTGACAATAAGCGGTGCAGGTCCTTCCGTAATTGCATTTTCATCAAAATCTGTAGATCACAAGAAGATCTGCAAAGCAATGGAGAAAGGATTTGCTTCAGCTGATACAAAATGTGTCACAGTAATTTGCAAACCAAGCAAAGGCGCCTTTGTGGTATAGCGTTATCTCTTTTCAACAAATTTACGCATTCTTTCTTCTCGGTCTTTGGTTGAGAAACATACAGCCCATGAATAAATTTCAAGTTTCAATCCAGTATCAAGATTAGCATCAGTTCCCCGGTTCACAAGCATCTTAGAAACTCCTATTGCAAAGTTACTGTTTTTAGATATTGTTTTTGCATATGCCCTGGTTTCAGAGAGCAAATTCTCAGAAGGAATTATTTTATTTATCAGGCCCATCGAAAATGCTTCTTCTGCAGTAATTTTTCTGCCAGAAAATATGAGATCTTTAGCTCTGGATGGACCTATAATCCTCAATAGCCTTTGTGTACCTCCCCATCCTGGACAAATTCCTAATGTAACCTCTGGTTGACCAAGTTGTGCGTTGGGTGATGCAAATCTGATGTCACATGCAAGTGCAAGCTCACACCCTCCGCCCAAGGCATATCCATTTACTGCCGCAATCACAGGTTTTTCCAATTTTTCAATTTTGTTTAAAACTTCGTGTCCACGCAATGCATATTTTTCTGCCTCGGTTGGCCCAATGCTGCTCATGTATTCAATGTCTGCACCAGCAGAGAAAGCTTTTGGGCCATCACCAGTGATAATAATGACTTTTGAAGAATCTTTTTCTAAATCATCAAGCAGAGAAATAAATTCATTCATGACATCCAGATTCATTGCATTTAGCTTGTCTTGTCTATTTATTGTGATTTGAACAATTTCCTCTTCTCGTTCAACTTTCAGATATCCCATATAAGAAAAATATTTTGGCAGAAATTAAACTTTAGAAACCATATTTTGATAGAAATCGAGTTATATCGCAACTCTCGCAGTGAAACTATACTTGAATCCATTTGGGTTGGCGTCATCCATAGGCTCAGCTGTCTGTTGGGGCAGTTTCTTTGTTCCAGTCAGGAAGGTTACTGTTGCAAACATTTGGCAGCTGCAAGGATCCACTGGAATAGGAGTCATTCTTTTTGCAATACCAATTAGTTTTTTCTGGGGATTTGAAATTTTACCAAGCGGTCTTCTCAGCGGTGCGATATGGACTGCAGGAAACATTCTTGCGCTTTATTCAGTCAGGCTGATAGGACTTTCAAGAACATCTCCGCTTCTTGCAGGCTTTAGCATTCTGGTTTCGTTTCTCTGGGGAATCTTTTACTTTGAAGAAAAATTTAGCTACATGATACTGGCAATCGGGGCAATTGGATTACTGTTAGCTGGTTTGCCATTTGTTACAAGCGCTTCAAAGACCTCGACGGTTCAAAGAAAGGGATACATCGTAGCTGCTGCATCCGGCATCGTAGGGGGTTCGTATGTCATACCAATGCAAGCAACACATACACTTCAATCTGGATTCTTTTCATCAAGCCTGTCGATTTTTCTAATAGGAATACCACTGTTATTTTTGTCACGAAGATGGATCAAGAGAGAGATCGTCGCAGGAGTAATCTCAGGAAGTTTATTCAATGCAGGCAGTCTGTTTGTCTTGATGGCAATAGCGTCAATAGGAATTACTGTAGCATATCCCATTTCTCAAACAGCTACGCTTTTTGCCGTATCCTGGGGAATTTTGTACTTTAAGGAGATATCGAACAGGCGCAACATACTCAAAGTCATAACAGGATCTGTCATGATTTTGTCGGGAGCTATGTTGCTCTCCATTGCCTAGTCAAGCATTTTATTTGGTCTAATGGAACTGCTTTCAAATTGAGAGCCATCATAATATTCAGCGGAGGTTTGGATTCGGTATGCACTGCTGCATATCTTAGAAAAAAATATGATCTTTATGGAATAACTTTTTCTTACGGTCAAAAGGCAAGTAAGGAAGTAAAGGTCGCACAACAGTTTTCAAAATTATTAAAATTTAGAGAACACAAGATAGTGGATATAAAATTTATGAAAGATTTATACGAAAACACCAATGCCCTAACCAATTCCAAAATAACAATTCCTTCAAAATTTGATTATTCCATAGTTGCGCCAATCAGAAACGCAATTTTTCTCAGCATTGCCTCTGCTTGGGCATTTTCAAAGCAGGCTGATGTTGTCATATATGGAGCTCATACTGGAGACACGAAATATCCCGATTGCAGACCGTCATTTGCAAGATTACTTTCAAAGGCTTTGAACGAGGGAGAAATTGATGGAATAGACCTGGGCCTCAGAAAGAAGATAAAGATATGGAGCCCATTTATGGACAATCTTTCAAAAACTGATCTTCTAAAGAAAGGTTACAGAGAATTGGGCGAGCAGATCTTCAAGAGCTGGAGCTGTTATGGAAATGGCAAGATTCATTGCGGAAAATGTGAATCATGCAACAACAGGAAACTTGCTTTTCTCAAATCCAAGATTGCAGATGAGACAAGATATAGCTAAATTTTAGATAAGATCGGTTTTCTCAGTATCAGAGGTCTCACGATTACATAATATGCTAGAAAGACTACGCCGATAACTCCCCAGAAAGCCCAGACATCCATGGAATCATTGAAACCAAGTTTCTTGAAGAAATCCATTGAATTAAGAGAAATTCCCAATCCAGCACCCAACACAATAAAGAATTCTATTGCATACCACATGAAAGCGGGCCAAGATTCTTTTGGAACATGGATGTTATTGTGTGCGCCCATAATAGTCCTGCATTGGCTGTTATTATTTAATTTTTTAGATTAACCGATATTTGGTTTAGATTTTCCGCTGTATATCAGGTTCAGAACATCCGATCTTGCTTCTTTTTTATCATAAACTCCTCTTGATGCTATTGTTGTGACTATGGCATCATTACGTACTCCTCGCATCTTCATGCAGAGATGTTCGCCTTCTGCAATGACTAGTACACCTTTGACTCCTTCAGAGTATAGCTCATCAGCAATATTCTTTGTAATTCGCTCTTGTATCTGCAGTCTGGCAGAATATTTTTCAACAAGACGAACCAGTTTAGAGATTCCAAATACTTTGCTGTCTGGTGCGTATGCTATACTGACTTTTCCATAGAACGGCAACATATGATGTTCACACATGGAATAAAATTGAATGTCTTTTGCAATTACAATGTCGGAATCTTCAGAGAACTTTACTGATAGTTCTGATTCTCCTTCATATCCCTTGAATATCTCTTCATACATGTCTGCGATTCTGTTTGGAGTATCAACTAGACCTTCTCTTGTTGGGTCTTCTCCTATCTCCGCGATTATCTCACGAATTAATCGTTTTATTCTTTCTTTATTCATCATGGTGCACCTATGAATTTATGGAGCTGCGGTACTATTCTAACTTGCGCATCATAGTCATAAACTGAATCATAAAAGCTGAATAGTTGTTCCAAACTAGGCTCTGATATACCATATGTTGGCTGTATTATAAATCCTGCAAGATCTGTCTTCGATACTATTTTGAATATTTGCTTGAGAAGTTTCTTGAACTGGCTCAATTGGGTTTTAGAACTTATTACCACTTTGATGTATGTGGTCTTCTTTGATTTCTTTGCAAGCCTTAGGCAATCGAGTTCATTTTCTAAAAGTTTGGAATAATGTTTTGAATCAACAAAACCAGATTCTGGAGTTTTAAATTCAATTTTTATAAAATCTATGTAGGGAAGAACTTGTGCGAACTTTGATGAATCATAACAGGACGATTCCAGATATGTTGGAATCTTTTTGCTTTGAACAAACTTTGCCAATTCTGCTACTGCTTTTGACTGAGCAAGAGGATCCCCGCCAGTGAAATTGACTTTGTAGGTATTTTTCTGGAGATTTTTTTTGATTATTTCTTTTGCTTTACTAATGGAATATTCCTTTCCAGAATTCATTGGAAGCGCCTCTTTTGTATCACAATAAAAGCACTTGAAGGGACAGCCTGACAATCTCACAAAGAGAGTCTTGGTACCATACAGGATTCCCTCTCCTTCTACGGATGTAAATATCTCATAAAGTCTTACGTTCAAGTATTCGATCTGTACCTGTTCATTATTTATTTAATTGGATCTTCTTATGAATGATTTTTTGCCAAAGTAATTAATTCACTAAGGATTGATAGTTGGTAGTGAAAAAACTAATTTACTTATTGCCAGTTGCAGTTTTGGCGTTTGTTACTTTCCACAATGCAAGTGCTGTGAGTATAGACGTAACACCTCAAGAAGAAGAATTTGGCCCAAATGATTGGATCAAGATCAGCCTTTTGGTTCACGGATACAATGGAGGTCCAATAAAATGGACAGCTCATAGACCTGACAATTCAACAATATCTGGAATGCTCGATACTGGAATAAGATCAGGAGCAGTGGTACACCAGATTGTACGAGATGCATATGATAATGAGTTTGGCACATGGTCGATTAATTACGCATATGGAGATTCTAATCAGACAGTTAATTTCAAGGTCAATTCTCTTAACTTGTCGGTATTCACAGACAAATCGCAGTACCATCAACCTGACACAATGAAGATAAACATTACAACTTCTTACTTCGTGCCTGAAGGAAAATTTGCACCAACTGTTTATTTGAATTTTTATGACAGGGACGGGAAGACAGTCTTTGTCAAAGAAATTGAGATTAAGGCAACACAACCAAACATAGAATATGATTTCCCAATGGTTCAGATTGCCAAATACAATCCGCCTGGGTTGTACAACCTAAACGTCAAATACTTCAATTCTACTGTCAACGTGCCATTTCTTGTAGGGGATTTACGAAAATTGATGGAACTAACAATAGAATCCAATTCAGCATCATACTATCCTGGCGATGACGTCATACTGGACCTTCTTGTCACAAGTGTCAAAGAGTCCACGGGAACCATTACAATAACAGGTCCAACAGGTAATACAACCAACATACAATTTCCTGTAAATTCCATAGATAGCAAGTTGTCATTAAAAGACATCACCAAGGAGATTGGAACTTACAAGTTTGATGTCAAGTATGCTGGAGTAACGAGCAGTGGTACATTCAAGGTCATTGCCAACGGTAATGCATTGCCAAAAATTTCTCTGGACATGTACCTCAACAAATGGAATTATAGAATGGGTGAGATTGTGGAAGCCAGGGTATACACATCAGATATCATTTCAGATTCAATAGATTCATGGACAACCGATCCTCAGGGAATAGTCCATGGAATGATTTCAATTCCAGTCTCTCTAAATGATGTGATTGTGCCTCATAAGATATCCAAGAATGATCAGGTAGGAAAGTGGCAATTCTATGTAAAGTATGGAGGAATAATACGTTCTTCAACATTTTATGTTACTGGGGAAACAATGGATGACAGCGAGCTGTTGAATTCAGAGCAATTTTCAGTGCCAAGTTATCCTTCTGATGTTATCTCAGAGCTTAGTTCGCCAACAGGCATTGCCATGGACTCTGACAACAATATCTACATTGCAGACTCGGGAAATTCTCAAATAAAGAAATTCGATTCTAAGGGAAAACTACTCTTTGAGATAGGAGGTTTTGGCTCATCAAAGAGCCAATTCATACATCCTTTGGGAGTTTTTGTTAACGAGAAATATCTTTACGTAATGGATACAGGAAACTCCAGAATTCAGATGCTTGATAAAAATGGAAATTTCGTTTATTCATGGGGAAGCTATGGAGACCAGCAAGGGATGTTTCACACCCCAGTTTCCATGAGTTCTGACAAATTTGGAAATCTTTACGTTGTAGACTCGGGACGAAACATAATTCAGGTATTTGATCGCCTTGGCAACTATAAAGATCAAATTGTTCCAGTACTAGCAGAAGGACAGAGAGTGGGCGGCAATGGTTTTAGGGCCATAACATTTGATTCTCAGAATAACTTTTACGTAATCTCAACCAACAATAAAGTTCTAGAATATTCCAGCATAGGAAGTTTCATGAATTTTTACGGCTCTAATGGAACAGAAGATGGCAGGTTTAACCAACCAGCTGCAATTGCAGTAGATTCTAAAGATTATGTCTACGTAGCAGATCCAGGAGCACACAGAATACAAAAATTCGATTCCAATGGAAATTTTCTCCTTGGTTGGGGATCCTCAGTTGACGGTGATGATGAGGTTGACGCTCCTGCAGGGATTGCAACAGATGTATTAAACAACATTTACGTGGTCGATAATAATCAGGGGACAGTCCTGAAATTTACCAGCACTGTTACGGTTCTACCAAACTGGGTAATGAAAAATTCAGCATGGTGGTCAGAAGGCGTATTGGATAAATCAGATTTTGCCCTAGCCATAAAATATGCCATAAAACAAGGATTGATCCAGATCCCTGCAACATCAGAATCTTCCACGCAAGATAATTCTTCAGCAGCAGTTGATCAGCTACACAAATACATGCAGTTGTGGTCCTCGGGACAAATTGATCATATACCAACAGCATCAGAAAGTTCAGTCAAAGTTCCTGAATGGGTAAAGAAGAATGTGCAATTATGGTCATCAGGAGAAATAGATGATCAAACCTTCTTTGGTTCTATTGAGTATCTTCTGATAACGGGAACTATGACAATTTAGGATGTAATTGAGGTTACTTTTCTTGAAAGGAATCCTGCTATGAATATTAGTACTCCCAGAATTCCAATAAGACTTCCTACAAATTCTATAGTATCTTTGAGATCTGCTTGTATGGGTGCCAAGATGAAACCAAGTATGATACCAGCTATTATCATCGGTATTCCCACGCCTATGGAAATTTGTTTTGAAGCCATCTCCTCTTCGGTCTAGTAAAAATCTATATGAATTTTATGTAATGCAACCATTGCCATGAATTGGCAATTGGCTCTTATTTTTGGTCCATAGGCAGATAAAATAGCCAAAGATCTGGACTATTGTCGTATTCGGATTAAGAATTAATCGTGATTTTGTTTTCCTTTATTTTGTTTTATCTGAATTTTTGCATGGCCTTTATCATGTGACTTATTTTGTTGTTCGGAATCAGAATTTCCTTGCGGGATCACCGAAGACCCTACTTTGTTGTCGTTGCTTTGCTGCTGATTGAGATTATCATTATGGATTGAACTTGGCTGGTCTGTTTTTTTGTCTTTGTTTGATGGAATAGAATTTTCATGATTTGAGGAAGAATCTGTTTTGATGTTACCAGTTGTTGTTACATTTGATTGATTTGTAATCGGGGGATTTGTTGTAGTTACGTTTGATGTATTTGCAGAGGAAGTGTTAGTGTTGTTATCATGTGATGAATTTTCATGGTCTGTTTTTTTGTCTTTATGTGATTGAGTAGAATTTGATTTATTGATAATCGGAAGATTCGCTGCTGTTACGTTTGATAGAGCTGTCGATGAAAAATTTGAATTTTTATCATGGAATGAATTTGGGCGTTCTATTTTCTTGTCGTTGTGTGACTGGGTAGAATTTTCATGATTTGAGGAATCTGTTTTGGTGTTACCAGTTGTTGTTACATTTGATTGATTTGTAGCAGTTACATTTGATGAAGTTGTATTTGTCTCAGCATTATTCTGAGTATTATCACTAGTTTGTGACTGTGATTCTACCTGATTATCATTATTTTTTTCTGTCTCTTTTTGGTATGCATCCAGTGATTTGATCACTTTCAAAGCCTCATCAACGTTACCCTCTGCTACAAGTTTTCGCAATTTTGCAACCATTTCTCCAGGATTTTCTACAGATGTTTGATTAGATCCAGTTGTGGATACTGTAGCATTTGTGCTCAATGTAGTAACATTTTGAGTTGTGTTTAGATCACTTATTTTATCAAATCTTTCAATTTGATTCTCTGCGAAATCTTTGGCTCTATCAGTGGTTCTCTGTTGTGCTGCTTCCGAAATAGAATGGTGAGCATCAGAGATCAATTGGTTTGCGGTATCAAGTGACTGAGATGCTTCGTTAATCTTACCTGCATCAAGATCTTGTTTTGCAACTGTGAGCGATATATCAAATTGTGTAAAATTGAAATCGACATGGTTGGTTATGGCTATGGTTTGAAGTGTCTCGGCAATTTTTTCTAATCTTGTAATCTCGCTTTGTAACTGCATTACATCTATGCGTTGTTCATCATTTGTTTCTGTTGCATTAAATGAATTTATCTTGTCATTTGTGGACTTGAAGAAGTTCATTGCTGCAAGGAAGTGCTGTTTGGCAGATGCTACATCTTGTGCATTAGCTGCTGCAGTAAGAGCATCTGTCTCGTTAGATCCTTGTTGGTATAATGAAATGATTTCGCTGGAGGCATTTGGAATTTGGGATATGCTGATGTTTAGATTGCTTCTTGCTTGTGTGGCAATATTCACTAATGTATCCAGCTGGGGATCTGCAAAGGACTGGATTGGGCCATTCAGGACTAGTGTTACTACCAGTGCTGCAACAAGAATTGTCAAACTCTTCATTTCTGATCCTCCGTTTTCTTTAGTCTAATGAGATTTTGCTGGTCGACCTTTTCTATTTCAACAACATCTTCTCTTTCAAGTCGTTTGACAGCACGCCACATTGTTGTTCGTGGCATCAAGAACTTCTTGCGCAATTCACTTTCGTATACTTGGCCCCCTTTTTCAGAGATAAATGCTATAATCTCCTTGTCATCCTGGCGTAGATCTGGCTTGAGCCTGTAAATTGCCTCTTTTTCGGGAGGAACGTAACCATCGTTTTTCGGGATTTCGCTAGGAATGATGATCTTCTGCGCTCTTGTCTTTTTCATGATTATGATTCCGGCTACTGCTGCTGCGATGACACTTCCACTTAGAAGATAGATGGATAAGTTATCAGAGGAATTAGCCGGTGCATGATTACCAGATGAGTTTGTGGATGTATTTGAAATTGCAGTTTGTTGCTCTTGTAGTGCAATATTCTTTGCAGAATTTGCAAGAGATTCTGCATCAGAATATTTTCCTTGATCAAAATCAGCCCTAGCTTCTGCAAGCTTTGCTAGCGCCAATGGAGTTTTTACACCGGTAGAATTCAAAGTATTGATAAAATCTTGAGCCTTTTGAATTGCCAAAGTAGCAGTCTGGCTTGTACCCAAAACGCCAAAGACGTAGCTGATATCTGATGTACCACTTGGCAATGATATGAGCGACTGGTCATCAACTACCTGCATGTTTAATGGAGACTCGCTCATTCCAACAATTACAGTATTTTTTGGTAAAAGTATAGAATAATCAACAGGAGAATTTACATGAAAAGTCCAGGTCTTTCCATTTTTCGATATCAAATCAGGAGTATCATAATCTACCTTGATTGTAGAAGCTCCCAAAGTTGCCACTGTTACAGCACTTGTGTCCACCTTACTTGAAAGCAAGGTTCCATTTTCATCTTGTACTACAAGATTTTCAATGCTGCCACCATATGCATTCATAACAAAATCTGGCGATTGTGGATCTACATCAGTTTGATAAAAAACATGAGTTGTACCGTCTGCATAAATCGTAAAATCAAGAACTTTAGGACTGCCTATGGCATACTGGACAAAGGATGAGAGCGTAAGCAAAAGAAAGCATACAGCTACAACTGGAGCCCGAACCATTGTTGTGAGGATATAATGGATCCTTACAAAAATCATTCCTTCCGGTAACGCTTCCTGTACCTTAACTACCTGGTATTCCTGCTGCATATCTTAATACCTGAGATTAAGGCCTTGCATTACACCCTGGAATCTTTGGAATTCTTGGAAGAATCTTATTCCCTTCTCAGTGACTCTGAAGAGTCTGTTTCTTTCGGCTTTCATTGACTCTACTAATCCTGCATCTATCAATTTCTGGCATTTTTCAAGCACAGCATAATGTGATAGGTTTGCTCTTCGGGATATTGCGGAGACAATCACGCCTTGTGTTCCTCCATCCATGGTTACTCCAAGGATATCTGCTATGATGCCCATTTCGGACCTGTATTGTTGTTTTGACATGGAGGTATTATAGAACCGATGTTTTATCAGGGACATCATGAAATCTCACAGCGGAACGCATAGCGGAACGGCTGTTTCAGGCCTTGGAACAGCCAATTTTTAGCATATTTTGAAGCGGGGGAAAGAAATCAAGTAGGGATTTTATATGGTAAAAAAATAACTGGCTAGGAAGGAGGTGCAACGGTGAGCTTTAACGACAGTGGTTTTGGTGAAAGCCCAAGCCGAGAATACGGCAGAGATAGACGATATGGAGGCGGTCGAAGATTCGGCGGAGGTCGAAGATTTGAGGATAATAGACCAAAACCAGTAGAAACTGGCAAGGAATATGACGTATCCATAACTGAGATCAGCAGAAAAGGAGACGGTATTGCAAGAGTTGAAGGTTTTGTTATATTCGTCAAAGGCGGGCAAGTAGGTCAGAACGCAAAAATAAAGATTACACAGGTAGGCGGACGCTTTGCTACTGCTGATGTAGTAGGCGAAGGGACCCCTCAGCCAGCAACAGAGTAAATATAGTTATCTGGAGAAATTTTATTCTCCTTAATTTTTTATAATTTCGCAGTTCTCTTTTTGATTAGTTCTACAATTTCCAACTTTCGTTTGATGTCCATGTTTGGTTCCATTGTAACGTATACGGTCTTGCGTTTTGGGTATACTACAATCTGGGTAATCTTTTGGCGCTCAATGTGCACATAATTTACAGGTCCAAGGCTCTTGTCAAACTGTTGCCTGATCTTTCTCCTCATCGCTACTTGTTTGCAGAAATGCTCTTCTTCCTTTTGTGACTTTAGCGAAGTCTTGCCTTCCTTCATAATTGCCTCAGATATGTTTCCCTTTAGGTCTATTATTGCAGCAAACCGCATCATCTTATCTAATCCAATGATGTCCTCCACTATTGGAAGCAGGTTTACTTTCTTCAACTTGAACCAAAGGATTCCGGTCTCTAAATATATCTCAATCCTATTGACAGTTATTTTGATCCAGGTTGTTCAACAGGATGAAACCAGATTTGGATCAGTTTTCATTTACTAACTTTTTATATATTAAAAATAACAATAACCCGTAAGTGATATGTTCGACAAATTCCGAAAGAAAAAAGATGAATTGAGATCTGCTTCTTCAGGAACTGAGAACAAGATCACTGACCAATCAGGCAAGGTTTTTCAGTACGAGCCAGAGATGGGGGATTCAAAGGCATCCGAAGTCATGGAAGAATCCCGTTTTCGCCCTTCAGAACAAGTAAAAATACCCGAACCTATTCAACAAACTCGTATGAGCACGTCAAGTGAAGATATAGGAATCAAGGCACTGATGGACAAGAGGACCAAGTTAGAAGAAGCCATAGACTATGTTGGTCTAATGATTAAGGACCTCAAAGACAAGCGAACTAACCTAGAAAAAAACATCGAGGACGAATCAGTGGATATCAAGAATCTAAAGGAGAAACTTGTCAAGGTAGGCCAGTACATAGAAGAGGAAAAGCAAGGCATCAAGACCTTACAACAGAAAAGAGGCGAGGTTGAGAAAGAAGCAGATGATGTTGCAGTAATGATCACAAACCTGCGAGAAAGGCTAATCAGCATTGATCAGGTTGTAAACGAGGAAGGTACCAAGATAGCGAAATTTAAAGAGACCAGACCAAAGACAGAATCTTCTCTAACCTAGAATGTAAAACTCTCTTTTACTAGCGTATCCAGATTTTCTTTTATTTCATCATCAGAAGACAATGAACCAAGGTCTCTTACAAGTACCTCGGTTGCAAGGCATTGGTTTTTAGAATATTGGTAGTAACAATCCAGTTTCTCTTCGTATGTTTTTGCACTGTAATATGTAGTCCAGAAATTTTCTGTAGAATGTTGGACATACAGAAGAAATTTCTTGATTATTGCTTCGATCTTCGGAGAAGGATTGTCTTTTACCAATCCAATTAGAATCTGTTCTAGCTTGCTGTCCAGATTTGATTCATAAATAAGTTGATACACATCCCCACTCTTTTTCATGGTTCGATTACGTCATCGTATCATAAAAGCTTTCATAGAAAAATTTTAAACTATTTCATGAATCGTGTAACAACTTTAAACAATCAAGAAATTTACAAATTTTCAGTATGAATCTGACATAAACCTTAAATATTTTACTCACGTACTAATACTCCCTATCAAAGGACATCCTCCCAAGGTAGGCATCATGCAGTCAACGTGTGGCGTGCGAAAGGTAAAACTTTCCACAGAGCATCCCAAGGTACCCCCGAAGGAAAATGATGACAAAGGTCAGCATGCTTCGAGCGTGTCACACTTCATGTGTGATCCTCACACTTCTGCATGATAAAATTTTTCCACAAATAGCAAAGAATAGACAAAACTATGGAAATTTTTCAAATGCATTATACAATAATGCCCAACCTCTGATTACCTCGAACGATGCAACTCCAAAACAAGCGGTGGATGTGGTATCTGCTGCCATCCCAAATTACTGCCCAGGGATTAAGCACCGTGATTCCATTATACGTAATATTTCTTGGCGGGGACATAGGAGAGGTAGCTATCATATCTGCCCTGCAGAATGGGGCCGTAACAATTGGTTCATTGGTCTGGGGACGGATAATTGACAGGTTTCATTCCAAGAGACCCATACTTGTAACTTCATTCTTGTTTGTTTTGCTTTGCAGTATTGGAATGTATTTTACTAATTCAGTTTATGTTCTTTATTTGTTAGCGGTAGTGTTAGGGTTTTTCATGGTTGCAAGAAGCCCTGTAACGCAGCTTCTTGTAATGGAATCAGTACAAAAGAATCTTTGGAGTTGGCTATTTGCCAGAACATCAATCATCAGTTCACTTGGAATGTTAATTGCTATGATAATTGGAACTGTTGGAAGTTTCTATTTTGATCTGAGGCCATACTTTTTGATCTGTGCCATATCAAGTGGCATAGCTTTGATTTTGAGTATGTCTATTAGGGGTGATGGCATCCATATAGAGAGAAGCAGTATTGCCCATTCTTTGCATGGCCTACGCTATTCAATTGGTCATCATCATTTTGTATTTCCAAAGTTTCTTGAAACATATGATTTTAGGCACATAATCATACTATTCAAGGGAAAAATTAGCAACGAGATAGGCATATTCTATCTGGCATCGTTTTTCTTTTATTTTGGAAGCAATGTGTATTTTACTGCCTGGACACCATTTTTGAAAAATCTGCATTTTTCAAATGCAGATGTGTTTCTAAATTATGCAGTTCAAATGGTAACCATGTTGCTGGTTTTCTTTATTGCACCAAAAATAATATCAAAATTTGGAGAAGAAAGATCAACCATTCTAGCGCACATACCAAGAATTTTGGCAGTATTGATTCCTGCCATTTCATTGTTCTTCATGACAGAAGGATTGGGATTTCCAGTTACAATAACATCTGCTTGTCTGATGGTTATCGCATTTTCAATTTATAGTACATCCAGCTCTGTGATATTTTTCAAGAGCATACCGCAAGGATTTGAGGGAAAATATCTGGGAGTAAACAGTGCAGTAACCGGAATAGGAGTGTTTGCTGGCTCTCTTGTTACAGGAGAGCTGACAAAATCCATAGGATATGCAGCTATGTTTGTTACTGCATCTGCAGTGCTAGTGGTATCACTAGTCTTGTATCAAACATATTTCCGCTACAGACTATCTCACAATAAGACAGTCTAGACGTAGCGTGCTGAAGAGGAAGATTGGTCCACAGGCATCGAAGGCAGTTTGTCGTTGATTGCTGCCTCTGCGACTGCGGAAGCTTCTTGGAGAATCTTTTCAGATTCTTCGCTTGAAGCGTTAGAGTCGATTCCAAAGTCTCCACTGTGGAATGTGTCAGTCATAAGACCTCCGAGCATTTCAGTCATTCCAGTAAGCTCACGGTCAGCCTCTGGCATGAACTTGATAAGCGAGGATCTTAGGTTCTTCATCAGGCCTATTGTAGGCATGATAGTGACTACTGTGTCTCCCAAGTCGTGGAATGTGCTTAGTCTTAGCTCGATTTGTTCTAGAGCGATTCTAGCATTTCCTAAAAGCTTTGTTACTTTTCTAACTTCAGCGAGTTCTTTTGATAAGACTTTGCTTGCAGTGATATCGTGATTTTGTGTTGCAACTACAATTCTCTTGAATAACTTTTCATCTCTTTGTTTTAGCTTTGTAATCATTCCGTCTAATTTACCAATTTGAGTTTGGAGTCTCTTTATTCCAGTCTCTAATCTTGGTTTTAGAGCACCTTTTGGTTTTAGTACATCATTAATTTTTTCACCAAGGCTTGGTGTTTGAGGCCTTTGCCAATTGTTTGCGAATGTTGTCATGGATACCACTGATAAAGTTGGTTTTTAATTTCAGGTGTGAAATACGGTTCACAGTATACTAAATTTAGCTGACAAGATTGTAGGGAAACAGCATGGCTCACGCTTGGATCTAATTTAATAAAAAACTAAAAATTCGTGGATAACCTTGATTGGATACATCCTACGACTAATCCCTTCACAGAGTTCTATTGCATTATTTGAATAGTGTTTCTCTGTGGATGGATTTTCTTTAGGTGAATCGCCAGTGCCTGGTTAGACGGCTGTGATTCACAACAAAGTGGACATTGTTCCATTTTATTTAATGCCCGTTCTGCAAAACAAATGTATTTAAGGTTTTGCTTGAGTCAACAAAAATAATTTTAAAATAATTTTTTTTAAAAAAAATTGTCAAAAAAATTTTTAAAATAATTTTGAAAAATAAATTAAAAAATATTTTTGTTGATGAGAGAGATTAATTTTGTTTCACAAATCATCGTCAAAAAAATAAATTATAACGCCAAGATTATAATGCACTAATTCTAATATTTATATATTAATGGAAGAGAACTTGTAATTTTCATATATTTTTACTATACAATTAGTGATTAATTGAATAAATACTTGTAGTTAAACCTTTTTATTTATGTTAATCGAAATTCTTATAAGATATTATATGGCTCGCGAATCCTTTGGTTCTGGTGGACGTTGTCCTCGTTGTGGAAAAGGTCCAATGGTAACTGACAACACTACTGGAGAAATGTTTTGCGGCGGTTGTGGTTTTGTACTTACTGAACGTGTAGAAGAATCTGGTCCAGAATGGAGATCATTTTCTAAGGAAGAACATGAAGACCGAAGTAGGACTGGAACTCCTACATCACTTGCAATGCACGACATGGGACTTGCAACAATTATTGGTCCTGCAGACAAGGATGCATCAGGAAAACCACTCTCGGCATCTATGAAGAGTACTATAGAAAGATTGAGAACTTGGGACAGCAGAAGCCAGGTTCATGAACCAGTGGACAGAAACTTTAGACAAGCTTTCAGTGAACTTGACAGATTAAAAGACAAACTTGCATTATCAGATGCAGTAATTGAAAAGACTGCTTACATTTACAGAAAGGCACTTGACAAAGGCCTTGTCAGAGGAAGATCAATTCCAGGACTTGTAGCTGCTGCACTGTATGCTGCATGCAGAGATACTGAAACTCCAAGAACACTTACAGATGTTGCAAACGGAATCAACATCAAACGAAAAGATGTTGCAAGATGTTACAGATTGTTGTTGCGAGAACTTGATCTTAAGATGCCAGTTGTTGATCCGATAAAATGTGTTGCAAGAATTGCAAGCAAGGCAGGCTTGAGTGAAAAAACAAAACGAAGAGCTTTGCAGATTCTAAAGGACGCAGCTGAAATTGAGATCTCTGCCGGAAAAGATCCAATGGGACTTGCAGCTGCTGCACTGTACTTGTCATGTGTCATGAACGGAGAAAACAAAACACAAAAAGATGTTGCACAAGCTGCAGGAGTAACCGAAGTTACAATCAGAAATAGATACAAGGGATTAAAGGAATCCCTAAAGCTCTAAATTTTATAAAATTACTTTTTACTTGACAGTGGTTCAAAATTAAATGGCGTGGCCCTTGTTCGTAGACAGACAGAGATTACCTCTTTTAATCCTCACCCAAGTGGGATTTCACAATTCAAGTCTACGGAGCCACGCTCTCTTAAGCAGTAGATTTTGCATCTTTCTGCATTATTTATGATAAAACATCATCATATTTATTATTTCATATGTATTTTTCTATCTTTTTAATATTTTTTAATAAAATATTTCAATAAACTGTCTCATAACTGATGATCATCATATTGTAGTGACATGTTTTTTTGAAGATCTGACAAATTGGTACAATTTTAGAGAAAACTAATTTGATGCGGTACATGAGCAGAAATGGATGAAACTTTCTGGCAAGGTTGCAATTGTTACAGGAGGCAGTAGGGGAATCGGAAAAGCTACGGCATCTTTGTTTGCACAACATGGGGCAAATGTGGTGATTACATCAAAAAATAATTCCAATCTTCAAGATGTCGCAAAGGAAATGAAAAATGTTGTAGCGATACCAGGAGACATTAGAAAAAATGCAGATGTGGAAAATGTTGTAAAAAATACTATTGAAACTTTTGGTAAGATCGACATCCTTGTAAATAATGCAGGTATATTTCCCAAAGTAAAACCCCTGCATGAAATTTCTGAAGAAGAGTGGAGTGATGTAATAGACGTGAATTTAACCGGACAGTTTCGTTTTACAAAAGCTGTGATACCACACCTGATGAAGACAAATGGCTGCATTGTCAATGTTTCATCAGACGCTGGATTGAAGTCATTTGAAAATTTTGAGGCAGATGCATATACCGCGTCAAAGGGAGCACTTGTTCTTCTTACAAAGGCATGGGCGGTAGAATATGCCAAGTACAAGATACGTGTAAATTGTGTCTGCCCCGGAATTGTGGAAACTGACATGACAAGTCCATGGCTTGAAAGTGAAGCAGACAGGGCAATGGCAGTTGCAGAACATCCAATTGGAAGAATTGGAATACCAGAGGATGTTGCAAAGGCAATACTCTATCTTGTTTCAGATGATTCCTCATGGGTAACAGGCGCGATTTTGCCTGTAGACGGTGGAATCATTACTAAATAATTATACTAATAAAATTAATAGAACCTAATTGTATCTCATAGTGTTGACCCCTAAAAAGAAGAGTGCGCTCAAGATTATCATCATGCTTTCTATCATTTGGTTTGCAGCAGCATTACCCGTACCTTTCATGTGGTCTAATCCAACCCAGCAGCAATCTGAGCAGTTTAAGACCTATCTGGAAATAGCCGCTTTGATTTCTGTGCCATTTGTTGCAATGGGTATTGCCTGGACACTAAAGCCTGAGCTTACCACACGCGGCTAGCCAAGAAATTCTACTGCCCCTAGCCCTTCCGGTGTTGTTTTAATCCACCTAGTCCTTCCAACCCTTTCAACCTCTACAAACCTCCATTCGTTGACAAGTGGCTGTATGATGTTTTTGTCAAGGCTTGCAAATCTTGCCTGCTGGAAATTTTCTTCTCTTGCGTTGACCATGATGAGTTTTTTTTCATGTGCAATCTTTGCCATTTCTTTTTTGGTTATCTTTCCGCCATTTTCCTGGATTATCTTCAAGGCCTGCACCAAGACAGGTTTTGGAGTATGAATTTCATAAGCTGGTAACTTGACAACTGATTTTAGTCCGGAGGAGAGCTGTTCGCCTTTTACACTGGAATAACTTTCTGGCTCTGCATAGTATGGAGTAAGTTTTGTCTTTCCTTGAAACATCATGCATGCCATCATACATGCAATTGCCTGGATCTTTGATCCGGAAGAACAGTTCACAAAGATATCATTGCCATCTTCTTTTTGTACAATTTCTCGCAATGCCTTGAGTATATTGAAGAGATCAAATCTGTTAGAGTGTGCAATTTGCACTTCGATCTTTTCTTTTTTTAATTGCGCTCTGATCTTTTCCATGTATCCTTGAGCTTGATCCTTTGATGGACCTTCATGCATCAGCAACCAGACCCTGTCTGCTTTCATCTGTTTTGCAGGAATTGCAATCCTGTCGATTTCAAAGCCTACAGGGGCTACATGTACGCGGAGATTCATTATACTCATATTAGTATGTATAGTTATCATACTATGGTGATGATATATAATAATTGTGCCTACTATACCATATCATGCAGCAAAAAATCACATCAGAACAAAACGAAGCCTCTGTTTATCCCAGAGTAAGATCAGTCTTTGAGAATTAATCCATCCAGGGCGTAGATTCTAGGTAATCTAGAGATTTTATCATATCATCAAGTTTTGTCGCAACAGCAGTGACTGACCTGAACTCTTCATACATCATTTTTTCTTCATCTTGGGACAGTACCTGAGTTTCTGCAGCATCAAAGAACTTGTCTTCCTTTGTCAGATGATCATCCAAGTATATTGCATATGCCTTGAGAAATCTTGCAACAGGTTCCCTCTGGTCTTCTCCTGACTTCCATCGTTCCAGGTGCTTTGAAATGTTTGACGCTATTCTTCTTCCAAACTCGTGCTCGATCATGAATGCTCGGATTTCTTGTTTTAGGGAATCATAGCTTGCAACGCATGGAAAATACTGGTCCTCTTCCCTTGCATAGTGTATTGCATCCAAAAATTCTGACATGATTGAAACCATTATTTGCATGTCAGAAAATGGAATGTCTTTTCCTTCATAGAGTTTTGTGTAACATTTGGTAGTTATTTTTTCTAGCCTGCGTATTTGCTTGTGGTCGTTTCGCAGTGTCTCGGTTCCGCTCATGGTGTTTTGTATTTTATGGGTTTACTGTAAATAGTATTACCTTTTTTGGGTTGTATTGTATTATGGCAAAATGCGGCACAGAAGAGCCGACGCCATAATATCCCGCAGGGCCTCCAAGGCCCAATCGTATCAGATAATCGCTTGTAGGATGGATCTCGATTTCCTTTCGTTCCAGTACGTGTCCTGAGATCCTCTCTTTTTTTGATTCAAGTTTAGAATAGATCTCTGAGATTTTTCCTCTTTGATGTACAAGGCCAGCCTCCATGTGCTGGTGTCCGCACAGAATGATATGGTTATCTACATGCCTTGAGGCTTCAGCAAATGCAGATGATGCCTTGTAATGGTATCCGTGATAGCTAAAAAACTCAAATCCCTCATCTGTTAATCTCTGCCAGTTTCTTTGGTATAGCCAGGCCTCGCCATCTGCATTCTTTGGGGTTATCTTCTTTGGATCAAGCGGTCCCCCGTGAACACAAAAGAGTCCGTTTTTTGTATCAATGAACTCTTGGCTTCCAAATGTGCCGTCCTTGTTTTGTTTAAAAAATGACAGGTCTTCAGGGCCAAGGTTGTTGTGTGCGTCCATGCTTTCAAAAGAGCTTGCGCTGACTTTTTTTCCGCTCAAGAACCCTTCATCATGGTTTCCCATGACAGAAAATATTGGATAATTTTTTTCAAGTGATCTCAGTTTTTCTATGACCTGCTTTGGATAGATGCCGCGCTCAAGCAAGTCGCCTAGATTTATTATTCTTGAAAAAGTGCCGTATTTTTTTACAAACTCGTCACTTGATGCGGTACTGATTATCAACTCAAGTGCGTTCAGATCTGCATGAATGTCAGAAAAAACTAGGTCCATCAGATACAGTAGTTTTGTTGCCTAATTTGAAATTTCTTGTGTGACATCGTTGGTTTTTGGTATGATGATACCGTTTGTCATTCTAGAATTCTAGAATAAGAAGGTAAAAGTTAGATCCTAGATAAATAAATCAGGCTTGTTGTAACATCGTAAGCTTGCGTCCTCATTTTCCTACCCTATGAGGATGCGACCTTATTCAGAATCAATTTTTTGTATGGATTGTTTTGGGACCTGAAGATTTCTAAACGTGTCAGGATGAATTATCTTTGCTAAAATCTCAAGGCCTGTTACAGTTCTTGGTCCTGGTTTGCTAAAGTACTCGTTTGCATTTACTGCATAGACCTCGCCCCTGTTTACTGCCTTGATCTTTTTCCACTTTCTGTCTTCGGATAATTTTTCATACTCGAGAATTGTTCTGGAAACATCAAATCCGCACGGCATCAAAATTATGATATCTGGATCAAACCGTACCATCTCGTCAATCTGCATCTTTCTTGATTTTTCCCCAGTGGAACTAATTCCGTTTATGCCGCCTGCGATATCCACCATTTGTGGTACCCAGTGGCCTGCTGAAAACAACGGGTCAAGCCACTCTATGCACAATACCTTTGGTCTTGAAATTTTGGATGTATCCTTGATGTTGGAAATTCTTTTTTGCAGTTTTGATACAAAGTCTTTAGCTTTGTCTTGTCTTCCAACTTTTTCTCCAACTGTAATGATATTCTGTAATATGTCGTCAAGGTTTTTTGGATCCAAGACAAGGACTTCTGGTTTTCCTCCGAGAATTGAGACTGCCTTGTCTATCTCTCTGGTATATGGAGAGCAGACTTCGCATATCCCTTGAGCTACTATCAGGTCCGGGTTTGCTTTTTTGAGGACTTGCTCATCCAAGATATAGATGTCTTGTCCTGATGATACCAGCTCGACTACTTTTTTGTCAATTTCTTGGCTAGACATTTTTTGTGGGTCAAACGATGAATGGATGACTCGCGGCTTTGATTTTGCCTCTACAGGATAATTGCATTCATGTGTCACTGCCAGTACGTCATCGCCTACTCCCAACTCGTACAGTATCTCAGTTGCACTTGGAAGAAAGGAGACTAGTTTCATGTGATATTGTACATGACAAATCCACTTTAAACTTATTTTCTTGGTACCAAATGTAATCCCTCAAAACTTAAGAATAGCCCAAGGCTCGATTTGGTTGTTGACTGACTATACCGTTATTGGGGGCCCGTCTTCAGAGCAACTGGCAAAAAAGATTGCCTCTAGATTAAAATCAAAATTTATCGCAAGCGAATTGCGCGTGTTTCCAGACGGGGAAAGCAAGATCACATTCAAGGCAAAACCTGGCGGAAAGATACTGGTTGTCCAGTCAATCTATCCGCCTGTTGATTCCAATTTGATTCGCTGTTTGGCGATAACATCAGAGGCAAGAAAGTTCTCGTCTCATGTCTATGTTATCATACCATACATGGGATACGCAAGACAAGACAGGCAGTTTCTCCCAGGTGAGATAATCACCATGGAGCACGTTGCAAAGATGTTCAAGGCAGCAGGTGCTACAAAGATAATGATAGTCGATATTCACAGTATAATTGCATTAAAGCATCTCCAGATTCCTGCAAGAAACATTTCCGCAGTAGAAGAACTTGCAAGACATTTCAAAAAGATGGCACTGGTTGATCCTCTTGTAGTATCGCCTGACAAGGGAGGAGTTGAAAGAGCAAGAAACTTTGCTAAAGCACTTGGGGTTGAATATATCGCACTAGAAAAGCAGAGAGATCGAAAAACAGGAAACGTTGCAATAAAATCTAAAGGACTTGACGGTGTAAAAGGAAGAGATGTCATACTTGTTGATGACATGATAAGCACTGGTGGAAGCATTGTAAAAGCTGCCGAGTTTTTGAAGAAACAAAAAAGCGGCAAGGTCTATGCGTGCTGCACACATGCGTTATTGATAGGAGATGCAGAGAAAAATATCATAAAAGCTGGTGTGACAAAGATAATCAGCACAAATACCATACCAGGCAAGACATCAGTTGTTGATGTGTCCGGAATCATTGCAAAGGCTCTCTGAATGTCAAGTTTTTTTGTTGTATCAAAACAGTATGAAGAGCTTGCAAGGGATGAAATAATTTCAATATCAAAAAGTTATGATGGTACGTCAAAGGTGACTGGACTGCCAAGGCTTGTCATGGTAACATCAAAGGTTCCATGGGATACCATAGCAAAGAGGGCAACATTTGCAAGACATGCTGGAACAATCGCTGGAACATTTGATGACGTATCCAAGCTGGATGGTACCACCATGCCAAGGCCTGAGACATTTGTCTGTAGAACGATAAATCTTTCATCAAAAAGCGTTGGTTCCTCACTTGAGAGACAAGCAGGTGCAATACTTGCAAAAAAGTGGAATTCCAAGGTCTCTCTCTCAAATCCTAAAGTGACTGTATACCTCATCATCACAGACTCGAAAAATTATCTCGGATATGCAGACTCTCATGTGACTCCAAACCATCCAAAGAAACTGGTCAAGCATCCCCATGAAATTGACATGAAACTTGCAAGATGTATGGTGAATTTATCCGGACTAAAGGAGGGAGATGTCATCTGTGATCCATTCTGTGGCACTGGAACTATTTTACTGGAAGCTGAGTCCATGGGAATACATTCAATCGGAATTGATTTTGATAAAATAATGTGCAAGATTACGAAAAAAAATCTTGTTGCAAACGGATTTGGGTCTACGGTGATAAATTCAGGATTTGAGGAAATAAAAAATGTCATGGGAGAAATTGACGGTATCGTTACGGACTTGCCATATGGAATATCATCAAGGGCTTCGGTATCCCCAAAAAAATTACTTTCGGATTTCATATCAGTCATACCAAAGAGAAAAAAACTTGTAATGGTATACAAGAAAGGTCTAGAGGTGGACGAAATCAGCAAAGCAAAGAAATACGAGATCTACAGGCATAAGAGCCTGACAAGAGTGATTGCGGTATCATGAAACTAGTATTTTTGGGAACATCGGCAGCCCAGCCAACTGCAGAGCGCGGCATGACATGCATCTGCCTTGTACTTGATAGAGAAATACTGATGTTTGATGCAGGGGAAGGTGCACAGATTGCATTCCAGAAATCCAAGCTTGGATGGAATAAAAAAATCAGGATTTTTGTGACTCACATGCACGGAGACCATTGTGTCGGGATACTAGGATTATTGCAGACGATGTCATTGCAGAACAGGACAGAATCTGTAGATATCTACGGTCCTGCTGGCATTGAGGAGTTTATTGCGGCAAATCTGAAGATACTAAATTTTGGCCTGACATTTCCTGTGAGAATCATCAGGATTAAGGAGGGTGAGGTGTGTGACGATCCTGGGTATACGGTACACGTGTGTGAGGCAGAGCATTCCATTCCTGCATATTCATACCGCTTTACTGAAAAAGACAGGTCCGGCAAGTTTTATCCTGAAAAAGCAAAATCACTTGGAGTACCAGAGGGAAAGATGTGGCATGAATTACAGAGTGGCAATGAAATCAAAATTGGAGATAAAATTATCAAGCCGTCTGATGTTACAGGAGAAAAACGCAAGGGAATAAAGATTGGAATATCAGGTGATACACGACCCACTGCAAAGCTGACAGAATTTTTCAAAGATTGTAATTACATGACATTTGATTCTACATATTCTGATACGTTGCGTGACAAGGCAAAAGAAAATTTTCATTCTACTGCAGTAGAAGCAGCCGAGCTTGCAAAAAAAGCCGGAGTGTCAAATTTGATATTAACACACTTTTCTGCACGATACGAAGCTGTTGATGAATTGGTAAACGAGGCAAAGACAATCCATGGTTCTGTCACAGCTGCAAGAGATCTCTTAGAGATTGATATCAAGTGAGAATGCGGGACGACATATCTGATAGATTAGTAAAATCCCAAAAGATTGTTTTTGTTACAGGTGCTGGAATATCTCAGGAGAGCGGCATCCCTACATTTCGTGGAAAAGATGGATTATGGAGAAAATATGATCCTATGAAATTAGCAACAATAGATGCGTTCTATGAAGATCCAAAACTTGTGTGGGAGTGGTATGAGGAAAGAAGACAAAATATTCTAAACGCCAAGCCAAATCTTGGTCATGTCACCATTGCAGAGCTTGAAAAATACAGACAAGTGTCTGTTCTCACGCAAAACATTGACGGCCTGCACCAGAGGGCTGGAAGCAAAAATGTATACGAGTTGCATGGAAGTATCATCACAATCAAGTGTACCGTATGCGATTTTAGGGACAAAATCACAAGTTCGTTTTCTACGCTTCCTCCCATGTGCAAGTGTGGTAACATGTTACGACCTGATGTTGTATGGTTTGGCGAGGCCTTGCCTCAGGATACATGGGAGTCTGCAATAGAAGAAGCAAGCACATGCGATACCATGATTATAGTTGGCACATCGCTTGCAGTATCTCCTGCAAATCTTTTGCCTGTCTATGCAAAACAGAACGGTGCAACAATGATCGAAGTAAATATAGAAAAAACGCAAATGTCATCGCAGATGGACTTGTCCCTGCAAGAGCCTGCTGCAAAAGCGCTTCCAGAAATTCTTGATGTCATCTTGTCCGGGAAGAATGCCTGAATTTTTAGATTAATTGTACAAATGTGAAAAAAATTTGTCTGTTGTATATGGTATCAAAACAAAATATTATACAAATTCAGATATATTCATGAAGTAAATCACACTAATTATTAAATATTAGAATGACGTATAGTAATCAATGCGGAAAGATGCAAATTCTGGCAAATGAATTTGCGTGATCCTGCGAAAAATGGTACATAGTAGAGCACAATAGTTTGTGCGAAAGGGGCAAGAGAATGCTTTTGCCTATACAGGGTCACGCCATTTACCCCTCTTTCGTTTTTGAAAAAATTTGAAATGATATCTTTCAGTTATTCCAGTACTAGCTCAGGTGCAAGCCAGTCTACAACTTTCTCAAGGTCCTTTGAGTGTAGTATCACCTTGATTGGACCCATGGCAGACTCTTCTGCCTCATCGCAGACTGCAATTACATCAACATATGCTGCCTGTTTGTTGAGATAGAACCAGGTGGTGTCCCCCTTGGTATGAAATCTCATCTGCCTTCGGTAGACCCGGTTTGTCCTGTGTTTTTTTATGGTTTCCTGTATCTTTGCAAGGGAACCTAGATCATTTGATGTTGCCTTGATGCTTGCATCCTTGTATTGGTAATCTGACTCAAGTATGACATGTGATACTGCAAGCCTTACCTTGTCTGGGTCTTCGGATGGGTTTACTGCAGCATAGACTTCGATCTTGCAGGCAACTTTTGGAGGCTTCAACTCATCCAGCCCTTGATGATATGATAAGCAGTATCAATGAGTTCTGGAACGGTCATGTTGTTGTTAGATATTGTTTCGTCGGCAAGTGCAATTGATTCGCTCATGCCAACACCTATTTCTCTAGAATCTCTTTGTGTAAAATCTTCGCGGTCAGCTGGTGCATCAGATCTTCCTCTGACTGTCAAGAACTTGTATCTTGTATCACCTGATGCATGTATTGCAAGGACCTTGACTGTGCCAATTTTTTTCAAGACATTTACTTCGGCAAGTGAGCGAACGCCATCGACAAGAATTACATCGGACTTGGAACTTTGTATTCCGTTTTTGATCAGTTCAGCAACTGCACCTGGGCCATTTTTTTCTCTAAGATCTATCATTATCTTTCCGAGATTTGCACCAGTTGGTTCTATGTTTCTTCTTTTTGCCTCTTCTCTTACTGCATCGCCCATTGTAATTTTATCAAAACCTTTTGATTTTAGGCCTTCAGCTATTGTGGTCTTGCCAGCACCTGGCATTCCCGTAAGGCATACGATTAGTTTCACACTCACAAACTTTATTCTCTGGTCTATGAAGATATCGGAAAATCATTATAGATACCAGAATCTGAATTTCACTGATGCGTGCCTTTGTTGCAGTAGAGATACAGGATGATGGTATACTGGATGCAATTGCCAAGATCCAGTCTGATTTTCACATCAAGGCAACAGCGGTAAATAAAAAAAATATGCACTTTACATTGTTGTTTTTGGGAGAGGTAAGCGAAGATGCGGTATCTGAGATTAAACAGGCATTGAGTACGATTTCGTTCAAGAGGTTTAAGGTCGAGTTTACCCACGTTGGGGCGTTTCCAAACCCAAGTTCTCCTAGAGTGATATGGATCGGAGTAGACGACCAGTCTGCAAAACATCTGGTAGAGATTGCATCACAGGTGGAGAAAAAACTCGGTCCCTTGGGATTTAGGCCAGACAAGCCATTCAAGCCTCACCTTACAATATTTAGGGTAAAGAACAGGATTGACGACATTTCAGGTACCATTGAAAGATTCAAGAAAGTTTCTTTAGGAAAATATACCATGACAGAGTTAAAGTTGAAGCAAAGCGTCTTAACCCCTAGTGGGCCGATATATTCTGATTTGCAGGTGGTTTTAGCTCAATGAAAAATATTTTGGAACAAGCAAGAAAGATTGCAATCCCGGAAAGACAAGAAGAAGAAAAGATTGGGAAACTTGCAGTACAGTTGCTTGAGTTGGTAAAAAAAGAAGCTGCAGAACATTCTGAGGTCACTGGAGTGGAACTTGGTGGGTCTTATGCAAAGGGGACATGGCTCAAGGGCAAGCTGGATCTGGATATCTTTGTCAAGATGAAAAAAGAAACTGACGAGAAAGAGTTTGAGAAGATTGGTAGAGATATAGGATTTGGTTCCATGAAAAAATTCCATCCGTATGTGAGATACTCAGAACATCCGTATGTTGAGGCAAATGCACAAGGTATCAGGGTAAACGTTGTTCCTTGCTATGACGTAGAGAAAGGTCAATGGAAGAGTGCGGCTGACAGATCATCGTTTCACACTAGATTCATACTTGAGAATTTTGATGGAATTAAAAAAGATGAGGTGAGGCTGCTCAAAAAGTTTCTGAGAGGAATTGGAATCTATGGTGCAGAGATTGCAACAGAAGGATTTGGTGGATATGTATCTGAAGTATTGATTTATCATTATGGAAGTTTTCTCAAAGTTTTAGAAGCTGCTGCAAACTTTTCACAGGGTCAAGTTATAGGAAGTCCTACGAAAAAGTTCGAGACTGCATTTGTATTAATAGATCCTATTGACAGCAACAGAAATCTTGGCACTGCAATATCTGCACAAAACTTTGGAACATTCATACTTGCTGCAAGAGCTTTTCTGAAAAAACAATCGCTTGTATTTTTCAATGGAAAAAAATCCTTGCCTGACAAGAATAATCTGAAAAATGTTTTGGTAGTCAAGTTTGGCTACAAGAAACGAAGCCCGGATATAATTTGGGGCCAGGTAAAACGGGGATCAAGTGCACTTGCAGTACAGCTTGAGCTTGGAGGATTCAAGGTCTTGCGAAGAGGTGCAGTAACTGATGAAAAATCGGAAGCTGCGATGCTTTTCTTGCTGCATTCTACTACCATTGAAAAGTTCATGGTCAAAAATGGTCCTGATGTATTTCGAAAACCAGAATCAGAGAGCTTTATTTTGCGAAATTCCAAGAACAAGCTAACCTGGGTTGATGACCAGGGAAAGATCCTGTCGTTACAGCAAAGAGAATTCCATGACGCAAAAAAATTCTTACAGTCACTTTTGAGAAAGAATTTGGCAAATGCAGGCATTCCAAGTGGGATTATTCCTGACATGAAGCACAGTTTTGTCATATCAGAGGGCCATCAGGTGACAAGCAAATCCATTAAAAAGGCTCTGGCTGAGTTAACCTCTACCAATGGACTCATCTTTGGTCTCAACAAGTAAGCTTGTCAAAGAACCATACTCACTGATACTAGGATATCCCAAGGCCACAAGAGGTGAGCTTGCAAGAAGACATGCAGAACTTAAAAAACTTGGAATAACCAAGATATCATTTCAGGGCGAGACAATCTTGAACAACATCCATGTCTTGGGCAAGGGATACGTTGGAGTTGTGGTACTGTCAAGGTTTGGCAAAAAAGATGTGGCATTAAAGATTCGAAGAATTGATTCAAGCAGGCAAGAGATGAAAAGCGAGGCAAATCTTTTACAGATTGCAAACAAGGCAGGCGTTGGTCCCAAGTTGATTGCAAGCAGCAAAAATTTCTTGGTGATGGAATACGTTGAAGGCAAAAAAATAACAGACTGGGTAAGGGATCTAAAGGGTCGTGGGAGTGCTGCCAGGCTGAGATCTGTTGTAAGACAAGTCTTGGAAGACTGTTACAATTTGGATAACATGCATCTTGATCATGGTGAGCTAAGCTACATCCACAAGCATGTCATCGTCGGAAAATCTCCATGCATCATTGACTTTGAAAGTGGCAGCACAAACAGGAGAACATCAAATGTTACATCAGCTACACAATCAATATTCATTGGATCTGCGCTTTCAAGCATTGTAAAAAATATTATAAAAATTCCAAGCAAGAAGAAAATGATTGGCCCTCTCAAAAAATACAAGCATGATCAATCAAGAGAAAACTTTGATGACATACTAGAGATGTTGGGGTTGGACAAGAGTTGACAGGCCAAGACATCAAGACAAACGCTCTAAAAATTTCACTTACAGTAATTCTTTCTGCCTTTGCGGTAGAATTTTTGATAGGAATTTCTTCAAACAGCTTGGCACTTGTCACAGACAGTATTCATGCAATACTTGATTCCATAGTTACAATGGTCTTGCTTGTTGCTGCCAAATGGTCTACCAAGCCACCGGACACAGAACACACCTATGGGCATGGAAAGATTGAGACGATGGGCAGTTTTGTTGCAGGAATCATAATTCTTGTAATTTCATCGTTTTTTGTCTACGAATCAATATCAAGATTCCAAGAGCCAAAACCCGAGGTCTTGCCTGGAATATTTGCAATAATAGCGGCAGTCTATACACTGGGTTCAATCTTCTTCAGGATTGTCATCCTAAAAAGGGCGCTAAGAAAGACAGACGGCTCTTCGCTTAGAGTAGACCTGTATCATGCGTTCATGGACATGGGTGCAACATCTGTTGCTTTGGTAGGAATTGTATTTGTCATATCAGGATTCTACCAGGGCGACAACATTGCTGCACTAATTCTTGGAGGATTACTTGCTGCACTGAGCTTGAAGTTGATTTACAAGAGTGGCCTTGAGCTTACTGATGCGGTACCAGCAAACATGGTCAAAAAGGTGCACGATATTGCAAGCAGTACTGCAGGAGTAATGAAGACAGAATCTGTGCAGATACGCAGATCAGGCAGTGACATCTTTACTGAAATTACCATATCACTTAGTGCCGCTTCAAGTTTTGAGGAGGCACACAAGATCAGTGCAAACGTGGAAAAGAACATCAAAAATGCAATTGCAAATTCTAACGTCACTGTTCACTTTGAGCCAACGCTGAAAGATGTTCCTGCAGATTACATCATAAACAAAGTTGCATCATCAGTACCAGGAGTAAAAGGCATTCACAATGTCAGCTCCTTTACTGCAGAAAATGGTGTATTCATTAGCCTTCATGTTTTGGTTGACAGAAACATGTCACTTGAGGATGCACATAATGTATCAGATGAGATTGAATCTCAGATAAAAAAATCTGTCTCAAATGTTAATCATATTACGATACACCTAGAGCCGTATATCTCAATTCCAGAAAGCATTCCTGTAGAGGACATAACTATAGAGGAACAGGTTGCAAATATCATAAAAGAATATCCCAAGGTAAAAAAAATTGGTCGAGTGATAACATTACATTTGCAGGACATATTCAAGGTGGACATTGACTGTTCGTTTGAAAAAGATCTTACAATAGAAGAAGTGCATGATATTGTATCCAATATAGAAAATAAAATCAAGGCCCAGATAAAAAATGCCATAGTTACAATACATCCGGAACCAAACTAGAAATGAAACAACACGATGCGGTAAAATTTCTTAGAAAAGATCCTGTGCTTTCAGATATCATTGGTACCGTTGGCGAGTTTCAGTTAAAGAAAAAAAGTCAGCATTTTGCAGTGCTTGTAGAATCAATAATTTCCCAGCAACTTGCAACAAGTGCTGCAGATGCAATCTTCAAGAGGTTCAAGGCATTGTATCCCAAGTTTCCAACAGCAGCTGAAGTTCTTGCCACAAGAAGATCCAAACTTCGTACAGTTGGCTTGTCTGGCATGAAGGTGGATTACCTAAAGGACTTGGCAAAACATGTGGAGACTGGAAAACTGGACATGAAAGCAATCTCAAAGATGGGTGATGAGGATGTGATAGCTCAGCTAACCCAGGTCAAGGGGATTGGAAGGTGGACAGCTGAGATGTTTTTGATCTTCTCGCTTGGAAGGATGGATGTATTTCCAGTAGGAGACCTTGGCTTGCGAAGAGGTGTACAGATTGCATTTTCACTAAAAGAGATGCCAAAGCCCAAGGAGACTGAAAAGTTTGGAGACAGGTGGAAGCCATACAGAAGCGTTGCAACATGGTACCTATGGAAGAGCCTTCAAAAGTTTGACAAGATTGGATGAGTGGATTTTCCCGCCATGGAATCTCCTAAAGCACGGTAGGAAAGTCGGTATACGATTTATAAGATCATTTTGCCCAACAAGCTCTGAAGGCAAAAATGGGACAAAATATTGACAGTAATTTACTTGAGCGTTTTGAGAAAGAGATCTGGAGTAAGATTCCCCACCTAGAAAACAAAGATGGTAAAGTGGTCAACTCAACACCGCTTGTTGACATCACACAAGATTTGAAGGAATGTGCAAAAAAAGAATTTAACGTTAATTTAGATGATAAAAATCTGAAAATTTTTGGCAAGTATGATTCTAACTTGCTTGCTGGCTCCATCAAGGTAAGACCTGCAGTAAACATAATCCATGATGCAATTGCTACAGGAAAACTCAAAAGCGGACAGACAGTATTTGAGGCAACTTCAGGTAACTTTGGAATTGCACTAGGACAACTAACCAAGATTGGACTTGATGTGGTTGCCCTTGTCTCACGAAAACTCCAAGATGGAGTATTTGAGGAATTACGAAATGAAAAAATTCGAATCATAAATCTTGACATGGACATCTGTCCAGCACCTGGAATGAAAGAGAGTCCAAATGTTTTGGCTGCAAGAGCAACTGCTGCAAATATCAGATCACAATTATCTGAGCTTGGGTTTGACCCAACTATTTTTGATGGTGCAATAACAGAAGCACAGGAACTGTTAGCAAAACAAGACATTATCAATTTAGCAAAACTTCTTGCAAAGGTCTACAACTGCTACTGTCCAGAGCAATATGATAACCAATCAAACATTGAAGCACATAGAACTGTCACTGCAGCAGAGATTGATCAACAATTACATGACAAGGGACTTTCTCTTGAAAACTTTAGAATTGTTTGTACATTTGGTACAGGTGGAACATCTGGTGGTCTGGGTAGATACGTATCTGAAAAATACGGCAAGAAGGCAGTACATGTAGTATTTCCAATTGCGGCTCAAGATGTTGCAGGAATTAGAACAAAAAGCAAGGCTGAAGGGCTCAAGTTTTACGAACCACAGCAATATGCAGGACAGCACGAAGTAGACTTTGTGCAGGCAAAGCGTCTGCTGAAATTCTTTGTAGACAAGGGTCACGACATGGGCGAGAGCAGTGCACTTGCACTATATGCAGTGATGCAGATGGCAAATTTTGGTGGCGCTGGAGAAAATTTTGTTGTTATAATTGCGGATGGAATTCAAAAATACAAAAAGAATCTTGAATCGATGGCAAAGAAAGAGAGCCGCACTGAGGTTTCACTAGAAGAAGCTGTCTCAAGCGTAGGTGATTATGACAAGGTAATCTGGATACACCCACAATATACTCCACGTGAGGAAGGAATAGAGCTGCTTGCAAAAACTCTTGGCATTGACAAGAGCAAGATAATTGTACCAAAGGCAAGAGAGGTGGAACGATTGTTAATGGCACAACAAATTCCTGACGATTTGAATAAAGCTCTAGAAGGATCACACAAGTCACTTCTTGTTTGCATGGCAGGATTCACTTCACTTAATGCTGTTCAAGTATTCGGAAAGAAAGGTATTGCAACTGAAAGTTTGACTGGCGGAATATCAGGATTATCTCAGAAAAAGGGAAAACAAATTTCTGAATTGATCAAAGTCGCTACTGAATAATACGTATTTTGTAATTATCAATTTAAAAAATTTTAATTAAAAATATAACATGTTATCACCTTGAATACATCAGAAATCAAAACAAGGAATTAAGTAACGTAGATTTTGAATGATAAATTATCCGGAATCAAATGACTATACTTGAACACTTTCCAGAGGGATACAAACCAAGGGAAATACAAAAAGAGATCTTACATGGAATAGAAGAAAAGATCAAGTCAGGATACAAGACAATTATTTTATCTGCACCAACTGGAGTTGGAAAATCACTTATTGCTGCAACTCTTGCAAGATATTTTGGTGGCTCGTTTATAGTAACTGCTTCCAAGCAATTACAGGACCAGTACTCCAAGGACCTAAAGTTTCTCATGCCAGTAAAGGGCAAGTCAAATTTTGCTTGCCTCAAGCTGATGGACCAGGAATCACTACTCAAATCAGATACAAAGGGTGCAATTCAGAGAGGCCTCACTTGTGAGAAAGGTGTCTGTGAAGAGACAACAATGAAGAATGGCAAAAAAATCAAAGAATCCTGCCAGTTCAAGCCAAAGCTTGGAGAACCTCATGATGACACCAAGGACTCATGTTACTATTATGAACAAAAGTACCGTGCACTGACCTCGCCTCACTCAATCTGGAACTATGCTGCATATTTTCAGCTGATGAAATTCAACAAAAAAGCATATGCAGAGTATGTTTCAAAACCGATTGCAGTTTTTGATGAAGCGCATAAGGTAGAAGACCAGATCATACAATTCATTGGTGTTGACATTTACAGTGCATATCTTTCTGAATGTCACATTGATGAAAAGCCATACGATCTATCAGAGATGGGTGTGGTGACAAAATTGTTGAATGATCTTGCCAAATCATATTCAGAGCAGATCAAGGAACTGCTTGACAGTAGGGCGTTTATCCTAAATCCTGACTATACATTGCTTGCAAAATTAGAATCAAGATATGAAAAGATGGCAAATGCTCATTCAGAGTTATTCATAAACAAAAGTAATTTTGTTGTAAATGATCCATTCAACGACGAGCGAGGAAATTTCAGATCAGTTTCAGTCAAGCCACTTGACATTTCAAAATATGTCAAGACCTTCTTTGATATGGAAAATCAAGTTTTCATGTCGGCAACAATAGACAAGAGTAGTTTTTGTGAAAACACAGGACTTGATCCAGACAAAGTTGGATTTGTTGATACCCCAAGATCTCCGTTTCCACCGGACAGTAGAAGAATTAATTTTCTTAATACACGAAAACTCAGCTACTCTTCAAGTAGAGATGACGAGCTTGCCGTGATTAAAAAAATTGATGAAATCATGTCACAGCACAGCACTGAAAGAGGATTGATACTTACTTCATCAGAAAAGAAATGTATTGACATACGAAACAATCTATCTGAGAAAAACAGACAACGAATCAGAATATGCCACAGTAGAAATGAAAACGGCATGACTCAGGATGAGGTACTGCAGGAACATGCCTTTGATGAGGATGGCGTATTGTTGTCATCGTCATTATGGGAGGGAGTCGACCTAAAAGACGACCTATCGAGGTTTCAGATAATAGCAAAGGTACCCTATCCAAACCTAAGTGAAAAGCGAACAAAAGACAAGATGAACCAATTTCCTTTATGGTACAAGTCGCAGACAATAACAAAACTTTTGCAAGGCTTTGGAAGATCAATTCGAAGTGAAAATGACTGGGCAGTGACATATGTTCTGGACTCTGCTGCAAGCGATCTCTTGCTTCAACAAAAATTTATGATTCCAAAAGCATACCAAGACGTATTGGGATTTCCAAGCTATAATGGTAGCATGAAATCTACATTGTAAGAAAATTTTTCTTTCAAAAAAAGCACTTATGGGAAATTAGTTTGCAACGGTCTGTACTGATTTGTCAGGTAGGTCAGTCAATGTGAAGACAAATCTAGAACCTTCGAATTCTGTTGTTCCTTCTCTTTCCCAGTTTATTTTGTAAGATTTGATCAGGTGTCCACCCACTATTGATATTGTCTTTGGCACATCTTCGAAGAGCTTCTCTACTTTTGCCTTGTCCCTTGTCATGAGCAGGGATCTTCGTCGCTTCATGAGGTACTTGATTGCGACATTTTTGTGCATGTGTCCTTCTACCTCAATCTTCTCGTTGCCAAGGTCAATAGTGAATTTTCGCTTTCCCATGAGCCTGATACGAACGTAATTCTACAAAAAATAGGCTTGACAACTTGACATTAGTAAGTAGATTGGAAATTATGACAAAATTTGTCTCTCATATGGTGGGGCCGGCCGGACTTGAACCGGCGACCTCTAGCACCCCAGGCTAGCATCATAACCAAGCTAGACTACGGCCCCTCGAGGTGTTGGCTACTATTGAAATTATTAAATTGTAGGATTGAATTTTGTGTCAAGAAATTTGTGTTTGAAAATCTAGAGCCATTTTTTCAGTCTGTCTTGTTCAAACTTTTCTTTTTCTGTAAAGTGTTCTGTTGATGAAGTTTGTAGTTGTGTCAGAGGATCTGGAGTTGCAAACATGTCAACTGCAATATATCCTGCAGTTCCCTTGCCTGTTTCAAGAAAACATCCGCCCTTTCCATCAAAGACTGCATTTTCAAGTTCGTGTTTTATTTGTGAAATAATATTTCTTGCAACAGTTATACCTTCAGCTTCTGCAAATATTCCTGCTTTTGGTACTGCGATTTTATCTGTCACCATTATTTGGTTGACATCACCTATTGCGTATACACGATCATATTTTGTTTTGCAGGTCTTGTCAACTGCAATAAATTTTCCATTCTCTGCAAAACCAGCTTCTACTACAACAGATGGAGCTTTGTGAGGAGGAACAGAAATTAAAATGTCAAAGTTTGCTTCTCCTTCTTCGAATTTTATTTTATTTGGCTCTACTGCAATGGTTTTATGGTTTCCGTGAAACTCTATCTTTTTTGATTTTAGAATTTGAAATATTTCTTCACTTACCTGTGGACCACCTGCTGGAAGCGTGATTGGTGTTGGACTGAAGAAATCCATCTGGACAGAATCGCTTGCCCCTGTCTCCTCAAGTACAGACCTTATGAGAAGTGCTGCCTCAAATGGAGCTGGAGGACACTTGTATGGCAGACCTGTAATTGCCATTGCAATCTTGCCAGATTTTACTTGCCTTATGGTATCCCTGATTTTTGGAACATCGTTGATGTCATAAAGAATAAAGCCATTTTCTTTTAATCCTGGAATTTTCTCAGGTGCAAGCTCTACACCCAGTGCTATTATTAGAAAATCATAATGGAACTGTCTGTATCTTGTTCGAACAGCTTTGTTTACAGGATCTATCTTTAGTACATCTTCATTTACAAATTCAATTCCTTTCTTTGTAACAGTCTCTATTGGTCTTTTAGAAAGTTCAAACTCTCTTGTTCCGTTGATTATCCAGAGTTTGACCAAGTCCATCATGAACCAGTCTTTTTTATCAATTATTGTAATCCTGGTATCCTGAGTGAGATTCTCTCGAAGTTCATTTGCAGCAGCAAGTCCACCAAAGCCTCCGCCTAAAATTACAATGTTAATTGGTTTCAGGGCCTAACACCTTTCTCTATTTTTCTTGTGTAGTTGGTCTTATGGTAATCTCGTTTACATTCATGTGAGCTGGAGACTGGAGTGCAAAGAGTATAGAATTTGCAATGTCTTCTGCCTTGAGTGATTGGATTGTTTTAGAATGATTCACAAATGCTTCCAAGGACTTGTCAGTGATTGTATTTGTAAGCTCGGTATCTACAATTCCAGGCTCTATTGTTGTGATTCTGATATTATTTCTAACAGACAACTCTTGTCGTAGTCCCTCGCTAAAAGCCCATACTGCAAATTTAGTTGCACAATAAACACTGCCTGCTGGAAATACTACTCGTCCTGCAATTGATGAGATGTTTACAATATGGCCAGATTTCTGAGCCAGCATGTGAGGAATTGCGGCTGCGGTACAATACATTACGCCTTTGATGTTTACGTCAATCATCTGATCCCACTCGTCTATCTTGAGGTTCTTGACAAAACTCAGGGGCATCAGTCCTGCGTTGTTTACTAGAATATCGATCTTGTTCCATTTTTTTATTGCAGCATTAATCAAATTTTCACAGTCACTGCGCTTTGTTACATCACACTGTACCGTGATACATTCTCCGCCAATTTTTTCAATATCTTTTTTGAGTTGCTCTAACTTGTCAACTCGTCTTGCACCAACTGCAACTTTTGCGCCTGCTTTTGCTATTGCAAGAGCAGTTGCATATCCTATTCCGCTGCTAGCGCCTGTTACTACAACTACTTGGTCTTTTATCATACTGAAAACTATTTTTCATCACGCTCTCTTGTGTAATAAATTTTTGTTAATCAAAAGTAGGTTTTCTCACTAACACTAATTTAGGATCACAGTAGATTAGGAATTATGGAACAATTTGACTGTGCATATTGTGGAGAAACACAGGACTTGCCTTTTGAATGCAGTTACTGTAATGACAAGTTTTGTGCAGAACACAGGTTGCCCGAATCACATCGATGTGTCAAGCTATTCCAGATAAGATCAAAGAAATTCGGAGAAAAAAAGATCCAGAGAACAAAAGGAATAGGAAGACAGAGTTTCATCAAGAGAATTTTTGGCAAGTTTGGTTAGTACAGTGCTTTTTGCGGATCAAGTTTTGAGCGCTTTGCCTGGTAAAACAACGCTATTGCAAGTGCTAGTAACACACCAGCTGTGAGCCAATGAGCAACCTGCATTGTAATATACGCAATGCCAAATCCTACACACATTACAGCCTGGGTCAAGAGTTTTACCCAGTTTGGAATCTTTGCAAGCCTGGAAATCATTTCTATTACAAATAGGCCTGCAACTGGATACAGTATGATCTCAAAGTAGACGTCTAGATCTATTCCGTTATGCATACAATCTCACCGTATCATTTGTCTAATTTCTAGTCTTCCCAGCTTACCTTTACTGCTACCTTCTTTCCTATAAGTGAGCGTGCATTCTCAAAGGGAAGTGTGGCAACATCTTCTGCCTCAAATGGCCCGTATGACTGGAGGTCTGTGCCCATTATCTGATCGATTGGCTTGAGAAATCTCACAGCAATTGATCTGGCTCGGTGGTTTTCTCCAACAGTCTCTAAAAGTTTTAGTCTTCCATTTAGTGTTGCAGAAAGAATAGTTTCTTTTCTTTGTCGTAGTTCATCCTCAGAATCTAAAATGAATCTCTCTTCGTCAAGAAGATTCGTATAGTCAATTTCTTCTAATGATGTTGCCTTTTCAATTCTAATCTTCAAAAGAATCGAAGTCATCTCGGTTATCATTTTTACAAGTGATTCTGTAATCTTTGATTCTACTCCATCATAATCATGATTCTTTATGTTGCCAAGAAATTCTGCAATGTTGCGATACAAGTTAGGGTCTACCTCTTGAACCGTATCGTTTTCGACTTCGCGAAGAAGAATGGCATACAATGTGTTTACATCAATTTTTTTTGTTTCTGACATTTCCATATCCAACAATACTTAAATCATAGACCCCTTTGTGTTATGATCAAGGTGCAAAATTGCCATATAAAGTGATTGGTGGAGAACCAGTACCCGTTTCTTATTCTGCCGAAGATGTTTTCTCAAAAATAAAGCACGATCAGATAAAATTTATTGATTTACAATTTACCGGTCTTAGGGGAAGATTCCATCATACAACAATTTCTGCAAACCTGTTTACCCCACAACAGATGCAAGATGGATTACCAAAACTTGACGGTTCCTCAATTGTAGGATTTGCATCAATCGAAGATTCTGACATGGTCTTAAAACCAGACCCAAGCACTTTTGCCATAATTCCATGGATGGCAAATGCAAAGACTGCCAGATTGATTTGTGACGTATACTGGGGAAAAGACAAGGGCAGGCTGGAATCAGACCCAAGAGGAATTGCACAAAAGGCAGAAAAATATCTCAAGACCCAAGGATTTGACAATAGTTACTGGGGTCCAGAGGTAGAATTCTTTGTATTTGACAAAATTACGTGGGATGTTCTCACTCCTTACAAGGGCCAGTCATATTCGATAGAATCCAAGGAAGCCCCATGGAACCAAGAGGGCAAGGGCTATCCAATGGCGCTAAAGAAAGGATACTATCCAAGTACACCGGCTGACACCTTGACTGAATTTAGAAATGATTGTGTTGAATGTTTGAATGAATATTTTGGCATACTGTGTGACAATCACCACCACGAAGTTGCTACTGCAGGTCAATGTGAAATTGATATCAGATATGACAACCTGACAAATGCTGCAGATGGTGCACAGACATACAAGTATGTAATTAGAAACATTGCCAAAAAGTATGACAAAGTTGCAACCATGATGCCAAAACCAATTTCAATGGATGCTGGTTCTGGAATGCACACAAACGTTAGCTTGTGGAAAGGCGACAAGAACATGTTCTATGATAAAGACGACAAGGAAGAAGTCAGCCAAATTGCAAGATACTATTGTGGAGGAATTATGAATCATGCAAGAGCATTGTCTGCAATTGTTGCACCAACTACAAACTCGTATCATAGATTGGTTCCAGGTTATGAGGCACCTGTATACATTGCATGGAGCCCAAGCAACAGATCAGCAATAATTAGAATTCCATCACACTTCAAGGGAGAAAAATATTCCAAGATTAAGAGAATTGAATTCAGAGCACCAGACCCATCATCAAATCCATATCTAGTATTTGCAGCAGTACAGGCAGCAGGCCTTGATGGAATCAAAAAGAAGATGGATCCAGGTGACGCAGTTTATGAGGATATTTACAAGATGACCAAAGCACAGCGAATTGCAAAAGGAATCAATGACTTGCCTGCAACATTGGGAGAGGCACTCGATGAACTGGAAAGCGACAGAAAGTTCCTTTCACCAATATTCTCAAACGAGACAATCGATAAGATAATTGAGATAGAAAGAGCAGATGACCATGAGATCTCAATAAGACCTCATCCACACGAGTTCTATCTTTATTTTGATATCTAGACTAGAACATCTGATTCATTTTCATACTTTGGAGGATACTCAAATTATATGAAAAAAACTTCTGCCAAGAAGGACGAGTCACCCTCCCAGCTGATAGATGCTAGAATCGAGGAGCTGGATGATTGGCGTGGTGAAATGTTATCCCATCTGCGCTCTCTTATCAAACAAGTTGACCCAACAGTAGTAGAAGAATGGAAGTGGAGTGTTCCCGTCTGGTCCCATGACGGAATAATCTGCACTGGAGAGACATACAAGAATGCAGTCAAGCTGACTTTTCCCAAAGGTGCCAAGATGAAAGATCCAAAAAAGATCTTCAACTCTAGTCTTGAAGGCAACGCAAGACGTGCAATCGACTTTCATGAAGGTGACAAGGTTGACAAGATTGCATTCAAGGCACTCATTCGCGAGGCCATTGCGTTGAATACTTCCTAAGACAGTTTCATCCAAGCTTTGACATCAAAAATAGGAAAAAATAGGAAAAATTTGGGCTGTTTGTGCCTGAGCATTTGAATAATGTTAGATCGTTAAGATGTGTTTAGAATATTGAAAATCTAGATTCTTCCAATTGCACCGTACACAAGGAACAATGCAACTGATGTAATTGCCAAACCAATAATGAGATAAGCTTTCTTGTGTTTTTCAGCTGTAGCTGCTTTGTAAATTGTAACAGTTCCTGCAAGACCCACAAAGAGAATCAGAGTTCCTGAAATAACTAGATCCCAGCTACTGTGAGTGATTATAGGATAGAACAGTCCGGATAGCAATGCAAAGAATGCTACAAGATAGACATATCTTGCACCAGTTAGAATTTTGGTTCCACCTATTTGCATAGAATTCCTATCGGGATTAGTCAAATAAACTTTGAGAGAAATGTTTGGACCCGTTAATTACATATCCATGCCGGGCATTCCCATTCCGCCCATACCACCCATGCCTCCCATACCAGGCATACCTCCCATTCCGCCCATACCTTCTGCGCCTGGCGGTGGTCCTCCTGCAGATTTTGCAGTGGCAATGACATCATCGATTCTAAGTATCATAGATGCTGCTTCTGTTGCGCATGTGATAATTTGGATCTTGACAGAGAGTGGCTCAAAGATATCGCTTGCATGCATGCTGGCAACTTGAGCTTTCATGACATCAATTCCTGTCCATTTGTTTCCTTTGAGTTGTTTTGATCGTAATGATGCTAATGTGTCAATTGGATCCATTCCTGCATTCTCAGCAAGTGTGATTGGAATTACTTCTAAAGAGTCTGCAAATTTTTCTACTGCAAGTTGTTCTCTGCCTTCTAGTGTTTTTGCCCACTCTCGTAGTTTTGTTGCAGCATAAGTTTCTGGTGCACCGCCGCCTGCTACTATGAATGGTTTTTCCATTACATCTTTTACAACCATCAATGCGTCGTGTACTGATCTCTCTACCTCATCTACTACTCTTTGTGAACCGCCTCTTAGAAGAAGTGTAACTGCTTTTGGATGCTTGCAGCCTTCAACGAAGGTCCATTTGTCAGTCTCTACTTTTCTTTCTTCTACTAGATCAGCAGAACCTAGATCTTTTTCAAACAAGTCATCGAAATTACTTATAATTCTGGCACCTGTTGCTTTTGCAAGCTTTGTCATGTCACTTTCTTTTATTCTTCTTACTGTGAGTATTCCTGCTTTTGCAAGATAGTGTTGTGCCATGTCATCAATTCCTTTTTGGCAGAACAGAACATTTGCTCCAGAAGCAATCACTTTATCCACCATGTTTTTGATCATTTTTTGTTCTTCATCAAGAAATGATTTCATCTGTTGTGGGTTTGTGATGTTTATCTTTGCATCAAACTCTGTTTTATCAATCTCAAGTGCGTTGTTAACTAGAGCAATCTTTGCATGATCAATTTTCTTTGGCATTCCACTGTGGACAATCTCTTTGTCAAGAACTATTCCTTTGATAATTGCACAGTCCTTGATGGAACCGCCAGCTTTCTTTTCTACTTTAATATCATCAATATCAGCAAGATATCCGTCATCTTTCTTTTCAGATACTGCAAGTACAGATTTTACAATCATGTCTGCTAGGCTTGCAGAGTCTTTTCTGACAAGTTTTGTCTGCATGGATGTTCTTGCAATTCTCTCAAGTACATCCTTGTCAGTTGCAGAAACCTTGTCTGCCATTTTTTCTAAGAGTTCTACTGCCTTAATTGCAGCCTTTCTATAACCATCAACGATAATTGTTGGGTGCACATCTTGCAAAACTAGAGCTTCTGCGTTCTCCAATAATGCTCCTGCAAGTACTACTGCAGATGTTGTTCCATCTCCGACTTCATTGTCAGTTGCCTTTGAGATCTCAACTAGCATCTTTGCAGCTGGATGTTGGACATCAATTTCTTTTAGTATAGTAGCACCGTCGTTTGTAATTGTAACGTCTCCAAGTGAATCAACAAGCATCTTGTCCATTCCACGTGGTCCAAGACTTGAATGAACAATTTCGGCAATTAATTTTGCTGCTGCGATATTGTTTTTCTGTGCGTCACGGCCCTTGGTCTGTTGAGCACCGTCTTTTAGAATAACTACTGGTATTCCATTAGATGAAGACTGAATCGACATATTTGCAAGAGGTCGATTTTCCCTTATTATGTCTTATGAGATCAAAACCCTTTACACTTGAAATAGATAATTTTCAACACTTCCGATGTTTTTAAATTAGGAAAACTGGCGGGACTAGATATGTCTCGTTCTTCACCGCGATCATCTTACGATGAAGTGCTTAAACTGCTAAAAACGCATAATGAATGGTTCGCAAATTCAATTCCTCTAATTGCCAGTGAAAATGTTACAAGTCCTGCAGTTCGAGAGGCAACAGTTTCAGACTTTGCCAATAGATATGCAGAAGGCTGGCCTGGTGAGAGGGTCTATGCTGGATGTGTCTACATCGATGAGGTAGAGTTCAAGTGCATGGCACTTGCAAAAAAACTGTTCAAGGCAGAGTTTGTTGATGTAAGACCAATCTCTGGTGTCGTTGCAAACTTGGTTATCTATTCTGCATTTACAAATCCAGGCGATGTTATGCTTGCTCCATCAATTCCATCTGGAGGTCACATATCACACGGCAAGAAAGAACATGCAGGTACTGCAGGTCTTGTCCATGGATTAGACATTGAATTCTATCCATTTGATGCTGAAGAGATGACAATTGATGTTGACAAGACAAAAGAGAAAGTAAAGGAACTTGAAAAAGCTGGCAAGATTCCTAAATTAGCAATGTTTGGAGGTTCTGTATTTTTGTTCCCACACCCAGTGAAGGAACTTGCAGACTTTTTGAAAAGTTACAATATTTTTATCAATTATGACGGTGCACACGTTGCAGGACTAATTGCAGGAGGACAGTTCCAGGATCCATTAAGAGAAGGAGCAGATGCAATGACAATGAGTACACACAAGACTTTGTTTGGTCCTCAGGGTGGAATGGTCTGCTCATTTGAAAAATATGGTGAGAGTATCAAAAAGGCCACATTCCCAGGAATGACCAGTAGTCATCACTTGCACCACATGGCAGGAAAGGCAATTGCTTATGCAGAGATGTTAGAGTTTGGTAAAAAATATGCAGTCCAAGTAATCAAGAATGCCAAGGCACTTGCTGAGGCACTAAACTCGTATGGTTTCTCAGTACTTGGTGAAAAACGAGGATTTACAAAATCACACCAGATAGTTGTAAACGTACTTTCATTTGGTGACGGTGGAACAATTGAGGCAGATCTTGAAAAGGCAAACATCATCATAAACAGACAACTCATTCCAGGAGACATCAAGGCTGGACGAAACTACTTCCATCCAGGTGGAATAAGACTTGGTACTGCAGAACTCACACGACTTGGCATGAAAGAATCAGACATGGAACAAGTAGCAGAGTTTATCAAAAAAGTAGTTGTGGATAAAAAAGACAAGAAAAAGATTGCAGCCGATGTCAAGAAATTTAGAAAAGACTTTCAGAAGGTTCGCTATTGCTTTGAAAGCAAGCATGGCGGATATGATTACATCAAGATTCGCTAGGCAAAGTCTGTAAGAATAGACTGACTGCTTTCTTCTTTGCCAAATACCAGTTCAAGCTCATCCAAGAGTGAAAGCACACGACCTCTAAGATATGGAGAGATTGTATACTTGCCAAGCATTCTTCTTGCAAGCTTGAGATATTTTTGCACAGAAGGTCTTGTCATGGTCTGGATTAGTTTATTGCCGCACTCTAGACATTTTCCTGCTAGAGGAACTCTTCTGTAGCTTGCACCACACGCAGTGCATCGGAAAGACTGGCCAGAGTAAGCTCTGAGGTTACCCATTATATCAGGAAGCAAGTGCGTTGTCATAACCATTGAGACCACTTCGCTTGGGTCAACTGCATTTATGATATCTGCAGTCCTTATCTGCATGTCAAGCTTCTCAAGCAATGAACCAAGGGTAGAGTAGGCGCTCCTTGATTTTGATGTGGTAAGTGTGGATGTCAAATGTGTAAAGTCATGGCCAAGAAATTGTCTCTCTGTTTCTAATCTTGATTTTAAAATCTCGACATCTTTGATCTCACTTGCTTTTTCTCTTTTGAGAGTTGATTCAAAAAATGAGAGTGGATATGCCTTGACAACCTCAAAGTTGTGAGCCTGTCTCTGCACCTCTTGAGGAATTACAATAGGCTGGACAAGTAGTGGGGCATCCATCAATCCACCAATTCTTGCAGACAAGAATAATCTTGAGAAATTAAGAAGGCTGTCCATCAACAACATGATAGAATCGGCATCACCATCAGCGTCACGTCTTTTTGCAGAATGCCATACTGCAGTACCAAGACAGACTTGGGTATTTGTATATCCGACTATTCTTCCGACAATTCCAACAGATGTATGCGGTGCAAGACCAATTATCAAATGTCCTACAAGATCATCTGTACTTTTTACGTTGTAGTATGGCTGGCGTCCAAAAAGTTTTCCAAGTTCTCGGTCGATGTACTGGCATACAAAGACAAGACTGTCTCCACATTCTTTTGGAATTATTACGTCCTGTACTCTGAGCTCTACTAGCTGATCAGATGATGTCAGTGGATTACCATTTGTATCATGGGTGTAGCCAAGCTCGACTAGTTTTTCTGGAGTTGTTCCAACCCAAGAGGGCTTGAAGTGTGACAGTGGGGCATTTGTTGTATCATATCGGATTGTTCCATCCTTGAATACATTGAGTCCAAGGCTTTGCCTGATTAGACCCTTTTCTAGCGGCTCTGGCACTCTGTCTTGGTTTATGAGCTCCTTTACGCCCTTGAATGGCTCCTGGGCCCTGTATCCGGTCCTCTCTTGGGCTGCATACAGGAGGTCCTTGAGAGGAAATGAGCGGTACGAGTGCCCATGGGCCCGTGATTTGCATTTTGGGCAGTGGTCTGTCTCAACTTCGTCCCTGCATTTGTTACAGATGAAGATGGTGCTTGTTTTGGTGTGGCACTTGGGACAAGCTATGCTAATTGCAGGGGTGTTACAGTTTTTGCAGAATCTATTGTAAATGTTGCAGTAAAAGTTTGGCTGCTTTGATGCCTTTAGCAAATCACGTGATGCGCCACCCTTGTTTCCCACTGGAAATAAAGTGTGGACAGGCGGTTTCATTTTTCGCAATGCGGCCTTTTCTGGCCTTCCAACCCTGACTCCAATGGATGTTGAAAACTTGTTTGGTATTTTGATGCCAGATGATTGTGTTATGATTTGTGGAACGGAAAGATCTTTTTCGAGTTGAATTGGTTTTCTAAATAACAGATAGAAAAAGACCTCTGCTTCTACATCTTTTAGGAGAAGTGTATCCCCTGCAACCTCATGTGGAACACCGAGTTTTTCCAGGACATCTTTTGCGTCCATTGGATAAATGACGAGGTCTGCATCAAATTTTGTGGGCTTGAGAATTTTTTCAAATTCTTCAATTGTGATTTGGTCCCAGTAGTATAGGTAATGTGGATGGAGACCAATTCCAAAATTTAGTGATATTCTAAATGCCTCATCTAGATCTGGTACCTTGGATACATAGCTTAGAAGCTCGGTGTCATTTGGTTCGTACTTGGTTACCTTGTCTTGTAGTTCCTTGGCCCAAAACTCTTCGACATATCCAGTTGGTATTAGTTCGGCATTATTTTCTAAAAAGTCTCCATAGCTTATCAAAATGTCACCCAAGTGCAAAATTTTTGCAATCTGCGGTTTTAGAGAAATTCCATGAGCTGTGTCTTTTATTTTTACAACGTTTCCATTGGTCAGTCTAACAATTGGGGTGTCAATAGAATCTACAAAGGCTACAGTTGAGGCCTTGCCAGGCACATCAAGCTTGATCTGGGTACCAACAGCAATTGCATGGTCTAGTATCTCGGCAACCACAGGGTGAATGCCAATTGAGGCAAAGCCAGTATTGCAAGAACGCCCATATCTCAACCGGAATCCCCCTAGTTTTTTAGGCATGGAAAGCACTGATCTTCCCGTAATCACCTCTCGCATCCTGTGAGCAGCAGCATCTGCATCTCCTGTCTGGATTGCTCCCTTGAGGTCCTTGAGCCAGTCCCAGCCATCTAGTTTGTACAATTCAATGAGTTTGAGTAGCTTGCGGGACCTTCCAATGAGTCCATCATTGAGTACACGAAGTGCTCCACCTCTCACTCTGTTAGTGCCAATTCGTGCCATGTTTCTGTGAGATACAATCTCAACTAGGTCGGTATCCACGCCATCAAGTTCTACTGGAAGATTGGAGATTACATTTATCACATCTTGGTCGGGAACATGGAACTGAAAACTTCCGACCTCTCTTTCGTATACTCGAAGTTCTTCTACAAACCTGCCAGTCTCATCATCAAATGAGTTTGCTTGATATTTTGCAAGTCCTGCTATCTTTCTCACATGGTCTGCAATTAGCATTGTAGATGCAGCCTCTGTTCCTCCAGCTGATCTGATTGGTCCTGCAAATGACACTGAGAGATATTCAGAGCCGTCTGAGTTTTTCTTGATGAGGACCTCGCTTATTCCTTGGAGTGGCGCAATGGTGACACCTTCAGTAACTATGGCCAAAGCCACACGTACGGCAAGGTCAAGTTTTTCCTGAAGATCTGTATCAGGTCCAGAGTACTTGCCTTGAGCTATATCTTCTGCAAGCTTGAGAGCGGCCAATTCCTTTGTAGTATTTTGAATGAGAGACCTCAGATTGTCAGTTACGTCAATGTCGTGCATTTTGGATACACGGTCTGCAAGATCAAAAGCAATCTTTGGTTCTACCATACCAGAGGAATCTGCAAGTGTTGCCTTGGCAGCTGCAGCCTGCTCAAAGATAGCAATTACTTCATTTGATATTTTTTTGTAATAATCAAGATAGTCTTGAGGCATTGGGACATCTTGTAGTCTCAATGCGAGGTTCTCAGACATGCTATTTCCTTACAGATTGGATGGCTTTTACGATATCGGAAATTGTCTTGAAACTTCCGCCCTTCTCAATGAAAGTTCCAATAACTATGGCGTCTGCGCCTGCCTTGGCTATCTGTTCGGCGGTTTCTGGGCTGCGGATACCCCCTCCCACGATGAGAAATCCCTTGAAAAGCTTCCTTACTGCTGCAACCATCTCGGGTTTTACATTGGATTTGGCTCCAGAGCCTGCCTCAAGGTAGACAAATCGCATTCCCATGAATTGTGCAGATAAGGCATACATGACTGCCAGGCCTGGCTTGTCAAATGGAATTGTTCTCACGGATCCTACATGCCAGACTGTGGTTCCTTCACCAATTATGATGTAGGCTGTTGGAAGAGGTTCGAGTCCAAATCTTAGGACGCTTGGTGCTCCAAGGGCTTGGGCTTGTGAGATAAAGTATGGATTATCCGAGTTCAAAAGTGAGCTGAAAAGTATTGCATCCGCACCTGGAACCACACCTGTAACGTTTCCAGGAAAGAGTATTACTGGTATCTTTACTGCCTTTTTGATACTTGAGACTGTCTCAGTCATGGTGAGTTGATCAGTAGCTGACGAGCCGCCGACCAGAATTGCAGAGGCACCACTCTTTTCTGCCTCTTTTGCCAATGAAGAAGCGGAACGTCCATCAGAGTTCTCAGAATCGATTAATACGAAGAGAAGTGTCCCTTTTTTCTTCCTAGTAGCATGAAGATAATTCTCTGTCTTTTGCATATGGAGTGGTTGAATACCTATTGATTAAAAGTTTAATTGAATATAGTTATACAGATTTGTATAGCTATGAGCGAATCCCCTGATGAAAATTTTAGCAATATTATTAGGCAAATTATAGAAAAATCATTATTTACTGAAAGACAAATTGAAATTATTTTAAAACGGAGGGACCTTGCAAATCCCCAGTTTACTATCAGTAAAGGGGCATTTTATCGTCAAGTAACCCAGTCTAAAGACAAGTTGACGGCATTATGCTATTCGTGGATCCTGCTCAGAGGCCTAGGCGTGCTTAGCGCTGATGATATGGATGTGATTAATCGCCTCTCCGAACAGATTTCTGTGATAAAAAGTAGTGATGTTTTTCCAGAACGTGAGGACCAGGTCATGTCTGTGATACAGGAAGTACTAAAGAGGACCTGCAGGCTATGATTTGGCTTCAAAATAGGCACGATTCCAGGAAATGACTGTGATGTGTTGTGATGAAACATGTTTGATATTGATGTGCAAGGTGTGAAATAATTTTACTCAAATATGATAAATCACATCATTTGACGTTACAACGTGATGTTGGTAGATATCCCAGACGTAGGAGTCATGCTAGGCATACTTGCATCATTTGTTGGTGGCCTTGTAGCCATTACCGTATACAACAAGGTCAAGCCGCGACTGGGATCAGAGGGTGAAAATGCAAAAATTCTAACAGAGCGCTTGCAGTATTATGAAAATTTGTTAATTGATATGAAAATTCGCTTAGATTCTGTAGAAATGGCACAGGAAACCGAGGAGGTTCCCCAGGCACAAATTTCAAGGCCAAAGGAGCCCAAAGTCCACCAAGAGCCTCAGGTAATGGTCAAAGAAGAGAAACCAAAGGAAAAAATCCCGAATATGCAGTTTGGAAGTGCAACTGATCACATCCTACGCCTAATCACAGAGAAGCCAATGACATCACGTGACATCCAGGTCACAATAGGAAGGACCAGAGAACACACATCACGCATGCTAAAGAAGCTCTTTGAGGAGGGTTTGGTGGAAAGAGACATGTCAACCAAGCCATTTTCGTACAAAATAACTGACAAGGGTCTTGTAAAGATAGGGGTTGCCAAGATGGCACCGGCCCAGTAACTTTTAGGATACCAATAGTTTTCAGACCAACAAGTCAGGTTTTTGCCAAGTTATTTTTCGGTTGATCAAGCTGTCAAACCCTTCAAATTTCTGTCAAAGTCGTAGAAAATCATCGTATTTTAATAATCTTAGATAATTGTAAATTCTTAAATTAATGTTCTTATAATGTAATAACATGCCTGATGAGCAATTAATCAAGATTACCACTGCAGGCACGATTTCCATACCAAAAGACTTTAGAAAATTTCTTGAACTTCAGAAAGGAGATTATGTCAAGGTCACAATTGATGGTGATCATCTAGTGGTCAAAAAAGTAGTAATCTCCTAAGTCGTATTCTTTTCTCTCTGGGCTATCTTTAGTATCTGGTAGGCCCACTCTTTTCCCTGCTTCTCCCTTGCCACCTTGCCCTTTACGGCAAACCTTGAGAGATATGTCGAGATCACACTCAGTTTGATTGGCTCCTCATACTCATCCTCATATTTTTCCAATATCATAGATGAGGTGAACTTGCCTATGGGGAAGTTCTTGTCGATAACATTCCATATCTTGGCCCCTATAGAATCCAGTTGGGCCCCAGCCTCTGGCTCTTCTATATTCATTAGGTTCATCAGCTCAAATATCTTTAGCATCTTTTCACGGGTTACGTTGCCTTCTAGGCTGAAGTTGTACTTGGCTCCGTCTGCATCCTCCAAGTCTATCCTGATTCTTTTTCGTGCCATTGGGATCGATCTGGTAAGCCGTTAACACTTGAACAGATCATAGAAGAATTGTTAACATGATGGTTTGTTAACATTCACTGCCTAGCCCACGCATGGGTGTTTTTGGCATCTTAACAGGCTCTTTGGGCTTATATCCAAAATACCCCTAAAATCCATGCCTGGACTGGAAATAAAGGGGTCTCCTTTAGGATGTTAACAATGTTAAGAGTCATCTTCACGCCTGGACTGGAAATAAAGGGGTCATTTTGGGCTTTTCTGGACCAAGAGTTAACAGAAAGTTCACTAATTGTTAATTTCATACCAGGAAGGCCCACACACCTATACTTCCACTCTAGCTTTATTAAAAAAATTTTTTTTAAGAAAATAAAAATAAAAATAATTAATGATATACTAAATTTGGTTTAGTTATTCTATTCTAATCTAATTACTTTGGAGTAGAGTCCATATGTGGACAGAGAAGAAACAGTGGTGTGTGGGTCTATGACAAAGGATCCGATTGACAAGTTATTGGATGATGCACAAAGCGGAAAGTCCCTATTCAAGAATCGTGAAGTCCTTCATTTTTCGTTTATTCCTGATATAATTTTACACCGTGAGGATGAACAAAAAAAGGTCACCCAATCACTATTACCATTATTAAAAAAATCACGTCCATCAAACCTGTTGGTCTATGGCAAACCAGGGACAGGAAAAACACTAGTGGTCAAGAAGGTTCTTGGTAAAATACAAGAGCGAGTAAAGGACAATTCATTTCCGATCCAATTACTATACGCCAATGCAAAAGAAGAGACCACCCTCTATGGACTGCTTGTAAAATTGGGCAGACAGTTGGGCCTTACTTCACAAAAGGAACTGCCCTCGACCGGACTTTCAATCAGCGAAGTGTTCAATCGTATTATTTCTGTAATTGAGAAAAATGGACTGAACACGGTATTTGTGATAGATGAGATAGACTATCTTGTAGAACTTGTATCCAAGTCAGGCAAGGATGTATTCTATTCATTAACTAGAGCAAATGAGAGACTGAAAAAAGGCACTTTGACCCTGATAGGAATCTCAAACGACCTTACATTCAAGGAGAGGCTAGATCCTAGGGTCCTAAGCAGCCTAAGTGAGGAGGAAGTTATCTTTACCAATTATACAGTAAGCCAGATCAAAGAGATTCTAGAAGAGCGTATCAAGGTGGCCTTTGTGCCAAAAACTGTAGGGTCTGCAGCAGTAAACCTCTGCTCTGCCATGTCTGGCCAAGAACATGGGGATGCACGAAGGGCAATAGACCTGTTAAGGGTGGCAGGTGAGATTGCAGAACGTGAACAATCTGATACTGTAAATGAGGAGCACATCAGAAGGGCTTCCCTGAAGATGGAAGAAGACAAGGAAACCACCGCACTGAACTCGTACCCATTACATGAGAAACTGCTCATACTTGCGGTAATGAAAGCAAGTGGAAATACAACAGGCGAGATATACCAATCATACAAAAACCTCTGCAAAATTACAAGACAAAAAGAACTCACCCAACGCAGAATTACACAAATGCTAAGCGAGATAGAAATGACCGGATTAATCACAGGAAAAATTATTCATCAGGGCATGCATGGAAGGACCAAGAAATTTAGTCTTACACTAAATGCTGATACTGTGAAAAAAGCATTCAAAGAAGATCTGACCTTGGAAGATCTCTTGTAATTTTAATCAGAATTTTCTGTAAAGTCTTTTGTAAAAACCTTCATTGTCTGAAGGTTTACGATGATAGCTATTCCCGGTGTCGGGCTGATTCCAACACTAGCTTGGAATGGAGTCTGACTTTGCCATGCGCCAGAGTTTACAATTAGTGTTCCCTTGTACATGTCAAGTTCAACAACATGTATGTGCCCGGAATGAAAGATATCTGGAACTTCATTAATTACCATCATGTCTTCTAACTCTGGTGCAATTGGCGTTCTCTTGCCATAAATTGGGCTTAGGTGCCTGGTTTTTAGTAAAACCCTCATGGCCTTTGCAGGCTGGGCATAGCTTAGTCCAGGCGTGCTGCCTACTACATCATCAAGGCTTTGGCCGTGGAACATCAGTATCTTTACTCCATTTAGCTCAAGCATAGATGGGTTGCCCACCATGAAAAAATTCTCCCTGTTCCAGAGGTGCATGTTGTGTTTTTCTGGAATTGCTGGCTGTGGTAAAGCCCGTCTTCCTGGGTCGTGGTTTCCTGGAATGATAAAGACCTTGATGTGTTTTGGAATCTTGTCTAAAAGTTCTGCAGCCTTTGCCATCTGCTCGTTTACATCTAAAAGTAAGAGCTCCTTGTCTTGATTTGGGAAGATGCCAATACCGTCAATGACATCTCCGCCGACAAGTACAAACCTGACCTTTCTTGCTATTGGATCAGGGCTTGAAAGCCAAGAAACAAACTCTGAAAATTCTTTTTCCATAAAGAATTTGCTTCCTACGTGCAAGTCGGAGATGAAGACAGCATAGGTCTCAGTCTTTGAGCGATTTGCTATATGATCAGGTATGTCTGGCACAAGAATTTCTTTTACAAAAAATCCTCCGTTCTTTCCACTTGCAATTGATACCATGACAAACTGGTCAATCTGCAGTGAATTTGCGGTCTCCTGTATCTCTTTATTGAAAATTAACAACTCTATTGATCCTGTGGGATCGTCTATCACTATTTTTGTAACGTCTCTTTCAATTCTTCTGTCCATGAGCAGGCCTGCGATGTAGATGTCCTCATCCAGTTTGCCGTTTGTTACGTTTGAGATGGAGGTTAGCTTCTTTGACTGTGAACGTTGCTGCATGATTTTAAGCAGTTTTGAGTACCTGTCTTTGAATAACGCCTGAAAACCCTCAATTCCTTCAGCAGAAGTGACCTTTTTTGTAGGATCAAACAAAATTACATGGTCATTTTCAATTCTATCATCTATCTCCGACTCTACAAACATCTTGAGGTCACTTTGATTAATCAAGAACAAATTTTGTTTAGATTTTTCTCGAACCACTTGCTTGATGATATTTTGAAGCTCCTTGACGTCAATTTTTTCTAATATCTTAAACGCATCAGGATGAATCTGAAATCCTTTGCTTAGTGCATAAGTTATTGCCGAGGAAACTTCTTCGTTCAACAAGGTCTCATAATACGACTTTTAATTAAATCTGATCCAACAACCAATACCTCAAATATAGTTCTAGTAAAATTGAATCATTGTTTAGAAAACGAAGAGTTCTAGTTTTTGTTATTTTCATAGGAATTTTTTCCTTATCTTATTTAATCGGAACTGAAAGTAAATTATCTGACGAGGAATCACAATCATTTCTCAAAGAATTTCAAAAGGCAGTTGAAGGAATTGACGCCATAGGAATTTTTGAACACAATGCGTCAGTTGCACTGCCCATGTTTATCCCGGGTTTTGGGCTAGCATGGGGTGCATTTGCAGCTTGGTCAACAGGTCTTGCATTTGAAGCGCTAGTATCGACAACTCCTGCACTTGCAAAGGTCCCACCACTTGCGTTACTCTACCTGTCTCCTTTTGGTCTGATGGAGCTTGCGGCTTATTCAATAGGAATGTCAAGAAGCTTTTTGTTGATAATTGCAATCATAAGAAAAAAACCTCTACAATCTGAGATACGCCAAACTATCATAGAGATAGGAATTGTTGTGGCGTTACTATTAGCTGGAGGTTTCATAGAATATTACATGATTCAACATTTCGGATCAAGTGTAGTTAATGCAAAAACTACTTTGTAAAGAAAATTAACTGGGAATTGCCTAATTGTGTGCAAAATTATACCTAGTAATTAAATATGCAATAAGGAGTTGAGTAATCTAGTGAAATACGTATTCCTGTTTCTAATGGTAATTGCAGGACTTGCAGCTACTACATTGTATTTGCCAAATGCCTATTCTGATTTCTCAACCAACGGAAAATACTTGATTGATGCCTCTGGATATCTTTCAGGAACCAAAGCTATCTTTGATTCAAGTATTGCTTTACAGATTACTGCAGGAGCCAAGAGTGGGGGTACAATGCAGGCAACACTTGACAACGGACTTGTTACAATAGCAAATACTCACTATCTTAATTCTGGGGTCTGGCAGGTCTCCATCTTGCGAGACGGAAAATACTTTGTCATCCAAGGTGATGCACAGGATCAAAATGGAAACATAATTCATCTTAATTTGTTTGGAAGAATAGTTGACAGTAACCAAGAGGGTTCTGTCTTTAGCATATCAGGCAAGATAACAGGTGCCGAGACTTTGAAAGTAAGCTACAGTGCCAAAATATTGCCTGCCAATACTGTAACCACACAACCAACTCAGACACCAACTCCTACAAACACACCTACATCATCATCAACTGTTAACATCAGCATAGTATACGGAGGATATGATATCAACAACCAAGTTCATTACTCGCCATCCAATGTACAGATAGCTACTGGTACCACAATAATTTGGACCAACAATGACTCTGTTCCACATAGAATAATGAGCGGTCTTGCAAAAGCAACTACTGCCAACCAATCAACTTCGATCTTTACTTCTGATGGAAAAATAGATAGTGGTGTTATCGCTCCGGGCAGCTCATTCCAGTATACACTAACTAATTTTGATACAAGTCAGTCACTTGATCCTAAAACTGCAGCACGTTATGGTATTCCAGCAAATGAAACAGCAGGCGCCATTACCTTCTTTGATCCTAATTACCAATTCATGGTAGGAATAATTGCACCAGTTTCTCAACAAGCCCCACAAGGAAGTGCACAACTTAGCATAATTCCAGGGGCATCAAATCTTGCCAATGGGCAATATCTCTCATCAACATCGCTTCAAATCACACCTGGAACAACCATAACTATCATCAACAATGACTCTGTTCCACACAGACTACTGAGTGGTCAAATAATTACCACGACCCAAGGAGGTTCTACAGGGTCCGCTCCACCAAAGGTGCCTCAATTTACTTCAGATGGAAGAATCGACAGTGGTGTTATCGCTTCGGGCCAGCATTATCAACTCACAATTAGTTATACTGGTTCCACACAATTTTACGATCCTTCATTTACATGGATAAATGGAATTATTCTTTCGTCAGCTCCACCCACAAGTCAAGCTGCTCCAATCAAAATTAGTATAAACCCAGGATCATCATCGCCAAAAGGAACAGCAACTGCGCAAACGTATAATCAATACAACACATACTATACGCCAGATACAATACAGATAGTTCCTGGCACTCCAATAATTTGGACAAACAATGATTCTATTGCACATACCATTTACAGTGGTGTCAGCACACAAAGACCTGACAATCCATTTACTCCTGATGGAAAGATATCAAGTAACAAAATTGCCCCAGGCCAATCATTTACTGTTGTGGTAAACGATACTGGAATTATCAGATTCTACGATCCGCAATACACTTGGATGAATGGCTTGATAATTTCAATGCCTCAAACTTCATCATATTCAATTGGTGCAGCATCACACAACTCAGGATTGCACTAGATTATTTGAAATTGATGTAAGATTCTAGTTTTGTCTGATCAAAAACCATTACAGAAAGATCAGAGAATTCTTTTCCTTCTAGATCTTTTACCTTTCCGATAAAATGCGTCTCTTTCTCAGTAGTTAAAAATTCAAAGACGTGTACCTTTATCTTTGAAGTGTCAAAACCATGTTCTCTCAAGTATATAGCTATCTCAGATTGCATAAAGTGCTTTGAGGGCTCTTTTGGCCAGGGTCTTGGCACAAGTATTACACTGAATCCATCAATGAGCGCCTTTTGGAGCTCAAGTTTCTTTTCTTCAATGCTTGTAGAAATGTGCATAGTGATGACCTTGCTTTTGTCAGTAGGCACTCTTGCCTTTGATGCTGCAACTTGTGTAGAACTAATTCCTGGAACAATTTGTACATCTCCAAATATCTCAATTAGTCTGTCCACCACTTCAGATTCTGAGAAATTTACATCTCCTGTAAATGGAACAACACACGTCTTGTTTCCTAGTGTCTTTGAGACCTTTTGATATGCGTCCTCCTGGTCTTTCATGGTGATTTCATGTATCTCTTTATTTTTCAAGAGTGCTTCTATCGTTTTGAGTGTGTATTTGTATCCGATAACAATATCAGAATTTAGCACTATTTCCTTTACTATTTCCGTTACATACTTTGGTGATCCTGGTCCTACACCAACGGCATAGACTTTTCCCATAAATGCCGTTTTGTAATGTTCAATATATTTCACTGATGTTATACGTGATTTGGAGAAATTCCATCTGAAATAAAAAATCGGTTAATGGTTATTTGAAACAAAAAAGCAAGATACAGTGTTTATTCTTTAGTTGTATCTGGTTTGGTTGTAGTTGTTTGTGGTTGTATTTTTTGTGAAAGTTTGTTTTTCTTAGTTTTCATGTAAAATACGATGGCGCCAACTGCAGCTGCAACAATTCCTGCAATGATTAGTTCTGTGTTGTTCATCGCAAGTGGCACGTTTGAGTCGTATTAAGTCATTGTATTTCTTACCAAACATCATCCACTTCATCAAGTTCCTTGAATTCCTCAATTGGCTTCTCACGCATCACTTTCAATCTAGCAATGTCTCTATCAAAGAACAGATCTATTGTCCAGTCAAGAAAAATTCTTACTTTTTTATCCAAACGTGGTATCTTTGAAAGATAGATTGTTCTCCAAAGCAGCCAGGCAAAAAGTCCGTGTAAATGAATGCCAAATATGCTTGCAATTGCACTTCGTTTTCCAATGACAGCCATTTGGCCCCTAGGTGTATTGACAAATTTTTCCTTGGGCTGATTTGTGATTATAGCATGAATATTTTTTGCAACAATTTTTGCTTCTGATTCTGCATTTTGTGCTGTTGGTGGAAGAGGCCTATTTGTTTTGGAATCAATAATGTAACAACAATCTCCTACTGCAAAAACTTCGGGAAAATCACTGGCTTGGAGAAATTCATCTACTACAATTCCACCTCTGTTTGTTTTGAACACAGATTTTTTTATGATATCTACAGGTGTTACACCTGCAGTCCATACCAATGTTCTTGTCTGTATTGCATTTACTGAAAATTGATCACTAGGATCTTTTGTAGTTGGAGTCGCATCCTCGATTAGAACCTCTTCGCCTGAAAAGCTAGAAAGTTTTGTACTTACCTTAACTTCGATCCCACGTTGATGAAGTTTTTCCAAAGCAAACTTTGCAAGCTTTTCATTAAAACCTGGAAGTATGGCACCAAGTGCCTCAAGAACAATAACTCTGATGTCAGTCTTTTCAATATTAGGATAATATTTTCTAGCATCATGCAACAAATCCATCAACTCTCCTGCAGTTTCTATACCTGCAAATCCTCCACCTACAATTACAAAAGTAAGCAAACTTTTCTTGAGAGACGGATTGATTTCATTATCTGCCTGCTCAAGCATATCTATTGCTCTGTTTCGCAGTACAACTGCATCATTGAGAGTCTTCATTGAATAAGCTAATTTCGCTAACTGATCCATCCCAAAGAAATTTGTCTGACTACCAAGGGCCAGTACCAAATAATCATAATGCAGCAAGATTCCGGGTTTTTCTTTTGTACCACTAAGAGTTACTGTCTTTCCGTGGGGGTCAATGGTTTTGACTTCGGCTTCGTAAAACTTGGTCCTTTTCAGCAGAGTTCTAACTGGAATTACAATATGTCTTGTTTCAATGGTTCCCGAGGCTACTTGGGGCAACATTGGTGTAAACAAGAAAAAGTTATCCCCACTTACCAGAGTGATATGTACATCATTTTCATTTGGAAAATAGGATTCCAGTTTTCTAACGCATTCTATACCTGCAAATCCCCCGCCTAAAACAAGAATCCTTTTGATTTCTGACATTGTATTGATCTAATGTTATAGCCTGAGATAAAAAAGGGTAGTAATGATTCTCACGAGTATACAGCTTAACATTTGTGCGAAAGGTAAAATATGCTGATTTATGAACTTAGGATATGAAGAAAGAATACATTGTTGTACGAATAGACGCATCACCAGATGGAGCTCCATATGTGGTAGTCTCGCTTTCTACATCCAAGGATTTCAGAGAACAAAGTACTCCAATGTCCCCGTTTGGCGCTGGAGGAGTTATGGGTTTTACAAACATGGATGACATGATGAAAAACCTCAACAAAATGCTCTCTGGAGGCATGGGTCAAGCAGGTTCTACAACCTCAATCAAGCTTGATATGCACGAATACAAGGAACTCAATCTTGCAGTGGGAGACAAGGTCTACCTAGAAATGTCAAAAGCAGAAGCTACTGGCATTTAGAAAATTATTAGCGCGAAATTTCTCTTCTTAAAATTTGATATGCTCTTGCGGCATCTTTTTCATACAATACTGCTACTATGTGATCCTGTCCGAAAAACGCATTAAAAAGCTCGATTCCGTTATCATGTAGAATCTCAGACACGTACGAAACCACGTCAGAACTATGTTCGGATTCGGGAATGTGTATTGTTATCTTTGCCAATCCATCTTGAAAGAAATTCCTATGTGATGAAAAAGATTCTACAATTTTTCTTACATCACTAAGGTCCTCAGTCAAGAATCTAAAAGAATTGGTAGAACGGAAAAATTCGTGATCTGGATCGATCTTCATGAATCTGTCCATCAAAGCAACAATGTCTGTCATGTCAAAACCATCTGTGGAAAATTTTATGTCTACAATTCCATCAGTCAGGGAAAGTCTTGCATTTTTTAGTACTGTTTCATTTTGCATGTCGTCTTTTTTTTCAAAAGAGTCTGCGTATCTTTTGATTGCAACCACAATTGTATTGGGGTTTACAGGACCTCCAACTAGGGACTCGACTTCATCTTGGAGTTTTATTGCAAGTGATGTATAATTAATCAAGCCCATTTTGATGCAGTCGTAAATGGCTCTATTTTTTGTAATTATTTCCCTGACTGCATCAGGAACCGAAAGGCTTGGAGTTCGCATGGGAGTAAGTTATATTGGTAATTATATTAATTTATGTAATGGAATAATCCATTATTTCATAATACTTATATAATGTCATATCTATTACATTGTATGCATAACTATGACATGGATGACTGGGATGAGTTTGACCATATCTTCCAAAAAATGATGCGACCTTTCAAGGGACTGGACGAAATTTGGAATAACATAACCAGCTCTGAGAATGCACAGACATTTGGTCCTTACTTCTATGGGTATACCATGACTGTAGGACCTGATGGAAAACCTGTGGTCAAAGAATATGGAAATGTTCAACCAGGTCTTCTCCAAAAATCAGAGACAAGAGAACCGTTTGTAGATGTTATCGTAGATAACAAAGAAAAGGTTCTCAAAATTGTAGCAGAGATGCCAGGAGTAGAAAAGAAAGACATCAAGATCGAAGTCGTAGGAAAATCTGTAAATCTTGATGCAGAAAATGGCGACAAAAAATACCAGACCAAAGTCCCAATAAAACAAAAGGTTGACGAAGATTCTGTCAAGGCAACATACGCCAACGGAATCCTGGAAGTAAAGTTCAATCTCAAAGAAGAAGATCGACCGCAAGGTAAGAAGGTGCAGGTCGAATAACTTTATTTTTTATGGTGATAAAATTATGAGCGAAATTACATTAAAAATTGCAGAGGCAGCACAACGACATGTTGGCAAAGGAATAGCGGTAGTAGATCCAAAAGTTGTTGAAGAAAATGGCTGGGAGACTGGCCAAATTCTTGAGCTAGTTGGAAACAGGAAGAGCCATGTCAAACTCTGGTCAGGCTCTACACCAGATTATGGAACTGGAATAATCAAGATAGATGGCATTACACGCCACAACATTGGTTCAGGAATAGGAGAAAAGATCGTAATAAAAAAAGTAGATGCACTAGAGGCAGAACAGGTAACACTCTCACCTATCGAAAAACTAGCTGAAGAGGGACTTCAAGAATACATGCAGGCATACTACATGGGTCATGTGTTAACCACTGGTGATACGTTAATCGTAACTACACAAATGGGCGGAAAAACACAACTTGTTGTTGGTGGTACAGTACCGTCTGCCAAGCCGGTTATCGTATCAGAGGGGACCGAGTTCAAACTGGGTTCTATGACAAAAGCAATTGACAATTCTGTTCCAAGGATAACCTATGATGATTTAGGTGGCCTAAGAAATGAGGTCCAAAAGATACGAGAAATGGTGGAACTTCCTATGCGACACCCTGAACTATTTGAAAAACTTGGAGTTGAGGCTCCAAAAGGAGTACTGCTCTATGGACCTCCAGGTACTGGAAAAACACTTCTAGCAAAAGCTGTAGCAGGAGAAACAAATTCACACTTTACCTCCATTAGTGGTCCTGAAATTATTGGGAAATTCTATGGAGAAAGTGAAGAGCGCTTGCGGGATATATTCAAGCAAGCAGAGGAAAATTCTCCAAGCATAATATTCATTGATGAAATTGATTCCATTGCTCCAAAGAGGGAAGAAGTAACAGGAGAAGTAGAAAAGAGAATTGTATCACAGCTTCTTACTTTGATGGATGGAATGAAGTCAAGAGGTAAGGTAGTTGTAATTGCTGCAACTAACAGACCCGACTCGATAGATCCTGCATTACGAAGACCAGGTAGATTCGATCGTGAGATAGAGATTGGAATCCCAGATCAACAAGGAAGATCAGAGATACTCCATATCCATACGCGAGGCATGCCAATTGAAGAAAAAGTAAACTTGGATCAAATTGCAAGAGTAACTCATGGATTTGTAGGAGCTGATTTGGAGATACTTGCAAAAGAAGCTGCTATGAGATCTCTTCGAAGAATTTTGCCTGACTTGGATCTAGAAGCAGAAAAAATTCCTGCAGAAATTCTTCAAAAAATTATCATTACAGATAATGATTTCAAGGATGCACTAAAAGAGGTGAGACCATCTGCATTACGAGAAGTTCTAGTTCAAGTACCAAATGTAACATGGGATCAAGTTGGTGGACTAGAATCTCTAAAAGAAGAACTCTATGAAGCAGTAGAATGGCCACTCAAACACAGAGAAGCATTTGAACACACTGATGTTGCAGCACCAAAAGGAATTTTGCTCTACGGACCTCCAGGTACTGGAAAAACATTGATTGCAAAAGCAGTTGCGCATACCACAGAATCTAACTTCATTAGCATCAAGGGTCCTGAATTGCTCTCAAAATGGGTTGGAGAATCTGAAAAGGGAGTACGTGAAGTATTCAGAAAGGCACGCCAAGCTGCTCCATGTATAATATTTCTTGACGAGCTTGATTCATTGGCTCCAAGCAGAAGCTCAGGCAGTTCTGACTCTAATGTCACAGAAAGAGTAGTGTCTCAACTACTAACTGAGATAGACGGTCTTGAAGAATTACAAGATGTGCTAATAATTGGTGCAACTAACAGAGTGGACCTTATCGACAGTGCATTACTACGACCTGGAAGATTTGATCGAATTCTTGAGGTACCATTGCCAGAAGCAAAAGGACGCGAAAACATATTCAAGATACACACCACAAAGAAACCTCTTGCAGAAGGAATTGACTTTGCAAAACTTGTGGAATTGACTGATGGCTTTAGCGGCGCAGAAATAGAAGGAATATGCAATAGAGCTGCAATGAGTTCCGTAAGACGATATGTAGACAAGAAAGAGAAGAACGTCAAATCAATCAAGGTGACCCAGGAAGACTTTGAAAATGCAATAAAGAAGGTACGACAATCTACTGCAAGATCAAAATCAACACCATCAATTATATGATAAATTGATTGATGTATTGTGACGGCAAAGGAAGCAATTCTCTATCAAAAGTTGCCTAATGACAAGGTAAGATGTACAGCGTGTGCTAGATACTGTGAAATTGGAAAAGATCAGATTGGTCTATGTGGAATAAGGGCAAACAACAATGGCAAACTTGATCTTCTTGCATATGGCAAAGTTATAACTGGACATGTAGATCCTATTGAGAAAAAACCAGTGACACACTACATGGCTGGCACAAGCATATTTTCAATTGCTACAACTGGATGCAATTGGCTTTGCAAATATTGCCAAAACTATGACATCAGCCAACGGCGAAAGATAGAGGGAACTGACATGACACCTCAAGAGGTAGTTGACATGGCAATAAAGTCAGGCTCTGATGGAATTGCGTATACGTATAATCAACCGTCAATATTTATCGAATTTGCCCGAGACTGTGGAGTGATTGCAAGAAAGAATGGGCTGTTCAACATCTTTGTCTCAAATGGTTATGATACGCCAGAAACAGTCAACATGATGAATGAGTTTCTTGATTGTATCACAGTAGATTTCAAGGGAAATGCAGAACCACAATTTTCACGAAAATATATTGGAATTCCAGATACTAAACCAGTATTTGATACACTAAAAGAAATTCACAGTAAAACAAAGATTCACGTAGAGATAACTGACTTGGTGGTTCCACAAGTTGGCGACAATTTGGAATATGCTAAAAAATTATGTCAATTCATATATGATGAGTTTGGACCTGACATGCCAATACACTTTCTTAGATTCCATCCAGATTACAAGATGATGGACTTTGAATCAACACCAATACCCACACTTGAGAAACATCATGATATTGCAAAGGAGGTTGGGCTCAACTATGCCTACATTGGAAATGTACCAGGCCATCCACTTGAAAATACATACTGTCCACAGTGCAAGAAAATTGTTGTCAAAAGATACGGTTTTGATATTCAAGGATGGCATCTTGATGATAACAACAATTGCAGTTTTTGCGGCAACAAAATAGCAATTGAGGGCAAACTTTCTAAAAACTACAAACAAAATAGATTCCAGTTTGTACTCTAAAATGAAATTTTAGAGATTGTAACAAATTTGATTTCAAATTGTAATCAAAGGTTAAATATCGTGAAACTGAAATTAGTACATGCCAACTACTTACATCTTGATCAACTCTGATCTAGGCTCAGATGTTGCCATAATTCAGAAGATAAAGCAGATACTTGGAGGCGAAAAAGGCATACAATATGAGATTCAAGGTGTGTATGGTGTCTATGATATCATAGTAAAGATAACTGCAAGTTCCATGGATCTCCTAAGAAGTATCATCACAAATAAGATTAGAAAGATAGACAAGGTCTACTCTACCTTGACCATGATGGTAATCGAAGAGCAAGAAAAGTCCTAACCTTTCTTTATTGTATCTATCACAGCATGAATTTCTGATTCTGTATTGTAAAAATGCGGTGACGCTCTTACAATTTTTTTAGAAAAGATATCTCTTACCGCAAGTATGATGTTATTTTTTTCAAGTCTTGCAACCAATGTCTTTGAATCTTGGTCTTGAATTGAAAAGGAAACGATACTGGTACGTCTTTCCTTCTCCTCCGGACCATACAAAACTGCACCACTAATTTTTGAGATCTCTTGGCGTAATAGTTCTGCAAGCTTGATGTTTCTCTCTCTGATGGCTGAAATTCCGATTTTTTTGAGATAAATTATTGATGCCTCAAGGCCTGCTGCACCTGCCCAGTTTCTAAAACCTGCTTGAAACCTGGCAGGCATTTCTTTGTGTGCAACCTTGTCTTCATGAAATATGGCAGACTCTCCGCCAATCTGGAGTGGCTCAATTAGCTCGCTTGAATCTTTTCTGCAATAAAAAATGCCCATACCCATTGGGCCACACAACCACTTGGAGCCGTTAAAGGACATGAAATTACAATTGATCTTGTTTACATCTACATCACTGATACAGCCTACAGTCTGAGCTGCATCAACAAAATATGGTATATTTTTTTCTGAAAGTATCTTGCCAATTTCTTCTACAGGAACTATTGCGCCAGTGTTAAACAGTGCATGACTGAGAGAAACTAGTCCTGTGTTTTTGTCAATTGTATCTGCAAAAACATTTGGTTCAAAATAACCTGTCTCATTTATTGGCAAATTTCTTAATTCTACTCTTTGACCTGCTCTGACCCATGGATAGTGATTTGCTGGATGCTCATGATTTGAGCCTCGTATAACAATATTGGAATTGGGAGCTAGCTTCAATCCGTTTGCTACAAAGTTTATTCCGTCAGTAACACTCTGGGTGAGCACTACCTCTTCAGGCCTGCATTTTATTAATCCTGAAATTTCTTTTCGCAGGTTACCAAGTCTTTCCCTCACATAATTGTCAGAGGCCTCTGAATCTGGGCCAAGTTCGTTGTACTTTACAAGAAAATCATTCATTGCTGCTATGCTTGACCTTGGCATCCTAGAAGTGGAGGCATTGTTTAGGTAGATTCTTTCTTTGTATGGAAAATCTTGGGAATAATCTAAATTCATTATTATATTACAACCTACTAGTCTTTTGCATTGTTTAAAAATCCTAGTGATGGTATCCAACCAAAATTAAATTTGCAAACAATGTTAGAGCACAATCTAATCAATTCTGTGTTTTATCCTGATCCGTTTCTAAAGGCTGGATTTATCTCAAAACTAGTCCAAGATACTAAACTTGAAGTCTTGTACTTGGATCTTGACTTGCTATATAGCGGGTACGTGGTCTCCGGAATCCTTCCTGCTGAAAAACATGTAACACTCTTCCAACCAACTAGTGAGACTTTGTATCAGATGATCAAAGAGATCCTAGTAAAGGCAAGTCTATCTCAAACCATAGTTGTTGTGGATTCATTAAATGGGCTCTACAATATTTTGAATCAAAAAAAGAACCTTGGCAAGACTGTCATGTCTATCATGATGTTGCTTGCAAGCATAACAAGGATGACCAAATCCTATCTTGTTGTTACAAGCATGGTCCGATTCAAAAAAGAGGAAGGCTGGATCTTGTCACCTACTGGAAAACGCCTAGTTGAAACAAAAAATAGTAAAAAAATCCTTCTTGAATCTGGAAAAGAAGGCATCGTATTGAGTATGCCTAGCGACTCTTGCAAGCTTGTTATACCTTCGAATCTGATTCCGCTAGTCTAGCCTTTTTATGATGTGATACCCAAACTGGGTTTTTACAATCTCAGAGACTTGGCCTTTTTGTAATGCAAAAGCAGCTTTTTCAAATTCTGACACCATTGCACCTCTTGAAAAAAATCCAAGATCTCCACCTCTTTTTTTTGAGACATCAAGAGAAAATTCTTTGGCAAGATTTGCAAAACTTTCACCCTTTGAAATTCTTGTCTTAAGATCTTGCGCAACACTTAGCTTTTCAACCAAGATATGTGCACAGTGAATTTTACTTCCCATGGTTTTTTGATTAGCAATAAATTATAAAAAAACGTCGGTTCCAACAATTGTCATTCTAAAGATTTGGAATAAGCCGATCTAAAATTAACGGTGTTATAAAATTGCCAAACGCCGTTATAACAAGCCATTTTTCAGCAAGTTATATTAAGATCTTTTTCAAAAGAACTTCCATGCCAGTTGGAATTATTCCAGATATAGGCGAACAAATGTGCATAGGATGTGCACTCTGTGTAGAGATTTGTACATCACTAGGCCCAGACGTATTAAGAGTAAAACCAGTAGAAGGCTGGAAGAGAGGTAAAGCATTTGTATTTTATCCAGAAAGATGCATTTCAGATGGTGCATGCATAGGTGTATGCCCAACAAAGGCAATCTTCTGGATGAGACCAATGGACTTTACTCCAGGTCAACCAGTACCACTCTACAGAAACTCTGTGTTCGTAAAAGGTTGGACTGAACTAATCGATTAAGTCCTAAAAACAAAATTCTCTTTTTCTTATTTTTCTTTCTAGACGTAGTTTTCTACATATATGGTACCGTTTATCATGATATTCTATGAGCAAACCAGGAAACATCTGGCGTAGAGTGCATGGCAAAATTGCAAAAAAACCTACAAACTTTAGCTGGCTGATAAACAACAAGCTAGCTGGAAGCGGAATGCCAACATCTGTTTCTGAAATAGATTGGATATTAAAACAAGGAGTAAAGTCCATTGTCACAATGACTGAGAACTCACTTCCGGAATCTTGGGTAGCCAATGTAAAATATCTCCATGTTCCAACGGAGGACTACTCTGCACCTGACATGGAACAAATTGATGAAGCAGTTGAGTTTATTCGAAATAGAATTGAAAACAATGAGCCTGTCATGGTTCATTGTGCAGCAGGTATTGGAAGAACTGGCACTATTCTTGCTTGTTATCTTGTCAAATACGAAAAAATCTCTGCAAGTAATGCCATACAAAAAGTACGAAAAGAAAGACCTGGTTCTATCCAGTCTGAATCACAAGAAATAGCAATAGGTTTGTACTACAAATTCCTAAACAAGTAAGTTTACTCTGGTATAGATGTAGTTACCATCTTGCCGTCTTCAAGCTTGATAAACAGAAACCTGTTATCCTTGAAGATCAAAGTTACTTCGCCGTTTTTCTCTTCTACTTCAAGCAGTTCTTGTCCTCTAAGTCCATCGAATTTTGCCATATCGATCCACCAATAATTCCGTTTATATCTTATTTGGTAACTTCGATCTCGATTTCTTTAGAGCTTGCAGTTTCGTCAAACTGTTCTGCATAATCGTGTTTGTGCCAAGAGACATAAACTTCGGCTCCTATCTTGTGCTTACCCACTCCAAGCTCTGATGCATTAAATTGTATTTTTTCATCAAAGTCAAGAAATAGCTGTTGGGCTTCGGATTGGCTATTTGGAATAGATGGTTCAAAATTCTTTGATATCTGTACCCAGACCTTTTTCTCTCCCATCTGAGTCAGCTTAGGGTTTCGAGTCCAAAAAAGGGCAACTTTCTTGTACGTATCTAGGGGCTTGCCAATCTCCTTCTTTCGGAGTCCACCGGTGTGGAGCTTTACTCCGTACTTTAGCTTGAAGGTGTTGTCATGATTATTGTAAGCTTTTTCCCAATTTCTCTCATTGAAGGCTTCTCTGACGGCTCCTGTAATAGAAAATTTTACATTTATTGTAACACTGTCTTCTATTCTTGGCTTATCGGAGGATTTCCCTAAAGAGACTCCGCTTATTGCAGTTTTATCACTAGTCAACTATTGGGGATGGTTTATATCCTCAATAAGTATTTTTTTGACTTACATGGATGTTCAACTGAAAAAATCTTCTCCAAAGGAGGTTCAATTGGACATAGTAAAATCCGACATAAGCACTCTCTATATAGTACAATATGAGATGCTCAAGGATCCTACTGTAGAGTTTGCAGGTGTAGTCTTGAAACACCCTCTTACCAAACAACTTGCAATGCGAGTAAACACTTCAAAAGGCAATCCAATCAAGGAAATTGAAAAGGCAACAAAGACTGCCATTGAATATACAGACGAATTAAAAAAAGCAATTTTTTCTAAAATTAAAGGTGTCTAAATGAAATTCTGTCCCAAGTGTCAGGCACGGCTAAAGATAGATAGCTCTGACTCTGAATTTGTATGCCCCAAATGTGGATACAGTGAGAAAGGCAGCAAGGTAACAAAGCAAGTAAAAAATGAAGGCAGTTCTAATCTCAATGTTCTAGACGAAAAAGAAAAAGCAGAAGCAATGCCAACAATCAAAATTGATTGTGAAAAATGTGGAAACAACGAAGCTGTTTGGTGGATGCTTCAAACAAGAAGTGCAGATGAACCCACCACCCAATTTTACCGATGCGTCAAGTGTAGCTATACTTGGCGAAACTACGCATAAAGATTTAACTTGGATATCCAAGAGATGTGAATGAGTTGGCATTTTCTGCAAAGTCTGGTGGTTCTGAAGAATGGAAGGCAGTAATTTCTGCTATATCGACCCTAGTTGAAGAAGCTACATTCGAAGCTACTGGTGAAGGAATTGCTTTTCGAGGAATGGATCCATCCCATGTGGCACTAATCGATATTGCTTGGCCTAATTCTGCATTTGAAAAATATGTTTGCGATGCAGATGTCAAGTTTGGAGTAAGAATAGACGAGTTTTCAAAGTTAATCAAAAGAGCTGATAAAAAAGACAATATAGAAATCAGCATTTCTGAAGACAAGCTTTTGCTTGTTACTATAGGTAAAAATAAAAAATACAAGATGCGATTGATTGAAAGTTCTGCAACTGATACTCCACTTCCAAAAATTACCTATAACGCCAAAGTGGGTGTAACATCTGCAGAATTTGATAAAATACTTGGCGACATTCAGGTTGTTTCAGAATATTTATCCATTAATGCCAATCCGACAAAAGCAGAATTTTCAGGACGTGGCGATTCTGGTGAGGCAATCATCACACTAGAGAAAGGAATGCCAGAGATGCCAGAGATTGAGGTAAAAGAAGACAGCAACGCAACCTATAGTTTGGAATATCTCAATAGCATAGTCAAGGCAATAGGTACTGTTGCAGGTACAGTAGTTTGTGAGTATTCAAGTAAAATGCCACTTAGGCTAGAATTTAAGGTAGCCAACATTGGCAGAATTCACTTTTACCTTGCTCCTAGAGTAGAGAGTTAAAAGATTTTAAGGATAATAGGGCGAGGTTATACTGATTTGAAACTTGTTCTAAAATTTGGCGGAACTTCTGTTTCCTCTCCGCAAAATATACGAAATGTTGCAACCATGATAAAGAAACTAACAAAGGAATACAAAATCATTCCAGTCTTTTCTGCAATAAGCGGAGTTACAGACGATTTAATCAGAATAACAAATTTGATCCAGAACAGAAACAAGGAAGGCGCAAGCACGATTGCAAAGAAAATAATCAAAATGCATATTGATATTGCAAATCAATGTGTCAAGAACTCTAAAATAAAAAAAGACTTGCTCAATAAGATGAAATCAGACCTTGATGAGTTTGAGGATCTTTTGCATGGAATGTTATTACTTGGAGAAGTGACACCGAAATCTTCTGACTACATGATCTCATTTGGTGAAAGACTATCCATCAATTTGGTGGCATTTACGCTAAATGAACTAGGCATAAAGGCAGTGCCTCTCACAGGAAAAGACGTAGGAATAGTTACCGACTCTAACTTTGGAGGGGCAAAGCCGCTGATGGACACAACACGTTTGCATGTATCTCATATAATAGAAAATCTTCTACAAAAGAAAACCATGGCAGTAATTGGTGGATTTGCTGGCGCAGACCAACATGGTAACATCACTACATTTGGAAGAGGAGGATCTGATTATACCGCAACCATCATCGCATCAAGCATCAAAGCAGATGAAGTCTGGCTGATGAGCGATGTAGATGGTTTGATGACAACTGATCCAAAGATCATAAAAAATGCAAAGCTGATCAAAGAAGTATCATACATTGAAGCAATGGAGATGGCACTATTTGGTGCAAAATACATTCATCCAAGAGCATTAGAGCCACTTGTTGCAAAAAAAATTCCTTTGCGAATAAGAAATACGTTTAATCTTGATAATCCTGGTACGCTGGTCACTGCTACTCCACAAGCTGATACGCAAAAGACAGTAAAATGTGTCAGTACCATACGACATACTGGATTAATTGATGTAAGGGGTGGAAGCATGGTCGGTGCCCCTGGTACTGCAGCTACAATATTTTCAATTCTTGCAAAAGAGGGAATTAACATAATGATGATATCTCAAAGCCCATCCGAGTCATCCATTTCTATTATCGTAAAGAAAAATGACTTGGACAAGGCAGTAAATTCACTTGAGATGAATCTGCTTGGCAAAGTCATCAAAAAAGTAGATGTCACAGTAGATGTATCCATACTTGCTCTCATTGGTTCTGGAATGCGAGGAATCACGGGAGTTGCCTCCAAAGTATTTACTTCTGTTGCAAAAAAAGGCGTCAACGTAATAATGATAGCCCAAGGTTCGTCTGAGCTTAATCTTGCATTTGTAGTCAAAGACTCTGACTGTAATGCAGCAGTACAGGCACTGCATGATGAGTTTAAACTAGACAAATAGCAAACTCTCGCTAAAAGCATATTTATGCAAATTAAATATTCATAGCGTATGAACAGACTCCTGCTTTTGGTAATTCTTGTAATAGTTGGAGGCCTTGTTGCTTCATTATCATTATTCAATGATCAACTTGCTAACGCTGGATCAACAAAAAAAATCCAATTCACTCAGACTATAACATCTACACAAGATCCTGGAATTGGTCACAACAATGAACAGATGGCAATAGTGTTGCCTCCAAACAGCGGTTCAATTTATCATGGTTCCATTACATACAGCTCAAGTCAACCTGTCCAGGTTGTTATTTTGCATCAAATTGACAAAAGTGACTCTAAAGGCCAACCAACTTGGACAGTAGATGGCAATACACTTTATGCAATAACCACAATTGATTCCAATTCTAGTAGTGGTAGTTTGGATTTTACAGGATCTGCCATCGGTCTGCACTCTACAAACTCTAGTCAGTTTGCTGCTACCGTAAGTGTGGACGGATGGATAAGAGTGACAACTCCAACAGTTGCTCAACCTACAACTGTAATTCCATCAACTCAAAATTCTACTATCACTCTACCAAAAAGCACAATCCCAGTACAGATACCAATGCATCAGGGAATGGTAAATGGAAAATCTGTTTACTATATCATAACAGATTCTAGCAACAATCTTGTAGCAAATACAATATCTGACAAACAAAACTGGACTGTTCAAGTATCACCTGTATTGGCTCATGTACCGGTATCATCATACGGCAACATCTTCGTATTCACAAATGGAATTGATGGAAATGGAACACGTGCATATCAAGATGATGTGTTATCATTTACCCCAACTGACAAACAGTACAGTCCATTGAACAAAGTGATTGAAGTATCTTGGAATGTAGGACGAGGACCATTTATTCTCAATTCTACAAAAGCAATTCTTGATGCAAACATGACAGGAAAGGTAAAGCTGACTGTGACTGATACAATTCTGAATACTCCTGAGGTAATTTGGGATGGAGGTGCACTAGATGTGCGAACAAACAAGGTGTTGTCTGACAAGACATCATACCTTGATGGACAAGTTCTTGATGTGAGTGTAGATAACATGACTGCCACCTTTGTAGGACACAGAGGATGGGGGCCTGATGGAAAATCTGTTTACTATATCATAACTTCAGGTACTCCTCAAGGACCTGCACAGACAATGAAGATTCTAGATGTTCCTTCGCTTTCGCTTCTTGGCTTGTCGGCAAGAGATGTCTATCACTTTACTAATGGATTACAAGGTGCAGGACCATTTGGATATCAAGAAGGAATTTCTAGTGCACAACCGGGAGATTCTGCTTACAGTCCAATCTGTAAAATTTCAATAATTAATTGGAATGATCCGAAGAATGCCAAAGTTTTAGAAAATAAAAATGACATTGATTATGAAAAATTGTCAGGAGAGATCACAGTACAAGATGCAATGGCACTTGACAAGAACTACATTCTTGATTGTCCAATTGTAACTCCATAAAATCATCAAAACGGATAAATTTACTTTGGAAACCTCCTAGTATGAATGACCGGTAAATTGTTTATTGTAGGTGTAGGGCCTGGTCATCATGACCACATGACTTTTCGTGCAAAACAAGCAATTGAGGAAAGCAATACAATTGTTGGTTATGAGACATATGTCAACCTGGTCGAGGATCTAATCGGAGGAAAAGAGGTCCACAGATATGCAATGACACAAGAAGTAGAAAGAGCACACCAGTGCATTGATCTTGCAAAATCTGGAAAAATAGTCTCACTTGTATCAAGTGGAGACCCAGGAATCTACGGAATGGCAGGTTTGATTTATGAAATTTTGGCAGAAGAGGGATGGGACAGAAAAGCTGGTCTACATGTTGAGATAGTTCCAGGGGTTTCATCGCTTAATTCTTGTGCGGCACTAGTTGGCTCGCCGCTTATGACAGATTTTGCTGTAGTAAGTATGAGTGATCTACTTGTTCCTTGGGAAATAATAACAAAAAGAGTAGAAGCAGCAGCACAAGGTGATTTTGTTATCGTAATATACAATCCTGCAAGCAAGAAAAGAATTCATCAACTGCAGGATACCAGAAAACTTCTTTTAAAATACAGATCACCTAACACACCAGTAGCAATTGTAAAAGGTGCATACAGAGAATCAGAAGAAGTTGTTCTAACAGACTTGGAAAATATGGAACAACACAACGACAAGCTTGGCATGATAACTACAGTAATAATTGGCAACTCTTCGACTTACCTGTACAAAGATTTGATGATAAACCCACGTGGTTACACATCAAAATACAATATTGTAGAACCGCAACAGACACGAAAGTAATATGAAAGTCCAGATAGGACTAACTTTACCACAAGGGTGGCTAGATGAATTTCCTTCAGAAAATCCATATGAGCAATTTTTGTTTTCAAAAAAAGTTGCACTGACTGCAGAAAAACTTGGGTTTGTTGCAGGATATGTTTATGATCACTTTGTTTCTCATCCATCAAATGAGCGAAGCGAGACTTTGTTTGAGGCCTACATGCTTCTTTCTGCAATTTCGTCAGTAACATCAAAACTCAGAGTAGGGCAGATAGTTACCTCAAATTCTTTTAGACATCCCTCACTTTTGGCAAAAATGACATCTACACTTGATGCAATGAGCAATGGAAGACTAGAGTTTGGCATAGGTGCAGGCTGGTTTGGATACGAATACGATTCCTATGGATACAAGTTTGATAATCTAAAAACACGGGTAGAGCAACTTGACGAGTCCATTACTATAATCAAGAAAATGTGGCAAAATCAAAAATCAAGCTTCAAGGGAAAACACTATTCCATCAAAGATGCTATCTGTAATCCCAAGCCCGTGCAAAAACCACATCCGCCAATAATAGTGGGTGGAGGAGGAAAAATGCTCATGAAGGTCGCTGCAAAACATGCTACCAAGTATAATCATCCGTTTGGAACTGCGGAAATTTTGGAAGAGAAAATAAAATTGTTACATGAGAATTGCAAACTCATCAAAAGAGACCACAACGAAATAGAAAACTCTGTACTGTTGCGGGTACTTGTTGGCAAAGACAAAGACGATGTAAAAGACATTGTATCAAAACTAAAAAAGAAAAATGAATCTATTGCAGATTTTATCATACGATCAAAGGACAGCATTGCGTTGGGTACACCTGATGAAGTAACAGACTATTTGCAACAGTATACGAAAATTGGAATTAGCTACTTTATTGTCAATTTCATAGGTCTGTCAAAATCACTTGAGATGATATCATTATTCTCAAGAAAAGTAAAGCCTGCTCTCAAGTAGTCTTCTTAATCGCTTCTGCAAGTTCTGGTGTTAGAGTTATTTTCTCTCTTATTGGCCTGATGATTTCTGTGACATATTTTGAGACTGTGGCCTTGAGATCTGACGGGTGCAGTTTTTTCTGTGCAAAATCTCCTTCCAGGTCTTGGTAACTTGTATAGGTAACATTGCCGCCAAATTTCTCTGGACGCTCTACAGTAACTTCATTGAACTTGTGGAAAATGATATACTTTGAGATCTCTAGCACTGGATTTTTTTCTACCATCCCTTCTGGACACCACGCTTTCTTGAATTTTGAATTAATCTCTTCGTCTGTATCATGAACAAATATTCCTGATGCAGATTTTGATTTGCTCATCTTGCTTGATACAAAGTCTGAATCAGAATCTGAGGCAGGCTCTGGTTCTCCAAGTCCTGCAAGTATGTGATGGTGAACTGCAACTGGTACCTTCCATTTCATTTTTGGGAAGATCTCTCTTACAAGCATGTGGATTTTTCTCTGGTCCATTCCCGCATGTACTATATCCAAATCCATTGTGTGAATGTCTACTGCTTGCATCGGGGGATAGAAAAGTTGGCCAAGATCAATCTTGTCTTTATCTGCAGTTCTTCCCATTATTGTAAGAGAACGCATTGTGCGCTCAAGTGACATGTTCTTTGAAAACTTGACAAGATTCAACCAATAATCTCTTTTTGATTCATAAAGTTGTGAGCCTTCTACAATCTCAACTCCAGGACAGAACATCTTGAATGCATCAGCATAGTATTTTGATACCATTCGAATCTTGTCCCAGTCTCCGCCAAGCTTGTTGTTTAGGTAAGTGTGCCAGTCTGCCAAAAATACCGTGCACTTGACTCCAGCTTTGATAAAGTCATTTATCTTAAATCCGGTAAGTATCAGACTGCCCAAGTGCATAAAACCGGATATCTCAAGACCGATGTAGTGTTTGGGCTGTGAATTCGTGTTAAACAGATTCAATAATTCTTCTTGAGTTACTACTTCCTCTGTAGGTTCTCTAGTTACAAGTCTGATTTTTTCTGTAACGTCCATTCCAGTCAGATTCCACTGAGTATTCCTATAAATTTAAGCATCTAGTTCTTGGATTGACTTTCTGGGGCGTGTACTGAGATAGAATGCATGTGAGCTTATCAGAAATGCTGCAAGAAACATCTTTGTTGCAAAGATGAGATTCCATGGTCTGCTTGGATCCGGATATGCTACAGTGAGAGAATCAATGTCAGGTCTTATGCCCTGGACCAATGCAGCAGTGATCTGAGAACTCAGTAGGACAAAGTTGTAAATTGTTTCATAGAGTGTTACTATTGCAAGACCCAAGAGCATCAACTGTACTGTTGTAAGCTTCCATTTTGAGACAGTAACTGTCTTTTTCCAGCCTAATCGCGAGACACAGTACCAGCTGATAATTGCTGTGAAAAATAACCATGTCAATAATTTAGCAAAGTGTGGTGTTGGAAATTCTGTCTTGACAAGTACCTCGCCCATTACATATGTGCCCTTTGTCAACCATTCCTGTATCATTGCATAGAATCCAAATATTGTGATGGAGCACATTATGAATGCGCTAACGTAGAAAACATACAAGAATATCTTGTATTGAGTATCGTTTTCTTGCAGGTGCACTTTCATCTGATCTCGATCTATAACTCTGAAATATAAGAATTGGTTTTAATTTAGGAACTTTAATTATGGTGAAAATTTCTTATTGTATTATTGAAAATTCCGATAAATGTACCAATTATCGAAAAAGACGAAATAAATGAAGTACGTTCTGTATTAACTGAAAAATCTCTTACAACTGCAGCAAATACTGGTGGAAAGAGAGTACAAGAGTTTGAACAACTCTTGGCCTCATATACAAAATCAAAATATGCTGTAGCGGTAAATTCTGGAACCGCTGCTCTGCAGGCTGCACTATATGCTCTTGACATAAAACAGGGCGATGAAGTTTTGATACCGTCTTTTACATTTGTAGCAACTGCAAATTCCATCGTATCAGTTGGAGCAAAACCGGTATTTGTTGACATACGCCCGGAAAATTATACAATGGATCCAGATGATCTAAAAAAGAAGATAACAAAAAAATCAAAGGCAATCATGCCAGTTCACCTGTATGGCAACTTTTCATACATGGATGAAATCTCTGAGATTGCTCGCAAGCATAATCTTGAGGTAATTGAAGATGCATGCCAATCACTAGGTACCACATACAAGAAAAAACAATCTGGAACATTCTCAAAACTTGGCTGCTTTAGCATGTACGCCGCAAAGGTCGTGACTGCTGGAGAGGGTGGGGCCTTGGTTACAAATGACAAGGGTCTCTATGAAAAACTACGCAAGATTCGAAACCATGGAATGCTTCATGGGTATGACACCAGGATACTTGGACTAAACCTTCGACTTCCAGAGATTTGTGCTGCATTGGCAAAGGTCCAGATGAAAAAACTGCCAAAATTCTTGGAAAAGCGAAAAAAGAATGCAACAATTCTCAATGAACTCTTGTCTGATCTTAATGTCATATTGCCTGATGAAAGAGATGGAGTTAATGTAAACTGGTATCTCTATACGATTGCAACCAAGAATCGCAACAAACTGATGAAGCAGCTTAATGCACAGGGCATTGGTGCAACTGCATACTATTCCATTCCGGTGCACAAGACTCCGTTTTACAAAAAGAATCTCAAGCTTCCTCTTACTGAATGGGCTGCTGACTCGGTTCTTAGTATTCCAGTGAACCCGCTTGTTACAGAAAATAATCTGCATCACATTTCAAAAACATTGCACAAATTGATTGCATGAATATAATTGAAGAACTTGCAGGAGAACTGTGCAGGATTATTCTTCCAATAGAAGAAGAGGTATTCTTTGGAGATCCAAAATCAAACATTGCAGTGTGCACACTGTCAAGCATGAATCTACTAAGAGACATATCAAAATCATCTGTTATCAAAGAGGTTGCAATAGCTGGAAGGCTATTGTCTGAAAACAAGGGAATTGATTCTCTTGTACGATCGGTTTTATCAAATGAAAATATCAACACGATAATACTTTGTGGGAAAGATACGCTTGGACACAACTCTGGTGACTCGTTACTATGTTTGTACAAAAATGGAATGGATGGTAACAACAAAATCATTGGTTCTATAAGCCCCCATCCTGTACTGACTATATCCAAAAAGGAAGTATCAAAATTTCAAGGCCAAGTCAAAATCATAAACAAGATTGGCAAAACCAGTATCTCTGAACTAAAAGGTATCATTGAGACTCTGAGACAAACTCAGTAGCCGTCTAGCTGTCTCTGTCTGTTTATCTGGTTCTTTTTTTGATATTCTTTCAAGATATCCTCTGGAGTCATGTTTAGCTCAAGCGATGCTTGTACCACGAAATGCCAGATGTCTATTAGCTCTTCACGTGCTGCAGCTTCGTCAAATGGCGTGGGTTTTTTCCACCACTTCCAGTTTGTGTTCATCTGGAGTTCTACTGCTTCATGAATTATTGCTGTACAAAGTGCAGAAACCTTTCCTTGCGTATCTTTTGGATAGCGTTCAAGGTTCATCATCTTTTCAAGATTTTTTTGCATGCTGAAAATTGTATCTAGCTTGTCTTCCATTGTTTTATTTTTTAATTTGATATCTATAACCTTTGTTAGAAATGGACCATCTTTTTGTATCTGTCAAACCTTTTGTTGATGTCTGGTCTTTTGAGTCCAGTTATTCCGTACACGCCGTATTTTTCTACTGCAAATGAACCCATGATGTTTCCATATACTGCAGCCTCTCTGATATCTGACATCTTTGTACTGTTTTTGCTTGAAAGATGTCCTATCATTCCTCCTGCAAAACAGTCTCCTGCACCAGTTGGGTCTACGATATCTTCCATTGAAAATGCAGGTGATGGAAATATGACATCATCATAAAACAACAAGGAACCATGCTCACCTTTTTTTATTATGACATACTTTGTTCCCCATTCCATGATCTTTTTTGCAGCCTTTATCAGATTGTGAGTCTTTGTAAGCAACTTTACCTCCTCGTCATTTATCACAACTGAATCAACAGAACCCATCATCTTGATTACGTCACTTCTTTTGCTTGATATCCAAAATTCTATGGTATCACACATGGAAAACTTGACCTTGTCAAACTCCTTGAGGATCTTGGTATTCTGGACGGGATCGTTGTTTGCAAGATATACAAATTCTGATTTTCTATATTCTTCTGGCACGACAGGCTTGAAATCACCAAGTACGTTTAGCTCTGTCTTGTTAGTTGTTCGCATGCTGAGTGTTGAATCGTAGCTGCCATCATACCTGAATGTCTTGCCTTGTGCGTGAACTACTCCGCGTGTATCCACAAATTTATCCAGTATATTCTGGTAACTTTTTGGAAAATCACTACCGACAACTCCAATCAAGCCAGGCTTGGTGAAGAAGCTTGCAGAGATTGCAGCATATGTTGCTGCTCCTCCCAATGCATCTTTGACAATTTTTTTAGGTGTTCGTATGGTATCGTAAGCTATTGATCCAAATACAGTAAGCATATTTTTTTGGTTCTAGGAACCGTGTATAAATTCTCTGGCTTCTTGCTCTGTTGGATAATATGTAAATGGAACATTTACTGATATTACTGAAATTCCATACTTGCTAGTTCCAGTCAACTTGACATTTGGAACACTATCGCTCTTGTTATACTTGTCAAGAATTTTGTTATCAGCAGTAAATGGAGTCGGTGAGGCAATCTTTCCCATCGGTGGTATCAAAAGTGGCTGTAGTGTACCTGTTCCAAGATTCTCATTGTTGATCGATATAACAAAGTCTGTCTCTCCTACGTTAATTGGAAGCAATGAGGGATTTTGGAATTGAAGTGTCATGTTGTATAGTGAATTATCGGCATTTCTCTGTATCACCTTGCTCTCAAGTATTGAGATGCTCAGATGAGTGGCAGATAGATATTGAGAATAGGCAAATATTCCTAGTGCAGCGACTACGCACACTGCTATGATCACTGCCTTTGAGCGTCTCTGCATGATGACAAATCGGAATATTCCCTTTTAGTACTATACAGAAAAAAAATCAAGATAATTTGTGTAAATATTTTGATCAGTTTTCTAAGCTACTTAGAGCTAACAAAATAAATCAAGTCAAACGCGATTGAATGTTGCAAATGGCAAGAATCAAGATAAAATACGGTCAAAATGAAATTGAGATAGAATCAAAGGACTTCTATATAGACAATGAAAGCGTAGAGCAAGTAATCTGTAATCTAGCATCATTTGTAAAAGACTCTAGCAATAACAGCATTCAGTACGAATATTCCTATGATAAATCCAGTCCACAGACAACTGGATTGTTGCACTCACTTGAAGACGCTGAGGTTCATGAGCCTGAATTTGTAAAACCTACCTATATTGGAAAAGATCAGATCAGAGGCAAAATGCAGACACTAATTGAGGATGCATTCTTTGATCAAGCAAGAACAGTCTCTGAGGTAGTAGAACAATTACGAGAATATGGCTGGTCTGCAGTTCCACTAGATGTATCCAAAGTACTTGCAACCATGGCATTTACTCATGAACTTCAAAAGGATCTCAAAGACAAGCGTAGTTATTATTCAAGAGTAAGACTGCTTCAAGTCAACTAGAGATTAAATCCGCACTTTTCACACGAGTCAAAGACATCACCCTCTAGGTGGTCAAAGTGTGTTTTGCATTTCAGACAGGTATGATGCATGTCAAAGTAACCGTCTTTTTCAGTGGCTCCAACTTGTTTTGACGACAATTCCATGCTGCCACATTTTATACAATGACATCCACACTGCATGAAATTTTCTTTTCTTTTGCTATTAATAATCTAAAGGTGAAAACTTTGGCTTGTCCTAAACGATTTAGGGTTTCTTGACTTCGGGCTTTCTTGTTTTCTTGACTATGATGATTCCTGCAATGCCTGCTGCAATTATGCCACCAATCAAAATGTAGACTGATGTATTGTCAGATGAAATATCTAGTCCACTTCCATTCACACCTGAACTGCCTGAGCCAGATGTTCCTGAACTACCTGAACCTATTCCTGCATTATCTGAACCTCCCTGGCCTGATTGTCCTCCTGTTATCAATACAGTTCCGTTTTTGGCTGGTTCAATTCCAATCCATACGTGAGTTGCATTCTCATTGAATTCCGTGTGCAAGGTTGCATTGCCATTTATTGTCACAGCATATTTGCCTGTTACAAGATCCTTTGGCATTATTACACTGATTGGCACATTAGCCTTGTCTATATCAAACGAGTATGTGTTTGCTGATGGATTGTAAACATAATTTCCAAGTCCTGATATCGTTCTTACTCCAACTGCCACGTCCTTACCTCCCACTTGAACAGTTTGGATGGTAACAGGTTCATTTATGACATATTCTAATCTAAATCCATTTCCATGTTGGCCAAGACCCATGTTTCCAAGATATACTGGTCTGCCAGTTGCCCAGATCATGTCAACTCCTTTTGGAAAATGAAATGCAGTAAAGCCAGTATCTGTTGGTTCATAGTAATTCCATTTCCACAAGCCATCAGTATTGTTTACAACATTTATCAGATCATACCTGATTACCGTCATATTTCGTTGTGAAGCGCTAATGATTACAGACACTGGTGTCTTTTCTAGAGTACCATATTCAACAGAGTTGCCCTTGCTGTCTGTAACAGTAAGATTCTGCATCTTGCCATCTACAGTATTTACTTGAATTGGTTTGAAAGTGGAAGCAGTAGAGTTGATTACATGTGTTACATGTGCAGTACCGTTTCCATCGATTGTAATCTTGATGACTTCATTAGGAATATCTCCAAGCTGCTGACCAAATGCTTGTGAACTTGCAAGTATCAGTATTGGTATAACAAGAAGACTAAGGAGAATTTTCAAATCTTTTCCTACTCTGATACGCTTATGCGTATTATCTTGGCTTCCTGTTGTGGGCAGTCATTTTTGTCCCTTGGAAGCTTGACAATCTTGTCTGCTACATCCATTCCTTGTTGGACCTGTCCGAAGACGGTGTACTGCTTGTCTAGGAATGTGCTATCTGTGGTTACTATGAAGAACTGCGAGCCTGCACTGTCTGGGTCCATGGCTCTTGCCATTGATACTATGCCTCTGAGGTGGGACCTAGAGTTGAATTCTGCCTTAATCGTATATCCAGGTCCGCCCATTCCCCACTTGCTCTTGTCTGATTTCTTTGTATTTGGGTCTCCTCCCTGAATCATAAAGCCTGGAATTACCCTATGAAACAGAGTTCCATCATAAAAGTTACTTTTTGCTAATTTGGTAAAATTTCTCACAGTTTCTGGAGCAATATTTGGAAATAATTCAAAGACTATGTTGCCAAAATTTGTTTCAACGGTTGCTTTTGACACGTCTTGACAACCGGTTTTTAATCATAAGAACTTTTCTCCATACTTGTCCAGTGGGGTACCGAAGTTACTGATTCTGCATGGTCATAACAAATTAGTAAAATAAAAAGATTTTAGATAACAAATTTTTATTTGTAAAATTTCTTCAAAGATTCTGATTCTATGATACAATCATGTCATGTTGCATTTATGTCAAAGTCAAACTTTCAAGTATCAAAAATTATTACTAAAATTATAGTAACAGTCTTATATAGAACATCTTGAAATTAAAATTCGTGAATCGTACTACTCAAAGTACAAGCATCAAACAAGCAATCAATGAACTGCTTGACAAAGGCTTTACAGATAAACAAGATATCTACTCCAAAGTAGTAGAAGAATTGGGGGTTCCAAGACCAACCGTAAGACGAGTAGCTAGAGATCTTAGAAACGAACTTTTGCAAAAAATAAAGATCTTGCAGTCTGAAGTTCCAGAAATGGAGATTGCACAAGGCAAAGCTACTACAAGCGCTCAATAGCATTTACCCCTTTTTCATTTTTACACCAAGTCATTTTTTCATGCTGGAAATCTGCATTACTATTTATATTCAAGCATCTGAGAGGTAAATTCATGGGACGTCAATACGACATACCTACAATTGTGACATCTTGCCTTTCAGTGTCAATGACTATAATGTACTTTATCATGCCAGAGGCTACAAAGCAGATATTCTTAGTTTTCATGGCAATCTCATGGTTCTTGGTAGCTATATGCTGGCTGGCTCTGAAAAGTACCCAGTACATGCATGCACTTGAAGGTCACGACCACGGACACGAAGAAAAAAAAAAGCTAGCTAGCCACGGCAGCGGTCAGACCCTGCAGATGACATCAAACCAGATTAGTCAGGCAAAATCTGAATTAAATGCTGAACTTGACTCACTTCGAAGTTCACTTAAGAACAAAGATGACGAGATTGAGGGATTAAAATCTGAGATATCAAATCTTCATACAATTGTAGAGATTGAGAAACTCAAAGTAGATCTTGCTAATCTAAAGACCTTGGCAGCAAAAGAAAGCGCAAAAAAGAAAAAGTAACTACTTGCAGTGCGCGCAAAAATGTTTTCCATGATTTTCTTTACATGAAGGACAGCTTATTGCTCCGCCGTAATGGCAATTACATTTGCATCCGTCGTTTAGTTTCTCTTCTGAAATCAAGTTGGGTGAATAACAGATACGTCAACTTAATATTTAACGATACGGAATTTCTGGCATGAAGTTGCTACTAGGCGCAATGTTTGGATTCTTCATACTATTGCTTCCAAGTCTTACACTGCCTGCATCACAGGGAGCAGAATGGGACCAGAAGCTAGTGCCTGAAGAAAATGTTGCACTGGAAAAAAGTATTGTATCCATGCATATTCCAAGTGATAGCAAACTACCATTTGGTAGTGTTTGGGGAACAGTACAAAATGCTGCACCAGGTTATCCTGTTGTAATCCAGATTTACAAAGGTGACAAGCCAGTATATGTTGCACAAACTCCTGTAAAAAGCGATGGCTCCTATGAACAATATTTCAGGGTGTCATCTGTTGATAATGGCAAGACGATTCACATCTTTGAGGGCGATTATACAGTAAACATCTTCAAAGCTGTTGTGAAAAGTACAGCTGGAACCACTTCCACCTAAATTTTTCATTTTTGTAATAACAAATTAACGCGGGCTCGGAGGGCTTCGATCCCTCGACCTGTAACTTAGGAGGCTACCGCGCTATCCATGTTTCGCGTCAATTTATGACTCTGCGCCACGAGCCCAAAAAAAAGCACACTTGGTATGCATTTAAGCGTAATCAAGGTTTGAGATGATCATCTGGTGAATCTCTTGCCAGTTGGGATCACTGTTGTTATTCCATTTTTCATAAAACACAACATCTTTGAGACCAAGACGTGGCAACCAGCCTGCACTTTCTAGATCTGGCTTGTCTGCAAAATTTGATACATGCCCAAGACAAAGATATGCAACTGGAACAACATGATCTGGAATTTCAAGAATTTTTTTGAGATCATCGTTTGAAAGTATGCTGACCCAACCAACACCAATACCCTCTGCCCTTGCAGCAAGCCAGAGGTTTTGTATTGCACAACAGACACTATAGATTCCTGTCTCTGGAATACTTGATCTTCCTATTACAAATGGACCAAACTTTGTAGGATCATATGTGATGCAGATGTTTACAGCACAATCCATGATTCCTTGTAATCTCAGTGACAGATACTTTGATCTTTTTGGATCCTCTACAAGTGCAGAGGAACGAATTCGTTCTTTATCAAACGAGTCCTTGACTTGTTTTCGTGTATCTGTGTTTTTGACTAGAATGAAATTCCATGGCTGGGAAAATCCAACAGATGGAGCATGATGTGCTGCATTTAAGATACGTGTAAGCACTTGCTCGTCAATTGGCTCTGGAGTAAAATGCGATCTAACATCGCGTCTAGAAAATACTGCCTTGTAAAATCCATCCTTTTCCTCTGGTGAAAAATCACCAATCATGTTCTAGTCACTTGGTGCATTGCATATTATTCTTGTTTTCTTGTACTTACATCTTGACTTGAACCTATTTTCTTAAACGTTAATAACGTCTAGAGTAAGGTCGAATTCTATTGGGCCGGTAGTCTAGTCTGGTTAGGATACCTCCCTGACACGGAGGTGGTCGAGAGTTCAAATCTCTCCCGGCCCATTTTATTACTCTGCACTAGAATCGTTAATACAGAAAAAATTGCCCACCAACCAAACCACACTGCAAAGTATCAAATTCTTGTGGGCAGAACGATATTGCAAAATTTCTATTTAAGCACCAATTTCTTTTAATGAGAAAGTTTCAGAGATGATTTTTTCTATTGAAAAATCAAATCAGCTTTTAAGAAAATTCAGCAGTGCAGAGTTTACCTCATCAGCATGCGTCCAAGTTATACAATGTGGTCCTCCACTAATCACTACTAGCTTGGCTCTGTTTACCGATTTGGCAGTCTTCTCACCTGATGCAGAAAGAGGTACAATACGGTCTGCGTCACCATGAATGACAAGAGTTGGCACATCAATTCGGGATAGATCTTTTCTAAAATCTTCATGCCAAGTAGGGACACAATCGTAGCTGGCTTTTGCAGATGCAATCGCTGCTAGATTCCAACATGCTTGAACTGTTTCTTCGCTTACTCTTTTTCCCATCAATGTATCCGTGTTGAAAAAGTTTTTGAAAAACTCGGTAAAGAATGCATAACGATCAGTGGAAATTGCTTTTTGGATTCCATCAAAGACATCTTGACCAACTCCTTCTGGATTGTCCTGTGTTTTAAGCAAGAAAGGTGGAACCGCGCCAATGAAGACTGCTTTTTTGATACCTTTGGATCCATATTTTCCAAAATATCGAGCAATTTCACCTCCTCCCATGGAAAAACCGACTAGAGTAAAGTCATGTAACTTTAGATGGGTCACAAGTTTGTGAAGATCATCTGCGAAAGTATCATAGTTGTATCCTGTTGTGGGTTTACTTGAATTTCCAAAACCTCTTCGATCATATGTAATTACACGAAACCCAGCATCAAGCAAGACCGGGACTTGCTTTTCCCATGAAGCTCCGCTGAGTGGATATCCATGTATCAGTACAACAGGTTTGCCTGTTCCGTGGTCTTCATAGTAGAGATCGATTGAATCTGAATTTTCCTTACCTACGCTTACAAATGGCATTACTCTAGACCTACCAAATCTCTGTAGTACGTTTTACTTAATAAATAAGATATCAAATTGCAAGTCTCTTTCCAGCCATTTCTTTTTATTCGATGCTTGAGAATCACAGTTTGTGATAAAATTTACCATAAAAGAATCAGAATTTCTAAATGAGAATGAGGGGTGCAGAATAGCTACTAGTGCAGGGGACACACCCCATATTGCGCCTGTTACGTATCACTTTGAAGATGGCTTTTTTTACTTTGCAACAGACTATGACACCAAAAAATATGCAAATCTAAAAAAGAACAACAAGATTGCAATCTCTGTTGATATCTACTCGCCTAGCCAGCACAAGGCTGTAGTGGCGCAGGGTACTACAACCTTTATCGAAAAAGGCCCGCAATTCAAACACCTCTATGATATATTTTTCAAAAAATTTGCTTGGGTGAGGGAGAACCCTTGGAAAGAAGAGGAAGCACCGTTTGTAAAAATTACTCCGAAAACTAAAATCAGCTGGGGCTTGGGCTAGCCAAAGTTCAGATCAAAGTCTTTGATGACTGCAGTCAGAAATGATTCTATAGTTATCTGACCCTTTACTTCGTATTTTACTGGCTGGCCTGTTGTGATGTCAGAGTATTCCTTTGCAATTGCTTCACTGTTTACAAGATCAAATGTTGTAGGCAAGGTGAGATTGCTGTTGGCAAATAGTGCAGGCCTTCCAGCCTCTGGAATGTCTTCTGTTGTAAAGTGTCCCTCTCCAAGGTTTTGTCCATTTGCAAATAATTGATAATTAATTGTAGATATAGTTAGTACAATTGAATTTGGATTTTGAATATTAAATCTCACATCAAGATGTGCACGCTTGTCAATCTTGTTCTCATCTAGAACCTTGATGCTATCAATGTCTACTGTTACTTTGTTAAGATCGCTCTGGAAAGAATTTGCATATAGGTAAAAGAACAACATCATTGCGCCAAGACCTGCAAAACATGCTATTATGACCAGTCTGCCCGTGCTTATCAAATCTAAAAGCTACGGGGTCTGTTCAATTAAAAAACCTTCTTGAGATGAGAATAGATATTATTCGTTGACTCGGCAAATAGTGTGATGTTACTTGCTAATGCACTGATCATGTGGGCACACCTCATTGCAGCATCAATATGGGTTGGAGGTTCTATATTCATTGGAATCGTTCTTGCTCCATTGCTCAAGACATTTTCAGATTCTGTAGAAGGAAGGCTGTCAATAATGATTCGAGTGGGACGCAGGTTCAATGTAATTGGGGTTCCTTCTCTTATTGTACTAATCCTGACTGGAATCTACAATTCTGTTGGTATAATTGAAAAACCATCGATGATACTTGGTACCAATTATGGTATTGTTCTTTTCATCAAGATAATTCTTGTAATTGTACTGATAATCATATTTGCAATACATGTTAGACTGATTCGAACTGAGGTGGAAAAAAAGATAGAAACACAGAGTCTTTCAGGTGAGCATTTACAAAAACTACGCTCAAAGATTATCATGCTTGGCAGGCTGACAGTGATAGTCTCTGTTGTTATACTACTGATGGCAGCACTGCTTCATTCAGGAGTCTGAGACTCCGGAGATTCTTACCTCAAACCCATCGTCTAGTTTTCCTATTCCGTATCTGCAACCAGTCATTTTTGAAGCAACAAAAAGATTTGTCTCCAAGTGTTTTGTGATTTCCTTTACTCTGAATACCGAAGTTTCTTTGATAAGAGATAGTGGAACTACAAGCATGTCAGAAAGATTAAGATCTACACCAAGGTTTGATTCGATAAATCTTTTGGCAACAGATTCTCCGAATCCATTCAAGCTCTTGTGATATATTCCATCAGAGCCTATAACAGAATCTGAATCATGTGAAAATACAAGCATTGAGTATCCCTTGTCATGTGCATTTTCTTCCTTGATTGTGATATTGCAATCAAATCCATTCTTTGCAAGAATGTCTCTTGCAATGTTTGTCTCTTTTTCTATTGCTTCTCTTGATATTTGCGAATAAGAACATACGAGTCTTGCAGTTTTGGTATCTCTCTTGAGAAGTGAAATCAAGCTAGGATTCTTACAAGGATGTATTTGTGTTTCAACAAGCCCACCACCTTTGGGATAATATCCGCGTCTTTTGATCTCTGAGGTAAAGTTGATTCCAATTCTAGACATAGCTTCTAAAAAAACATGTCTAGTATAATCAAGTGTGGGACTCCAGGGAACATCTGTTCCTCCAATAATTGATAACTTCAAGCTGTTTTTCATAAGTGAGACAGCGGGAATCAATACTTGTAAAATAAGTGAAATGCTACCTGCAGTACCAATGTCTTCTTGAAGATCCAAGTCTAGCCCCTGTGAGGGAAAAAACTTTAGCGAAGTTGAATTTACGTGGAGACCTTCTACTCTAGCTTGACAGATCTTTGACAAAATTTTTACTCCGAGCAAATGTTGTGGTCTAAGACCTGGAACCTTTCTATTTTTTCTAATATTTTCTATCTCTACTGACTTGCCTGTAATTGCAGATAACGTAACTGCACTTCGAATTATCTGTCCACCGCCCTCTCCCCATCCACCGTCTATTTTTATTGGTTCCATGATTACCTCATTTAATTTTGGAATCTAATTAATGATGGTTTTTTAAACAAGCTAAACAAGATCTCAATAATGGATGGTCTTCTAATTGGCAGGTTCCAACCGTTTCACAAGGGACATCTGGAAGCAGTAAAGATTGGATTGTCAAAAGTTGACAAATTATGGATTGGAATTGGAAGCTCAAACAAGAGTAATGAAAAAAGAAATCCATTCACTGCAGATGAGAGAAAAGAAATGATTCTTTCATCACTTGATCCCAAGACTTTGGAACATGTCAAGATATTTTTTGTACCAGATACAGGCGATCACGAAAAGTGGACTTATCATGTTGATTCCATTGTACCTCCTTATGATTTGGTCTTTTCAAATGATGAATTTACTCTGACATTGTACAAAAAAAGAGGAAAGAATGTCTTTGAGCTCCCTCTATTGAGGAGAGATATAATATCTGGAACAAATATTCGAGAGATGATCGTAACTGGAAAAGACTGGCAAGATTTAGTTCCAGAAGGAACTAAACAAGTTCTCTTGAAAATAGATGCAAAAAATAGACTTTCTAAAATTCTTTAGATGTTTGTTAATGAAGACTAGCTAACCCTCATCATGTATTTCTCCACCGAGATAGTTTCCATTTTCATCATATGCGTAAAATACCGTTGCCACACTTGGATCAGCTGCATCTTTTGAAGCATTTCTAGTCATTTCTTTTGCTTTCTTTATTGCCTCATCACGGTCATCAAAATCAGCAACTACCCAATGACCTTCACCTAGGATCTCAAACTTGTCTATTCCAATAATACGAAATTTGCCTTTTGATGGTTTGAGTTCAGGAAAGTCTCTAAACACAAGATCATTGCATCGCTTACAGTTTTAAGAGTAATTGCCTGAAATCTGACAATCCAATCTAATACAAAACAAAATCAATCAATTTCAAGCCCCAAAACAAGGCAAACCTCATCAGAACTTTAATTATAAATAATGGTTCCCTTGCTTGCAAGTTGAAGAAATTTGGAATATCTAGTCATGTTGCCTGGACCAACAAATGTTCCAGAGCGAGTAACAAGAGCAATGTTTACTCACATGATAAATCACCGAAGTAAAGACTTTGTAAAATTATACGTAGATACCATAGAAAAAAGCCAGAAAATTTTCGATACAACAAGCGACGTTGTTGCCCTTTCAGCATCAGGAACTGGTGCAGTCGAAGCTTCAGTTGTAAATATGGTAAAAAAAGGCGACAAGGTAATCATTCCAGTCAACGGAGAATTTAGCAGCAGATTGTCTACCATGCTCGAGTGGGCAGGAGCAAACGTAGTCAGACTCACAACACCATTTGGCCAGAACGCAACATTTGATCAAGTAAAAGAGGCATTTGACAACAACAAAGATGTAAAAGCATTCTATGTTGTATGGAACGAAACCTCAACTGGTACCATGGTAAAGTATCTTGATAAAATTAAAGACCTTACAGCAAGAAACGATTCATTCTATGTTGTAGATGGTGTATCAATACTTGGCGGAGAAGAGTTCCACATGGACAAGTGGGGAGTAGACGTCTGTGTGACAGGCGCACAAAAAGCACTTGCAGCACCACCAGGGATATCACCAATTGCAGTCAGCCAAAAAGCAAAAAAACACATGATTGCAAATCCACCGCCAACGTTCTACTTTAACATGGCAAGATACTTCAAGTATTATGATGATTCAAAAGAGACACCATTTACTCCAGCAATACCATTGCTATATGCATACAGAGAAGCACTTGATATTATTCTAGAAGAAGGAATTGACAACAGAATCAGACGACACCGAGTCTGCTCTGATGCATTGTACAGTGGATTAAGTACAATGGGACTCTCACCATTTGCAAAAGAGGATGCACGCTCTACAGTTGTAATTGCACTAAATTATTTACAAGGACTAGATGACAAGACATTCCGAGGAACACTCTCTGAGAAATTCAGAGTGCTAGTTGCCGGAGGATTTGGAGAACTAAAAGGCAAAGTGTTCAGAGTCGGTTGCATGGGCGAAGTAAACAAGTATCACGTAATGAGAACACTCTCTGCAATAGAATCTACACTTGGCATGATGGGACACAAGACAAATCCAGAAGCACTCAAAGTTGCTGAAGAAAAACTAAAGGCTCTATAATTTCGTGCTCAAATCTTTCTGAATCGCAAATGATTTCATCTTATCTATAGTTGGTTATTGTAGAATCACTCGATCTAGAATCTCCTTATTAGAAACGGTATAAACGAAAATCCGTATTGCGAGTACTAGCACATGAAAAAGGCTTCATGCCGATGTATAACCTGCTAAAAGCTAACAAGCAGAAAAATAAAGCCATGCTAGAAGCTATAGAAAACATTCAACAACAATTAGAAAATTCTGATCGTCCTTTAGGAATACGTCACAAAATTGACAACATTCCGCAAAAATACAAGACTAGATACAAACTTCCAGCGTTATATCATTTTGAAATGCCTGATAATTATCGATTAATGTATACTGTAGAAAGATCACCTGATGATGATAACAAGGAAGTCATATTTTTAGAACTTTTGACTCATGATGAATACAACAAGTTATTTGGCTATTTCAAGAAAAGATCACATTAACATCATACGTTAACGTTATATACGTATAAGTATAGTAATATATTATTATACTATGTCAACCAAAGTATTACATACAAAAAGAAAATCTCAATCTAACAGTGGAGATGAATTTATTAATATTCTAATTAAAAAAAAGAAAAAAGACATGCATAAACTTGTTCAAGAGCTTGCCAAGCGAGATAATCCTACATTACTGAGTATAATGAAAGTTGAAAAGCTCTTCAAAGAACATATTGAGTTTGATTCTAGAAGTCAATTATTACGCAAGCTAGACGGAAGCATGAAGGCTACCTCTCTTAATACAATACTTGCCCATTTGGTAGATGAAAACAAGATACTTGTAAACGATGATCATTCCTTGACATGGATTGACATACGAGGAAACAAAAAGATGCAAAAACTAGTTGCCTCCTCAGTTCCACTCTAAATTTTCGTGTTTGAACCAGACTGTTTCAGTTTGAGTCCTATCTAACACGACCAATAATTCTTTAACTTAATATTAGGAATTCAAAGGACCGATCACGTTGACTTTCCAAAAAGGAACTTTAATTCTGGTGGATTATACTGCCAAGGTTAAGGATTCAAACGAGGTTTTTGATACAACACGCGAAGCTGATGCTAAAGCAAGTTCAATTCATGATGCAAATGCAAAGTATCAACCAAGACTAGTTTCTGTAGGAGAATCATGGGTCTTAAAGGGCCTTGACGATGCACTTGCAAATACAAAAGCAGGTGACAAGCTCACAATAGAAGTTCCTCCAGAGAAAGGATTTGGAATGCGTGATTCTGGCAAGGTCAGAATGATTCCATTGAGAAAACTTGGTGAAGATGCAGAAAAGGTCACAGTTGGAGACACAATAGAAATTGATGAAAGAACAGGAATTGTCAGATTCATCGGTTCTGGCAGAGTCCAAGTTGATTTCAACCACAGATTTGCAGGAAAGACAATTGTTTACGATCTTAATGTTATAAAATCACTAGATACCGATCAGGACAAAGTAATGGGACTACTAAAAAGAAGATTCCCAATTGACGAGTCCAAGATCAAGTTTGAGATTAAAGGTGCAGCAGTTGATGTCAACATACCAGAGGAAGCAATGATGATGGAAGGACTCCAGATGGTAAAACGCTCAATTGCAAATGAAGTATTCAAGTTTGTTCCAGCACTAGAAAAGGTAAACTTTGTGGACACATTCAACAAGCCAAAACAAGAAAAGCCAGCTGAACAAAAACAGGAAAAGCCTGTAGCACAAAAGACAGCCTAGAAATTTTATAGTACACCAGTAGTTTCAGCAAGCTCGATTGCTTTTTTCGTATTCATCTTTTTCTGACTCAATATGGTATATCTTTCAGGTCGCAGCGATTGTGCAATTGTCAGTGCCTGTGCAAGAACATCAGACTCTAATCCAATCTCTTTTGCAGTTGTCGGAGCACCAACATTTTTCAACATTTGTATAATTTTTCTCCAGTCTTGGCCCTGCATCTTTGCAATAAGTATGGCACCAATTCCACATTTTTCACCGTGCAGCCCAACTCCAGGTTTTAGATGATCAACAGCATGAGAGAACAAGTGTTCTGCACCAGAGCATGGCCTGCTGGACCCAGCGATACACGCGGCTACACCTGAACTAATCAAAGCTTCCACAATCATCCTAACGTCTGGATTTTTCCTAAAGTCTTTAGAATTATCAATCACTATCTTGGCACTCATTGATGCCAGGTTTGCTGCATAGGTTCCAAAATATTCCCCGACGTTGTCTCTTGCAAGCTCCCAGTCCCGCACTGCAGTGACCTTTGCCATTAAATCACCACAGCCACTAGCAAGCAATCTCCTTGGCGCCTTTTTCAATATGGCAATATCAACAAAGACCCCAAGCGGCGCGGTAGCAATTATCGAATACGGCTTGTCTCCACGTATTGAAACAAATGGACTGGCAATACCATCATGTGAAGCAGACGTTGGAATGCTCACAAAAGATTTTTTCAAATTATATGCAATCATCTTTGCAATATCAACAGACCTTCCTCCACCAATTCCAATTATCAAGTCGCTCTTGTCTTTTTTTATCTCTGACAGAGTACGGTTGGCAGATGCTACATCGTTGCTTGTACTACGATGCCACACATACTTTATTCCAGAATCAGTAAGGGATGAAGAAATTTTTTTATCAGTAATCTTTCGGACCTTGTCACCTGATACCAAGGAAACCTTTCTAGGATTTGACAGGCCAGCAAGAAATTCTCCTATACCAGAAATATTGTTCTCACCTATGAGTATCTTTCTTGGTAGCTCCATGATGTGAGAAGCCATGGTTTTTCACTTGGAATTTGGTTATTTATCGATTCCCGGTAATCCAAAGTTATTTAAGCGGGTGATATGCAATCCAAAATATCTAAACTTAGGAGCAAGTTATTTGTCAGACTATATCGAACAACACACATACCATGGAACAACTACAGTAGGGATAAGCTGCACTGACGGTATAGTCCTCTGCGCAGACATGAGAGCAAGCGCAGGATATTTCATAGCAAATAACAATACAATGAAGATCCAAAAGATCGATAATCACGCCGGAATGACAATCGCAGGTGGTGTTGCAGATGCACAAAATGTAACAGACATGCTAAGATATCATTCAAACATACACAGAATTGACAAGCAAGAGTATCTACCGATAAAATCAATTGCAAGACTTGCATCATTGATATTCTTCCAGAATAGATACTATCCATTCATTGCAGATATTCTCGTTGGAGGATATGACAAGCAAGGACCAGCATTGTACAACATTGACATGTTTGGCTCGCTTGACAAAAAAACATACGTAACAACAGGAAGTGGATCTCCAGTAGCTTACGGTCTCTTGGAAAGTGAGTACCGTGATGGCTTGACAGTAGAAGAGGGTAAGATGATTGCCCTAAGAGCGGTAAAGGCTGCAATCACCAGAAACATTGGAACTGGTGACGGAATCAATGTAGCAATAATCGACAAGCAAGGATACCGACTCTTGACAAAAGAACAGAAACGAGCCATAATTACGCTTTAGTGATTTAATGCAAAGAAAACAAGCACAACGTGAACTATCTCCAGCCCAAAACATAATGGCAACAATACTGCAAAGTATTCCAAAAGAAGCCGATGTAACCAAGATAGATTACGAGGGTCCAAGGATTGCCATTTACACAAAGAATCCAAAGTATCTCATGGAGCACAACGAAGTAATCTCCAACATGGTAAATGTAATCAAGAAAAGAATTGTAGTTCGAACGGAAGAGTCAATTAGAAAGAACGAAGAAGAGTCAAGACAGATTCTAACACAAATGCTTCCAAAGGAGGCAGAGCTTGGAGGGACATTTTTTGATACAGCAACGGGAGAAATGACAGTTGATGTCAAGCGTCCATGGCTACTAAATAACACAGACGCATTTAACATGCCAGAACTTGTATCAAAAACAGGCTGGAGGATACGTATCCGAAAGGCAACTGCAAGCCAGTCTTCTACAATTCAGACTATCAATTACAATCTAAAAATATCATCAACGGAACGTAGCAAGCACCTAAGGCAGGTAGGTGAACAGATCTTCAGGCCAAAACTGTCCGAAGATGCCGAAGTATCGCTCATGACACTAGGTGGCTTTAGCCAGGTAGGAAGGTCCTGCATGTTGCTTACAACACACGAAAGCAAGATCCTAATTGACTGTGGAATAAATCCAGGTGCCAAGAACCCAATAGAGGCATATCCAAGACTTGACTGGCCAAACATGACACTAGACGAGCTTGATGCCGTAGTAATCAGCCATGCACACCTTGACCACACTGGATTTCTGCCAGCCCTTTTCAAGTATGGCTACAAGGGACCGGTCTACTGTACCGAGCCAACTTTGCCAATGATGAACCTAATCCAGCTTGATGCAATCAAGGTCGCATCAGCTCAAGGCAGGGTGCCAATGTACTCTGAACGTGATGTTAAACAAGTAATGAAGCAGACCATCCCGTTGTCATATGGAACTGTTACCGACATTTCTCCTGATATCAAACTCGTATTCTCAAACGCAGGCCACATCTTGGGCTCTGCAAGCTGTCATTTCCATATAGGAAACGGCAACCACAACTTTGTCTATACTGGCGATCTAAAGTACGGCAAGTCAATGCTCTTTGAGAGTGCCTCCTGGAACTTCCCAAGAGTAGAGACACTGCTCATCGAGAGTACCTATGGAGCAAAAGAAGACATCCAGTCCTCAAGAGAAGAGGTAGAATCTATTTTTATCAAATCAGTAAACGAGACACTACGAAACGGTGGCAAGGTCTTGATCCCAATTCCTGCAGTCGGCCGTGCACAGGAACTGATGATGGTGATCGATCAATACATGAAGCAAGGTCAATTGATGGAGGCACCAGTATTTACAGAGGGAATGATCGCAGAAGCAACTGCAATACACGAATCTTATCCAGAGTACTTGGCACGAGAGCTCAGACAAAAGATCCTAGAAACCGATGACAATCCATTTGATTCTGAATATTTCACAAATATTGAACACTCTGATGCAAGGGAAGAGCCATTGCGAGAAGGCCCATCGATTATCATGGCAACATCTGGTATGTTAGAAGGTGGACCAGTGCTAGAGTATTTCAAAAATATTGCACCAGTACAAAAGAACAAGATCTTGTTTGTGTCATATCAGGTAAACGGAACATTAGGAAGAAGAGTCCTTGATGGTTCAAGACAAGTCTCTGTTGTTGGAAAGGACGGCAAAATCGAAGTAATCAACATAAACTGTTCAACTGAAAAACTTGACGGGTTCAGTGGTCACAGCGATTACAATCAATTAATGTCGTACATACACAGACTACGACCAAAGCTTAGAAGAGTAATTGTAAACCACGGTGAGAGACGCAAGTGTGAAAACTTGGCAAGCTCTGTGCACAGGATGTTTAGAATTGCAACAACATGCCCTCAAGTGCAAGAAGGAATTAGATTACTTTAGATCGTATTCTGCTCGCCAGATTTTTACACCAGATGGAGTTACAATAATTCTTTCTTCTCCAAGTCTTGCAATATCTGCATCAGCATTTTTTGCAATGTTGTAAATTTCTTCAACAGCCTTTCTTAGCTCATCGACATTTTTTTGTGCAAGTGGGGTTACCCTGAGAACCAGAATCATTCCCTTTTTGATGTCCTCTTTTACACTATGCACATCGCTATAGTCCCTCAAAGTTATTGCCTTGAGGTAGGTCGGAGCCTTTTGCTGCTGCATACTTTCTAAACGATCAACTCCCCCAAAAAGTCTTTCTAGTCAATTATACCTCACAGATTAGCTTGCGTGGCTAAATTCTATACTGCAGGTATTCTGGTTCTAAAATAGGACCAGCTACAATCTCTGTCACTGTACCATTCTTTTCTAATAACACAGTACCTTCCTTGTCCCTTGGTGCATCAGAGTATCGCAAAGCAATAGCTGCAGCTAATTTCAAATTTTTCTCTGAATCTTGTCCACGCAACAATGAGATCGGACCGACATGATCTTTTGCATCAAATAAAACATCGCCAGGCAATGCAAGTGCCTTTATCATTTCGTTTTCGTCCTTGTGTCTTCCGACAATGAATTTTGTAGTACCATCAAATCTAAAGTGTCTTCCAATTTTTAGCAAGTCAATGTCATTTGTGTTTGGAGTTTCGGTATGCTTGAAGAGATCTTTTGCACGAACTGCAAATGCAGGATCAGTTAACAAACATCCACCTCCAGCATTTGGCGGATTGTCAAAACCAAACTCGTGTGCCATCTTTAGTTGTTCTTTTCTTGAACGACCTCGGATCATTCCAAGGTTCTCTCGCTTGATCAATCCATCAAGCTCAGGTTTTGTTGGTGGCAATAAAGCTGCAGATAACGGTCTTACAATGATTCCTTCCAAACCAGATTCTTTCTCTATTGTCTTCAAAGCTGGAGCAAACTGACTCATTGGTCTCTGGCCCAACACCTCACCTGAGATGATAAACTCTGCACCAATCTCATCCATCACTTTCTTTCCTGCCTTGAACATCATGGAACGGCAGTCAATGCATGGATTCATTCCAGAACCGTAACCGTGTTTTGGTTTTTTTAGCATCTCGATGTAATCATCACCCAAGTATACAGTCTTCAAATCAACACCCAAAGAATCTGCAGTCTCTCTAATTTCAAATCCACATCCTCTTCCGCAATCAAAATCACAAAACGGAGTCTTGATCGCAACAGCAGTCACATCAAATCCTTGGTTCTGCATCATCTTTACAGCTAACCTACTATCAAGTCCACCTGACAATAATGCTACAACTTTCTTTTTCTCTTCCACAAAACCACAGGGTCTTTTTCCAATATCTAAACCTTCCAGCAAATATAAAATGGTACAACTATACAGTTACCACATTGAACCAGAGAAGAAAGAACCTTTTGAAATATTGCAATAAAATGGGTTGCGATGCACTTGTTGCGTTCGAGCCTGAAAATTTGTTTTACATGACTGGATTCTGGGGAGAGGCAATCGGCATACTTGACAAGAACGGCTGTACCATCATAGCACCTGAGCTTGAAATAGGAAGAGCAAAGGAGGATTCTACTGACTGTGACGTGGTAAAGTCCGAGCGCGGCAAAGGTTCCATTGGAACAGTAATCAACAGATTACAAAAAAACAAGGTCTGCACAGACAGCGACAGTTTCAATATAGTATCAAGCCTGAAAAAATCAATATCAAAGGTAGAGTCATCAACTGACCCATTCTATCGCGCAAGGGAGGTAAAAGATTCCCAGGAGATTGGTATACTGCAAAAGGCATCCTCGATACTTGATGAGATGTATGAGATGTGTGTTGATACCATGATGGTTGGCCAGACAGAGGCACAGCTTCAGACCATACTGATGCAGTATGGAATGGAACGGGGAATGTTTGCAACTGGATACAAATCAACGCTAAACCCGTTAATCATAGCAGGAGGACCAAATGGTGCAATACCGCATGCACAAGTGACTGACAGAAAATTCAAGAGCGGTGACATGGTTGTAGTTGATCTTACCTTACGATACCAAGGATATGTCTCTGATGCAACAAGAACATTTGGCATAGGAAAAGTGTCCGATGAAGCAAAAAAGGTCTACGAGATCGTACGTCAATCACAAGAGGCAGGACTAAAAGCTGTCAAGCCAAGAGCCACATGCAAATCTGTTGACGATGCTTGCAGAGATGCCATCGAAAAGAAACACTATGGAAGATTTTTCATCCACTCGACAGGCCATGGAATCGGATTAGAAGTGCACGAGCTGCCAAACATTGGTCCATCAAGCAAGGCCACACTAACAAAGAACATGGCAGTTACAGTGGAACCAGGAATATACATTCCAAAAAAGTTTGGAATAAGAATCGAAGATTCTGTAATTGTTGGAAACAAGGTAAATGTCATGCACAAGTTTACAAAAGAATTGATTACTGTATAGTGGTACGATACCATACAGCAAATTTCTTATACAAATGCAATTCATTACATGCATGATTTCGCGGTATCACAAGAGGAGATCTAGTTGACAGACTATTGGTCTTTTATCTTGGTCTCAATTCCTGTTATGATACTATTTGGTATACGCCATGGATTGGACGTTGACCATATCACCGCAATCGATAATCTTGTAAGATTACATCATGCAACAAAAAAATCAAGACTGGTAGGTGCCGGATTTAGTTCAGGCCACATGTTGTCAGTTCTTGCCGAGATGGTATTCATCATTTACGTAGTTGGAAGCATCACCAGTCCAGGAAATATCCAGTTCTGGGGAGGAATTACAGGCGCAATTGCACTTGGAACCATTGGTGGAGTAAACATCTATGCAATGAAAAAGTGGGGAAAGAGCGGCTCGGCAATACTTGCAAGCAAAGTTCTAGGAAAAATAGGAGTCTTGGGCCCAGTTGGCTCTTCTTTTGTAACAGGAATGGTATTTGGGCTAGGCTTTGATACTGCGACACAGATTTCTGCAATTACAATATCTGCAGTGGCATCCGCTACTGCAGGAATCCAGACCGCACTGATTCTCTCAGGATTTTTCGCACTAGGCATGATCCCAGTTGATACACTGGACAGTGTCATGATTCGTTCTGCATTCTCTAGAATATTTGACACGAAAGGTTTCAGGTTCATGGCATATGGATTGAGTGGAGTGGCACTCTTTGTTGCTGCACTTGAATCATATTCAACAATATCAGGCAATGGCATACTTTCACCGTTGGCAGGTCCAGTCTTGGCTGGTTCCATACTTGCAGTATCATTTGGATACGCATTTGCAACAAGAAAGAAAAATTTACAACATACTGAAAGCTCTAAAGAAAAACTCTAACTGATCTGCTAGAAATTAAAAACTTAGGCTGTTACTTTTCTTGTCTTGCTTTTAGTTTTCCAGCACAGTGGGATCCGAAGCTTGGAATTCACGTGACTTGAAGTCGCGGC
>JADMIO012791244.1_pt1 | contig 109185 bp, 108 predicted proteins | sample 8958161 | NCBI WGS metagenome assembly JADMIO01 (sample SAMN16585339, study PRJNA669376) | soil metagenome | isolation source: Crop rotation soil | place: USA: Cullars Rotation, Alabama | collected 2011
GGCCGCGACTTCAAGTCACGTGAATTCCAAGCTTCGGATCCCACTGTGCTGGAAAGCGAGTTTCTGCCCGGCGCAACGACGAAGCCTGATATGTCACTCATTTACCCGGTTGACCCGAAGGATTTACCCAGGGAAATGGCAGGGGTGGAATGGCCGCCCGAGGACTAAATGCAACTTGGTCCGCACCATAAGGCCACAGTACGGAGCGGTGCGCTGGTGGATTTGAAGATGCCTGGCGACTGGGAATCCGCTTGCGGCAGTAGAAAAGTTGGCCGAAGCTGCTGAGGCAAAAGTATGAAGAACGTTAAGCCTTATAAAAAGGAGTTGTCACCAAAACAACGTGAAGGATTCCTGAGAGCGCTGAAAGCCCGTTTTGAGCAAAACCTGAACCGCCATAAAGGTCTGGAATGGGCTAAAGTCCAGGCAAAGCTTGAAGCTAATGCGGACAAGCTGTGGTCGCTCAATGAAATGGAGGAAACGGGCGGTGAACCGGATGTTGTCGGTCAGGATAAAAAGACGGGGGAATACATTTTTTATGATTGCTCAGCGGAAACGCCCAAAGGCCGCACCAGCGTTTGTTACGACCGTGAAGGCCTGGAATCGAGGAAAGAACATAGACCGAAAAATACCGCAATGGATATGGCCACGGCCATGGGAATTGAGCTTTTGACGGAGGAACAATATCTGGAGCTGCAGAATTTGGGAAACTTCGACACGAAAACGTCGAGTTGGGTGAAAACGCCTGCTGATATCAGAAAACTCGGCGGCGCGCTCTATTGTGATCGCCGCTACGGTCGCGTCTTCGTGGGTCACAACGGTGCGCAGTCTTATTATGCCGCCAGGGGATTCCGCGGCTCGCTCCGGGTCTAAATTTGGGCTTTGAATTTAGGTTTGTAGCTCACCGGGAGCAGCACTATCGGAGCGCGGCTGTGTGCAGCAGCACCAGCCGCAGAAACGGCCGAACTGAAGGTGCGGACAAAATTGGAATGCTCTCTTACTCGGTGGTTGCTGCGGCTGGTCTTCTACACAGCCGAGCTCCTTTCGCTTCGACGGTTCGATTCTGCCGCAGCTCACCGGGTAATTTTCCCAAAAACCTGGGTGGCAGTCTTGAGGAACAAATCACGCGCGGCCCATTGGTCGGGTCCGGGACATTGCACCATGAAAATGGCCACCATGCCGTTGGTTGGGTTGACCGACAAATCGGTCCCATAGGCGCCGTCGTGACCGAACATGCCGTTGCGCAAGTGATAGCCCAGGCTGTAGTTGACCTTGGTGGTCCCTGTCTGTTCTTTCCGCAATTCCTCCATCGCTGCATGCGAAAGGTAGCGTTGGCCGTTCCATTCGCCGTCGTTGGCCAGCATCAGACCATAGCGAAAGATGTCGTGCGTGGTGGAGAACAAGCCGCCGCCCGCCTCAGGAAAGCGATGCGCGCGGTCACTATACGGTTTTGTCAGGTAAACGACTCCACCCCGGGCGTAGCCATTCTTTCCTTTGTTGGGTCCATACGTGCCGGCCAGGCGGGCCACCTGCGCTTCGCTCGGCCAGAAGGTTGTCTCGGTCATGCCCAGGGGATCAAAGAAGCGCTTTTGTAGAAAATCCTCGTAGGCCATGCCGCTGACAATCTCCACGATCCGCGCGGCAATGTTCATCCCTTGATTGCCGTACTGATATTTATCGCCGGGTTGCCACTGGAGCGGGCCGGTGACGGAACTCAGCGCGCGAGCCTTGAGCGGCGTGCTGTCGGAACCCGTCGCTTGCTGCAGTTCAGAACTGCCGGTGAGACCGCTGGTGTGGCTCAAGACGTGCCGGAGCGTGACGGGATGAGCTAATGGCTTGAGCAGCATCTGAGCCTCGTTCTTCTCTGCGACCACCATCCATTTGGTAAGCTGCGGGATGAACTTGGTCACCGGATCGTCCAGGCTGACCTTGCCTTCATCCACCAGCATCATGATGGACGCGCCGGCAAACATCTTCGTCATCGAAGCAATCCAGAACACGTTGTCCTCCTGGATCGGCTTCTTCGCCTCAACATCGGCGTAGCCGAGAAGGTTCTTGTAATAAACCTTGCCGCTCTTATCCGCGATGATGCCGACGATCCCCGCCAGTTTGTAGTTATCCAGGTAGGGCTGCATCGCCGCGGTCACTTCAGGACTTGGGGGCGGATTGCTTTCAGCGCTGATGCCACGCATGGCCAGGATGCCCTGCAACAACCCTCCGAGCAGCGCAGAGGAGAAATGCTTGTTCATATAGAAGACTCTGATGATCCAGTGTCGAGAGATATTCACGGAAACGATCGCAGCCTCGGACAGTTCATGTGATTTTTCAACTCGGCCGTTGACATGCAACCAAAAGGTTGCATATTATCGAGGTGATGGATGCGGTGTTCAAGGCGCTGGCTGACGGAAGCCGTCGCGCGTTGCTCGATCAGTTGCACAGGAGCAACGGGCAGACGTTGGGCGCATTGTGCGAACATCTCGACATGACACGGCAGGCGGTCACCAAACATTTGCGTTTGCTGGAGAAGGCGAACCTGGTGTCGGTGGTTTGGCGTGGGCGGGAGAAGCTGCATTATCTGAATCCGGTCCCGTTGCAGGAGATCTACGAGCGCTGGATTGGCAAATACGAACGTCACCGTCTCCGGGCGTTGAACGATTTGAAAAAAGGTCTCGAAGAACACAAAACAAAAAAAGAATAATATCATGGAAAAACCGAAGTTAGTTTATACCACCTATATTCGCGCAACGCCGAAAAAAACGTGGGCCGCCATCGTGAAACCTGAGTTCACACGCCAATATTGGGGTGGGATGGTGAACGTTTCCGATTGGAAGAAAGGCTCGAAGTGGCAACACCTCCACCAAGAAGAGGCCTGGATCGTGGGAGAGGTTGTGGAGAGCAAACCTTTTAAGCGGCTGGTGCTGACCTGGGTCGACCCGGACAACCTCAAAGACAAATCGCGCGTCACGTTTGAACTCGAGCCGATTAAAGACCAGGTGTGCCTCACGGTCACTCACGATCACTTCAAGGCAGGTTCAAAAATGGTTGGCAAAGTCTCCTGGGGCTGGCCGCGCGTGCTTTCCAGCTTGAAATCGTTCCTCGAAACCGGGGATGGCCTGGATGTGTTCGCGCGCTCTTGAAAGCGAACCACGAAACTGATAATCGGAGGCCGATGAAACGGACCGTCTATCTGCTCCTCTTTCGCGGCGTCGGCGGGAAAACGCAACTGCCGACGCAGGCGCTCCGCGAAAGGCTCGCCGAGGCGGGCTTTGAAAAGGTGGCTACCTATATCAATAGCGGCAACGCCATTGTGCGCAGCCGTCTCAGCCGGAAACAGGTTATCGCCACGATCGCGGAGCTTTGCCGCAGGCAGTTTCACTTCGACAAGGCGATCTTTGCCCCAACGCTCGCTGAGTGGGATGCATTGATCGGGCGTAATCCCTTTGCGAAGGCTGCGGCAAATGCGCCAACGACGGTCCATGCCGCGCTGCTCGAAGGGGATCCCGTCACGGAGGCCGTCGAGCGCATCCGGGCCTGTGCCGTGGAAGGTGAGGAGATCGAGGTCATCGAGAAGTTCGCCTACCTGCATACGCCGCACGGTTTTGGGAAGAGCAAGATGGCGGAGAAATTCGACAAGTGGATTGGCGTGACGAACACGGCACGGAATTGGAATACCGTGCTCGCGCTGGCGGAACTGGGGCGCGCGGCGGAAGCCTGATCCTGATGGAACAAGGTCCGAACGAGGTATTCGCCTCATCTGGCGAGCCCTTCCTAAAGAAACTTTGTCCCGGAAGACGCAAAAGATTCGAAATTTTCGAACAAACGGGCCCCTCTCCCCTTTTGGAAGAAGAGTGGTCCGCCCGGAAGCTTCAGGCGGACCGGGAACGATTATCTGGAGAAATCGAAGGCGTCGAATGACTGGTCAGGTATTAAGACTTTTGAGCCGCCAAAGGCTGGCTGCCAGCATCCTCGCCTCCGTTAGATGTGGCTCGAAAACGATTAAATGCAAATGTCGTCACCGCCATACAGCCAGCGGGTTTGGCGAGTAGATTCGAGACTTCCCACGGCGTCAAAGGGCTTGAGCATCGAAAAATCCAACGGGGACATCGCACCCAACGTTTCCTCCAAAGCGGAAATCGTAATTTGGATCTTTCGGCTGCGCAATTCCTCGTTGGTATAGGGCGTGAGACCTGAAAAAACTTTAGCCTCGTAGAGCGCCTTGACATACTCGACTTGGCCCACGATAAACGCCGCGGCGGCGATGGTGTCGTCCGTCTTTTGGAGAACCGCAATCTTCCAAAAGCTCCGTGGGATCTGCCAAGGTCCGCCTTTTCGCTCCCGGCCATAAGAAGGATCGTCCTCATTATAGACGGGGCCGGTGAAGACTGTCATTTTCTTCTCCGTTCCCTGAGCCTTTTCGAGGATGTAGTCTTCCAGGTTACCCCAGTCGTGGTCGTTGTATCCTTGCACCTGGGGAGATGAATTGGTGAAATGAAATGTGTCTTCCTCGCCCCGCTTGGCCTCGGTTTCGGTGCCCCAACTGGGATCCAGCAAACGAACAAGATGACCCCGGCTGAAGTAAACATTTTCTTTCTGCAACTTCTTCACGTAAAATTCGTCATCTGGCTGAAATTCGGCTCCAATGCGTGCATCGGGCCGCCAGGTGTCCTTCCGGGTGATTTTTTTGAGCTTGGAGCCATCAATGTTGACGGCCGTCATAAGAGCAAACTTTCGAGCCTTGTGGATGACGACCGAGAAGCGCAGGTATTTCAACTCGTCGCCTGATCCATCGAGCAAGGAAGCGGTCAGGTGCTTTTTTCGTGGCTCCTTGAGAATGTCATCCAAACTGATCCTTTCACTCAGAAAGTCCGGATCGTACCCGAGATTGGAAGCTTTCCATCGGGAAAGTTGGAATGGTGCGTATTGTTCGGCTGATCCAGCTTCGGGATTGGGTGCCAATGGTGGAGGCACGGAATAGAGACCCAGTACTTCGGACAAGCGGTCGAGCACGGCGTTCGCATCATTATTTTCGAACCGTCTCTTGTTGAGATGCCGAAAGATAGCGCTGATGCGCACACCTTCATTTGCGATCCAGCGCAGCTCATCCTTATCCTTGGCTCCTACCGGGGGCAAGGCAGGCACGGCTTTATGATGGATGGCGACTACCTGCCATTGGTCATTGAACACGGGTGCCCCGGACGAGCCTGGTTCGGTGTCTGTGGAGTAATGGATAAAAGTTTCCAGGTTGATGCCCGGCACCTCTTTTTGGTCGAGGCCGATTACCTCGCTGGAACGGATGGCGATCTGCTTGGGTTGTCCGCCGGGGTGCTGGACGATGCTGACCCACTCGCCCGCAATCGCTTTTCCAGATATGGGCAGCAATGGCAGGCGACCGTAACGATCCAACGGCACACTGTTCTGGGATAACGGTGCCACAGCGACAAAAGTGATGTCAAAATCCACACTGGTGTAAAAAATCTCCTCTGGTCGCAGATTGAACTGAACGGGTTCTGCCAAGACCCCATCGAGATCATGTTCATATCCAAACTCCGCTTCCGCCTGGCTCGCTTCTGCCGCGCTCGCGAGGACATGATTGTTGGTTATGAGCAGACGGTTACCAACCAGAAACCCAGTTCCGTAACTGTCTCCCCCGTGCATGGGCAGCTTGACGCGGCAAACCGCAGCAGCGGCCCGGAGGCCACGATTGAGATAGTTGATGCTATTCAGGTCGCTTTTTCCCAGGATGCGTTCGTAGCCGTTTGGGTCCGCAGTTGGATTTTCAATCAGCGTTTTTCGGATTTCCACGCGAGCTGTAGCCAGCTTATCTTCGTGGCCCTCCGTGGATGCAGCCGAAGGCTTCTTCCTGATGGCTTGAATCGCGTTGGAAAGAGACCTATTGTTGGTTGGAACAATGTCCGGGCGAAGCTTTGGATCGGTGGCAGGAGTATTCATGGCGATAATATTCTTTATGACACCGCCTTTGTAACGGGGGACTGCAAGCCCTTCAATCTAAATGTCGCTCATTAATTCGCTCGTTCCCAGGCAATTGCCCAAGGAACTCGCGATGGTGGACGCAAAATGGCAATGCGAGCGAGTCGCAACCGGATTCGCTCGTTCACGATCGAAACACCTCCATAGATCTTAGGGCTGATCCGGTATTTCCGCCTCGACCAGTTTTGCCAGCAGCGTCAGCGATTCCTGCCAGCCGAGATAGCATGCCTCAACGGGAATGACCACGGGAATTCCTTCCTGCGTGATGTTCACATCCGTTCCGCAGAAAACCTGTTTCAAGATAATCGTCGCCTGCATTTCGCCCGGCAGATTCGGGTCATCGAACTTGTCCGTGTACCGGATAATTTCGTGGGGCTTCAGCTCCAGATACCTCCCGCCAAAGGCGTGGCTCTTGCCGGTCGTGAAATTGGTAAACGACATCCGGAAGGTGCCGCCAACCTTCGGGTCCATGTGATGAACTTTGCCCGTGAATCCGTTTGGCGGGAGCCATTTGACCATGGCGTCCGCATCCAGAAACGCCCGGTAAACCCGTTCCGGGGTGGCGCGGAGCACTCGGTGAAGTCGAACAGTGTTGGTATTGTTTGTTGGCATATTTTCGTAATGTTGTTTTCTTTCACTTTACGACGAACGAAACCGAGGTGTCAGGACAAAATATCCGCGTTGATCCATGAGCAGAGGAGGCATAGGCTTTCTTTTGAACTGGAATCCTGGCAAGACATCGAATTGGAGAACAATTGTATGACTGACCACAACCAAACCGAATTGACAACACCGCCACCGCACGCCCAACTCATTGGGATGGCCACCGCTTATTGGGGGTCACAGATTGTTTACGTCGCGGCCAAATTAAACCTGGCCGATCATCTCGCGAAAGGGCCCAGGGGCGCGGAAGAACTGGCCGGGCCAACCGGGACGCACGCCCCATCGCTCTACCGCCTGATGCGCACACTGGCGAACCTCGGAATTCTCACCGAGGACGCCGCCCAACGCTTCGCGCTGACCCCGCTCGGCGAGGCGCTCAAGACCGGGGCACCCGGTGCCGCTCGGGCCACCGTCCTGACGATGGCGAGTGAGATGTTTTCCAATGGATTCGGGCAGCTCCTGTATTCCGTTCAAACCGGAAAGAGCGGATTCGAAAAAATGTTAGGGATGCCCATCTTCGACTTTCTGGGGAAGAATCCGGAACTCGCCTCCCTGTTCAGCGAGACCATGGTCGGCTTCCACGGTGCGGAGCCGGCGGCGGTTGCGGCCGCGTATGATTTCTCCGGCTTAAAGACTATCGTCGATGTGGGCGGCGCAACAGGCAACCTGTTGACCACGGTTCTCGGGCGTGCGCCGGGAGCGCGCGGTGTCCTCTACGATCTTCCGCATGTGGTCCGGGAAGCCCCGGCGCTGATTCAGGCGCGCGGCCTTGCGGACCGCGTAACAATCGAGCCGGGCAGCTTCTTCGAGGGAGTGCCGACCGGTGGTGATGCCTATCTGCTCTCGCACATTATCCACGATTGGAGCGAAGATCAGTGCCTGACCATCCTCGGTCACTGCCGGAGCGCGATGCAGCCCGCGAGCCGCCTGCTGCTGATCGAAATGGTCCTGCCGCCCGGCAACACGCCGCACCCTGGCAAGATGCTCGACATGATGATGCTCGTGGGTCCTGGCGGCCGCGAGAGGACGGAGCAGGAATACGGGGCATTGCTGGGAAAAGCGGGCTTTCGCCTGACCCGCGTCGTGCCGACGCAATCAGCCGTGAGTGTCGTAGAGGCGGTGGTTGCGTAGTCCTCTTAAAAAGGTCACAATTTTTCTAAAACTTGCGGCAACTGAGGCTACGAGGCTCTGATCTCTTTGGAGAAACACTTCATCCGAAGAGTTCGCAAATAGCCTTTTTGATTTGCCAAATCCAACCGATTTCGCCATACCTCCTGCACGCCATGAGTAATGCGAAACAACCCAAATCTCGAAAGGTTCTCTGGGTTTTGCTGGCGCTCGGTCTCCTGGTCATCAACGCGATTTTCCTGGTGATCGGGTTGTCTGTGTTTCGGAAAAAGTCCACGGCCATCGTCCCCATCGTTTTGAGCCATGAAGTGACCTCCGAGGAATCCCGCTGGAAATGGGGACCCGAAGTGCCCCATGGCACCCAGGTCCTGGACAACGTCACGTTCGTTGTCGATGGCGGGTTGCGCGTTGCGGGCCTTGCGACACCGAAGCACCCAGGCGCGCTCCTCGGCATTCCGATCCGGCGCAAGGGCGCTATCATACATCTCCTTCAGGCCGCCGAAAACGTGAACGACCGGGATCGCGCCTCCCTCGGGACTATTTATGGGCGGCTGCAGTTTCATTTCGCTAATGGGCAGAGCCGGGACATGTTTTTGCGCTATGGTATTCACGGCTTCGATTGGTGGCAGACGCCAAAGCAGCTCACGATTAACACGGTGAGCGACCCGAACACCACCGTCGCGTGGGTCGCCGCAAAGCCAGGAGGCAACATCTCGATTCGTCTCTACCACACCGCTTTGAAAAATCCGTTCCCAAACGAGGAGATCACAAGCTTCGATGCCATTTCACCTTTGGCCCAAGGCAACCTCCTGCTGTTAGCCGTCTCAATCGGCAACGGCGAAACCAAATTGCAACCGGCCTTGGAGGAGGCATGGCCTTCGGAACTAATGACCCTGGCATTCTCGCTGAAGGACGGCGACGGAAAACCCATCCCAAGCGGCTTCGTCCGTTGGGAGGCTGCGGTTCCTCTCGGCACGGTCTATTTCCCCGCATTCCCATGCGACGCGTCTGGCCAGATGAGCATTGAATTCGCAACTCACGCGATCACGAGAATCCGCTACTCTGCCCGCGGCCAGGAGGGTGCAACTGCTGAAGGAGCCATCACCATGCTCCGCACGTCGGAATCATCCACGCAGGAGATTGCCGTCGTGTTCGCCAAAAAGTTGCCCTGAAAAGGACCACTCCGTTCGCTGCCAGCAGGCGCTTTTACCTCCGCAGATCCTTCATTGCGCGGTCTCAATCCAGCTTAATTTTGGCATCGAGAGCGCGAGAAAGAGTGCGGCAAATTACTTTACTTTGGGGGTAACTTGTGATATACAAGGCGCATTCCATGAAACTTCCCCTGTTTTCATTGTTGGCTCTTTGTAGCGTACTTTGCGCGCGCCAGGCTTCCGCAGCTCAAAGCATTGCGCGGGATTGGGACGAACAGATTCTTGCCGCCATCCGCATTGATACGCCCCATCCGCCGGTGCAGGCCCGGAACCTTTTCAGCGTCTCCGCTGCCATGTACGACGCTTGGGCAGCGTACGACAGCGTGGCAGTGGGATATGTTTATCACGCCAAACACACTGCGGCGAACGTGGCGCTGGCCCGGCGGGAGGCGATCAGCTACGCAGCATATCGTCTGTTGAAGGAACGCTATGTTTATTCCAAAAGCGCTGCAACCACCCTGGCCGCGTTGGATAACCACATGGTGGCGCTGGGCTATCTCACAAACAACTTCACCGGGGATACGACTACCCCAGCAGGAGTGGGCAACACTATATATACCAACATCTCTGTTTACTTCCTGAGCGACGGCTCGCGCCAGGTGCAGGCGTATGCGGATTATCCGGTAAACCAGGGCGGCTATGCTCCGGTCAACGATCCTTTGGTGACAGGTTTGTCCGGCACATTCCCCTCGGACCCGAACCGCTGGCAACCGCTCGCCATCACCAATGCCCTGGACCAGAATGGATTCCCGGCGGGCCCGATTCAAAAATTCCTTGGCGCGCAGTGGCTCGGGGTTCGTCCGTTCGCGTTGACGCGCACCAACGCGTCGTTGCCGTGGATCGATCCCGGAAATCGCCCACTCCTCGGCGGGGAAGGGGATGAGCAATTCCGGAACGAGGTTGTGGAGATCATCCGGCGCAGCAGCGAAATGAACCCGGACGATGGTGTGACGATGGATATTTCGCCGGGCTCATTTGGCAATAACACACTCGGAGCAAATGACGGGACGGGGCACCCGATCAATCCCGCGACTGGTTCCCCTTACGGGACCAACGTTGTGAAGCGCGGTGATTTTGCCCGGGTGCTCGCGGAGTTCTGGGCGGACGGCCCCAGCTCGGAAACGCCGCCAGGGCATTGGAATACCATCGCGAATGGAGTGAGCGACAATACGAATTTCGTAAAGCGCATCGGCGGCACGGGGCCGGTGGTTGACGACCTGGAATGGGATGTAAAAGTCTATTTCGCGCTCAATGCGGCCGTTCATGAAGCCGCCTGCGCGGCGTGGTCTCTGAAGCGTTATTACGACGGCGGCCGGCCCATTGAATTCATTCGTTACATGGGGCAACTTGGCCAATCGAGCGATTTTGACGCTCCGCGTTACAACTCGTCCGGTCTCCCGCTGGTAGCCGATCTGATCGAACTGGTCACATCCGCCACGGCGGCCAGCGGCGGACGCCACGCGGGCCTGCAAGTCAATACGATGGCAATTTACGCCTGGACGAACCAGCCTGCGAACCCGACCAACCAGCACAGCGGCGCGCATTGGATGCAGGCGTATAACTGGGTGCCTTATCAAAAGGCGAACTTCGTCACGCCGGCTTTTCCCGGCTACATCTCCGGGCACAGCACCTTCAGCCGTTCGGCGGCGGAAGTCCTCGCGGCCATTACTGGCTCGAGTTATTTTCCCGGAGGGATGGGGGTTTTCACGGTCGCTTCGACCAATTTTCTTTCATTCGAGCAAGGCCCGAGCCAGCCGCTCCAATTGCAATGGGGCACCTACTTTGACGCGGCTGATCAGGCTGGACTCTCCCGGCTCTGGGGCGGCATTCATGTGTCAGTGGATGATCTGACTGGGCGGCGTGTGGGTTCGCAATGCGGGCAGGGAGTATGGGCGTTGGCGCAAAAGTATTTTAACGGCTCGGTGACGAATACTCCGATCTCGATCGCGATGCGGCCGCTGAGCCCCTCGCAGTGCGAGATTAGTTACACCGCGATGCGCGGGTTTTATTACAAGCTCCAATCGAAGACGGATCTGACGCAGGACTTCATTGATGAGGCACCCGGATTCACGCGGGCATTGGATACTTCGGTGGTGCGCACGAACACATTTGCGGGGCAAGGAAAATTCTTTCGGATCATGCGGGCCGTCGTGCCTTGATGGTGGGATTTACTGGGCCTAAGAAGGTCTTCTCCCCTTGGGGAGACGCCAGTGTGCGGATATCAAAACGACTCATCCCACGAGACAACTTAATTCAACAGACCCGATCCAACCTGGCTTCCCGCCTCGCCGTCCTTCTCCGGTTTGGACGATGCATTCCGTCAACCCACCGATTCTGGAAGCGTACGGACGCATACGAAAGGGTACGGTAACCCACGGTAGGTAGAAAGTTCCCGAAATTCTCGGAACAGGGCCACGCTCCCTGTCCCCGTCAAAGCCACGGCCTACAGGCTTGGGCGCGGATGCGCGCTTCGGAGGAATCTCCACATCAGGCCAATTGAGGAGCGTACGATGGCGATCAGACTCCGCAGTTTGCCGGAGGTAGCGGATGAAGATTCCCCAAACCTTAAAACTTGTTCTTCCGATACGCGCCCATAGCCGGGGCTGTTGGGTTTACCTCCGGGCCGAAATAGCGGAGGCAGACGAGGGGTTCGGTTTCGCTCGTGTTCTCGAAGGTGACGCCGCTCTTCGCCCCGGCTTCGGTGCAGAAGTATTCGTCCTCGGTCAATTCGTGGAAGCGGATCAGTTTTGGGCTGTTCAATGGCTGGCCGTTAATTTTGCCTGTGCCCTGCACGCAGATCAGGCCGTACGCCCCAGTGTCCTGGATGGTGCATTTGACTCCGGGATTAACGGTCAGTTCCTTGGCGGTGAAAAGTTGTTCGCCTTTGATCTTGCCGTAAACAATCCAGCGATCCACGAACCCTTCCTTGCGGGTATCCGCGACGGGCACCGGTTCCAGATAATGGTTGTCCTTAAAATTCTCATCCAGGTTGCCTTTCCAATCGAGCTGATCGACGATGAAATCGAGGTCCTTGTGCTTGCTCTTCGGCATGTCTTTGACCAACAGGGACCAGGGGACTTCGCGCCCCTCCACAAGTGATTGATACATGCCGAACACATCCGAGCCCCATTGCGGCTCATACGTGCAGAGAGAGCCGGGCGCATGCAAAACACAGGGCGGGATGAGCCACCCGGTGCCGGGTTTCAAGCGATAAGCCCGGGAAAGATCGAGAATGCCGTTGTCTCCCTTGTTCCAATTCTCCAGGCATCGGCGGACCTGGGCTTTGGTGGTGCCTGGCTCGAGGCCCATAAACGTGTAGGGGAAATTGTTCCCCACGTTGTTGTGTTGCGGCGGGAAATAATACGACTCCGGTTTGCCTTCCTGTCCAACCAGTCGCGCCTGCTCGGCGTTCTGATGCATGTGATGGGGGATCGGGCCCATGTTGTCGAAGAACTTGGAATAGACCGGCCACTTTTTGTATTTCTTCCAAATGGCGCTGCCGATCAGGCCGCTGCCGCACTCCGCCACCGCTTGCTTGAGCGTGAATCTTTGCTTTCCCGCCACCACATAGCTGAGACCTTCGTCCGGCGTCCGGTTCTCATTGGCGGCTGGCGTGGTCGAGGCGAACCAGCGTTCGTCGATGCCGCCGCGATTCAACCCGAACGCGTAAAGATCGTCCGGATGCAGCTTGAGGCGTTTGCCCGGCTGGAGGAAAGAGCGGGGGACCCAGCAGGGCGCGAGGCGCAGGAGTCCGCTCGTTTTGCTGAGCTGATGCTCGACAAGGCTTTTGATGTTCTTCGTAACGGTTTTTAGTGCGGTAACGGTGTTCATGGATTTTGAAAAAGCGACGGCGAGACGTTTGCAAATTCGGGCGATGCTGGCAAGAAGGAAGCGGGAGAGCCGCTGGCTCCTGGCGGAAACCATTGCGCAGAAAAGCCGGGCAATCTAATATGTCCCCCGTGAACCCGGACCGCATTTTCCTAACGGCTATCGTCTCTTTATTCGTGGGTCTACTGTGTCTTCCGGCTCGGGTGTCCGCTGCAGACGCCCGGCCGAACATCGTTTTCATCCTTGCGGATGATCTCGGCTACGGGGATCTGAGCTGCTATGGCCAACAGCGGTTCCAGACACCCAACATCGACCGGATCGCGCGGGAAGGAATTAAATTCACCGCGCATTATTCCGGCCACAATGTCTGCGCGCCTTCGCGTTGCGCCCTGATGAGCGGGAAACATCCCGGCCATGGTTACATTCGGGAAAATCGCGGCGGGATCGGCGAAGGTGGAGAAGGGCAGGAGCCGGTGCCATCGGGCGAGCTGACGCTCCCGCTCACTCTCAAGCGTCTTGGCTATACCCTCGGCGGGTTCGGGAAGTGGGGGCTCGGCCCGGTTGGGAGCACCGGCGATCCGCTCAAGCAAGGCTTTGATCGGTTCTTTGGCTACAACTGCCAGGCGGTGGCTCACAATTATTACCCAACAAACCTTTGGTCGAATGACACACGGGTCGCGCTCAGCAATCCGAGCTTTGCCGCGCATCAAAAGCTGCCACCGGAGGCGGATGCCACGGCGGCCGCGGCTTACGCAAAGTTCACCGGCCAGATTTATGCGCCGGACCTGATCGCCGCCCAGGTGCTCAAGTTCATCCGCGACAACCAGACACATCCATTTTTTCTCTATTTCCCAACGACAGTGCCACACCTTGCGCTGCAAGTGCCCGAGGATTCGCTCCGGGAATTTGAGGGGAAATATCCAGAAAAGCCGTATCCCGGCACGAACGGCTATCTCCCGCACCGCACGCCCCGCGCCGCCTACGCCGCGATGATCACCCGGCTGGATCGCGAGGTTGGGCGTGTCCTCGCCCTGCTTAAGGAATTAGGGCTGGAAGAGAATACGCTTGTTGTTTTCACGAGCGACAACGGCCCTCTCTACGATGAGCTCGGCGGAACGGACACCGAGTTTTTTAACAGCGCCGGGGGCTTTCGCGGGCGCAAGGGGTCGTATTATGAAGGCGGCTTTCGTGTGCCTTGCCTGGTCCGTTGGCCAGGGCAAATCCCACCCGGGACCAGCAGCGACCGGGTGACCGGGTTCGAGGATTGGCTGCCCACGCTGCTGGAAATCATTCAACCCGGCGAACCGGCGCCGAACGGGGTGGATGGCATTGGTTTCGCCAAAACGCTCCGGGGCGGGCAACAACCGCCGCGCCCATTTCTTTACCGTGAGTCGCCCGGTTACGGGGGGCAGCAATGCGTGCGGGTCGGAGATTGGAAATTGGTCCGGCAGCACTTGAATCCCGGCCCGAAACAGAAGAGCCCACCGCCGCCCACTACCGAGCTTTACGATTTAGCCAAGGACCCGCACGAGACGGTGGACGTGGCCGCGAAACATCCTGATATTGTGGCACGGTTGGCGCCGCTGCTAAAGGAGCAGCATGTCAAATCGAGCCTGTGGCCTATCCGCGTGCTGGATGTGGAGCCCGGCAAGTAGGGCAGCAATCGCTCCTGACCCGATGTTGTTTCCATAAAAGCTTTGCCTGCATGGAAGGGGAGGGTTAAATTTCCGGGTGAAAACCGAATTAGGCTGCGACAGCCGCATTTTTCGCAGCTCCATACGAACGCTAGGCGGCGAAGCGCTTGCCCCATGAACGTCTTGAAACGTTCCGCTCAGATTTGTGCGGTGGCTGGCGGCCAAACCGTAGAAGACTAGCTACGACACGCAAAAGGACTTCCAAATGTCAAAGACGCTAAAGATTTTGATTACAGGCGCGGCACGCGGCATAGGAATGGCAACGGCGCAGGTACTTGCCAACCGAGGGCATTCAGTCATCGCCACCGACATATCGGCCTTGAGTGGATTGGAAGGCATCCAGGCACATGTGCTCGATGTCACCAGCGATGACTCCGTGGCGCGGTGCCTTAAAGAGGTGGGTCCGCTCGATGCAATCGTCAACAACGCCGGCATCTTTGGACAAGGGCCGGTGGAAAGCTATCCACTCGATCGTATCCGGCAGATGTTCGAGACAAACACGCTCGGCGCGTTGCGCATAATCCAGGCGGCCTTGCCCGGCTGGCGGCAGCGGGGTTCAGGCGTCATCGTAAACGTGTCGAGTGTGGGCGGCCGAGTCTCCGCGCCGCTCGAAGCAGCTTACAACGCCTCCAAGTTCGCGCTCGAAGCCTTTACGGAATCACTGCGCGTGGAAGTCCGCCACTTTGGAATACGCTGCGTGCTAATCGAGCCAGGAAACACCGTCCCCGCCATAAAAGAGGTCGAGCGCCATGCAGGACCGGCCGACTACGCCGGACTTTGGGAGCAGTGGGCGGGAGCCCATAGCAAAATGACGGGGCCATCTGGTCCACAGGGACCCGAAGTCGTCGCATTAGCCATCGCCAGTGCAATCGAAGACCCCGCGACACCGCTCCGTGTACCCGTCGGCCAGGACGCTGAGATGATTTTGGGCTTGCGAAGAAGCCTCGACGATCAGGCATTCGAAGATGCAATGAGAAAGGCCGTTGGGTTTACGTGGTGATTGGATGGCTGCCAGGCCGCGCTCCGTTGCTGGCTCGTTGCGCTTTGTGAAGGAGGAGTAACAACGCCGGACGGCCTTTTTCACGAAACAACTCCCTGTTTTTTCTCCTGGCGTTCAGGTTAAGAAGATTCCCGGTCTTCCCTTGCGGCATGCCTTGCAGTTTTTAACGGGCTGTCAGGCCCGGCCCCACTTTCCGCTTTACGCCCCTGCCCGATCCCCTAATCTCCTGCCAGAGCCGAAATTAACGAAGAGCAGTGTGCCATGGTAAAAAACAACCCCGCCAAAGAGACCAAACAACCGAAGCCCTCCCAGAACGGTTCCGCGCTCGGTTTCGAGGCCACCCTTTGGGCCACGGCGGATAAACTGCGCGGCAATCTCGACGCCGCTGAATACAAGCACGTTGTTCTCGGCCTCATCTTCCTCAAATACATCTCCGACGCCTTCGAGGAAAAGCACGCCGAATTGCAGAAGGAAAAAGGTGCTGAACCCGAGGACCGCGACGAATACACCGCCGTCAGCATTTTCTGGGTGCCGCCCGAGGCCCGCTGGTCCTACCTTCAGGGCCGCGCCAAAGATCCCGTCATTGGCAAGCTGCTCGACAACGCCATGATCGCCATCGAGCGCGACAATCCCTCGCTCAAAGGCGTCCTGCCCAAGGATTACGCCCGCCCGCACCTGGACAAACAAAGCCTCGGCGGCGTGATCGATCTCGTCTCCACCATCGGGCTCGGCGACAAGGAAAGCCGATCCAAGGACATCATCGGGCGTGTCTATGAATATTTTCTCAGCCAATTCGCCAGCGCCGAGGGCAAAAAAGGCGGTCAATTCTGGACCCCGCAATGCGTCACCAAAATCCTGGTCGCCATGCTCGCCCCCTACAAAGGCCGGGTTTACGATCCCTGCAACGGTTCCGCCGGTCTCTTCGTCCAAAGCGAAAAGTTCGTCGAAGCCCACGGCGGGCGCGTCGGCGACATCAGCGTTTTCGGGCAGGAGAGCAATCCAACCACATGGCGTCTGGCCCGCATGAACCTTGCCATCCGCAGCATCGAGGGCAATCTCGGGGCCGAGCCCGCCGACACCTTCCATCGCGACCTGCACAAGGATCTCAAGGCCGACTATGTCCTGGCCAACCCGCCGTTCAACATGAGCGATTGGGGCGGCGAACGTCTGCGCGAGGATGTCCGCTGGAAATTTGGCCCGCCCCCCGCAGGCAACGCCAACTACGCCTGGATTCAGCACATCATCCATCACCTCGCCCCCACCGGCATTGCCGGGTTCGTCCTGGCCAACGGCAGCATGTCCTCCAACCAATCTGGCGAAGGCGACATGCGCAAAGCCATCATCGAAGCCGACCTGGTCGATTGCATGGTCGCGCTCCCCGGCCAGCTCTTTTACTCCACTCAAATCCCCGTCTGCCTCTGGTTTCTCCGGCGCGACAAACGCAGTCTGCCCTCGCCCCCTGGGAAAAGTGCTGGAGGTGGGAGGGACGCGCGCACATGGGACATTGGCCACGTTTCCCCCTCTCCTCACCAAAAGGAGGAGAGGGCTGGGGAGAGGAGGTCCAACGCTCGTTTTGGCCAGAATTCCACGGAGGACGCCTGCCTTGATCGTCGTGGCTCGACCCTCTTCATTGATGCCCGAAAAATGGGACGCATGCTCAACCGCGTCCAACGCGACCTGACGGCGGATGACATCGCCAAAATCGCCGACACCTACCATGCCTGGCGTAGCCACCCTCGCCCATCGGATGGGAAAGGGACCAAGGGTGATGGCTATCAGGACATTGCGGGCTTCTGCAAATCCGCCACATTGGAAGAAATTCGCAGCCATGGCCACGTTCTCACGCCCGGCCGCTACGTCGGTGCCGAGGAAGTCGCAGACGACCGCGACCCCTTCGAAGAAAAGATGCCTCGCCTCGTTGCCGAGTTGACCAAGCAATTTGCCGAATCGGCCAAGCTCGAAAAAGCCATCAAAGCCAACCTGAAAGGACTCGGCTTCGAATGACACGATCCACCGCTCATCGTTGCCTGGTCATTGGCCCAACGGGGCAACGTCCTTCAGCCCGCCTCGCCATTGCCCCAACGGGGCAATATCCCTTAGCCCAGGGTTGCGACGAAGGAGCTACCCTGGGTCTCAGCCGCATTGCATTTTCAACCCCAACGGGGTTGCATCCTCGGCGGCAGAACCTTTGGCTGAGCGAAGATGGCTGGACTCTGACCAAGACTTGCAACCAAGCAGACCGGAGGGGTTTGAGTTATGTTGGATGATTCAAAAAGTGTAGCTCGTTCGCATCTGGCAGACGCGGGCTTTGAAGACTTGCCTGATGATTGGGATGTGGTTACTCTAGGCGACCTTTTCACCGAAGACCGTGGGATTGCTGTTGGCGTCATGTATCCCGGTGACCACGCCCCCGGAGGTGTGCCACTCATCAAGGCTGGCGACCTCAATGGAAGCATCATAAACCCGCAACCGGATTTCGGCAAGGCTGTGGACGACAAGATCGAGTTGAACCGACGGATGAACGTGACCCTGGAGGCGATGGCGCGGGCGCTCTTCCAGAGCTGGTTCGTGAATTTCGACCCCGTCCGCGCCAAGCTCGACGGCCGCAAGCCAATCGGCCTGGACGCTGCCACCTCCGCCCTCTTTAGCGCCATTTTTCAAGATTCCCCCCTTGGGCCAATCCCACAAGGGTGGTCGGCCTGCCCACTTTCAGAAAACATTCAACTGCTAAGCGGCGGCACGCCGAGGACCTCCGAGGCGGCGTACTGGGACGGGGACATCCCGTGGTATTCGGTTCGTGATGCGCCAACCGAAACCGATGTATGGGTGATTCACACCGACAAAACCGTCACCGAGCTTGGAATCGCCAACAGTGCCGCCCAAGTCTTTCCGGAGAAAACCACGATCATTAGCGCACGCGGCACCGTCGGAAAGCTCGCGCTCACTGGCGTTCCGATGGCAATGAACCAATCATGCTATGGCGTTCGTGCTATCTCAGGTTATGGCGACTATTTCACCTATTACGCAATCCGCCAAGCCACCGCCCAACTCCAGCAACGCACTCATGGAACGGTCTTCGACACCATCACGACGGAAACCTTCAAGACCCTCGATTGTATTTTTCCAACGCGTAAAATCACCACCGCATTTGATAACCTCGTTGAACCATTGCTCGGCCAAATCCGTGCCAATCTCCATCAATCCCGCACCCTCGCCACCCTGCGCGACACGCTGCTTCCAAAGCTTTTGAGCGGGGAGCTATTCGTCTCTGATTCCCAAGTCCCTCACCTCACCGAAGAGCACCGTGCGGCGTTGGACTGGCTGAACGAACGGACAGACGAGAAAATTAATCTATTCGGCCTCGAGATTGAGCTCTGGAAGATCGGGAATTCTCCGATTGCGCCCAAGTTCAACATTGTCAGTCAGCCCAACGATTGGTCCCGGACCATTCAACAGGCTGCAAGCGGGAGCGGGGAGATAACTGAGCACAAGCAGCTACAGCTTGAATTCTGGGCGGCCTTCAAACAGTACATGGAGGAGAGAAAAAGTGTTGTCCGGTGCCAGAAGCCTTTTCCGCAACATTGGACGAATCACGCCATCGGGCGCGCGGGAATGCATCTCACTTCGATAGTTTCGCTCTGGGATTGGGAGGTGAACACAAAGGACCCCGAGATACGGGCGGAACTAATTCTGGATGGACAAACGGCCAAACAGGATTTCGCCGCGCTGGAACAACAAAAGGACTTAATCGAAAAGGCCCTGGGCTTTGCACTGAGATGGCACAATCCCGAAAAGAAACACATGTGCCGACTTTCCACTCGCCAAAAGGCCAACTTCCTCGACAAAAATTTGTGGCCTGCTCAATTCCAGTGGCTCCAACAACGACTGGAAACAATGCACAAGGTATTCGCGCCCATTGTAAAGAATCTGATGTTTCAAACGACTGACCAGCCTCCGAATGGGGGCTGATTAAGATGCGCATATTAAAAAGAGATTTACTTGATAATTTTATGAGCCCAAGAATTTTAGTTCTCGCACTTGCCAACCTGCTCCCAAAGATCGTGAGTTTCGAGTTGAGCAGTGTTGTAGCCGTGATCAGAATGCAGCTCGAATTTTAAACGATGGCCGGCAAAACAAAATTCAATCCGCGCAAACTGATGGAAAAAGCCATCGCGGTGATGAAACAATCCGTCAACGAGCCGCGCGCCGACGGGAAGGCGAGCCCGCTAGTCGGTGCCGTCCTGGTGCAGCGGGACGGCACGGTTGACACGGCATTTCGCGGGCAACTTCGACAAGGCGATCACGCTGAATATACCTTGCTGGAACGTAAGCATCGCCACGAACCACTTGATGGCTCGTTTCTCTTCGCCACGCTCGAGCCGTGCGCGCCGGGTGCGCGGAATCACCCGAAGTTGGCTTGCGCGGAACGAATCGTGAACGCCCGAATTGCCGAGGTTTGGGTGGGTATCGAAGATCCCGACCCCACCGTGGACCGGCAGGGCATCCGGTATCTTCAACAGCATGGCATCAAAGTTCGTCTGTTCGACCGTGATTTGCAGGAGCAGATTCGCGAGGCGAACAAGGAGTTCATCGACCAGGCCTTGAAACGCTCGGCTCAGGCCAAAATCACGGGGCCGGCCAAACCGCCCCCGCTCTCCCAGTGGGACCAGCCTCTCGCTAAGGTAAAGGTGAGCGATCTGGCATTTGACGCGTTGGCAATCTACCGCAGGAGAACTCGGATTCAGGAGAAGGTCATGTCTGCCAGCTTCCTCGATCGCCTCCAGCGCCAGGGCCTCCTCAGCCGCCTTGGGACCAGGCTGGTGCCAACCGGATTTGGATTCATTCTGTTCGGGAAGAAACCCCGCGAGGTCCTGCATCACGCAGGTCTGAGTGCCACCATCCAGTACCCCGATGGTTCTCACGAAATTAAGAATTTTGACGGGCCAACCATTCTGATTCCTGATTTAGTGGAGGACTGGCTGCGCCTGAAATTGCCGAACGTGATTGACCGAAGCCAGATGACGCGCCGAGACATGCCAGCCCTGCCGTTCGACCTCGTCCGCGAGGCTATCGTCAACGCGCTGGTTCACCGCGACTACGACCTGACCGGCGCGACCTGTCATCTACTGGTGACCGCTGACGCAGTCACGGTGCGCAGCCCCGGCGCTCCGCTGCTGCCCATCACAGTGGACCAGATGCAGTCGTTTACCGCACCCATGTACAATCGGAATCCCAAGCTGCAATTTGCTTTCGGCGGAACGAAGCTGGTGGAGGGACGCGGGTTTGGAATGAGGAGCTTCGGAGAAGCCGCGGCGAAGCATGGGCTGCCGATGCCAAAGTATGCGTTCGACGGTCTGTATCTGAACCTGACTATTTATCGGCATGTGAAGGCGGCGGTGGAATCGCTCGGGGCGGCGATACTGAACAAACTCAGCAAGTCGGAGCGATCCGGCTGGGAATGGCTTGCGGCGAAAGGCAGCGCCAGGTCGAGCGAGTATGCTGCCGCGATGAAGGTGGATGACCGGACTGCGCGGCGTCATTTGAATCAGTTCCTCAAGCTTGGCCTTGTTCGGAAGACTGGTGTCGGCCCTTCCACGAAATTCGAAATGAAATGATTGAAGGCGTCTCCATCCTAATAGGATCCAATATCCGGACATTTATCCGGACATTTATCCGGACATTTTGTCCGGATAAGATGGAACCTCATCGGGTCCAACAGGACGCCTGTGGTCGCATCAAGGCAGCCTTCGCGACAGCTCTCACCACAAAATGTCGCGAGAGCTGTTGGGTGGTGCCAGGAATCCCGACAGTATCCGCGTTTTGGCGGAATGTACAAACGGGCGCTTCTCTGCTACCCGGACAATTACCCGGACATTCTGTCCGGCTGGGTGCCTCGAAAGTTCGCGAAACGGTGGTGCAATACGGAGATGGACGAGGGTGAAGTCTGACCATTAAGGGCGTGACATGGGGCGAAATTGAGGCCATGGTTGCGGAGCGCCGCCCGATCGAATGACTGACATTACCCGAAGCTTTACCGTGAAATGGATCAAGGGCAAACCAGGAACGATTGCTTAAATTGTTATAGTATGGGAAATGCTTTGCTAGTTGCCTGGCGTTCCGCCACACCCGAGCGGGGTTGGCAGCCGGTGGGCCGCCTCGAACATGAGGGTGAATTTTATCGGTTCGTTTATACCCAGGGCGCAAGGATCGGGACGGAATTTCAGCCGTTTCCCCAAATGGAAAAGCTCGATGAGGTCTATGAATCCGAAGAGCTTTTCCCAGTTTTCGCCAACCGGCTCCTCTCGAAGAGCAGGCCGGAATACGATGCTTACCTGCGGTGGGGTGGTTTTAATCCCGATAATCCGCCCGACCCCATTTCCATCCTCGGCGTGACCGAAGGCAGGCGGCAAACGGATTCCATTGAGCTATTTCCCTGTCCGATTCCTGACAGCACCGGCTGCTACGTTAACAAATTTTTCATGCATGGCTTGCGCTGGATGCCACCTCAGGCCCTTGAGCGTGTCAACCGGTTGGAAGATGGCGAGGGCCTCTATTTGATGCCTGACTTTTTCAACCCAAGCGATTCCCAAGCCGTGGCCTTGCGCACCATTCAGGGCGAACGGTTTATGATCGGTTATGTGCCGCGCTATCTTGCGCAGGATGTTTCGAGAATTTTGCATAGGTGCAAACCTGATTTTATCCGGGTTTTCGTGGAACGCCTTAATAAAGACGCTCCCCTGCAACAACGGGTTCTCTGTCGCATGCAGGCCTGCTGGCCGGACGGCTTCCGGCCGTGCGATGGCCCGAAGTTTCAGCCCATCCCCATTATTGTATCCGCGCCGTGCCCGGCCTAATCCACTCCGTAGAGAATGAGCGCGTTTAATGAAACAGAGGTGGAGCGGGCCGCCCTCGAATGGTTTCAACATCTAAATTACAGCCTGGCGTTCGGCCCGGACCTCGCCCCGAATGAACCGGGCAGCGCGCGCGCCGCTCTCAGCGAAGCCTTCCTCCCTCAGCAGCTGGTCAATGCCCTGCGCCACCTGAATCCAACCCTCCCCGAGGAGGCCATTCAGGAGGCTTTCCGCAAAGTCACCATCCCTCAAAATCCATCGCTCATTGCCAATAACCGCGCGTTTCATCGGATGCTCGTGGACGGCATTGCGGTCGAATGCCGCCGCAAAGACGGCAGCATCGGCGGCGAGGTGGTCCGGCTGATTGATTTTGTTGATCCGGAATCAAACGATTGGCTGGCTGTGAATCAATTCACGGTCGTCGAAGGCCAGCACAATCGCAGGGCCGACATTGTCATTTTCATCAACGGGTTGCCCCTGGGCGTCATCGAGTTGAAAAACGCGGCCGATGCGAAGACGGACATTTGGGCGGCGTTTAACCAGCTCCAAACTTACAAGCAGCAGATCCCAGCCCTCTTCGTTCACAACGCGGTGCTGATCATTTCGGATGGGCTCGAAGCCCGCCTCGGCACCATCAGCTCGGACAAAGAGCGCTTCATGCCCTGGCGGACGATTGAAGGCGAAACAATCGCTTCCGCTGCGACCCCGCAGTTGGAAGTGCTGTTGCGCGGTGTGTTCGAGAAACGGCGGTTTTTGGATCTCGTCCGGCATTTCATCGTGTTCGAGGATGATGGCAAGGATGTCATCAAAAAGTTGGCGGGCTATCATCAGTTCCATGCGGTTAATACTGCCGTGGCCGAGACGGTCCGGGCCTCGGGTGGAGAAAAGCTCAAGGAGAGCAGTGGCGGCTATTTCGCCAAGCCCCAAGCCGGCGGCGCGCTCGGCGACAAACGGGTGGGCGTGGTCTGGCACACGCAAGGCTCTGGCAAATCGCTCACCATGGCGTTTTACGCCGGGCGGCTGGTGCTGGAGCCCGCCATGGAGAACCCGACGCTCGTGGTGCTCACCGACCGCAACGACCTGGACGATCAACTCTTCGGCACTTTCTCGCGCTGCCACGAATTGCTGCGCCAGAAGCCGCAACAGGCCAGCAGCCGGGAGCATTTGCGCGAGTTGCTCAAAGTGGCGAGCGGAGGCGTGATCTTCACGACCATCCACAAGTTTTTTCCCGATGAGAAAGGAGGGCAGCACCCGCTGCTTTCCGAGCGGCGCAACATCGTGGTGATTGCCGACGAAGCGCACCGCAGCCAGTACGATTTCATTGACGGTTTTGCCCGGCACATGCGGGACGGATTGCCCAACGCCTCATTCATCGGCTTCACCGGCACGCCCATCGAAAAGAGCGATGCGAACACGCGCTCGGTCTTTGGCGATTACATCAGCATTTATGACATCCAGCGTGCGGTCGAGGACAAGGCCACCGTGCCGATCTATTACGAGGGCCGCCTCGCCAAGCTGGAGTTGAAGCCGGAGGAACGCCCGAAGATTGACCCGAATTTCGAGGAAGCCACCGAAGGCGAGGAACTGGTTCACAAGGAAAAGCTCAAGACCAAGTGGGCCGCCCTGGAAGCGGTCGTGGGCGCGGAAAAGCGCCTCGGCCTCGTGGCCGAGGATTTTGTGAAGCATTGGGGCGCTCGCCTCGAGGTCATGGATGGCAAGGCGATGATCGTCTGTATGAGCCGGCGCATCTGTTATGAACTTTACGAGGCCATCCGCAAATTGCGCCCCGCCTGGCATCATGCGGACGACGACCAGGGCGTCATCAAAATCGTCATGACTGGTTCAGCCTCCGATCCGTTGCCGTGGCAGGGGCACATTCGCAACAAGCCTCGGCGCGAAGCGCTGGCCAAGCGCTTCAAGAATCCGCAAGACCCGTTGAAAATCGTAATCGTGCGCGACATGTGGCTGACTGGTTTCGATGCGCCCAGCCTGCACACGATGTACGTGGACAAGCCAATGCGCAGTCACGGCCTCATGCAGGCCATCGCGCGGGTGAACCGCGTGTTCAAAGACAAGCCGGGCGGATTGGTGGTCGATTATCTCGGCCTCGCCCAGGAGTTGAAAGAGGCCCTCTCGATCTATACGGAAAGCGGGGGCCATGGCAAGACGGCCATCGACCAGGAGGAAGCCGTGCTCGCCATGCGAATGCATTACGAGCGCTGCTGCGATTTTTTTCACGGCTTTGACCGAAGCGCTTGGTCGGGCGTAGGCGGTGTGCCCTCACCCGGCGCTCCTCCTCTTGGCACAGCCGCACAAAAACTTAGCCTGCTCCCCGCCGCCCAGGAACATCTGCTGGCCAAAGGCCTCAAGGAAAAGAATCCCGAAGAGCACAAGCAGAAATTCATGCAGGCGGTCACGGATTTGTCCAAAGCCTTCGCGCTCGCCGTGCCGCACGATCGGGCCCTCGAAATTCGGGATGATGTCGGGTTTTTCCAGGCGGTGCGCGCCGTGCTGGCCAAGGGCGATGGCGAAAAGCGGAAGTCGGACGACGAGATGAACCACGCCATCCGCCAAATCATCTCCCGCGCGGTCGCATCGGATGAGGTTCTGGACATCTTCGCCGCCGCCGGGCTCAAGAAGCCGGACATCTCCATTTTGTCAGACGAATTCCTGGCTGAGGTGCGTGGCCTGCCGCACAAGAATCTGGCGGTGGAAACCCTGCGGAAGCTGCTCAACACCGAAATCAAGCTGCGCTCGCGCAAGTTCCTCATTCAATCCCGCTCCTTTGCCGACCTGCTCGAAGCCTCCATCAGGAAATATCAGAATCGCGCCATTGAGACCGCCGCCGTCATCGAGGAGTTAATCGCGCTGGCGAAGCAGATGCGCGAAGCCGCGCAGCGGGGTCAAGCCCTCGGCCTGGCCGACGACGAAGTTGCCTTTTACGATGCGCTCGAAGTCAACGACAGCGCGGTCAAGGTGCTGGGGGATGAAAACCTCCGCTTCATCGCCCGCGAACTCCTCAGAACCATTCGGGAGAATGTCTCCATCGATTGGACGGCGAAAGAATCCGTCCGGGCCAAGCTCCGCGTGATGGTGAAGCGCATCCTGCGCAAATACGGCTACCCGCCGGACAAACAGGAAAAAGCGACCCAAACCGTCCTGCAACAGGCCGAGTTGCTCTGCGCCGATTGGGCGGAAATCTAATCACAAACAGGCTGTGAATATCTCGTTCTTGAAATTCCGATTGGAGAAAGCATCCTTTGGATATTATGAGCGAGAAAGCAAAGTTCATCACGCGGGAGGAATTGCATAGCATGGTTTGGAGGCGGCCGTTTATTCGGCTGGCCAAGGAGCTTGGATACTCTTACCCGGAACTGGTGGCCATCTGCGCTAAGTTTGATGTCCCCCGGCCGAGCGGAGGTTATTGGTATCGACAAACCCACGGCGGCGCAGAGGAGCCCACCCCGCTACCGCCCTCACCATCTGCGCACACCCTCGAAATTCCGTTGGGCTCGAGGCCACGTCAAGATGATGCGCCACCAACCGAGCCAGAAACGGTGGTTCAAGCCGAAATGGAGGCAGTGCAAGATTTAGGGCCGGAACGGAAACAACCCGTAGCCGCCCTCGCCAAGGCTGCGGCCGAAACGCAGGTGCTTACAGAGCCCATCCGAATTACGAGGGAGGATCTGTATCTTGGGGTGTGGAAATCGACGCTGAGCAAGCTCGCGTCAGAATTAAATACGATTCGCGCTGAGGTGGTTCGAGCCTGCGCGGAACTGAACGTGCCAAGGCCGGATGCAGCCTACTGGGCGCGCCTTCAAATGAATCTTCAGGTTGCAGTACCACCTCTTCCTGACCCTGCCCCTGGCGGGGCGACCGAGTGTTTAATGCACCGCAACGGTGCCCCAAAGCCGAAACCGGCGGGGCACGCTGCCGGTGCAGCTGGCCTGGAGTTGCCAACCAAGGTGGAGTTCACGCGTGAGGGATTATATGAAGCCATCTGGACCAAGTCGTGCGTGAAGTTGGCCGCGGAGCTGGGCATCTCGGACGTGGCCCTGGCGAAGACCTGCCGCCGGATGGGAATTCCACGTCCCAGCCGTGGATATTGGGCACGGATTGAAGCAGGCGCAAAACAGAAGCGAGAACCGCTCCCCGAGGAAAAGCCGGGTCAGAGAGGTGAGATCACATTCTATGTGGCCAGGAATGTTGCCCGGCGAGAGGAGGGCTCCTTGAACACCGTTCCATCGGCACTGCAAGGGGTCAGGTGCAAGACCGTGGAATTACCCCCTTCGGGGATGGAACTGCATCCAATCGCCGAGAAGCATCGGGTGGCTTTGGAGAAAGCGAAGGCTGGGGAACTGGGATTCGTCGCAGTCCGTGGCAGAAATTTGTTTTCCTGTGAATTGTCGGTCGCCATGGTGCCGCTCTGCGTCAGAGCATTGCATGCGGTTCTCTGTGAGTTGGAGGATCGGGATTATGAGTTCAAGGCGGACAGCGGTGAAGATGGTGGTTTGCAGATTTTCAGGGACGGCGATCAGGCCACTCTGTGTTGGACCGAAGCAAGGGTGGAGGTGGAGCGGGAGCCAACCCCCGAGGAAAAGCGGAAACCGAGCTGGACGTGGCAATTGAAGGAAACAAAGGCTGCGGGTGTATTGAGCATCGAGATTGACGGGAACGGTTTGAAGGGGAAGCGTAGATGGACCGCCGGAGAAGGCCGGACACTCGAAGAGGTGCTGGGTGTCATCGTTGAGAAGGTGGAGGCCGTTTTCCTCGGTTACGAAAAGCAACGCATCCGAGAGATGGAATGGGCGAAACTGCGGGCGGAGGATGCCAAGCGGCAGGCTGAGGAGCGGGTCCGGGAAGCCGAGCGGCAGGCCCGGGAGGAAAAGGAGCGCAAGGAACGCGATCGGATCAAAGCACACGAGGCGGAGCTGGAGGAAGTCGCCGGTAAACGGCGGACCAATCTGGCCACGGCCGCAAGCGAGTGGATTAAAGCCCAGGAGGTGCTGGCATTTCTGAAGGCGTGCGAGCGGCAGTGGCGGCGCGCTAGTGGTGGTAAATTATCAGAAGCCCAGTCGGAATGGCTAGCCTGGGCGAAGGTTGAAGCGGCGAGAATGGAGCCGTTCGATATAGGCTATCCCGATCCCGCTTTGGACGGGAGTTTTGTGGCCGGCGCCGTGTCAGTAGGCGGACCATATCCCGTCGCTCGGATTTGGCCGCGCAAAAAGGCTAAGGATCAGGAACAGATCAAACCGTCGCCCCAGGCGCCGACGCAGCGGGTTGAACCTGATCCATGGTCATATTCTCAGAGATGGAGGTAATAGCGGATTTCTTCCCCTTCCGGAGCTCCTTGATTTCCTGGGCCAGCGGCGCGTCCACGCCAGCGATGTTGGCTGCCAACGTCTGGGAGCGGCAGATTTCGAGAAAGCTGTCCAAGTTGACGGTATTTGGCGTGTAGAGCAGCAGCCGTAGGAGTTGGACGACGTACCGGGCGTCGTGCTTCAGCAACGTGCGACGGATGTGATGGAGCTCCTCCAGGGGTGGATTCCAGCGAGCGCCCAAGTCGAGCAGCGTTTCCAGGCACTGAAGGCTTTCCACGTCGCCTTTGCCGTCTTGCTTGTTGGAATACAAGTCACAGTGCGCCCATCGGCGGACCAAGCCTTCGAGGGCGAGGGAAGAACCTCTTGGCGAGTCGTTAATCTGATCCCTTGGGATGCATTTCACGAGGGTCTGGAAAAGCTTGTAATTATTGGAGAAAGAGATTTCGGAGAGCGCTTCGAGTGCTTGCGCTGCGTTTGGCTTGAGATGCAGGGCCTTCATAATCTCTGGATTGCTACACCAAAATGCTTGCCGGGCGGCAGTGGTGTAGTTCTCGGGATCAACGGGGAATGGTTCCGACAGCTCATTTGGCACATGCCGAAACGGGTCAGCGCCTGCCCAGGCGAGCAGCGCGCTCCAGCGGACTTGCCGGTTCTTGACCGCTTCGGATAACGCCAGGGCGGCTTGGTCGTCCAAAGCGGGAAATTCTGTGCGGAATTGGCGATAAAATCGAAGGAGCGGCCTGGCTTTGATGGAAGTAAGGACTTCAGCAAATACGTTGTCGCGATTGGGGTCGATGCCCGAGCGCAGGAGCCGCTCCATCATGAAAAGGTCGAGTTTCTCGCAACTGGTTCTGAAGGTTGAGAGTTTTGCAGGAGCACCATGGCTTCCGAGCAGCTCGGCAACATCGTATTGCTTGCAAGACCGGGCCAGCTCGAGCGAGTGGGCGAGGTCTGACGGCGACCAGCCTCCAGCGCGGAGCAACTCTTCGACGAGGCTATGAAAGCCCGTGGTCACAGCGGCACGGAGCACCGATGATTCAGATTTACCGCCATTGCCTCCTCGCAGGCGTTTGCCGGCCTTAATCCAGTCTTGTACGGCGAACAACTTGCCAGCCTGGACGAGACGGAGGAGTTCCTTAATATCATCCGAGGTTTTCGGTCTCGTTTTCATAAAAAATTGGGTTCAGTTTCACCATCTGGAGGATTTAACAGGAGAGCCCAGGATTCGCCAGAAAAAGGAATGATGAATGCGACTCGATCCCCTGCGGTTCAGCAGCTAATTTGCAAGGCACCTTGGAGGTTGGACACTCAGCGGAGGCTCTGAGGGACTCACACGCTCCCATCCGCAACCTGCCTGGCCATCCGAATTATTCTCCAGCCAGCCCAAGCGGGGCAATTTGATCTGGAAACGAATAGTAACTCCCTCCGCTTGGTTCCCTAAGCCAGTTACTAACTCCAACGCCTGCCTGCGTCCCTTGACACGATTCTGCCCAATGCTACTTTTGTGCCGGGATGACGATAGTTCCCCGTTCATCCCGGGAAGTATGAGCACTCCAAGGACGACCCAGCCCATCCTCTCCTATCACAATAGCGAGAGCATTCCACCACGCTCGTATTGCGTCTCCCACCCCGGCCCCAGAGCCACCTTTGGAAGTCACGTTCGTCTCCCAGTCTTACCTGCAAGCCGGAGTCTCAACCAGGGCTGCGCCTTCCCCTCAACTACCTCTCTAGTTTTCGGGGGCGACCCGAAAAAAACCCGAAATCCAGCGCATTATTTAATTTGCGCTCAGAATTCGGGTTTTCTCGGGTTTCTGGGGTTTTTCTCGGGTATTTTTCGGGTTTTTGGGGTCCAAAACCGATCCACGACCCGGAAGAAACCCGAAATCAAACCCGATTTTTTATGAGCGAAACCGGGACACATCCGTTGCAAAACCGACCGCCGGGAAAATTTCCAAAACTGCTCGGAAACGGTCGATTTTTGTCTCCCGTAGGACACTCTCCGGTTTCGCCTGGTTCGATTATTTCGCGGTCATTGCTTTCCTTCGCCCGAAATTGTCATTTCACGTCCCACTCTCCATCGGCCAAACCATCCGCGCATCCGTCGCTTTTTCCGATCACGGCGATTTACCGGGTTCTGCCGGGTTTTACCGGGTTCTTCAGCGGTGTTTCAGCCTATTTTTCCATCATTTTCGAGTCTCCACTGGGTCCGTGCCGGGTCGGTTACCGGGTTCTTGCCGGGTCCCTGCCGGGTTTCGAAGCCTCCAGTAAGTGGCATGGTGCCCGTGCGGAAGCACCGTCAAATTATATTTTTAACTTTTTCTGCATCTCAGATGCTATTCACTTCACGTCACCCGTATATAGCCGCATGTCGATCCAGGCCCAAGCCCATGGAATCCAAAAACCGGGTGTATCGTGTGCGCGTGCCAAAGCGCACAGCGGATCTCGGGAACTCCGAGGTTCAGCGAAAGAGATAACATGAAACCATGCATAATATTCCCGGAACCGAATCAGAAGCTTGGTGGCCAGCCTTCAGGCGGTCCGCCGCATCATGCTCCCACACGCCTCCCAGCCGACCAACTTGAACCGCAACAAACGGCGGCCACCATGCTCAAATCCTCAGGCAACTCTCCGTTACTTCTGCTGCCTCTTTTTGGTTCTTTTGACTTCGGTCCACCTGAACTCAAAATGGTACGAAATGGTACAGTTTTCCGGAAAAACGGTACGGCACCCCAATACACCCTCCCTCGCTCCTTCGAGGATTCGAGTTATCTGGGAAAGCAACATCCGAGATGTGATCCTGGCCTCAACGCAAAGATGTCGCTTGGCCAGGAACAAACCAGGAGCCCAAAAGTACACTTTCGCTCAAACGCAAAAAAAGGTGTACCAAAGTGTACGAAAGTGTACTTTCGCCGAAATCAGGGGCAAAAAGGCCAAAAACAGAGGCTTTTTCTCAACGACACCATCGATTTTCACCTACCAAGAGCCAAAAAAGTGTACCGAAGTGTACTTTTGGAGCGAAGAAGTGTACTAAAGTGTACCGGGGAGCGGTGCTGCTCGGCTCGGGCTACCTTTGCATCTTCGCATTGCTTTATCCCAAGCACTGGCCTTGTATCACCCCCGTCGGAGCCCTTCACAGACGCGATACGAAACGGGACTCCGCCGGTCGACTGGACTCAATAATGAGACGATTGGCGGCCACGAGGGGACTCGCTTTGCCGGGGGCGGTCATAGGGCTCCGCGTGGGCTTGGTGGGCGTGCCAGTTTCGGGTGTATTTGTCCGCGAGCACGGGATCGTTAATGACAAGCAAATTCTCCGCGTTCTTTTCCTCGGCGGCCTTGGTGAAGTTGAAGGAGCCGGTCAGAATCAGGTAACCATCGATGACCATGATCTTGTTGTGCGCGATCGCGTGTTTGGCATCAATCAGGGGCGGGATGCCGTAATGCATGAGGAAGTCAGCCTCGGAATATTTTTCCGTGCGCTGGCTCCGATCCAGAATGACCTGGACTCGGACATGGCGTTTTTGAGCATCAACCAACGCACGGGCAATCGGCTCAGAGGTGAAGCTATAAGCTTGAACCAGGACGGAGTTGGTTGCGTGATTCAAGGCATCAACCACAGCCTCGGTGCAACCGCCCTCGGGCGAGAAATAGACCTGAACCCCTTGAGGAATAGAAGGTTCCTGGCGAACGCAGCCTGCCAGCAGGCCCAAAACCAAATACAAACACATCCAGCGTTTCATACGTCAATTAACAGGGAACTGACCCGCGTGTCACGGGAAGAAGTTTTGAGCCGAGATGCACCCAAGGATCCATGGGGATTGCGAACCGGGCAGGGGAAGCCAGAGCCAACTGAGACCGGCTTGCCGCCGGAGCGTCCACCGGCCCATCGCGGGATGGAGGGTTCGAAGTTGTTACCCGTTTCCGACTGATCCGGGCCCGAGTCCAAGTCAGAAGCCAACAAAAAAGTATTGCAATTTTCCGTAAACTGGCTACCAATATAGGTATGCACTCGAAGTCACCCAGAGACGACGTATAATCTGTACACTTCCCCCATGCATAGATCCCTAAAAATTCCAGCCGGTGGCAAGCTTGCGCTGGAACTTTCCTGCTTCTCCGCCGTCATACATTTACGCGACTCTCCGGAATGCGTGACAGTCGAATTTCCATTCAGCGGCAAATCCATTAGATAGCCAAAAATTATGATCCAAAACATCTCGACTCGAAGCGCGGTTATTCTCGCTGCTGCTTGCTTGCTCGTGCCAGTAGCCAACGCGCAGTTCGTAAGTTTCAACGATCATTATACCGGACCCGGCACTCACCCCAATGCGACTCTTTGGAATGTCTTTGGCACGGTGAACGGAGCTCCCGGGAACTCCGGCCCCCTGAAGAACATCACCAACGGCGTGAATTTGCCCGTGATCCTGACCATCACCACCAACATCGGCACTATCGCTGGCGGTGGAGCGACGGCAGGTGCGCCCACCGCAGGTACCCCAGCGTATAATGTGTTCAATGGGTTCATCGACTTCGCTTTGACGGGTACCCCGTCCCATGCGATCCAGATCCCGGCCGGCGCGTCCGTGGCGCATACTTTTACTGGCCTGGATCCAGCCAAGCGCTACAGCTACAAGGCGACGGCTATCCGCGGTGATGCGACGTACGTGAACCGCTGGAGTCTTTTTGAACTCACCGGTGCCCTTTCCTTCTCCAACGCGCACACGGTGGACGCAACGGGAGTTTATACGAACGGCTTAAACCCCAATCAGGTCGCGATCGACACGGGTTACAACTCTGCCGCAGGAGATATCATGGATTGGGAAAACATCGCGCCGGCTGCGAATGGCACCATTGTGATCACCGCGACTCAGTTTACCGGGCCGGCTCCCGGAAACGGGACGCTGGGGCCTTATGCCTACGGCATCATCGCTGAGCGTCTCGAAGAGTTTATTGTCGCAGAAAATCCTGTCGCCATCATCACCCAACCTACCAACACCACGGTCGTGGAAAATCGCCGGGCGAGTTTCACCGTGGGGGCCTCTGGGATTCCCGGCCCAACCTTCCAATGGTACCGCGGCGTGGACCCAATTACCGATGCGACCAACGCCACGTATGCAATAACAACTGTTCTGGCGGACAATGCTGCTATTTTCACGGTGGTGGCGAATAATATCGCGAGCAACGTCGCATATTCCGTCACAAGCAGCCCGGTCACCCTCACGGTCCTGGCGGACACGAACCGCCCAACCTTGGTGAGCGTAGTGCCCACGACAGTCAACCAGGTGCTACTAACTTTTTCCGAACCGGTCGCGTTGCCGGGAGCCACCAATCCGGCAAATTACACGATCACGAGTGCGAACGGGAATTTGATCATCAGCAACGTTACTTTGGCGGCAGACCAGACGAACCTCCTTTTTGCCACCAGCCTCCAACTGGCAAACAATACTTACAAATTGACGGTCAGTAATGTGCAGGATCTGGCAGCCAGTCCCAATACGATTGCCACTAATTCATTTCTGACCTTCATCACGCGGCTATATAATCCACAGGATATCGGGAGCCCGGTACCAGCGGGTTCGGTTGTCAGTGCGGGCAACGGATTTGATGTCACGGGGAGCGGGTCCGATTTTGGAGGAACTTCCGATCAATTCCAGTTCAGTTATCAACAGCGCACCGGGAATTTTGATGTCAAAGCCCGGGTGCAAAACCTTTCGACGGCGGATATCTGGGCCAAAGCCGCCCTCATGGCTCGGGAAGATCTCGGTGCAAACACTCGTTTCGCCGCGTCGGTGGCAACGCCAAGCCTCGCGGGGTGCTTCTTCGAGTTCCGCGGCATAGCCGGCGCAACTGCCACGAACGCCGGCACATTTCAGGTGAACGGCGCTGCAACGTGGCTCCGTCTCAGCCGCGCGGCGAACGTGTTCACCGCCTATGCTGGTTACGACGGCCAGACCTGGTTCCAACTTGGTTCTGCCACGATCGCGCTAAACACCACCGTCAATGTCGGACTCGCGGTCACCGGCCATAACACCAACCAGATCAGCGCCACTGCACAGTTCCGCGACATCGGTGACGTGACGACTGCCTCCACCACGACTTATCTTCCCAACCCTTACGAAGTGCTTGGGCCGAGCTCCCGGAAGGCTGGCCTGGTGCTCTCTGAGATCATGTACAAGCCGGCTGCTCGGGTGGACACCAACGAGTTGGAATATGTGGAACTGTACAATTCAAATCCGTTTTATGATGATATCAGCGGTTGGAGCATCGCCGGGGATATTGATTTCACTTTTCCCGCTGGCACAGTCATTCCGGCCGGGGGATTCTTCCTCATCGCAAAATCGCCGGGTTCTATTCAAAATGTTTATGGCCTCTCCACCGGGGTCTTTGGCCCTTACAGCGGTTCCTTGAAGAAAGCGGGCACCGTCCGACTTCGGGATAAGATTAATTCCATCGTGCTCGAGGTGAATTATTCCAATTTACCCCCTTGGCCAATCGGCGCTGAAGGAACGGGGCATTCATTGGCGCTGGTGCGTCCGTCGTATGGAGAAAATGATCCGAGGGCTTGGGCTATTAGCGACGTGGTGGGTGGTTCACCCATGAGTGTCGAGGCGTATCGCCCCAGCCCGCTTCGCAACGTGGTGATTAACGAGATCCTCGCTCACACAGATATCACAAACGTCGATTATGTAGAACTCTACAATCACAGTTCAAATTCCGTGGATATTTCGGGCTGCATCCTGACGGACGATGCGAGAAGCAATACGTTTATCATCCCAGCGAGCACCGTCCTCCCGGCGGCCGGGTTTATTTCGTTTACCGAAGCGCAACTCGGTTTTTTCATTAGCGCCGAGGGTGAAACTCTGTTTTTAAAGAATCCGGACCAGAGCCGCATTCTCGATGCAGTCACTTTCGAAGCGCAGGCAAACCAGATCGCTCTCGGCCGGGTTCCGGATGGGGCAGGGGACTTCTACCCTCTCGCGAGCCAGACCCCGGGCACAAATAACAGTGGAATACTGGTTCGAGACATCGTCATCAACGAAATCATGTATGATCCCATCTCGCTGGACGACAACGACCAATACGTGGAATTGTACAATAAGGGAACAAACACGATTGACTTGAGCGGTTGGCAATTTACGTCTGGCATCAGTTTTTCCTTTCCGCCCAGCACCTTAATGGCCCCGGACAGCTACCTCGTCGTGGCCAAAAGCGCGGCGAACCTGATCCCGCACTACGCCAACCTGAACGCTGGGAACACGCTGGGAGATTTCGGAGGAAAACTTTCTCACAAAGGAGAACGTCTGGTGCTGAGCATGCCGGATTTGGTGATCAAAACTAATGCTCTGGGAGTTTTGGCGACCAACACCATTTTGGTGGTTGAGGACGAAGTCACCTATGGTACGGGCGGTCGCTGGGGCAAGTGGGCAGCAGGTGGTGGCAGCAGCCTCGAATTGAAAGATCCGCGCAGCAACCATCGGCTCGCATATAGCTGGGACGACAGCGATGAAACCGCCAAAGCCCCGTGGACGAACATCGAGACTTACGCCTACCTCGACCGTGGTCTGGGTTACACAAACGGACCTATCATGTGGTTTACCGTAGGACTGCAACAGGAAGGGGAATGCCTCATCGACAACGTGGAATTTCGTTCTGGAACGAGCGGGGGTAACTTAATCACCAACTCCACTTTTGACGGCGGCTTCTCAGGTTGGACCCCGGCAGGCAATCACTACCGTTCCACCCTCGAAGTGGGCGCAGGCTATCCGGATAATACCGGAAATGCCCTGCATATCCGCTCCGCTGGGCAATTCTTTACTGGCCGAAATTACGTCCAAACTTTCCTGAGTAACAGTCTCCCCACAACCGGCACCGCCACCATCCGGTACAAGGCCCGATGGCTTAAGGGTTGGACGGAGCCGATTGCCCGCGTAAACGGCAATTGGATTGAGGCCACGGCGAAAATGGCCATCCCCCAGAACTTGGGCACTCCCGGCGCGCGGAACAGCCGCGCCGTGGTCAACGCCGGGCCCGCGATTTATGAGGTGACGCATACGCCCTCGTCGCCGGCAGCATCGCAAGCTGCGGTCGTGACCGCGCGTTTCCACGATCCAGATGGATTGGGCGCCCTGACCCTCAATTACCGGGTGGACACCACCGCCGGGGTTTATACCTACACGCCAGTGGCCATGAACGACTTCGGGACTAATGGCGACGTGGTCGCTCACGACGGGATTTACAGCGCTACCATCCCCGGTCAGGCCGCCAATGTCATGGTGGCATTTACCATCACAGCTACTGACGGTGCCGCAGTCACCAGCAAATTCCCTTCCGACCTCGCGAACAACAGTCCAATCCGGGAGTGCAATATCCTCTTCGGAGACGGTACACCGATCACTTCTTTTGGCGTTTACCGCCTTTGGATCAGCCTTACAAATGTGAGTCTTTGGTCCAATCTGGGAGATATCAATAACGAAGAGATGGATTGCACCTTCGTCAGCGGGAATCGTGTGATTTACAACATGGGCGCGCGCTGGGCGGGCAGTCCGTACCATCAAAATTTTGCCAACCCTGTCACCAGCCAATCGCATTATCATTTTGACATGCCGGAGGATGACAAATATCTGGGCGTGACTTCCTTCAACAAAATCCATGCCCCTGGAAACGGGGCCTACGATGATAACACGCTGCAGCGGGAACAAGCTGCCTATTTTTGGGTCCGAAGCATCGGTTTGCCTTACAATTACCGCCGGTTTGTCTCTCTTTACGTGAATGGCACCCGGCGCGCCCCCGCCGCAGGTGGGTTGATGGAAGATACGCAGGTCCCCAACGGAGATGTGCTGGAAGAACGGTTTCCGGATGATAAGGATGGGGATTTGTTCAAAATGCAACCTTGGTTCGAGTTTGACACTGCCTTCACTGGCCAAAGTTCAGCCTTCGAGAATAAGTCCTGGTGCGTGCTGAACGCTTATACCACCACCAATCCCGTCACCCTGGCGGTTTCAAAAAAGCCGGCCCGCTACCGTTATAGCTGGCAGGCCCGCGGGGCGAATGGAACGGCCAATAATTTTAGCAATGTTTTTGCATTGATTGACGCGGCGAGCTACCCGGCGAACTCGGTGCAGTTCATCACGAACATGGAAGCCATTGTCGATATGGAGCAGTGGATGCGGACGTTTGCCGTGGAGCACTCAGCCGGAAATTGGGACTCCGTGGGCGCGCAGAATGCCCAAAACATGTACTGCTACAAGCCAACCCAAGGTAAATTCAATCTTCTGATCTGGGATTATAACATCATCCTCGGAAACGCAGGTTGCTGGACACCAGGAAGCAATGTCTGGCCCGTAATCCCGACTCTGACGGGCGGAGATGCTGGCATGTTGAGTATTTATAGCACCCCGAAGTTCCAACGGGCTTATTTCCGGGCTCTTAAGGAACTCGCCAACGGCCCAATGACCAGCACGGTCATGGATCCGATCTTGGACGCGAAATACGCTCAATTCGTGCTGAACGGGCAGAATGTGGTTTCTCCCAATTCGGGTCTGAAAGACTGGATTGTCCAGGCGCGGGCCTCCCTCCTCACAAATATCGCATATAACAACGGAAACATCGGTTTTACCCTGACCAGCGCCACAAACGTCACTGTCGCCAACGGCTTTGCCCTGATCAGCGGCAAGGCCCCTTTCGAGGCCCAAACGATTCTTCTGGATGGCGTGGAATACCCTACCACCTGGTCGAGTATGGTTGATTTTACGATTCAGGCTCCGTTGCGGCTCGCCACGAATGTCTTTGTTCTCCAAGGCTATGATCATTACGGAAACATCCTCAGCAACATCGCCGCCACCATAACCGCCACGGGACCGTTGCCGCAGGATAATATTGTGATCAACGAGATCATGTACAACCCACTTGTGCCGGATGCATCCTACATCGAGTTGTACAACCGGTCCACCAATGCCAGTTTCGATTTATCCAGCTTCCGCTTCGAGGAACTGGGCTTCGGCTTCCCATCGCGTCTGGTGATGACGAACCGCCAGTTTCTGGTCATTGCGAAGAATCCGGCCGTCTTCGTAGCCACCTATGGGAGCAACAGCGTTGTCATTGGGCCGTTTACGAACCCTCTGTCCACCAATGGCCAGACCCTCACATTGGTGAGCGAGGGCCACGGAAGCAATCCGGACATCATCATCGACAAAGTCCGCTACGAGTCCACGCAGCCGTGGAGCCAGCGGGCAAACGGGTTCGGACCTTCGTTGCAATTGATTGATCCGGCGCAGGACAATTCCCGGGTGAGCAATTGGCGCGAAGGGGGCGGATGGAAATTTTATTCCGCTAACGTCAAGGTCACCGCCCCTCTGAACCTGTATTTATGGCTCCTCGCCGCGAGCAATGATTTGTATGTTGATAACCTGTCCCTGGTGTTAGGCACGGTCGCGGAAACGGGCACGAATTTTATTTCGAACCCCGGATTTGAAGCTGGCACCAACGGCTTCCGACTGATCGGAACCCACACGAATTCGGTAATCGCAAGCAACGTCAGCTTGTCGGGCAATAACAGCTTGCACATATTCTCGGGTTCGGCGGGCGGTGCACTCGCCAGTTCCATTCTTCAAACGATTACCAACATCTCCTCGACGAATTACACCTTTAGCTTTTGGTACCTTCCTACTTCCAATTCGACGGCGGGAATCAAGGTATCCTTTAACAGCAGTGGAACCAACGTCACCGTCGGGACCAGCCTTGGACAGCCCTTCAACCCCGGCCTGACCAACTCGACCTTGGCTCCCCTGCCGCCTTATCCCCCGCTTTGGGTAAATGAGGTGCAGCCTGACAACACCAGCGGAATCACCGACGCCTTTGGGGAGCATGATCCCTGGATCGAACTGTATAACGCTGGAACCACCAATATTTCTTTGGATGGTTTTTATCTTGCCAACACCTATACAAACCTCATTCAGTGGGTGTTTCCAGCCGATGCCGTGATTGCTCCGGGCGAATTCAAAGTGGTCTTCGCTGACGCGCAACCAGGGCAAACCACAGGTGGTGAGTACCACGCGAATTTCCGGCTCACGGGAGGTGCGGGGAATGTCGTGCTTTCCCGAATCATTTCCACCGGGCCGCAAATTATCGACTACCTGAATTACACCAACCTTCCATCCGGGTATGCGTATGGGGATGTGCCGGATGGCCAGCCGTTTGTCCGCAAGAATATGTTCTTCGTCACCCCGGGTGGGACCAACAATGGCACCCTGGCACCGATTCAGATTTACATCAATGAATGGATGGCCAGCAACACCCGGACAATCACCAATACAGCCAACGGAAATAAAGCCGACGACTGGTTCGAGCTCTACAATCCAGGCAGCAACAGTGTTTCGCTCGAGGGATATTACCTCACGCATAACCTAAACGACAAAACCGCCTATCTTATTCCTTCCGGTTACTCAGTTCCGGCCCACGGATTCCTTTTCGTATGGGCGGATCAAAAGCCAAACTTGAACACCAACACCCAGCCACAACTTCATGTCAGCTTTAACCTCAATAAATCCGGGGACGCGATCGGTTTGTATTCACCGGATGGATTGGCGGTGGATACCTACAGCTTTGGTGCGCAAACCTCGGATCAAAGCCAGGGCCGATTCGCGGACGGAGCGGGTGCAGTCTATTTCATGCCGACTCCGACACCGAATGCCTCCAATGTGGTGCCGAATAATCAGGCTCCCGTGATCGGAGTCCTGACCAACCAGACCATCAATCCAGGACAACTCGACACCTTCACGATCCTTGCGACCGATTCCCAATCGCCTCCTCAGATACTCACGTACAGTCTGCTCCAGGCTCCGCCGGCCGCCACCATCGCTTCCGGCACGGGCTTGTTTTCCTGGACGCCGGGCCCGAGTGATTCCGACACGACCAACCTGGTCACTGTGGTGGTTGCGGATAATGCGTCGCCCAGCCTTAGCGCAACTCAGAGTTTCACGATTGTCGTCCGGTCGGGCTCGGTGAACACGCCGCCCTATTTCACGACCGCTCCCGGCCAGGTAGTGCTGAACGAACTCACACCGCTCTCACTCACTGTGCCTGCGGCCGACTACGATGTTCCGGCTCAGATTCTGACCTATTCGCTCCTGGCTGGGCCAGGGGCCATGGGTATCAACGCCTCCTCTGGTGCTTTGGGCTGGACGCCGACTGAGGCTGACGGGCCTGGCACTAATGTGGTGATAGTGGTTGTGACGGATAATGGAACGCCATCAATGAGCGCCACCCAGAGTTTCACCGTAATTGTCAACGAAGTGAACAGCACCCCGGTTCTCGCTGCCATTTCCGATAAGACCATCAATGAACTCGCCACTCTCAGCGTGACGAACAGCGTCACGGACGGCGATGTGCCGGTGAATCACTTTACTTATTCACTGGTGAGCGGGCCCAGCAACGCGAGCGTTAACGCGACCTCCGGCATCTTCACTTGGACTCCCAATGAAGGGCAGGGGCCTGGGACGAACTTAATCGTAATCAAGGTTGCCGATGACGGGACCCCCGTCCTCAGTTCCACTCAATCCTTTACCGTGGTCGTCCAGGAAGTTAACACGGCCCCCGTCTTCACCAACGCGCCCGGGGTAATCACCGTGCCGGAACTTGTCCTGCTCAGCATCACAAATCAGGCTGTTGATGGTGATCTTCCGACCAACCGGCTGACGTTCGAATTGCTCTCGGGACCCTCAGGCAGTTCTCTTGATACAAACAGCGGTGTTTTTACTTGGACCCCTACTGAGGCGCAAGGACCGAGCAGCAATGCCATCGTGGTGCGGGTGTTCGACAATGGCAGTCCTAATCTGAGTGCCACCCAAACACTCACCGTGCTGATCACCGAGGCCAATTCAGCTCCGACTTTGGCAACGATTCTCGATCAAACCATCGATGAGCTGACCCTGCTAAGCATTAATCTAAGCGCCAGCGCAAGCGACAGCGACGTGCCCGCCAATACCTTGTCCTTTGGCCTGGTCAGCGGCCCCCCGGGCATGAGCGTCGATGGTGTCACCGGTGTGCTCACCTGGACTCCGACTGAGGCCCAGGGACCCAGTTCGAACCCTGTCATGGTCCGCGTTTTTGACAATGGAACGCCGTCGTTGAGCTCCACCCAGAGCTTTACGATTACCGTGCGCGAGGTAAACACCGCTCCGACTCTGGCCGCTGTGGCAAACCGCACCATTCATGCTGGAGGCTCGGTGCTGATCACGAATGTTGCCAGCGATGCTGATTTGCCAGCCAATGTACTGACATTCTTCCTTGAACCCGGCGGCGCTGCCGGCGCAAACGTGAACGCCAGCACCGGAGTCTTTTCTTGGACCACAACCACCAACCAGGTTCCTGGCACAAATGTCTTCACGGTTCGTGTCAGCGACAATGGCTCGCCCAGCTTGGGCGCGACTCAAAGTTTCAATATTGTAGTAGTGGCGCCTTTGGGGATTGGCAGCCCGGCCCAACTACCAAATGGCCATGTAGTATTCTCCTGGAATACCATTCCCGGGAAATCTTACCGGGTGCTCTACAAGAACACAATTGACGACAGCACTTGGAATCAGCTCGGGAGCGACATCCCCGCCACTGGAAACACTCTGTCGCAGGAGATAACGCCTACCGATCCCGACAAACGGTTTTACAAGATAACGATCGTGGATTGAACCGCGGGGCAGGGGACCGAAGATTCCTGGTGATTCAGCGCGGAAGGCTCGGCTGGCTTTCCTCCAGAAACGAGTTTTTCGCTCTGGAGTCACCCGCCCTTGGTCCAGGATTCCCCGTTTTCCAAGATTTCTCCTTTTCTTCAACGGAAATCCAAGTATCTTTTCCCATAATTCTTTGACGGAGCAGGCTCTCGCGGTCGCGGTAGATAAGTTCTCCCGACCGGAGGGGCCGAAATACAGAAGTTGATTCGATGGACGCAGCACATATAAGAAATTTCAGCATTATCGCTCATATTGACCACGGCAAGACGACATTGTCCGATCGGTTGTTGCATCGGACAGGCACAATTGCCGATCGTGATCAGCAAGACCAATTGCTGGACTCCATGGACTTGGAACGGGAACGCGGCATCACCATCAAGGCGCATCCGGTCACCATGCTGTATAAAGCTAAAAATGGGGAAACCTACGAATTAAACCTGATCGACACTCCTGGCCACGTTGATTTTTCTTACGAAGTCTCACGCAGCTTGAGTGCGTGCGAAGGGGCTCTCCTGATCGTCGACGCTGCCCAGGGCGTTGAGGCTCAGACGGTTGCCAATGTCCATTTGGCGATGAAGCAGGATCTCCACATCATTCCGGTCATCAATAAAATTGACCTGCCGCATGCGGATGTCCCCCAAACGAAGCAGCAGTTGGAGGAAATCCTGGCTATTCCCGGCGATACAGCCATCTCCGCCAGCGCCAAAGAAGGCATCGGCATTGAGGATATCCTCGAGGCGATCGTCCAGCGCATTCCACCTCCAAAGCCGACCGGCGAGGCTTCTCTGCAGGCGCTTTGTTTTGATTCCTATTTCGATACTTACAAAGGGGTGGTCACTCATGTGCGGGTTTTCAACGGGGAACTGAAGGCGGGCATGCAGGTGAAATTGCTCCATTCCGGGAAGACCTTTGAGGTTAAGGAAGTTGGCAGCTTCAATCCTAAGCCCTACGTACGGCCCAAATTGCTAGTGGGTGAAACAGGCTATTTCACGGCCAACATCAAGAGCCCGAAAGATGTAAAGATGGGAGACACCATCACCGACAATCGGCATCCTTCCCCGACTTTGCCAGGCTTCAAGGAAATCCATCCGATGGTTTTCAGTGGCATTTATCCCATCAACACTGCGGATTTTGAGCATCTGAAGGCAAGTTTGGGGAAACTGCAGCTCAACGATTCCGCTTTCGCCTACCAGGCAGAGAGCTCTGTTGCCCTCGGGTTCGGCTTCCGATGCGGGTTCCTCGGATTGCTCCACATGGAGATCGTTCAGGAAAGGCTTCGCCGTGAGTATGATCTGGATATCATCGCCACCTACCCGAGCGTGGTTTATCGCGTCACACTCACCGCCGGCGAAGTAAAGGAAGTGGACAACCCCGCGTTCCTGCCCGAAGCGAACTACATCGAGAAAATTGAAGAGCCGATGGTTAAAACTTTCGTGATCTGCCCCAACGAATACATCGGGGACATGATGGCGCTCGTCTCGGAGAAGCGGGGAATCCTCGAACATACTGAAACCCTCGATTCCAGGCGGGTCATGTTGACAAGTCTCGTTCCTTTGAACGAGATTCTGATCGACTTCCATGACCGCATCAAGAGCATGACCAGAGGGTTTGGCTCGATGGACTATGAACACGCGGATTACATGGAATCGAACATGGTGAAGCTGGAAATGCTCGTCAACGCTGAGCCCGTGGATGCGTTCTCCTGCATTGTTCACCGGGACAAGGCCGAAACGCGCGGCCGCGCCCTCGCCGCCAAGCTGAAAGAAGTCATTCCGACCCAACAATATCAGGTGGCCATCCAAGCGGCCATCGGGGGAAAAATTGTTGCCCGCGAGACGGTGAGCGCCATGCGTAAGGACGTCACTGCAAAATGTTACGGGGGCGATATCAGCCGTAAACGCAAGCTGCTCGACAAACAAAAGGAGGGCAAGAAACGCATGAAATCCTTTGGAACGGTCAACATACCCCAAGAAGCATTTATCGAGGTTTTAAAGACCTGATTATGAGTTTCATCTCACTATTTTCTCCGACTGTTCGCCAGGCCAACCAGATGCTCAAGCACGTTCGCAAGATATTGAACGCGCAAAGGGACATTCTCTCCACGGATGCCACGCGCAATGTGGAGAAATCGATGGCCGCATTATCGGACGAGATTCGTGCCGACGCGAATAAAAGCGCGATCAAGGCCAAAATGCTGGAGTTGGAAAACGTGGCCAACAAATGGCTCAAACATTATCCCAATGCCGGTTTGCGAGAAAATGTGGAGGTGCTGCTCGTAGCCATCGCCGTAGCCATGGGCATCCGCACTTTCTTCATCCAGCCCTTTAAGATTCCCACCGGTTCCATGCAGCCCACGCTCTATGGCATCACATCCAACCCAGATTTCTCGCACGGCGGCGGATTTAGCCAGGACCTGAAACCTGACCCGGATTTTGAGGTCCCGAACCCGGTGAAAGGCTTTTTGGAGTTTTGGGTCAACGGCGTGAGCTATACCCACGAAGTGGCGCAGGCCGAGGGCCGGCTCGAATCTTACGATGAAAAGCCACACCGCTTTTTACTCTTTAACCTCTGGCAAAAGATTAACGTTGGCGGCAAAAATTACACGGTCTGGTTTCCTCCTGAAAACATGCTGACGCGCGCCGGCCTGGTCAGCCCGGGAGGCACGCCCAACACCAAGGTTTTCAAGGTTGGTGAGGACATTATTAAACTCAAGGTTATCAGTGGCGACCATTTGTTTGTGGATCGGCTTAGTTACAACTTCCGCCGTCCGACCCGGGGTGAAATCATTGTATTCGAGACCAAAGGCATTCCTGGCTTGCCCCCGGACCAGTTTTATATTAAACGCCTAGTGGTTCAAAGCGATGAACATGTCCGCATTGGCAACGACCGGCATGTGGTCATCAACAATCAACGCCTCGACAAGACCACACCGCATTTTGAGAATGTTTACTCCTTTGACCCATCCAAACCGCCGCATGAAAGCACATACTCAGGCCATGTGAACGATGTCACTGCCAGGCAGGCCGGGTTTATGGGATCGCTGGCGCCGCTGTTTCCCGATGAAACCACGGAATTCATCGTGCGGCCAAACCATTACATGGTAATGGGTGACAACACCATGAACAGTTCCGATTCCCGAACATGGGGAGATTTCCCGAGAGATAATGTGATCGGAAAATCCTTTTTAGTGTATTGGCCCTTTGGCGCACCCGATGGACGAGTGCGCCGATTTGGCTGGGATAAGCGATAAACCCCGTAAAGAAAGCTTCAGAAGCAGGATTTCGTGTGCGGCATAATTATTCGCACAATGTTTGATAGCAACTGGAAAATGGGGTGGATACCCCAAGGTGCATGGGGTTAAACCACAATATGGACCCCCTTTTTCCTCTGACTTTTCCCGGCAACTCTTACCCACACTACGCCTTGTGGGCCTGCTGGCATTGAGTTTTTCGCTTTATTGCGTGAATGGGAGGGGGGAGGGTATCCGGAATTTCAAAAATCGATTTTTCCGAAATTTTGGGAAGGGGGTATGGGGGAAACCCTTTATTTATTTTTTTGTTAAATGTAGAAAATAGCCCCTACCACCCCCCCCGGCAATATATTCCGGGTAGGGGTGGGGGGGGTCACTTAGGAGGTTGACGGCCAAGCCGGGAAAGTCAGAATCGAGGCATGAAACCATTTTTTTTCCTGCTCGCGTTAATTGTTATAACGTGCGGTTGCAACACAATCAAAAGCCAAATTGAGGACAACAGGACTGCCAGCAAAATCAAAAAGGCTGCGGTGGCAATCCGATTGGAGGAGGCTGGGCAAGGCTTAACCAGTTACCAAACTTTCAGAGTGAAGCAAAAAGCTTTATTCGACTTGGAAAGCGACCCTGATTTTTTGATAAGGGCAGTGCAAAGGATGGTGAAAGAGGAGACTGGGGAACCAATGACCGATGAGCAAACCGCAGAGATCAGAAGAAAGGCTCAGTATGCTATCGATCACCCCACTTACGAGATCCGAACGTGGCACTATTGACTTACCCGGCCCGCAATGATTTACTTCCTTCGTTGTCGGAGAGGATAGGGCTCCGCAGGAGTGCGACCCGAGCGCTCCGGCAACCGTCGAATGGGGGAGAGTATCCCTTGACCCGGTGATTCGCAAAAAGCGAGCCGGGTTTTTTCTTTGTGACTGTGCCTGGGTGACGTGGGCCTGGCATGACACGGCCGGCCCGTCACAATCTCCCCCTCCCGATACCCTCCCCCCTCCCATTCACGCAAGAAAGCGATAAACTCACTTCCCCCTCTGCGCGTCTCGCGCCACAAATTCCCCTTCCCCTGACTGGGTAGGACATGGTATGTCATACCCCCATGAATGAGCAACCAACCGAAACCCCACAAAGCCTTAACCTCAGCGGAGAAAGCGCGCCTACTGCAAGCTCTGGACCGTCAACCGCTACCCTTGAAGCTGGCAGAGCAGCACTTAATCAAGTTACTGGAGGCGGAGCCCCCCCGCTTACTGCATCCGGAAAAAAGCTTGGGCGACCCATCACAACCGGGAAATGGTATAAGCACGGACAACGGAAAAAGGAGCGGCTCGCCAGAAAGCGAGCAGCGGAGGCGGCTGGCGTTCCCCTGGGGAATGTGGATAGCGGCTCCGGTCCTTCATTTGTGGAGGATGAAATGCAAGCCTCTGATATACCGATTGATTTTAAACCGCCTGAGCCAGCGTATGACCGGGCCTTGGCGGAAGTCTACGCGGAACCTGTCTTAGATTTCCTTTCCGCCGTGGGGGTGGAGTTTCAACGGATGCGGGTAAAGCGCGGAACCAAGTGTCAGGAAGTGGCAGACCTGGCCGCAAGCAAGGCGGGAATCCCCGAAGCCCCCCGCAAAATAATGAAGCAAGGTCTGATTGACCTGGCTGAGCAACACAAGCTCGATTTAAAGCACGCCCCCGTTGCGGCCCTCATCATCGGTTTTTCCATGTGGCAGGTAAACGCCACGGTGCAAGCTCAGCAGGTCGTTGCCGAATGGAAAGCCATGCAAGCGGCAAAATCCCACGTTGCTTGAACTACGACCACACCAGCTCCAAGCGGCTTATCTTCGGAATGTCCGGCAGCGGGAAGACTACCCTTTTCCTTCAACTCCTCCAATCTTCCCCGGCCCGGTGGAAATTTGTTTTTGACCCGGAGCAAGAGGCATCGCGCAAGCTCGGCTGGCAGGCAGCGAAAACCGTGGAGGGGTTATGCAAACTTTTTGACGATGGAAAGCCCGTAGTTTTCTGGCCGGGGGAAATGTTCGAGAGCGACTATGCAAAGGGGTTTGAGTTTTTTTGCCAGTTCACTTTGAACCTGGCCAAAACAAAGGACGGGAAAAAGCTTTTGGCTGCGGATGAAATTCAGCAGTTTACCGAATTGCATTTGACCGGCCTTCCCCCGGCCCTCCTGGCCGGGCTCAACATCGGACGGCGCGAGGAACTAGACTTTCTCATCGCGGCCCAGGGGATTAACGACGTGCATTCCCGGATCAGGAAGCAGGCCACGGAGCTATACGTGTTCAAAGTCGCGGACACGGACAATACAGCCCTGCAAAACCTGGCCGGGCTCGGTTTATCCAAAGAGGAATTGACCACGCTGCCTTATCCGCGCACCGATGGGAAAGTGGGCTGGATTTACCGCAACTGTTTGACCGGCCAGAAAACGCGAGTCATCAGAAAATGCACCTGAGCCCCCGGCAACGTGACATTGCGGAACGGATTATTCGCGGCCAGAAATTTGAAGCGATTGCGATAGAGCTGAAAATATCTGTCCGCACGGTGCGCTTCCATGTTGAGAACATCCGACGCAGAGCGCACAAGCCTACTACCCTGCAAGCGGTCCTCTTCTTCCTTAACGAGACTGTCTATAAAGACAGCTGTCCCAATAGCCAGCTTATGCTTTTCTGATTCCGGTTTCATTGTTCGAGGGTGCAGCAACTCAAATAAACGCCCCTCGAAATATGGACCCCATCGCAAACGCAAAATCTGCCCTCAACGTGAGCTATTTGATTAAGCTCCTCGTGGGCATCTGGCTTGTTTTCCTCGTGCTCGATTTCTTCGGGCTTTCCACCTGGATTTTTGCCCCTTGGAAATCCATCCAAGCTCGGTTCCCGAGCCTCGCCAAATTTGGGAACTAACCTCCGCAACCGCAACCACCCACTTTTTTTGTTATGCTCGTAAGACGCTACCAACAAGTTGTCATTGCCCCGTCCCTGCTGACCTCCGGCACGTTGACGCTGGCAAACCTCCCCGGCCAAACCGTAAACGTCCCGCTGGATACCTCGGACCCTATCGAGGAAATCTACGTCATCATGCAAGCGACGGTGAAAACCAGCATGATCAACAACGTGGTTGCAACCGCACAGGTTGCAGACGGGATGCTGAACACGATTAAGCGTGTTCGCCTCGGCGTGGTTGAACCGGGCGGTCCTCGGACCCCGGTCGACTGTTCCGGCCCGGCCCTGCTCGAACTGAGCGCGGCGGAAGCGGAAAACCTCGACCCCGCCACGCGTGGTGCCATCAGCATGGCCCAGAGCACGCAAGTTCTGGCGAACACCATTGTTCGGGCAACCTACCGGATCACGGTGCCTCACCCCCGCTTTACGGACATGCTCCGTCTGCGGACCTGCCTCCCGGCCCATCTCTACGACCAGCCCCCAGTGCTGCAAATCGACGTGGGCGGCGCGGCGGATATTTCCGGCATCGCAGACCCTTACTCGGCTCTGGCCATTGAAGTGGTTGTGATTCGTCGGCAGATGACCCGCGAATGGTCTGACCTCATCAATAAGCAGTCGAACGGCAACCCATGGGCCTGGTTCATTCCTTCGGATGTTGTTGAATCGACTACGGCCCTGGCCGTGAGTCAAACCAGCGTTGAAACCCGGCTCCGGGTTCTGGCTCCTGGTCAAATCAGCTCCATCCTGATGCGGTTCTTCAAGGGCCAGCACACGACCTGGAGCCCGACCACACGCCGGACCCTGGACGACTCGACCACCATCGGGCAGGAGACCATCTGGGAGATCCAGCAGGGTCAAACGGCAATCGAGAAATTCCGGCTCAAACACAAGGCCATTGAAAACGGCTTTGCGCGGCCCGATTCTCTGCCCTACTTCTACAACGCGTGGCAGGTCATGCCCTCCACCACGTTGGCGGCAACTGGTTTGACCGTGACAGCTACTCCGACCCTCGGAGCGGCAGCGGCCCCGAACGACATTGCCGGAAGCAGCATCCCCGGCAGCGACCTCGGTATCGGTATCGACGAAGCTTCGGCGGCTCTTGTGCCCAAGCCTCTCGTTCCCGATAACGGCTCCTTGTTCCTGAATTTCGCCGGTGCCCCTGGCCGGGAGATTTATGAAACGGGCAGTTTCCTCGACGTGACTACGCCGATGAACCGGCAGCAAATCACGGAAATCGTCGGCAGAATTACCACCCCGGCATCGGCTGGTAATGCCATCAAGTTGGTTACGCGCCGTTTCTACGACGCAATTAACCAAGTGGCCATGCTGTAAGGCATTATTTCGGACCACCCCCCGAATAAATGTGGTTGCCCGGCTCCACAGTAAAAAAAGCCGGGAGCTAAATGCCCTTGACGTATGCCGATTGGACGCAAGACCAGAAGTTTGCGGCAGAATGCCAGATGCTGCATTACGCCTATCGGTCTCCGCTCTACAACGACTGTGCCAAATACGGATACCAGAAAAACCCTTTAGTTGATCCGTTCAACACCCCCGCAAATATGGCCACATCGACCACGCCAGCCCCCCCAAAGACCCTGCCAGAACTGGCGCAACTCTACATCGACACGGGCAACGAATTTCGCACGCAGATTGCCGGGCTTACCCAGGGCATTCAGACCCTTGAGACAAAGCAGGCACTCAGCGAAGCCAAACCAGCGGCCCCGGCTGGCATGAGCACAAACACAATGCTTCTCATTTTCGGCGCGCTGGTTGTCTTCCTTTTCCTCCGTAAAAAGCTGTGAAAAAAAACACCGTCTACCTTTTGCTCCTGGTTGGTGCGGTCTTCTTCTTCCTGCGGAAAAAGAAGGCAGCGGCAACGGTGCAGGCCAGCAACGCAGCGGGAAGCTTCCTCAATTCCATTTTGGGCGGCGGTGGCAGTATCTCAACTCCCGGCATAGCAGCGGCGAGCGGTGGAGGTGCTGGCGGAAGCAGTCGCGCCGGAAGTGCTCCTCGTGCTGGTGGAAGTGCGGGTGCAACTGCTGAAATAAACGACGCAACCGGATTGATAAAATCAGTCTTTGGAGTGTTCGGTGCGGTGGTAAAAGGTGCAACCGAGTTAATTACAAATTCAACGACTCAAAAAGCCGTTGGAAATGTGAGCAGGAGCGCGGGTTTTCCTCCTGAGTATAACGGCGGCGGCTCAGACGAAACCCAGGGCGGCTACTGGGACAAGCAGGTTGACTTTGATGCCAACGTGGGCGTGCCCTATTCAAAGGACAACGCTTACGACGGCGGTTTCGGCGGTGCCAAACCCTACGGCAACGTAGACACGGGGTTTGATACATGGGACTACGGCTTTGACAATATCGGCGGGTTCGATGACGGCGGTTTTGGCGGTGAATTTGGAGGTTTGGTATGAACGAAAAAAACTTTGGATACGACGCGACGCCGCACATCGTCACCACAAAACAGGAAAAGATTTCGCGCACGGCCATCGGCACGGGCGTTCAGCTTGGGATGGACATTTCCCCCGTGCTACCGTTTCGGAAACTCTATTTCTTCAACCAGTTTGTCATCAGCAACACATTCAGCGATTACTTTGCGCAAGCTGAGCTGGTGTTTCGGAACAAGGGCACGGAAGTAGGCCGGATTCCCGTTTCCATTTCCAGCGATGACAGCAACGTGCTGAAGCAATCCAACTTCAACGGGTTTGCGAACTCCCTTTCAAATGGCCTTTACGCTTCGGCGGACACGGCCATCTTGAACATTGCCGACCCGTTCCCCAACGACACGGACGGAGCGGAGATAACCCGGATTGTCCTGGCCCCTCAGTTTTTGCAGATGCCAGCGGACAGAATCGAGTATGAAATAATCGGCTACTCGAACAACCCCGCGGGGGTTTACGTTTCCGGCTTCCGGGCGTTCATTGCCTGCATCTCCTCAAACATCCCGTTCCGGTGAGCCTCGAAATGAACGGCAACGTAATTGGAGTAGTCCCGGCCACGGTCAATACCAACAATGGCAACATTGATTTGGCCTGGCTCCCGGCCTCCGCGAACATCAGCAACCTTTTGGGCTACGTCTCCACGGCCCCGGCCCCGCACAACCTGCCCGGCATCACGTCCCTGGATTTTGGGATGCTCATCCTTGCCAACCTGATTGACATCAGGAAAACCAGCGCCCTGGCTACGCTCAACTTCCCCAGGCTGACCAGCATCGGACGGAGCGCGGCAGAGCTGGCCGGAATCACCCTGATTGATAACACGGGCCTTACCGTGTTCACGGCTCCGCGTCTGTCCTACGCTGATTACCTCGTTATCACTGGCAACGCCATCACACTGATTTCCCTCCCGGCTCTGGCAACGGCAGGCTGCAACACCTCGTGTGAATTGAAGATTCAGGAATCCGCTTTGACGTTCTTTTCGGCTCCAAGCCTCACGGCCATCGCGGGAACTCTTAACCTGAGCAATTCAACCGCCCTTAGCACTCTGGTTTTGAGCAGCCTGGCCAGCATCGGCGGGGATTTTAATCTTGGCAGCAATACTGCCCTTGCCGCACTCACTTTGCCTTTGCTCGCGAGCATCGGGGGTTACGCGCAGTTCTGGCCCGCGAACTGTGTCAGCATCAATATGGCTTCGCTGGCCACGGTAGGAAATACTCTGGATATAAAGTGCCCCCTCCTTTCCTCTTTGAATGCGGCGGCTTTGGCCACGGTTACGGGCAACTTCATTTTCCAGACCGACAACGGGCTAAGCTACTCATTCCCGGCTTTGACCTCCGTGTCTGGGTCGATTTCCTTTGCTGGCGCTAGTGGAACAAACAATCAAACCACCTCCTTTGCCTTTGCGTCTCTGGTGACTGTAAACAGCATGGCCATCAGCGGATTTACGGCACTGACCACAATTACTTTAAACGCGGCTGCGGAATTGCAGGACGGGAAAAATTACGACTTTACCGCGAACGCTCTCAACGCGGCCACAGTCAACGCGATTTTGGCGGCTGGTGTGCGAAACGCAGCATACAACACCGGCACACTTGAGCTTGACGGTGGAACCAACGCGGCCCCAACGGGGCAGGGGATACTTGACGCGGCAACCCTCACGGGCCGGGGCGTGACAGTCACAACCAACTAATTTATGAAGACCCTTTCCAAAATCTTTTTCCTGCCTCAGTTCCTTTTGCCTGCGGCAATTGTCGGCTCGGCTGGCATCGGTGTCATCGCGTTCTGTGTCGTGGTCTGGTTCCTTGGCTACAAAGCCTTTCGCAAATATGTTTTTTAAGCATAAAAAGTTTTGGTGGATTTTGGGCGGCGTGGTGGTCCTTTTCTGGATCAACTGGAAATGGGGCACCAAGAGCAAAGTAACCGGCCTTTCCATCGTGGCAGACCCCAGCACGGTAGAAATCCGCTGACCATGAACATACCCAAAGTATTTCTGACGGTCATTTGCAGTTTGGCTGTGGCGTTCAGCGGATGGGTTGCCACTCAATTCCTGGACCTGCGCGACAGGATGCTAAAAATCGAAACCCGGCTTGAAATTCTGCTCCCTCGGGAGACTCAGCACTATGGCCAAAAATGAGAACTCTTTTTCCACTCGTCGTGCTTCTGTGCTGCCTTGGTTGCTCAAGCGTTCTGAACAACAAAAAGGAGCAGCAGTCTATCCAAGCGGCGGAAAAGATTGCAGCGGCAAGCAGTGTGCAAGTTGTCCGCGCTGCCGTGGAAGCTCCCCCGGTGAACGTGACGGGAAACACAATCGCGGAGGGCGCTAGCCTCTCCGTTGTCACCCAGCCGGCTACGAATCAGACCACCGTTGCCACCCAGGGCAGCCAATCCGCCGGCGCGAGCGAAAACCAAGCCTTTGCCTCCTCCTCCAAGCTCCCGTTGTCCATTGCCCTGGTCATTGGCTCTGTGGGCCTCCTCCTGCTCGTTCTGGCGGTTTGGCTCATCCGTAGAGGCTCGGCAGCGGCAAACGCCGCATACACAGCCACAGACACGGGCCTTGCCGGTCTAATTGATTTGCTGCATTCACATGCAGCCGTCTCCACCGACCCGGAAAAGACGGCCCTGCTTACGGGCCTACGGGCAGAAGTGGAAAAACTCAGAGGAAAGGTTGCCCAATGAAATGGATTTTAGCGGGATTGCTGGCTTTGACCCTGAGCCCGGCCGGGCTCGCCTCCCCCATCGTCCCGGGCTGCCATTGGTGGGTCAATACTGCGGACAGCCCACGGCAGTTGCGCGTGGACTTCTGCGGCATGATTCCCGGCCACACCTACGAAGTGAGCGTAGGCCGGGTATTCCCGGTGTGTGTACCGGCGTTTCAGTTCACTTGGGGCGAGGATGCCCCATGGAACATCGTGGAAATCGGCCTGGATATGGATCAGCCCTTTGGAATGCTGGTCCTGCATGATTTGGGGCCGGTTGCCCCTCTGGCCTCCCCGGTGAAGCCCCCGGCCGGGCTCCACCTATATCGGCGACCCGTCCTCCCCCTCAAGCCCCTCAAGCCCCCGTGAGCCCTCCCAAACAAGGAAACGCCCCGTTTTGCTGCTGAGCGAAACGGGGCGTTTTTGTTTTAGTGTGTCGTGCCAGGCTCTTGCAGCGCCCGCCGCGTCACGCAAAAAGTGACAGACCAGGAGTGACAGGTCCTGGAGCAGTCACGCCGGCCGCGTCACGTTGCCGTTGCATTCGTTTCCGGCAACTGGCCTCTGCCATGGTCTGCCCGGCCCGGACAGTTCTGCCGCATTGGCAGACACAAAGCCGAACCGGACCCGTGACGTTTCGGACCTTTATAGCGATGGCCACGACACGGGCGAGGGGAACCGGGACACCGTTGCCGACCAGCCGGTAACGTGCAGCCTTGGAAAGCCCCGGAAGCTCGAAGTTCCGGGGAAGCCCTTGCAGTTCGCAGAAGTCTGCCCAAGTGCGGCGGTCTGGTTTGTTTCCCTCCGTGGCCATGCAACAAGGTTGTGACTCGCCGCGGTGTTTCGGGCCTCGATGAATCACAAGCGGGTTGCCTTCCTGATAGCCGAATTGAAAGCAGCGGAGCCGGTTTTGTTTGCAGCCAACCTCCGACGCATTCACGTTGAACCGTTGAACCTTCCAGCCCGGCAAAACCAGTGTCGGCACAAGCGGAACGTTTTCCATCAGGAACCAATCCGGCTGAGCTTGCGTGACCACCCGGGCGAACTCAGCGACCATTTCGACACCGTAGCCGGTAGGCTCTGACCTCCTGGCCCGGCTGAAGTCCTGGCACGGAGGCCCGCCGATAATTCCCCCGAACGCGTGACGCGCCGGCCGGAAGGAACGCACGTCCTGTCCCCAGAGTATATCGGGGCCACGGACAACACAGAACCCCGCTTGCTCGAAACCACGGCCCAATAAATCGCCACCGGGAAAAAGTGACAGGACCAGGTCTTTAGAATCCAGCTCGGTCACGTTCATACTTTGAACAGAGCGGTCAAAATAAGCTCGGCAAGCTTGTTGGATTTCCTGACTCCAATCTTGTGCTGGGAACCATCGTAAATGGTCATAGCTAAGTTGGCCTTCCATCCTTCGCGATACTCAGGGTCTTTGCGCAGTTCCTGCGCGAACTTCTCATAAGCGGATTGTCTTTTCATACTTCCAATTTTGCCGGGGCAGGGGGTGGGGGTTTAATGTGCCAGGTTGTTCGTCCCTGGCTGTGAGTCTGCCAGATACGGTCCTGCATGGTCTTTTGAATTCGGCCCAGGAACGTGCCGCAAGCGGCAGACCAGTTGCCGAATATCTTATCAGCCTGAAAGCCATGGTCTGAGCGTCTCAGCATGCTCTCAAGCTCGTTTGCGCTACCGTGGAAGCCCGGCCCGTAAACGGCGTGGGGTGTTTCCAATCTCTGCCAGTCAATCACTTCGTCAATAAGCTCAATCAGCTTGTGCTCCGGTGCCAACTCATTGACCTGCGACACGAGATCCGGGTGATGCCATTCGCGGACACCCATCCGGTAATGTTTCCAACTCTTTGGAATTTCCAGCGAGTCGATAAAGTGAGCAATGGCGGGAAGCTCCGATTTGAACTGTTCCCAGTTTTTTGCCCGGTCTTCAATCATCTCGGCTCGCTGGCAACTCAGCATGGTGATTTTATCCACAATGGATTCATCCAGCGGCGGGAGCATGGCCAGATTTTCCTTTTCGCTGTTGATCGTGATTGTGACCCATCGAGCGGTATCGAGCACAATCGCGTCACGCCCTTTTGGGTGAACTCGCAAGCTGGAATTAACCGTAGCTTGTTTGAGCGCGGAACCGAACTTGCGACGGGCGGCAATGGCCGTGCTCGGGAATTCGTCTTCAATCATCCAGTGCTCCGCTTCTGCAAGGTCTTTGTTGAACCCCGATTCGCCAATCATGTATTGATAAGGCTGCGCGACCCGGCCCCCGAGCAAATGCGTTGTGAGAATTTGAAGGAACGATTTACCGCAGCCTCCCGGCCCAGCCAACACCATGGCTTGAGCGGGAGCAATCACGCCCCGTTTCAGATTGCGCCGTGCCAGCTTGAGCCAGCAAGCAAACCGTTTCCATTGTTCGCCCGGCAACAATTCTGTGATGAACTTTTCAAAGTGCTTTATTTTCCCTTCCTTGCCTTCGAGGAATTGAAAGCTCCTTGTGACCAGAATGTGAAGCCCGGCAGGGGTTTCAAATGTCCCCTGCCGATATCCAGACAGCGGCCCGGCGTAGTCAACACACCGTTCTTTCTGCGCGACCAGGTAGCAACGGGTGATTTTCTTCATCCCGTTTACAAACTCGTCGTGATCATCAAGGCCAGCGTCGATCAGGTGCATGAGCGCATCCGCTTTATCGAGTTTGAGGTAACGGCCTGAGTCAATCTGGAGCCAGTAACCCCCGGCTCCCGCATCGTAATACAGCTTCGGAAGCTTCTTCATAGCTGTTTCACCTTGAATTCCACCTCTCCCTTGTCGTTGGTGAATTCCATGATTTTGATTTTTCCGACGCGTGCGCTGGGCGGCTGGTAAGGGCTCGGTGCCTTGTACGCGCTCGGAGGGGCTCGAAGCTCAATCAATCGCGCTAACATGGCCTCGGCAAGCAAGGCGTGGGCCTCAGCGTTCGCGTCGAACACGCGAAAGCCGATGATGGAACCGTGTTCTTGGGTATGGAGTTTTCCAAGTAACCCGTGAATGGAGCGAAGGTTCAAAAGCTCCTGCGCGTCGATTTCAAAGCTTATGGTCATTGGGTTTGTCCTCCGTGACGTTCTGATTGACCACGTAAATAATTCCTATGGCCGCTCCCACAGTGAACCCAGCCCAGATAGAGAGCGCGGCAATGATGAGAATGAGAATGGTTATCATCGCTTGTCCTCCGTTTTGCAGTAGGGGCAGGGAATGAAGGTCGATGTTTGGTGCGCGTATGCCTGGCTCCAAAAACCTCCTTTGCCATGGCACTGATGGCAAAGTTTTGGTTTGAGAATCCGCTGAACTATCAGCGTGGCAAAAACTCCCCAGGCAACCCCGGCGAACAGGTAAGCTACGGTTATCATTCTGCACCTCCGTTTACATTCCGGCATTTTACGCAATAGCAGTAGGTGTGCTGCGGATGGTCCAGCAAATCGGCTATTGAACAACCAAACGCCTCGGCAATCTGGTAAACCGTGGCAAGGCTTGGGTCAGTCAAGACATGTTGAGACTTAGCGCCAGTGCTCTGAACTACGGTTACGGTAATCGTAATCATTCGCCACCTCCTTGGAATCGAAATCCGCAGCAATCACGGCAAATTGTTTTGCTCGATTTACCCGGCTCCGGTGCTATGTATGCCTCTCCGGTGCCCCAGCCGTCACAAATGACGCAGCCAGCGAACGGAGCGGCCAGCGTCGGGACGTACGCTGTCCCGTCAATCCACGCCCGAGTAAAGCAGCCTTTGACCTTTTCGGTTTTCATGTGGAGCTTGCTCATTTCGCGGCCCTTTCGTCACAGTGGCGGCAAGTGCTGTCGATTAAGGAGTCAGCTGGGGCCAGCTGGTAGCACACAGCGCAGGGCTTGAATGTTACGCCTTTGAAGACAACTTCCTCCCATGGTTCATCAACGGGAAGCGTTATTGTTATGGTTTTGGGTTTCCTCATGCGGCCCTCACTTTCAGAGTCACGATTTTGGAGGGTGAACGCATTTGCCGGACCTCCTCAGTCAGTAGAAAAATAATCTGGGTGAGGTTTTCAACTTGGTCCTTGAGCACTGCGGTTGCATCCGGTGGGCAAAACTCAATCCATAAGTCCTCCTGAGCCCACGGACGGCCCGTGTCGATTAAACGCTCGCCAATGGTGCGGAACGTCAAAGCATCCGCTGAGCCTTTGCCGTGGGCAATCTCAGCGAGCGCGTGAGTTGAATTTAGAATCAGTTTCCCAACAACCAGACAGATTGCCTGAGCTTGGCTTTTCGATTCGGGGGTTTTTGCTGTCAAGTAATCCCTGATAAGGGAAACCGAAACAGCAGACAGATACCGACAGGGACACTCCGCAGGAGCGTCCTTTTTCATTATGTGCATTCAGTAATCAGTATCGGGGGGAAACCGGCTGGAGAGTTTTCCCCAGCCGGGTCAAGAGCTACTTGACTTCCCGATTACTGGTTACACTTTAATTCGCACAATGTTTGTTATATTCAGTTAGAAAACGCTCCATCGGAACGCTTGAGCTTGCAACTCAGCCCGGTTACCGGATTAACCCGGTAACCGGTTTCCTCTCCGATAAGAGCGTTAATGAATCAAAATGGTTGTCCTGACGGATACCTACGGGCCGTGGCCTTGTCCCAGTTGCGGACTTTCTGCACGGCAAAAACCCCCACCGAAAAAGCGCACGCGCAAAACGCGTGTCTAATTCTCGGTAAACTCATCCTCAATTCGATCCAGCCGATGCTGGAAAACCCGCGCTGGCTCGAAGCCTGCCAGAGCGCAAGCGAGGAGTTTGAGGCACTATCCAAAACCCTCCTGCAAACCGCTCAGCCGTGGTCTGAGGCTGCCTTGCAGGCCGAATACTGCGGACCGGACAACCTGCAAACTCTGGTTGATCAAGTGGAAAACCTTTCCCAACAGGTTTTCAACCTGACTGAGTTGGTTAAGGAGCAAGCCAAAATTATCCACCTGCGGAGGGTCGCATAATGCGTAATCGAGACTGCAAATGCAGAAAACCACTTCCGCAAAGGACCACAGGAGGAAACCTTGCCTGTGCCGAGTGCGGATTTGCAATCGCGCCAATCACCGCAGAGGACATCATGAATTGGACCGTTTTAAATTCGAAAATGATTATTGGCGAGTCGGATTATGCGTTCCGAGTCGGCTTCCTTGAATCAAACCTTTTTCTCTGCCTGACAGACCCGGAACGCCTAAGAAGAATCGAGGCAGCGATTGTCTGTTTGAGAGCTGAGGAAGCGAGGGCCGCGAAATGAGAAAACCCAAAACCACCGGCCAAATGATTGCCGAGCTTCGGCGCGAGGTGACAAAATTGCAGAGAGCAAACGAGATGCTTTTCCGCTCCCTGTATAAGTCAGTCACCATTTCAAATTGTGCTTCCTTGCGCTCCGTGACTTTCCACGGGCCAAAGAAAAACCGGAGGGCAAAGAAATGATTCCCCTGCTCTACCTGCTCACCGGCATCGCCTGGGGCGTGTTCTCTACGCTGATTGTTCAACGGATTCTAAAACCAAAGCCATCGTGCGATGCGAAAATTAGAATCCGCATTTTTTTGGACGGCAACGACAAACCGTTGTATGTGCAGGCTGTTGGCATCAAAGTCACGGAGGACAAACCCAATGCGAAACAATAACCTTTGCTACGGGTGCGGTGCATGGATTCTGTTTCCCCGGCAACACGTCTGCCGCGATTGCAAGGGAAAGACCTTCCTGATCGAGCATCAAGGCGCGTTCGTCATTCGGATAAACCCTCGCCAGGGTTGGCGCTCGAAGACATACGACTACGGGTTTGAGTTCTCAAACTCCATCAAAGGAGCCAAACGCATTCCAGGCACTACACTTGGAAGCTGGTTAAAATGGTTTGACCGGAACTTTCCCTTTGGACGGGTTGAACCCTTCGAGGTGTCACAATGAAACGCCTTAAACCCCTGCCCCCATCGGAGCCCCTGCCCCAAGACTTCAGAATTGCGCAAGCCATTGCCTCGGGTTTTTACCAGTGTAAACGGTGCAACGGCTTGATCACGCATCTGAACGAAAAAGGAGAGCGTCTCTGCTCGCGCTGTCAATCGCCGTTCCTCAAATTCCACCAAGGGATTAACAATGGCTAAGAAGCCCAAAGCCAAAAAGGAAAAAGCACCCGTTCTAAAACGGACATACACCATAGACCCCACAAAACTCAAATGCCCTGAGTTTTACTTTGACGCGATGGGTTCAGGGTATTGGCTCAAACTGCCGTCGAGCCGATTTCTGAACCTGGGAGCCAGTGACATCAAACTGCACCTTCGCCACGCTGGATATGATGACGGCAAAGTTGACTTCGGTTTAAACCCTGTTGAGTTCGTTATGTATAAATCCCAAATTGAAAAATCTGTATCGTATGCTGGCCCCCTCGGGGGCCACAGAATTGGTAAATTCTCCACGTCGAGCGGAGAGACAATCCTGATCACACAACAACCAAGGCCGGACGTGTTCGAGCGTCCGAAAGTGAAGCCTGCCCCCTGCCCTTTCATTGAAACCTTCCTCAATGAATTGCTCGGGCCGGAGCAAATGCAATTCTGCCTGTATTGGCTCAAGCTGGCCGTGCAATCGCTCCGCGATGGCGAGTTTAAGCCGGGGCAGTTGGTTGCGCTGGCGGGGCCTTCCCAGTGCGGCAAATCGTTCTTTCACTTCTTTGTGACTGAACTACTCGGAGGCCGGAGCGCGAAGGCCCACCAATACATGATGGGCAAGACGCCGTTCAACCGGGATTTGGCAGAGGTCGAACACCTTGTCATCGAGGACGAACAATCCAGCACAAACACGGCCACGCGGCGCGAGTTCGGAAACGCCATTAAGCAAATGACCGTCAACGTGGAGTTCCGCATTCACGGCAAAGGCAAGCAGGCAATCACCCTGCCCAATTTCCGGCGCGTCACGCTCAGCGTGAATGATGAGCCGGAAAATCTGGCCATCCTGCCCCCGCTGGATAATTCCATCATAGACAAAATCATGCTGTTCAAGTGTCGCGTGGCAACGAACCTGTCAAACGACTACAAGAAAAACCGTGAGAGACTGAGGAAGGAACTCCCCGCCTTTGTGGCACAGTTGGACGCCTTCCAGATTCCAAAAAAGTTTGCGGACAACCGGTTTGGTGTGAAGGCGTATCTCAACCCGGAGCTTGTCAACGCTCTGTCTGATTTGTCCCCGGAGGTCCGGCTGATGAATCTGATTGATGAGGTTGTGTTCAAGAATCGGGTTACCGAATGGGTTGGGAGCGCGGACGCGCTGGAACGCCAGCTACGCGGTTCCGATATGCAGTTTGCCATTGAAGCCCTTGTGAAGTTTTCCAGTGCCGTAGGGGTCTATCTGGAACGCCTCACGAAGAAAATGCCAGAGCGGTTTGACGGTTGCAAAAACACCGGCAAAACGATTTGGACAATTCAACCCCCCGTTGGCCAGGCCAAACAGACTCAGCTTGAGGTATGAAAGCCCGATACATTGACCAACAGAAAGACCTGGAATTTCAACGCTGGATTGTGCGCCACAAGCACAACCGTGGATTAAAAGCTTGGCTCCGTGAAAATCCACCGCCGAAGGAATGGACAGGGAGCCGATTGCAATGGGCTTATACCGAAATGCCTATCATGTATTTGTTTGAAGACTGATTATGAACCACCAAGAATCTAAAGAGGAACAGTTTTTGAGAGACCTTGCCAAACTGATAAACCGGTTAAACGGCGATACCAAACTGAACACGCCGGATTTCATTCTTGCCCGGTATTGCTTGGACTGCCTTAACGCGGTGGTCAAATTGGAAATCGCTAGAAACCAGTGGAAGGAACAATCATAGGTATGAACGAAAAATACAACCGCTGGCTGGAAGAGTTTGGGTGTTTTATTTCTCGCACTGGCCGCATCAGTGATTGCGCTACAGCGTTGGGAATCTCAAAGCAGTCCGCTGGCCGATACTTCGTCCACAAGACCCACGAATGCCCGGCCAGAGTCTTTCTTGCGGCTCTGGAATGGATGGAAAGGCAAAGGGAGTGGTATCATCGAAATGGATACTCTTACATTACTACTCCTTCAGCTGAGTTCCAGACTTGGAACGTGGTGCAGGTGGTTCCAAAACAGGAACCAGCGATCGAGGGTTCCAAATCTGGAACGGATGCCGGCGTTGGTTCCAAAGCTGGAACTACCGCAGGTCCACCAGCTCCTAAGTCCAGAACTGGAACACGCCGGGCCAGTTCCAGTTCTGGAAAATAATCGTCGGCCGACGCCAAAACAAAAAGCCCCCGGAAGTGGATTCCGGGGGCTTCGCTCATTCAGGAGGGCTCGGGGGCCAGTCATGGCGGCTTGAGGGGAGGACGAAGCCAGAACGGTAGCCAGGGCGAGGGCTCGCCCATGTCCACCAGAGTGACGAAATACCGGGCCGCATCCATGGGAAGCCCGATTTCCAAAATTCCAAAGCCTTCATTGATGGGCCAAACGAAGTCATAAGCGGGTGTCTGGCTCTCTGCATTGGCCCCAGCAAGGATTTGATAGGCGTGCCCGTCAATCAGGCCGCAATAATCAATGCGAAGCTGCTGGGGGCTGTCCAGGGTGTTTATCCACGTATTGCAGACGTAGGGCTGATCAGCCGGGCCATGGTTTTGGGCGAACAGAACGCAGCCTTGCAGCGAGAGCACCAACAACAGACAAAATATCCAAAACCATTTCATGGCTTCACCGCCGCTTTAATGGCCGCTCCCGTAATGGCTTCGATGATGGCCATAGTGTTGCTGCTGCCGCTGGAGGACTCAGCCAGGCCGCCGATGCTCGTGCTTTGGGTTTTGTCCGTCGTGCTGGCTCGGAACTTGGCAAGCTCGCTCTTGCTGTCCCAAAACGTTGTCACCGTGGTAATCGTGTCACGGTCGCCTTGGGGCGTCTCGTGCTGGTGAACGCGCAGCCGGCTACAGCCGGCCAAAGCCAAAAGGAGAATTAAAAAAGGAAGCCTCATGGGTATTTAGCGATTTGGTTTGTGTGTTGAATGATGGCCACAGGCCGGGTTTCGAGATTCGATACTCTCTTGTCCAGGTCTGTCACCTTCCAAGCGATGAACAGGCAAACCGCCAGAATGCCAACGCGGTTTCCGTCCCTGCCCTTTTCGCTCAAAATTAGTTTAAGAAGTTGTTCCATGGTTTACGGATTTACGGTTACGGTTACTCCCCTGCCCGTCAGGGTTCCGACATCGGCCAGGCCTGCTCCACTCGGGGCGGAGTTTGTGCCAAGATTCAGATTGATTGTTCCGGTTACGAAACCACCACCCCGAACCGCTGCCGCTAAAATTGCGTCAACCGTCGCTTGAGTCAGTGCGCAGTTGGTGAAATCAATGGAGATTCCATTTGCAAAGGTTGCCCCGCCACCAAACAACACAGTTGTGAGTGCCGTGCAATCATTCCCGCTGATGTTCCAACTGATTACAGGTGCTCCGATAAAGGAAAGCGTGATTAGGTGCGTATTGAACGTGCAGAAAAACGCTCCGCAAGTTGTCAGAGCCGGAAAACTAAGAGCGGTGTAGATGTTTCCACCGGCCACACTGTTCAAATCCAAATTGCCCGTGACAGATACCAAATTTGCAGCCGTAAACGTGGCCAGCAACGGGCCATGCACTACCAGCGAACCGCAGGAGGTCAAAGCCGGTAGGTTCAGCGTCGTGAATGGTGCGGTCAAATCCGCCAGCGTCAATGAGCCGGTCACGCTTTGCAGAGCAACCAAGTTTATGGCCGCAAGGGTCGCAATGTCCGACATCAGGAAATCACCGCCAACGCTCACAAGGTGAGCCAGGCTGAGGGACGCGACAAGGGGAAGGTGTTGAAGCAGGAAATCCCCGCCCACGGTCGCAAGCTGAGTCAGCGAGATGGAACTGAGCAACGGATTGCTCGAAAGGGTCAAGCTACCTGCCACCGCCAAAAGCGCCGGGGCGGAAAACTGGTTCAGTGTGTCGTCTTGAATGGTGAAGACACACGCCGCATTGCAGCCAGTCGTTGACAGAGCCGGAAGCGAAATCAAGGCAATGGCGTTGCCGGTGATAAGCAGGTAATCGGCGTAGCTCAATACCGGGGCCGTGAGGGTCGCCAATCCAGTGTTGTTGATCAGCGTGATTCCTGCCAGGTCTGCCGCGCTCCTTCCAATCGACGTGAGCCGCGCAAACGTCATCGTCAATAGGGCCGTTGTGTTTCGGAAGTCGATGACGTTCGCAAGAATCGTCATTCCGAAATCGAGGCGCGTGATGCCCGGCAGGTTGTGCGGGGCCGGGGCCGTGCTGACATACCCAAGGAGGTTGGATACGTCGGAGGTGGACGGAAGCCAGCCCAAAGCCAAAAGGCCGGTATTGCAATCAATGGTTGCCGCTTCACTACCCGAAGGCAAAAGAGGGTTATAACAGTTTGATGTCACAGGGAACGGGTTCATACGCGGCCAAAGATGTCATAGAACGGGTTCAGGCTTCCAACAACCGGGCCTTTGGGAAGCTCCACGTCTGGCGGGGTCGCATCCGGGCCGGGAATGGCAGGATTCTGCGGAACGATGGTGAGGTCCGGGCCTTTCTTCAACTTGTCCATCAGCATCCAAAGCGAAATTATCCAGCCAAACGGCATGACAACCGAAATCAGAATCGAGAAAATTACCGGATGCCCGGCAATCCACGTATAAGCCTGCGTAAGAGCTTTTCTGATTGCCTCCCCGGTCTTCTCACCAAACCAGCCCAAAGCCTTTCCAATGAACCAGAGGATGCCTTGAAAAAGGGCCGTGAGGAACGGAGGGACCAGCCAAAGCAACAGCACAATCAAAAGGAATAGAACCGGATGCCTTTTAATGAACGTAACCGCCTTGAGCACGGGCCGAGTAATGAAATAATCAATCATGGTCAGAACGGGTTAGGGCTGCTTTCGACACCGAGGTAAACGCGAAGCCCCTGGGGCGCGAACGAGGTTAACCCCTCCGCGATTTGGTCTAGTCCGAAAGAGATTTCATCGCACGAGCCGGAAATCTCCGTAGGGGTCAAGATGACAGACCAGGTTGCCGTGCCGCTGCCAAGGTCAACCGGGTTGGACAAAACGAGCTTGGCAGAATTCCTGCCGCCAAGAGTCGAGTTTGCAAACCGGGAAAGTGCGGACTTTTTCAGCCAGGTAGCAACCAGGTCTTTGCCATCGGCAACCGGCAACTCGTTAATGACTTTCCCTTTCAAGGAAAACCGCACGGTGCCCAAAGCAATGTAGTTTGAGGCAGTCGAGTTTAACCGGACTTCCATGTAGGTGTAGATCCGGTGGTAAAGGAACTGAGGGTTCCGAGGAATCACCAGTTGCCGCTTGCCAGTCCTGATAACGGTTTCAGCCAGGCCGGGGCCTATCTGCATTTCCTTCGCGTCGAAATCGGGGAAGGAACCGGGTTCAAGTTTGCTGTCGCTCATACAATGGCCTCGCTGTCTGTGTCGAAGATGTCGAAGTTCGGCGGGTCGAAGTCATACGACGGGGCGCGCAGTATGTCTTGATTCACTGAGGCGGGAAGGTCCGGGGAACTATACTTGGGCGTGCTGCTCGCCGGAAAGAGTTTGCCGAAACTGCCAAACAAGCCCCCAGCCGCTGTGATGATTCCAGCAACCGGGTTTGTGTTCAGGGCCGGATTGGTCGCGGTCGCCACCTTCACGCCCGGCGCCGAGGGTATGGAGCCGCCCGTGGGGGTCGTTGCCTTGCCTGCGGTCGCCTTCCGTTGCGAGAGGACGTAAAGCAGGATGCCACCGCCAAGAATTATAAAAATGGTCTTTTGGTTCATAGCTGTTAGCGCGTAAACAATGGAGTCGATTTCGGCGCTGGGGTTGTCGTGTTGTTGTTGCTGTTCACAGTCCCAGTTTTACGAAACGTTTCGTAAAGACCGGCCGCAAAATCTGCCGCGCTGCTTGTCTTGTGCGCGAGTTCGGCAATCGTGTTCGCCGTGGAGTTGGTGTCCGTGTTCGGGTTCACCGGGTTATAACTCGGGGTCAAACCACGGGGAACCGCGGAGGGGGCAGTAGCCTTGGTTTTTCCCTGGGTCAAATACCAGTAGAGCACACCAGCCGCCGCAAGCCAAAGTATGAGATTGCCTTTCATTTTTTCCTGAGCAATAGGAACAGCACAACGCCACCGCCAACCGTCAAAAGTAAAATTTCCTGCTTCTTCGCCACCGCTGCCGCTTCTTCGTCCTGGTGAACTTTGTCCGTCAAGGTCGTTATCAAGCTGTTCTGTTCGTTGATTTGCGCCTCTCGAATGCGGATAGGGTCGTCGCCTGCTTGGCTCGGGGCGCTGGGCGGGTTCTCTTTGCTGTAGATTCCATAAGCTGTAGAACCCGCAGAAATCGCCAAACCGATAGAGGCCAAAATAATTGCTACGTCTGGCATTTTACCCTTTTGCTATACATCACTTCGACCGGTTCAAAACCCTTCCTCAAATACAGCCGGTTAAGCTGCTCCGCGTTCAATCTCACGAAATGGCAAACGCTCATCTTGATAACCGAGTTTTCTTTTGCCCACTTCTCAAGACTGGCCAGGAGCCGTAAGCCTTGGCCGCGCCATTCCGAGTCAACAAACCAGAAGCTTTCCAGCAATGATTTTTCACCCGTGTTTACATCCGGGTAAACGAGCCCACCGATACCGCCAATGATTTCGTCACCGGATTCCGAGATGAAAATTACAGCCATCCCAGACCGTAAAAACGCTTCCCAATTTGCGAGCCAGATGTCAGGCCGAAAGGTTCCTTGCAAGGCAGCTTCGCGAAAAAACTTTCTGGCCCTTGGGAGCATCCTGGGCAGGTCTTCAATGGTCGCCTGCCGAATGGAAGCCCGGTGAGCTTGTGGCGAGCCCACCGGACAGCGCATATCGCTTGTAGCCACAAGTAGCGCGATTCTTACTCCTGCTCGGGGAGTTCGAGCGGAATCAGGAAGTGCTCCGAGGCCGGGGACACGTCCACGAGCCATCGGTTGCAAGCCGCTTCGGTGGCAGGCTGGCCAGTGGTGACTCGCCCGGTATCCTCACGGAAAAGCGGGATGAAGATTTTTTCGGTTGTCTTCGCCGCTTGGGCCTTGGCTTCAATTTTTGGTGTTTCTTGTTTCGCCATACGATTTTTGATTTTGGTTTGAGGTTACGTGTCCGTTTTTTCTGCCGGGGAACGGACAAACCCGTAGTTCTGTTACTCCGGCTTTTGGAGCTTCCACTTGGCAATCAGCTCGGGGCTGAAATACCGATGTCCGCCCATGTAGAGCGTGCTGCCGTTGGTGGCAACGTTGGAGATTTCGCCAACAAGTTCCATCTTGTTGTTATAACGCTCCGCGCTTTCCACGTCCAAGAGGCTGCCCAATTCGGCAACGCCGTCGGTTTCGTCCGTCAGGAAGTCCAGGAGCACCGAAACGGGCTCTTGGTATTGCGTGACGCTCGCCAGGGCTCCAACGATGTTGGGGCTTGAGGTCTGCGAGATGCTGTTGAGGGGGCGCGAACGTTCGTTCTCTGCCTTCAACATCTTCATGGACCATTCGCGGAGGGTCTGGCCTGCGGTTTGCAGACTCCAAACAGTTTCCGCACCCTGATTGCCAGCGGACACATAGCGCGAGATGTCGCCACGGGTCACAGTCGAGCCGCCAAGGTATTGGCGAAGCAACAGCGTGGCATACTGGCCAGGGCCGTTGATTTTGAAACGCTGAACGCCAGAGAGGCCAGCCGCCATGGTGTAGGGGACTTCAACCAGGTCGAAGTTCACATAACCACCGCCTGCCATGATTCCGTCATCGAGCGCGGAGCCGTTCGGGATTTCCCGCCGCACGATTTCAACTTCGCAACTCACGTTCGTGATGCTGCCCGTGCTGAACATTTGCGCAGCCGTGGAAAAGTCCAGGCTGAGAACCGGTGAGGACTTGTGCTTGTGGACCGGCAGGAGCATCCTTTGACGGAGCGTTCCCGTAATCATCGGATGCACGAAGTTAATCGGAATCGCGACGTGATACAGGTTGCTTGCCGTGAGGCTCGGGGTTCCTTTGCTGTGCTCAGCAATAAGCGCGAGCGTGGCCGTGTCCAGGTTCATCCCGGTCGCAAGGGCATACTCCAGAAAGAAGATGCCAGAGCCGTTGACAACCGAGCGGGGCCGGACGCCATCGTTGATTTGCAGATTGATGTTGCGAATCAATCCCATGATGCCATCCACGGTCAAAGATGTTGGGGCAGTTGCACCCGCAAGAATGTAAAGATGAAGAATCATCTTTTCCCACGGGTAAGTATTGTCCCACTGGTCAAAGCGGACGGATTGACCGAGCAGGTTCGCCACGTTTGGCGTCGGCACAGTGTTAATGCCCGGCGCGAAAGAGGCCGGGCGGTAAATTCGAGTGTTCTTCGATGTCATCATAGGCGGAAAAGGTAGGGGTTACGGTTGCGAGGGTTTCAGCCAGGGCCGCGCTTACTTCTGAAGCGGGTTGTCGATGAAGTTTTTGATGTTGTCCGGCAGGAAGCCTTTAATCACGTTGATGATAACCAACGCGAGCCAGACTTTTGCGGCGAACATTACGAGAGATTTGACTTTATCCATAGGTGTTTGTGTTTTGGTTGTTATAACCGTTCGACAAACACTGATGGAAAAATCAGAACAGCGTAAGCTGCCTATACAGGTAGCTGTCCCGATGGGCAGTGTCCGACACAAAAAAAAGCACCGCCTCTATGTTCGTCCCCTTCCCGCTTTTGGTGCGGATGTTCCGAGCGTAAGCTTTGACCGTCCAATAAGAGATTTTGAGGTCTGCGGCAATGGCCTCAAACTTTTCCCCGCGCATGATGCGTTCAGCAACGGCGCGTTCCCTGGGGCTTAGCGGCATTTCTGGTTTGGGTTGAACTTCCCGCCGCGCTTGGTCACGCAAATATTCACATCGCGCACGAGGTAAACGCCCTTGGGAGGCAAGGTCTCAACTTCCTTGCGGTTGAATCCGCGCTCCTCCAGCCAATCGAGACAGCCCGGCTCTGAGTGCTGGAAAGTGTAAATCAAATCCAACTGCTTTCGGATGTCCAAGTTCACTTCGTTCAATGACTGGGAAATAAGCCGGACCTCGATTTCGTTTCTCGCTCCCTCATTCATGATTTCCATGAAGGCCGTAGGGATTCCAGACTTGCCAGTGGTGGTTACTTTCCAGATTTCATCTACAGCCACTCGCTTAACCCCTTTGAGTTTCCGGCAAACGCTCATAACCCACCGGGACCAGAATGCAAACCCCTCCTTTGGATTCCCCGGAAACATCGGGTTGGGGTCAAATGCGGCCGGGCGTTTGTTCGAGATGGCCCAAACCATGTGGTCAATCGTCGTGCAAGTGCCCACGCCGCACTTGAAAGCGTATTCCCGGTCTGGGTCAAAGATGAAATGGAACTTCGCCCCTGGGGCGTTCACTTGCTCCAAATACAGCGTGGTCTTTCCCGTTCGGGATTTTCCGGTTATCAACCGGAAGTCTTTTTGCGCGTTCCAGTTCACGGGTTGCCGCGCAGATTCTTGCCTTGCGCGAGGATGTTGTTGCGCTGTTGTTTCCAGCACCACCACCAAGCCGCCAAACCACCGCCCACGAGCAATTCTTTGCAGTAAGGCAGCATTGCAAGATACTCCTTAACGCACTCCACACCCGGATCGTTAATAAGCTCTTTGATTTCCTGCGGTAACTGGACATCGTTGTAAGCTTGCTGTGCGATTTCCTTGTCATTGAGTTCCCGCATGGCCAGGGATTTGTTGGAAAGACCGGCTGCGGTTCCGATTATTTTGATGAGACCGTCAAAAATCGCCTGAGCGGTCTTATCGTCAATAGGTTTCGAGCTATGCAGGATGCCAGGCAAATTGCCTTGGGACGGATTTTCCGCCACAGATGCCACACCGGAGCTTTCGCCCACGCCGCCCACGGAAACCTTTGAATACCGTCCGTGGATAATGGGACGTCCCCCTTTGTTTCGCTTGGGGGCTTCTGCATTATGTTGTTGAACTGCTTCAGCAGTTGCAGACTTGATTGTTTCGAGCAGCTTTGCCGCTTCAGGAATTGCTCCCGCTCCGCTGTCGTCATTGGCCGGGGCTTCAGGGATTTGGTTTTCTGGGTTTTCATTTTGGTCGCTCATGGGGTAGGACATTATCTGTCATACCCCTGTGAGGAAAGGGGAAAGTTAGTCCCGCGAAGACGCGGAAACTGGGGAGGTAAGTTTTAGGAGCTTATTTGCTGAAAATGGGAGGGGGAGGGGGGAGGGAAACAAAAAGCCCGGCAATCTCTTGCCGGGCGATATTTTAGAAGCCTCTCGACTCCCATTTATCAGGCCACGTTCGGCGCTGGTCGGGATGCTCTTCAGCAGAGCCCGCTTCCTTCCTCAGTGACGTCAGGAGGAAACCACAGGCAAAGAGGGCAGGCAAGTCATTTTTCGGAAAATGCTTTTCCCTCGACACGGCTTGCCCTCATTCCATCCCCAGAAAACTTGGTAACGAAAACCCCGGTCGCTCCCATCAGGGAAGCTTGCCGCTTAATTTCGTCGATCGCTAAATCCATCGTTGAACCCTTTGACGACACCAAGCCGATTACCTCCGCGTTCGTTGGCATGTCGGAAAATATTTTTACCGCACTCGGGGCCGTTGCCGGTTTCGCGGTCCCGGTTACGAGCTTGTTTCCAATGGCACAACCGGAGGTTATAACAATGAGCAGGAGAATCAAAAAAAGTGGTTTCATCGTCAAATCGTAACTCCTGCCGGGGTAGGTTGCAACCTCAACTGACCCCCCCACCCCCCCCACTATGTGCTGCTATGTAGGCAAATTTTACCGGTGAGGGGGTGGGGGGGTATAAGTGACTTTGGAAAATAATTTTTTTATATATACGGTGGGCTCCCCCATCGGTGACGTCAGAGAAAATTTTTGGAATCCCCTCCCCCCCTCCCCCTCCCATTTTCAGCAAATAAGCTCTTAAAACTTTCTTCCCCTATGCGCGTCTTCGCGCTGATTCCATTGGCCGTAACCGCAAACCACAAGGGGTAGTGGTGTAGCGGAGGTTTTGAGGGGTGCGGGTTTCCAAAGCTGAGTTACTAACTCACCGGGACACTACCTATTGTGGTGGGGGAGGGGAAAAACTTCGAAAAGGGCTTGACGCTGTTTGTTATATTTAATTCAGATAAGAGGCCATTCAAGGCCGGTTACCTGCCCTGCGCCCGGTGGTAGGCCTTCAGGTATTCGGAGGCTGTCCGATTCCACGAAAAATCCGCAGCCATCGCATTCAGGCGAAAATGCGCCAACAGGTCTGGGTTCTGATAAATGACCAATGCCTTACGGATGGCTTTAGCCAACGCGCGCACCGAATATTCACCCAGCTTAATTCCGTTCGCGGTTTGCTGATCCTCGGTGATATCCACCACCGAGTCATCCAAACCACCAGTGATCCGGACAATCGGAATCGTGCCATAGCGAAGGCTGTACATTTGGTTTAGCCCACAGGGCTCATAGCGCGAAGGCATCAGGAAGAAGTCTGAGCCGGCTTCAATCCGATGCGAAAGTCCCTGGTCGAAACCAATGCGGACGCCCACCTTCGAGGGATACCGGCGCGCCAGCCGGAGGTAAGCTGATTCATATTCCGGGCCACCGCTACCCAATAAGCAAAACTGCAGGTTCGCCGAAAGCATCTCTTCGAGCGCGCCAAGCTGGATATCGACTCCTTTTTGGTCGGCCAATCGGGTAATGCTTCCGAAGAGCGGGATGGAGGGATCCGCAGGGAGGCCAAACTCCTTTTGAAGAGCAAGCTTTTCGTGGGTTTTTCCAGACAAATCGTGGGCGGAAAAGCCATGCTTCAGAGCTGGGTTGTCCATGGTTTTCCACTCCTCATAATCGACGCCGTTGAGGATGCCGACCATCGCGTCCTGACGAAGCCGGAGGATTGCATCCAAGCCACAGCCATACTCAGGGGTGGTGATTTCGCGCGCGTAACGGGGACTCACGGTTGTGATAATGTCGGAGTAGAGGATTCCGGCCTTGAGGCAGTTCATGGAACCATAAAATTCCAACCCTTTGGGGTTAAAATATTCCGATGGCAGATTCGTCAAGGAGTAACTGGACGCGGGGAATGTGCCTTGGTACGCCAAGTTGTGGATTGTGAAGCAGGTATGGGGAGTTGTCCCCCACCCTTCCGCCAATTTTTGGTGCAACATCATCAACGGCACCAGGCCGGTCTGCCAATCATGCAGATGGACGATCTCCGGTTTCCAAGGGAGATATCGGGCCAGATTAACGACACATTTGGAGAAAAAGATGAATCGGCGATCGTTGTCAGGGTAATCAACGCCGTTTTCAGTATAGAGGGCCGAGCGATAAAAAAAATCCGGTTGATGGATAAAGTAAAGGGTTAGGTTAGGAGCGGGCGAAGCCGACCAGACCTCGGCCTGGACCCGACCCAGGCCGAGCGGCAGGTCGATGTTCCAATCCATTTTCTGGATTTCGGGAAAGCGCTTGAGGATTCCCGCGTAAAGCGGGGTGACGAGCCCGACTTCGTGCCCGGCCCTTGCCAGCGTTTTAGCCAGGGCTCCCACCATGTCGGCCAAGCCGCCGCTTTTGGAGTACGGATGCACTTCACTGCTACCGATCAAAACTTTCATGGGGCTCATCTAGGTATGCGGAGCATATAAAGCTTTGCCGATGGATGCCATCTAACTTTGCGCAACCGATGCAATGGTTAAATTGAGATTCGGTCAGTTTTAAGAAATGGCTGCAGAGGACCGGGCACGAGCACGCTGCCATCCGGCTGTTGCCAGGTTTCCAACAGGGCAACAAACAGCCGCGCCAATGCCGTGCCGCTGCCGTTGAGGATGTGTGGAAATACGTTGTCGCCGGCCTGAGATTTGAAGCGAAGATTCATTCTCCGCGCCTGGAAGTCCTCGCAATTCGAGCAACTGGAAACCTCGAGATACTGCCCCTGCCCTGGTGCCCAGACTTCAATGTCATAGGTCATTGCCGAGGCGAATCCCATGTCTCCCGTGCAGAGTTGAATCACCCTGTAATGCAGCCCGAGAAGTTGCAGGACGCGCTCAGCATTGGCGACCATCTTTTCCAACTCTTCGTAGCTGTGCTCAGGGCGCACGATTTTAATCAATTCCACTTTGTCGAACTGGTGGACACGGATCATTCCGCGTGTGCCAACTCCGGCTGCCCCGGCTTCCGCCCGAAAACAAGGGCTGTAGGCGCAGTAGTATATTGGGAGTTGGGATTCTTTGAGAATTTCCTCCCGATGGATGTTGGCCACCGGCGCTTCGGCGGTCGGCACGAGGTAGAGATGGCCAAGGGTTTTACTGTCCAGCCCTTCCTGGACGGCATAGGCCTGATCTTCAAACTTTGGAAATTGGCCGACGCCAAGCATGCAATCCCGTCCAACAATATATGGGGGGGCAACTTCGGTGTAGCCATGCTCGCCGGAATGCAATTCGAGGAGAAACTGAATCAAAGCCCGTTCCAACTTCGCGCCCCAATGAGTGTAAAGAAGAAAGCCGCTTCCAGATATTTTGGCGGCTCTAGCGAAATCGACAAGCTTTAACTGCTCGCAAAGCTCTATATGAGATTTGGGGGTGAAGGAAAAATTTTGTTTCTCTCCCCAGACCCGGACCGTCGGATTGTCGTCCGCGGATTTGCCGATCTTCACACCGGTATGAGGCAGATTGGGGAGGCGAAGAAGAATGTGATCACGCGCGGCCTCAGCTTCAGTCACCTGGCGATCCAGAGTAGCAATTTGATCGCCTATCTGTCGGGTTTCTGTCTTTTTGGCTTCGGCTTCCCCGGCCTTCTTCTGAGCCATCAATGCGCCGATATCTTTGGAAACACGGTTTCGCAGCGACTTCAGTTGCTCGGCTTCCGTCAGGCACTTCCGGCGCTGTTCATCCAAAGACAGCAAATCGCTGATGCGGGATTCATCGCCTCCCCCACGGCTGGCCAATTTTTCCCTTACCAAATCGGGTTGTTCGCGAATCAATTTGATATCGAGCATCGGCGCATTATAGATTTCAACCCGCCGAGGGCAAGGAGGAAGGCAATCCACACCGCGGTCGCTGCAATATAGAAGGAGTAGTCTTTCGGCTACCGCCTTCTTTCCAAATCGGGCGGGGGAGCAGGAAGAATTTCAGAGCTTTCCTGATCGAAACGGGTACCACCTCTTCCGAAATCAGTGTAGCCATGACTGGGGGTGGAACTGGAGCCTTGCCCGTAAGTGGAGTTGGACCAGTCGTCTGAGGTCCCGCCACGATTGCTTGCACATCCAACAAGTGTGAAAACTGAAAGGATGGACAACACTATTGTTTTCATAAACTAATATATTCAAAGCCGAATCTTTTTCCAGATTTTAGCCATCAGGGGTTTCCCTGGTTGCCAATGGCGGACTTCAGAGGTTTATTATTAAATGAGTGTTCCGCGCTTCCTAAAAGTGGTGAGCAGTTCTGCAACGGCGGTTTTGCTCGTTTTTCCCCTCATGACAGTGACAGGCCGTAGCCAAGGCTCCGGCGTACTGTTGCTCGGTGGAACTAACTTCCCTTCCGCCTCGACGACATCAGCCTTATCGGTACGACCGATTACAAATCAGCCTCCGTCCATTGTCCGGCCTCCTCCAGCCTTTATCACGCCTTCAACCCCCATACAACCGCCCCCCAGTGTTTCTGGAGGCGTCCCCACATTTACAAGCCCACCTCCGGCAATTTTTGGTCCGCCTCCCCGAGTAGTTCCTCCATTAAGGCCTCCGGTCCAAGGACCGCCACCTTCCATTTCGGGGCCTCCGCCGAGTATTTCTGGACCACCTCCAGCCATTACGGGGCCTCCTCCTTCTTCACCGCCGCCCCTGACATCCCCTGCTCCATTACGGTGAAGAATCTGGTTACGCGGCCAATCTTGCCAGTTGAGGGTCGGTCGTCCGGGCTTTCCAGTTCATATTGGTCTTCCAAGCCTGGCCACCCCAATAGAATAGGCCTGCCTGGATTTTTTGCCGCAACAGCAAGAGCTTGTTGAAGTAATCGAGACAGCCGGTGCGCGCCGATAACGGGTTCTCATGTTGCGATATGATCCCTCGCAATCCGCAATATACGATCCAACCCTTGAATTGAGGTGGACGTGTCGTGGGAAGGTCGAGTTGTTTGATAAACAAGATCGTGGCATTCAAATTCTCGACGAGCAAATCGAAGTCGCAGGGGTGGACATAAGGGCTTATTTCAGCGAGATCGCTTTGCTGCAAGGGCTGCGGGAGTTGCTCTGGCGCAAGTTGAAAGCGGCTGGCGAATTCGCGCACCACAGATTTTTCCGGAGGGAGCAGCAGGAGATAGTTGCGCCCTTGTTTCATGCAGGCCTCCGCATCCTCCAACCAGGAATTGGATTTGCTATCGATAACCGGTAAATATTTTTGAATGCTCGTGACCATTTCATCCACAATAGCGAAGGTCACAAGGTAATAAACTAGGGCAAACTACCCAGAAGCGATTTGCGAAAAAGTCGGTTTGATCTGACGCTCAAAATCCGGTTCATTGGTCAGGTGTCTGTGCGTCAACTTCGTCTTTTTGACCATTCCAAACCGCTGCTCCTGCGGTTCGGTGCAGACTTCTTTCGCTCGGTTCCATCCACGCCCGGCGTTTACATTATGCGCGGCACCGGCGATCGCGTGCTTTACATCGGACAGTCAACGAACCTGCGGTCCCGGCTTCACACGTATAAAAACGCCAATCCTGACCACACTGCTCGGAAAATCCTGCGCCTGGTGCATCAGGTCGAGGCAATTGCATGGGAAGAGTGTGGCTCTCCAGAAAAGGCCCGCCTGCGGGAAAATGAATTACTTAGGACGCATCGTCCCAAATTCAATACAGTCAATAAATACCCCAAAGCCCACTGTTTCATCCGTTCGCAACAAGTGGATCAGTGCCTCGAATTCACTCTCACTCGGGAGCCGGTTTCTGGCGAAGGTTGGTATGGGGCATTTAAGACGGGCGGGGTTTATGGATATCAGGCGCTTTTGCGGCTGCTTTGGGCTGCCGTCCACCAAACTGTCACAGTCCACGAACTGCCCTCTATGCTGTCGGGATCACGGGTTCCCAAACATTTCTTAATCGCTTGCGGGCAGAGCTTGCCGAGCCAGGAACAGGAGCAATTAAGTAGCTGTCTTCAGGAATTCTTTGAGGGAAAATCGCCCCGGATCACGGAGTGGCTGCAGGCCAGATTGCCAGCGCCCGAGAAAATGTGTCATTTCGATCAGACATTCCAAGCGAGCAATCTCGAAACTCTGGCGAATTTCTTCGAGTTTGGCCCCGCGCGAAACAACCGATTAAGAGCCGAGCATCAACTTGGTGGTCGGCTCATTGGCCAGGAGGAACTGGATGATTTAATTGTCGCTCAGACCTCGAAGTCAACCACCGCCACTGTATCGATCACCGGCCCTGCGGCGGCGATGTAGCGTTCATGCTCCGGGTGCGGCAGATACGCATCGCGGGCTGCTGCGTCCGTGAAAGTCATCACAAAGGCATGGGTATAACCCTGGCTTTTGCCTTCTGGACTCATATTGGGTCCGCTTACATAATCCTCCACGCCGGGAATATTTTCGGAGAGGTCCATGAGATCTTCAAAGACTTTGTCGATTTGTTCCTGGCTCGTACCCTCTTTGAATTTAATCAGTGCAATGTGTTTGACTTTAGACATATAAATTGTCGTTCGTTAATCTTCCCTTCAGGCCTTAATCGCAGGCCCGATTACTTTGCCGCCAGTGCCGTTTCGATGGCTTGAACCATTTCCGGTGAATCCGGGGTGACCTTGGAATCGAACCGCTTCAAAATCTTCCCATCCTTGCCGATCAGGAATTTGCCGAAGTTCCATTTAACGTCTCCGGGAAAAGCGGCTTCCTTGCCGGTTAAGGCTGCATACAGCGGGTGCTGCTCCGGGCCCTTGACATGGAGTTTGTCGAACATCGGGAATGTGACGTTGAACTTCGAGGAACAGAACTGCTTAATTTCCTCGTTGCTGCCGGGTTCCTGCTTGCCAAAGTCGTTGCAGGGAAAACCCAACACGCTAAAGCCTTTGTCTTTATATTTGCGATGCATCGCTTCGAGCGCCTCGTATTGCGGGGTGAATCCGCATTTTGACGCGACATTCACCACCAGCAGCACTTTCCCGTTATAATCCTTCAGAGACGCTGGTTTTCCATTGATATCCTTCAACGGGATCTCCTGCAACTGTGTGGCAGATTCGGCGAGCATAGTTGTTGCGCAGACCAAAGACATTATTACCCATGACCATTTCATCGGCGCAGTATCGGCGAATGCCCGAGGGAATGTCAAATTGCGTTTTGACGCAGATTTTCAGGGTTCTAAACCGAAATGCGCGGGTTTAGCAGTGAGTAATGGTTTGAAACCAAGCGCGATAACGGCTAAATCATCCCTATGCATCGATTTGACTCGATCTATTCTCACGGGTTCCTCCGGGCGGCGGTCTGCGTCCCGTTTTTGCGCGTCGCGGACCCCGTGTTCAATCTGGAGCGCACCCTGGAGTTGGCCAAACGCGCCTCGCAAATGCACGCAGCTGTCGCCCTTTTTCCCGAACTGGGCATCTCGGCCTATTCGAACGAGGATTTGTTCCACCAGGACGCCTTGCTCACTGCGACCAGGACGGCCATCGCCAGCCTCGTGGCCGAGAGCCGAAACCTTTCGCCCGTTTTGCTGGTCGGCGCGCCCGTGCAGTTCGATGGCAAGCTGTTCAATTGCGCGGTCGTCATTTATCGCGGTAAGGTGCTGGGGTTGGTGCCCAAATCCTACCTGCCAAACTACCGTGAGTTTTACGAGAAGCGACAATTCACCTCAGGCCGCTACGCTGTCAGCCGCGAAGTCAACTTCCTGGGTGAAACTGTGCCGTTCGGCAGTGATTTGATTTTCGAGGCGGCGAATTTCGAGGGGTTCAGGCTGCATGTGGAAATCTGCGAGGACGTCTGGACGCCGATCCCGCCCAGCACTTACGCCGCCCTGGCTGGCGCCACGATGCTCACCAATCTTTCTGCGAGCAACATCACCATTGGCAAGGCCCAATACCGGCGCGACCTTTGCGCCGCGCAATCGGGCAAATGCATCGCCTCGTATCTTTACTCGGCCGCCGGACCGGGCGAATCAACCACCGATCTTGCCTGGGACGGCCACGCGCTTATTTACGAGAACAACGAGCGTCTCGCCGAATCCGAGCGGTTCGACAACAAAGAGCAAATCATCACCGGCGACATCGACGTGGAACGGTTGCTTCAGGACCGGATGCGCACCACGAGCTTCAGCGATTCCATTTCCGAGTGCCGCGAAAAGATTGCTTCCATCCGCCGCGTGCCTTTTGAGTTCCAGGTGCCGCAAGGCCCGGTGGCACTGCAGCGCGACGTGCAGCGTTTCCCTTACGTGCCAAGCGAGGCGCTCGATCGCGACCAGCGCTGTTTCGAAGCTTACAACATCCAGGTTCACGGCCTCATGAAACGCGTGGCCAGCAGCGGGTTGAACCATTTGGTCATTGGGGTTTCCGGCGGACTCGATTCAACGCAGGCCTTGATCGTCGCGGCCAGGACGATGGACCGGCTGAATCTTTCGCGGAAGAACATCCTTGCGTTCACCATGCCGGGTTTCGCCACCAGCGATCTGACTTTGCGCAACGCGCGCCAACTGATGCAGGCGCTCGGAGTGACCGCGGCGGAGATCGACATCAAGCCGGCGTGCCTGCAGATGTTCCGCGACATCGGCCATCCGTTTGCCCAGGGCAAGCCGGTTTACGACATCACTTTCGAAAACGTCCAAGCCGGGGAGCGCACCTCCCATCTGTTTCGCCTGGCGAACTTGCACACGGCCATGGTGCTCGGCACCGGGGACCTGAGCGAACTCGCGCTCGGCTGGATGACTTATGGTGTGGGCGACCACATGTCGCATTACAACGTGAACGTCTCGGTGCCCAAGACGCTCATCCAGCATTTGATCCGATGGGTGGTGAACTCCGGCCAGTTCGACAAAGCCACCAACGCCATTCTGCAATCGATTTTGGAAACGGAAATCTCGCCCGAGCTCGTGCCGCACACCGAAGGCGACGCGAGCAAGCCGGCGCAGAGCACGGCCGAGAAGATTGGCCCCTACGAGTTGCAGGATTTTAATCTGTATTACATCAGCCGCTACGGTTTGCGGCCGAGCAAAGTCGCTTTTCTCGCGCATCACGCCTGGGGCGACAAAGATCGTGGCGCTTGGCCGGATTTGCTCCCGCGTGAGAAGCGAAACCTTTACGATCTCGCCACGATCAAAAAGTGGCTCGAAGTTTTTCTCCTGCGTTTCTTCAAGACGAGCCAGTTCAAGCGCTCGGCCATTCCGAATGGTCCGAAGGTCGGCTCGGGCGGGTCGCTTTCCCCTCGCGGCGATTGGCGGGCTCCCAGCGATTCCGAAGCGACGGTCTGGCTCGAGGAATTGCGGAAGAACGTGCCTGATAAGCCTTGAGAGATAAGGTCAGGGCCGTGTGAGAATGGGAAATTAGCCCCGAATATCCCGAAAACCCATCCTTGAACCGGTCGGGTTCGTCCTTGTAATTCAAAAATACAAGCTTGCGAGCTGAGTTTGCAGCCTTGCAAAACGGTTATTCAGGCTTGTCCAAAGGTTTTTCAAGCTTGCACAATGATTTCGCAGGCTTGTACAGCGACTTTTCAAGCTCGTACAACGATTATTCAAGCTTGCGAAATGGTTTTGCAGGCTTGCAGAACGAGTTTTCAAGCTTGAAAAACGAGTTTGCAGGCACGAAATCTTCCAGATCAAGCTGCAAAAACCGGTTTACAGGAGGAAAAATGGCATTTTTTGCCAAAAACGCGCGAATTCGTCGGAAAACCTACGAGCCGCCGCCGGTCGTGCAGGCTTTGACGATTTCGCCCGCAATCGCGTCCGAAAGATTCCCTCCAATCGGAAAGCTCATCTGCATATCCCCTTGGGCGTTGATAATGATCGTGCGGAACCCGTGATTAAACAGCGCGCCTTCCTTCTCCACCGTCACGCCTGAGAGCCGGGCTAGCTCGGTCACCTGTTCGGACGGGCCGGTCAAGAACGACCAATGGCGAGGATCGTAGTTGTAGCGCTTGCCGTATTCCGCGAGCACGGCGGGCGTGTCGTGTTCAGCATCGAAAGTGACGGAGAGAAATTGCCAATTGGTCGGGCCGTTCGGCAGCGCGGCAAGTTTCTGCGAAGCTTCCGCGAAGTTCCGCGAGAGTCTGGGACAAAAGTCCGGGATCGGGCAGCGTGTAAAAAAGAAGGTGATAGCCAACGCCTGGCCATGGAATTGGCTCAGCCGAACCGGCTGCCCAAATTGATTGGTGAACGCGTAGTCCAGCAGCGGATGACGAGCGGCTGCCGTGGCTGGAGTGTTGGATCGCCCTGCTGGCGCTGCCATTGGCACGGCAGCGTGCTTTCCCGTTTTAGCAATGCCTTCGATCCAGCTTTCCTCGCCGGTTACACGCAGGCGGAAGCGGATTTCGTCGCCGAGTTGCAGGCCCCCGAGAGGTTCGCCTGGCTTGAGCTTGAAGGGCATGGTCATGGCGTCCATGAAATTTGGGATGGCCTCGTGCGCGATGATGAGGATCTGTTCGTCCGGCTTGATCGCCCGGATAATGCCGCGCACCGCGAAGGATTGCGGAGCCGAGGTTGGCGTCTGGCAAGCGGTCAGCCAGGCGAGCGCGGCAAGGAGAACGGCAACGACTTTCATGCCAGGCTATCGTGCCTGGTCAGAGGGAGGTTGCCAAGAAGCAAGGAAGGGCGGCGAGGCGGGGCTGGGCGGTTTCATCCGGTTCCATCGTGAAATGGATTCGCCAGAGAAAGACTGGTTTGTGGAGCGGACGGTTGGTGGTTGCCACGGAGAATTCCACGGAAACCCACCCTTCCACCGGGAGTGTGCGCGGATTGCGTTGCGGCCCGTCATTGGCGAAATAGTTCACATCCATGTGACGCACGGGAGCGACGGCGGGTTCCCGGAATATTCGCGCTGGAGCCGTTTGGAGGTTTTCTGCATGATGGACGGGTTATGCAAAATCGGCGGAACCATTTCTGCGGGAACCTTTCGGCTCGTCATGCCTCCTATTAATAATGGGATCGATATGACGGTGGAATTGGATTTTGAGGGGCTGGTAACACGTTACTATGCCCCGCTCTACCAATTCGCGTTCAGCCTGACGCGGCAGGAAAGTGATGCCTGCGATCTCACCCAACAGACGTTCCTGGTCTGGGCGGCTAAAGGGCATCAATTGAAAGATGTTACCAAAGTGAAATCCTGGTTGTTTACGACGTTGCACCGCGAGTTCCTGGAAACGCATCGTCGCCGCCACCGTTTTCCACATTACGAGCTGGAGGAAGTCGGGGCGGAGCTGCCTGCTCTCGACCCGGAAACGGTTAGCCGCCTCGATGCGGTGGCTGCCACGCAGCTCTTGGCTGAGATTGACCCGCAGTTCCAGGCACCGCTCGCGCTCTTCTATCTCCAGGACTACGCGTACAAAGAGATCGCCGAGGTTCTCGAGATTCCGCTGGGGACGGTCAAGTCGCGCATCTCGCGCGGCCTGGCGCAGCTCCAGGGTTTGCTTGCGCAGAAGCAACCGGCTGCGGTCAGCCTTTTGCGAAAGGTGGGCTCGTGACCAGCCAGGAAGCCAAGCGCGTGCTCAGCTTGTACCGGCCGGGCTCTGAAGCGGACCCGGAGACCGCGCTCGCAATCGAGATGGCGAGCCGCGATCCCGAGTTGGAACACTGGTTCGCGCAGCATCGCGAAGCGCAGAGTGCGTTGCGCGATAGGTTCCGGCAGATTCCCGTGCCGGCAGATTTGAAGGACCACATCCTCGCCGCGCACAGGACGTCGCGCATCATTCGGCCTCGGGTGTGGTCGCAACGTCCCGTCTTGCTGGCTGCGGCGGCGGCGATCGTGCTCTTACTTAGCCTGGGCGTGTTTTGGCTCCAGCCGGGCAGGCCGGATCGTTTCACCAATTACCGCGGTCGAATGGTGGAGCTTGCCCTGCGCGGCTACCGGATGGACATTGAGTCTCCCGACTTGCAACAGGTGCGCCATTACTTCGCCACCAACAACGCGCCTGCGGATTACGAGGTCACAAAGAAGCTGGAAGCCACACCACTCACCGGCGGGCGGTTGGTGCAATGGCGCGGCAATCCGGTTTCGATGACGTGCTTCGATCGCGGCAACAAACGGATGCTCTTCCTGTTTGTGATGGATCGCAAAGCGGTTAAAGATCCGCCGTCCGATGTCCCCCAAGTGATCCGCGAGAACCTGCTTCAAACCGCGAGCTGGACGCGGGGTGACAAAACGTATTTGCTCGCCGGCGAGGAAAACCCGGAGCCGATCCGAACTTACCTGGCGACTCCCTGAAAGCCTGAAGCCGCAGGCTTTTGGCAACCATCGGTCCCCTGCCCTCCCATCGCGATTGACCTTCGGCTGAGGAAAGCCCATCTTCCGGCAACGACACATCACGTTATGAACTTTCATAAACGGTTTCAAGTTGCGCCCAAACAGACGGTTAAATTATCTCGTCACGACCCGGAGTTTACCGGGGTTTACAAAGACAAGGAGCAGGCTCAACCCGAGCTCGAGAAGGTCTTGCGCAAGCTTTCGCACCTTCAGGCGCTCCACTACGCCGATGGCAGGAATGCGCTGCTGATCGTGTTGCAGGCGATGGATACGGGTGGCAAAGATGGAACCATCCGCAGCGTGTTTAGCGGCGTGAACCCGCAAGGTTGCCGAGTCACCTCGTTCAAAGTGCCATCGGCGGAAGAAGCAGCGCACGACTTCCTCTGGCGAGTCCATCAAGCTGTTCCGCCGAAGGGCTACATCGGGATTTTCAACCGGTCACATTATGAAGAGGTCCTCATCGTGCGGGTGCACAACCTGGTTCCCAAGCCGGTGTGGTCCGCGCGGTATCATCAGATCAACATGTTCGAGGAGATTCTCGCTGCGAACGGCGTCACCATCCTGAAGTTCTTCCTGCACATCTCGAAGGAGGAGCAAAAGAATCGCTTGGTTTCGCGGCTTGATAATCCCGAAAAGAATTGGAAGTTCAACGCGAACGATCTCGAAGAGCGCAAGCGCTGGGGGGATTACACGCGTGCCTACGAAGATCTCCTGAGCCGCTGCAGCCGGGAAACCGCGCCGTGGTTTATCATCCCCGCAAACAAAAAGTGGTTCCGAAATCTTGCGGTGGCCAGCGTCATCGTCCAGACCCTGGAGAACCTCCAAATGAAATATCCGAAGCCAGCGAAAGGCCTGTCGAAGATCGTGGTGAAGTGATCAAGCCTGATTGTTCCAGGCCAACCGCAGCCCTTCCAACGTCAGCAACGGCTTCACCGCAGTAATCTCCGGCAGCCGCGCCGCGATCAGCCGCGCATAGCCGCCCGTCGCCACGACCGGGAGCTTCGGCGTGGCAAGCTCCACCCGCAACCTTAAGAGCAATTCACGCACGAGCCCGCGATAGCCATGCACGGCCCCGATCAGCATGGCTTGCTCGGTGCTCTTGCCAATGACCGCGTCAATGTTTCGAATGCGAATCGAGGGCAGCAGAGCCGTCTTTTCGTGGAGGTAGGAGGTCATGACCGAAAGACCGGGAGCAATGATGCCGCCGGCGTAATTCCCCTCGCGGTTGACCACGTCGAACGTGACAGCCGTTCCGAAGTCGACTACGACCGAGGGCGCCCCGAACATGGATTTGGCGGCGAGCGCGTTCGCAAGGCGATCCGGCCCGATCGTTTCGGGCGCGGGATAATCGATGCCAATCCCGCTCGCGGTTTTGGCTGAGAGGACCAGAGGCGTAATCTCCCAAAGCGCTTCGATGGCTTTGCGGACCAACGGGGTTGCGCGCGGAACGACGCTGCTGATCGCCACGCCCGAAATGCGGGCACGGCCGGCGAAACCTCGCAGTGCCTTGCCTCCCTCCTTGAGAAACCACCCGCCCGTCGGGATATTCCGTTGCTGCAACACGCGCTTTCCATTCGCCAGCCCGAGGTGCGTGTTCGTGTTTCCGATGTCCAAAAGCAATAGCATACTTTGCGGTGAAGCTTGGCATCGCCTTTGCGGGGTGTCCATTTCGGAATCCCAACTTCGCGGAAGCGACTCCGGGAGCAGAACTGGGTTTAACCAAGAGAGCCAGCCGTTACGAGGGAGTCCAGAGTCGGGCGGCAGGAGGTTCAGTGCTTGCGCGTCGCCGGGCCTTAATGGTGACGAAAGGAGGGAGGAAAAAGCTGCGATGCGCAAAGGTCCCCGGGCTGGCCAGCGGATCGGCATGCCGGGGTTCGATCAAATCTTCGATCACAAACCCGCTTTGGCACAAGCCGCCCACCAGGTCTTCCCAGCGGTGCAGGAACTCAAGGGTGCCAGCTTCCCGATGCCCGCTTCCCTCCACTACGGCCGGCAATGGTCCCGTGCGGTAGTAGGGTTCGGCTAAAACATAACCGCGCGGACCCGAAGCTTGGTCGGCTTGCAAACAGGCTGGTTGTTTGTGCTGGCTGATATAAAGCCCGCCGGACACCAGCACGCGGGCGACTTCTGCATATACTGCTCGGATGTTTTGGACATAGCTCGTGCTGACCGGCTGCATGACGAGATCAAATGCCGCGTGGCCGAGCATTGGCAGGTGATCCATGGAAGCCTCGATCGCCCGAACCTTAAGTCCGCGCTCGGCAGCCACTTTTCGATCCAGGTCAAGCATCTCGCCGCTGATATCCACCACGGTCACCACCGCTCCCAGTGCGGCGAAGAGGGCACTGTGCTTGCCTCCCCCAGCCGCGAGACAAAGAACTCGCTTTCCTGCCACGGGCCCTTCAAACCATCCGCATTCATCAAGCACGGCGAGCGGGTCGGCGAAATCCTCGTCTTGGGCAGTCCGCGTGTGCGTCTTGCGCTGGCGCACCCGTTCGTCCCAGGCCTTTTGATTGTGCAAATGTGTCGCGTCCATTAAGCCCGCAACGGTGGCATTGCGGAGGGGACAACCTAAACCGGGAAGAAGGGAAGACGAAGAAAAAAGGAGGGCCGAAAATTCTGCTTCACTTTCCTGGGTGCATCGTCCAGGATATCGAAATAAATGGCTTTTGAGGTTCTCGCAGAGGCTGTCGCAGAAGGAAGGATGAAGCGTTGCGAGATTAGGCGATTACTAAAATGCTGGGCGGGAATGAAGCCGCCCCATTCACGTCGCTCCCTCAAAAGCCATTTGCTTAATTAAGAAGTGCTTCCCGGCTTGCGCCCCCGCAAGCCGGGATCATAACATAACCAAAACCGACTAGAACATGTAAACGATGTTGCCCGTGAGGGAGACAGCGTTCTTGTCGCGAGGAGTGCCTGCCACGGTGCCACCGTAGATCTTTTCCCCAGTCAGAGAATGATCCCAACGGAGTTCCGCCCGGCTGAGCACGTTCTTCCACAACGCATATTCAGTGGTCAACGTCGCGGAGAAAAGCTCGTTGCGCGGATGAGCCGTGCTGAGCGAGGTGTAGCCAAAGGAGCCATTGCTGCCAGTGGCATAATCCAAGCGCGTGTTGAACTTCAACTTCTCAGTCGCCGCATAGATCGCGTAGAGAGCAATCGCCTCGGCGTAGGTGCTCTGTCCCACGATGTTCGCCGTATAATCATACGCCACGCCCAGAGAGAGGTCTTTCAGAGGGGTCGGGATGGACCCACCGACGTAGATTTGGTTGACCTTGGGCGAATTGGCGCCGTTGGCTGGACCCACGGTATAGCCCGCGGAGATGGAAGCGCCCTTGGCAAAGCCAAAACTGGCCGGAGCCGTGAAGGTGGCCATCGCCAGGTAAGCCTTCGAGCTTTCCACCGACGACTTGGCATTGATTTGGGAGCTGAACGGACCCGTATTGCCAACGCCCGCCATAAGGCTGATCATGTCGTTAACCTTGTAACTGGCAGAGATGCCAGTATGGGCTGATGTTTCGATGTAGAAACCATAGGAACGACTCCAGTTCGGGTCTTTATAAGTATCGAAGGCCTCGAATCCGTTGTAGGTGCCGAATTGCCCGACCTTAAGGTCGAGGCCGGTACCGATCGGCACCCGGAGGGCGACATACGCCTCGTTAAAAGCAAACTCCGTCACGGTCGAGGCGGGGACGGTGGCGGGAGGCGGGGTTGGATTTGCAATCGGATTGGCCAATCCCGTGCCGCGCTTGGCTGCGAAGGGACCGAACAACATTTGCGCGTGCCAGCCGGCCGCCCACTGGGTCTCGTCCAGCGGTTTGTCCAGGGTCAAACTGACCACGTTCATGTTGAAGCCATCCTGCGTGTCGGGGCCATCGTAAACCCGGCCCGGCATGTTCGCGTTGCCCGTGCCAAACTTCCAGCTCGCTGTCGTATCAACGTAGCCGCTCAACGTGGTTGAGGAGAGGGCGGTTTGGATGGGACTCATCTTTACGGGCGCTTCATCAGCCTGCAAGACTGAGGGAAGCGTGATTGCTCCCAAGCCTAATAACGCCAATGTCCATTTGTTCATTTTCATTTGTGTAATTACGGTTTTTGGTTGTTCGATTGTTTTGCTCTGCTGCTCAGGTCCACGCGACCAGCCACGCGTCGCGAAACTCTGCGGGCCTATAGCAAAAAAAATGCGCGACACCCTTTTTGCGAAAATTAGTCATTGAATTCAATTCATGCAAAACCACCGATCCATGAATTACAGATCCCGGGTGGATGCCAACGAGACGAGATCGTGCGAGGCTTGCTGGCGCTCTGGTGAGCATTGTAAAAATCTATACCTGCAGGCAAAGCCTTGGCACCATTGGGGTTTTTGCCGTGGCATCAAAACGGGTGGCAGCGTGAATAGTCCATCATTTCGGAAAAACAAACCGGCACGTTTGATTATCGGTTCAAGATGCCGCGCGTCAGAATCGGTGAGATCAAAGACGTGCCATTCGATTCCATTTATCGCCGCGTCGCCACTTTTGGGAATTGATCGTCTGGATAGATCGAAGCAGGTTCTGTCTTAATTCGCCCACGTTGAGTAAGTTCAACCTGAAGTGCCTCACCACGAAATTTTCAGAGCGCGGCAAACGCGAGCATTTCAACCAATCAACCTGTAAATAGTCTCATGGCATATCGGTTGCTCAAAGGGGTTGCGCGCGCATGCGCTCCGTGTCGGATTGTTTAAGCCACGAGTCCTGACCCCGAGCGCGAGCGATGACAACTCTAAAAAATAACCTGCTGAAACCAAAAGATTATATCACTACTGACACCATGAAAATCCACACTTTGAAAAAAATGCTAATGACGCTGGGCCTGACGGCAAGCCTGGCCTCAGCAACCTGGGCCGCCGAGACGGTCAAGGTCGGCGTGCTCCACTCACTCAGCGGAACGATGGCTATCAGCGAAACCTCGCTCAAAGACGTCCTCCTCTTCACTTTTGACGAAATCAACAAATCCGGCGGCGTGATGGGAAAGATGATTGAGCCTGTGGTGGTCGATCCTGCATCGAACTGGCCATTGTTCGCAGAAAAGGCCAAACAACTTTTGGAAGAGGACAAAGTCTCGGTCGTTTTCGGCTGCTGGACCTCAGTGAGCCGCAAATCCGTCCTGCCCGTGTTCGAAAAAGATAATGGTTTGCTTTTTTACCCCGTGCAATATGAAGGTGAAGAGCTCTCCAAGAACATCTTTTACACCGCCGAAGCGGTGAATCAGCAAGCGGTCCCTGCTGTTGATTACATGCTGGCAGAAGGCAAAAAGAAGTTCTATCTGCTCGGCTCGGATTATGTTTATCCCCGAACCACCAACAAGATCCTCAAGCAATATCTGAAGTCCAAGGGCATTCCGGATTCGGATATCGAAGAGATCTACACGCCGTTCGGTCATACTGATTACCAGACCATCGTGGCAGCGGTGAAAAAATTCGCAGCGGGCGGCAAGGCCTGCATCATCAGCACTTTGAACGGCGACACGAACGTCCCGTTCTTCAAAGAGTTCGCGAATGCGGGTTTGACCTCGGAAAACTGCCCGGTGGTCAGCTTCAGCATCTCAGAGGATGAGTTCCGCGGATTGCCGGCCAAGGACCTGGTTGGCCACCTGGGTTGCTGGACCTACTTCATGTCTATCAAGAGTCCTGAGAATACGGCTTTTGTGGACAACTTCATGAGCTGGATCAAGGAGCCGAAAGTCACCGGCGTGGACTATAAGGTCACCGGCGTTGATGCGAAGAAGCGCGTGACCTGCAGCCCGATGAATCTTTCCCGCATGGGTGTGTATCTCTGGAAGCAAGGCGTGGAAAAGGCCGGCACCTTCGATGTGGACAAAGTTCGTGAAGCCCTCATCGGCCAAAAGTTCAAAGGTCCCGCTGGCGAAGTGACCATGCAGGATAACCATCACTTGATCAACAACGTCTTCATCGGTGAAACCCTGGCCACCGGCCAGTTCAAGATTATCAAAACGCTGGGTGCGGTTCCGGGCGAGCCGTTCAGCGAGAAATTCCTCACAAAAACCACCGCGAGCGCCAAATAAGGCGGTCGCCGCTGGCGCAGGGACGGCCTCGTCCCGAAGCCTTTCGGAAATCATGGCGGGGATGAGGCCATCCCCGCCCCTTTAACACCAACCCAAACGCAGAAGTTGACTCTCGATGCCCAAATTCCTTTTCGTGCGCAAGACCCGGCTTTTCGCCACGTTCGCGTTTCTGCTCACTTTTCCGATCTTGGCGCAAAGCGCCCCCACCCCACGGGAGACTCTGTTCCAAGCCGTCCTCAGCGAGGATGTTGATACCCAAGCCAGGCTCATCCGAACTTTGAGTGAAGGCGGCGATCCACTCGTCGAGCAAGCGTTGTCCGCCTGGCGCCAGGGCGGAGTTTATCTCTACGAGACGCCCGACGGAAAAAAGGTGCCTTTCACGCTCGATCCAGCGACAGACACAAACGGCAAGAGCAAAGGCATCCAGATCCTGAATGGAGAGTTCATCCAGGATGGAAAGGGGGAGCGGATCCTGTTTATCGCGGGCGACCTGACGCCAGTTGAGACCAGCTCAAAACTGCGGCGGACCATTAAGGCGACCCTTGACCTCCTGAGTGTGTCGAACCCCAACCCCCACCTGCGCCGGGATGCCATCATCAAACTCGGGTTGGATCAAAATGCGGAATACCTCCCTTTTTTCGAGGCGCGTGCTGCGATGGAAAAAGATCCCGCAGTTAAGAAAGCTCTGATTCAATCCATCGCGATTACCCAACTCGTGGATGAGAGGGCAGAAACCCGGCTTGCGGCCATCAATAAGCTGGCCCAAATCCGTTCGATCGAATCGTTCGAGCTTCTCAAGCGGATTGTACAGGAAGGCAAGGCCAACCCGAAGCCAGCGGATCAGGCCTGCCTGGAGGCCGCCAAGAGTGCGGTGAAAACAATCGATGAGCATATCGCCTGGGGAAATCTCGTCGGCACTGCTTTCCGCGGAATCAGTTTAAGCGCCGTTCTGCTGGTGGCAGCGCTTGGATTGGCCATAACATTCGGCCTGATGGGAGTGATCAACATGGCCCACGGCGAAATGATTATGGTGGGCGCGTATTCAGCCTATGTGACTCAGAACGTCTTCATTAAATGGTTTGGCGCGGGCGGGGCCGGTTTCAACTGCTACTTCATTGCCGCCCTGGTGGTTTCGTTTGTGGCCACCGGCTTGGTTGGTCTGATTCTCGAACGAGGAGTTATCCGCTTTCTCTACAAGCGTCCTTTGGAATCCCTACTCGCCACGTGGGGAGTCAGCCTGGTCTTGCAGCAGATTTTTCGGGCCACTTTTGGCGCTGCGAACGTCCAGGTCAGTTCCCCGAGCTGGCTCAGTGGCAGTTTCGTGCTGAACGATGTTCTCTTCGCCTATAATCGTATCTTCGTCATCTTCTTCGCACTGTTTATCGTGTTCATGACTTACCTCCTCCTGACGAGAACCTCCGCCGGTTTGCAAATCCGCGCGGTCATGCAGAATCGCCCGATGGCGGCCTGCATCGGAGTCCGAACCGACCGGGTGAATATGATTACGTTTGCGTTTGGCTCGGGCCTGGCCGGAGTCGCCGGCGCCTGCCTTTCGCAAATCGGCAACGTGGGCCCCAGCCTTGGTCAAGCTCACGTCGTGGATTGTTTCATGGTCGTGGTCCTTGGAGGGGTGGGCAACCTGGTTGGCACAATCTGCGCGGCCCTGGGAATCGGAGTGACCGACCAAATTCTTCAGCCATTTCTCGGGGCAGTGCTCGGGAAAATCACAGTGCTCTCGGCCATCATTCTCTTCCTGCAATGGCGTCCGGCGGGCTTATTCGTCACTCGCAGCCGCAGTTTGGAAGGATAATCCATGGGGCGCACCTACACAAAAAAGGAACTGTGGACGATCGGGATAGCCACATTCTTCGGCCTCGTTGTCCTGCCGTGTTTAAATGCCTACGTGCCGCCGGGGAGCCCCCTGCACGTCAGCAATTTCAGCATTAACCTTTACGGCAAATATCTGACCTACGCCGTGCTCGCGATCGGTATTGACCTGCTCTGGGGTTATACGGGACTTCTGAGCCTGGGCCAGTGCCTCTTCTTTTCGCTGGGCGGTTACGCGCTTGGCATGCACCTCATGTTGATGATTGGGAAGCTCGGGCAATACAAAGCGGACATTCCCGATTTCATGGTCTTCCTTGAGTTTATCAAAAAATATCCTTCGACCGGCGGCTTGCCTCCGCACTGGCTGCCTTTTAAGAGTTTTTGGTTCGCCTCAGCCGCGATCATTTGGGTACCGGCGCTGGTAGCCTTGATCTTCGGGTTTCTCGCCTTTCGTTCCCGAATTAAGGGAGTTTACTTCTCGATCCTGAGTCAGGCCCTTACCTATGCGGCCTGCCTGATGTTTTTCCGCAATGACTTCACCTTCGGCGGGAATAACGGCTTGACCGACTTTAAGGTGATCCTCGGGTACGACGTCAACAGCGCCACGACCAAACGCTGGCTCTACATCGCTTCGGGAATATTACTCCTGCTCACCTACTTGGCCTGTCGCTGGCTTACCACCACGAAGTTTGGATTAATTCAACGCGCGATCCGGGACAGCGAAAATCGGGTACTGTTCTCTGGGTACGCGACCTCACAGTATAAGCTCTTTGTCTTTGTCTTCTGCGCGGTTATCTCCGCTCTCGGCGGCGCGCTCTTCGTTCCCCAGGTGGGAATTATCAATCCGAGCGAAATGGCGCCGGAAAAATCCCTGGAGGCCGTGGTTTGGGTGGCAGTTGGCGGGCGCGGAACCCTGGTAGGACCAATCCTGGGCGCCGTCGGCGTCAATTGGCTCAAGAGCACTGCGACGCATCGGGCGCCGGAGTATTGGCTCTATATACTCGGTGGGCTGTTCATCGTGGTGGTGCTGTTTATGCCCAAGGGCATAGTCGGCTTGCCCGAACAGTTCAGAAATTTAAAAACGCGTTACTGGCCGGCAATTGTCAGGTGGAAGCAGGCGCGGTCCGGGGCACCCGTGACTCCTCTCCCTCGGCCCAAGCCTGCCGTGAAAGCTCCGGAGCTCGAGAACATCGACACCAAAAATTGATGCAGAAGGAATTCATCCTGGCTCTGGAAGGAGTCAACAAGTCATTCGAAGGCTTTAAAGCCATTTCGAACCTTAACTTTTATATGGATGATGGGGAGTTGCGGGTCATCATCGGCCCGAACGGCGCAGGTAAAAGCACCATGCTCGATCTCATTACCGGACGCAGCAAACCGGATTCCGGCAAAATCGAGTTCGGCAAGGACCTTGACCTCACCACCCGCAACGAATACCAAATTAACCGGCTTGGCATTGGCCGCAAATTTCAAACCCCCTCGGTGTATATCGATCATACAGTTTTCGAAAACATCCTGCTTTCGTTGGAAGGCAGCCGGAGTGTTTGGACCGCTCTCTTCGCCCGCATTTCACCCGCGCAACGGGAAAAGATTTTCGAAATCCTAAAAATTATCGGCCTGGAGGCAAAGTCCAGTTGGAAAGCCGGAGCGCTGGCTCACGGTCAAAAGCAGTGGCTCGAGATCGGCATGCTCCTGGCCCAAAACCCGAAGCTGCTGCTGGTTGACGAACCGGCGGCGGGGATGACCGACGAGGAAACGGCTAAAACGGGCGAACTCCTGATCAGCCTCGCGGGCAAGCATAGCATTGTGGTGATCGAGCATGATATGGTGTTTGTCCGCCAAATCGCGCGGAAGGTGACGGTCCTGCATCAGGGATCTGTCCTGTGTGAAGGGACGGTGGACGAGGTGCAAAATAACGAGCGCGTGATCGAGGTCTATCTCGGACGCAAGCACGAAGCAAAAAAGCATTCCTGACCTTTCATTAGCATGTTGCGCCTGAATAAAATCGATGTGGCCTACGATGGCTCCCAAATTCTGCGGGGAGTCAGCCTGCGCGTTCCGCCCAGGCAGGTCGTTTGCCTGATGGGCCGAAATGGGGTCGGCAAAACCACCACCCTTAAAAGCATCGTGGGCCTGGTCACGCCGACGCGGGGCGACATTCACCTCGATAACGAGTCACTAAACGGCCTGCGGCCAGATGGGCGCGCGCGAAAAGGCTTGGGCTACGTGCCGCAGGGACGGGACATTTTCCCGAACCTCACGGTATGGGAGAACTTAAAAATCAGCTTGGTCGTCCATGGCAAGAAGGCTAATGGCCAGGTGGACCGCGTACTGCAGCTCTTCCCGGTGTTGAAGGAAATGTTGCAGCGCAAAGGGGGCGTGTTGAGCGGCGGGCAGCAACAACAGCTCGCGATTGCGCGCGCTCTGCTGACCGACCCCAAAATTCTTATCCTCGATGAACCAACGGAGGGAATTCAGCCAAACATCATTGACCTCATTGGGGAAACCCTCCTCAAGATCAAAGCCGAGGGAAAGATCAGCATTTTGCTTGTGGAACAATACCTGGATTTTGCACTTTCAGTGGCGGACAGTTTTTACATCATGGATCGCGGGTCGATCGTGGTGGAAGGCCCGATTGCCGAATTGAATGACGAAGTCGTCCGCAAACATCTGACGGTATAATGCATCTAACTCCCCGTGAGCAGGAAAAGTTGTTGGTGGTCGTTGCCGCCGACTTGGCGCGACGTCGGCGGGAACGCGGGCTTAAGCTGAATTACCCCGAATCCGTGGCCCTCATTACCTTTGAAATCATGGAGGGGGCGCGGGACGGAAAATCGGTCTCCGAGCTGATGAGCTTCGGAACCACCCTTGTGAAGAAATCAGAGGTGATGGAGGGAGTGGCCGAGATGATTCACGAAATCCAGGTTGAGGCGACGTTCCCCGATGGCACAAAACTGGTAACGGTCCACCATCCCGTTCGGTGAACGTGAATGATCATGATACCTGGAGAAATCATTGTCAGCCGCAATCCTGAAATCCTCGAAGCGAACGTGGGGTTGGAGACGAAGGTGATCGCGGTGGCGAACACCGGCGACCGCCCGATCCAAGTGGGCAGCCATTTTCACTTTTTCGAGGTGAACACGTTCCTGCAATTTGCTCGAGCCGCCAGCCTGGGCTTCCGCCTGAACATTCCGGCTGGAACGGCCGTGCGCTTTGAGCCCGGCGACACCCGCGAGGTGGAATTGGTGGCGCTGGCCGGCCAACGCGAGGTCTATGGGCTGAATAACAAAGTGAACGGCCCCCTGGATAAAGCCTGAGCATGAACCCATGGTTCGCCAAACCGGTGACCCTTTGTCCCACTTACAGCCATGCCTCTTAAATTAACTCGCAGGCAATACGCGGAGATGTTCGGCCCGACCGTCGGAGACCAGGTGCGGCTCGCCGACACGGAGCTTTTCATTCAGGTGGAGCGTGACTTGATTGCGGAGGGCGGCGGCTATGGCAACGAGGTGAAATTTGGCGGGGGCAAGGTCATTCGCGATGGCATGGGACAATCGCCCACCGCGCTAGACGCGGAATCGCTCGACCTCGTGCTCACCAATGCGCTGATCCTCGACGCGAGGCTGGGGATCATCAAAGCCGACCTTGGGGTGAAGCGCGGCCGAATTGTCGGGGTGGGTCACGCGGGTAATCCAGGGATTCAAAGTGGATTGGGCTCGGCGTTCGTCGATCCGATTACCGGGCTCAAGAATCCCATGACCATTGGCGCGGCCACGGAAGTCATCGCGGCGGAAGGCTGCATCGTGACCGCGGGGGGCATTGATTCTCACATTCATTTTATTTGCCCGCAGCAGATTGAGCATGCGCTCGCCAGCGGCATCACCACCATGCTCGGGGGCGGCACCGGTCCGGCCACCGGCACCAATGCCACCACCTGCACGCCGGGCATTTGGAACATGCACCGGATGCTCGAAGCCGCAGATGAATATCCGATGAATTTGGGCTTCCTCGGGAAAGGCAACTGCTCGACCGCGGAACCACTGCGCGAGCAGGTGTTGGCCGGGGCCATTGGTTTGAAGCTGCACGAGGATTGGGGGACGACTCCCGCCGCTATTGACACCTGTTTGGGCGTGGCTGACGAGTTGGATGTCCAGGTGGCCATTCACACGGACACGCTCAACGAATCGGGCTTCGTGGAGGATTCGATTGCCGCCTTCAAGGGCCGCACGATCCACACTTTCCATTCCGAGGGTGCCGGCGGCGGTCATGCGCCGGACATTATCCGGGTGGCCGGCGAGGCCAACGTACTCCCCTCCTCCACCAACCCTACCCGGCCGTTTACGCTCAATACCATCGACGAACATCTGGACATGCTGATGGTTTGCCATCACCTGGATTCTAAAATTCCAGAAGACGTGGCGTTTGCGGAATCCCGGATTCGCCCCGAAACCATCGCCGCGGAGGACCTTCTGCACGACCTGGGCGCATTCTCGATGATGTCCAGCGACAGCCAGGCCATGGGACGGGTGGGTGAAGTCATTATCCGCACCTGGCAGACCGCTCACAAGATGAAGACCCAGTTCGGGGCGCTCGGCACGACCCCGGCTCGTCCGGCCGACAACTTTCGGGCCTTGCGTTACCTGTCCAAATACACGATCAACCCGGCGATCGCTCACGGAATTGCTCACGAAGTCGGCTCCCTGGAGATGGGCAAACTGGCCGATCTGGTGGTATGGAAGCCGGCCTTCTTTGGAGTCAAACCCGAGTTGGTGTTGAAAGGCGGCCTGATTGCCTCCGCGAACATGGGTGATCCCAACGCCAGTATCCCGACGCCACAGCCGACGTTCTACCGCAACCAATTTGCAGCGCACGGTCGAGCTCGATTTTCGACTTGCGTCACGTTTGTCAGCGAGGCTTCCCTCCGCGCTGGACTGGCCCGCCAACTCCCGCTCTCCAAGCGCCTGGTGGGTGTGAAGAACACCCGGCATCTCTCGAAGCGCGACATGGTCTGGAACGATGCCCTGCCCAAAATCGAGGTGGATCCCGAGACCTACACCGTGAAAGCCGATGGACGGGTGCTAACCTGTGAGCCCGCTAAAGTATTGCCAATGGCCCAGCGTTACTTTCTCTTTTAGTCATGGAATTGATTCATGGCTCATTGCACCGAACCGATCAGCACCTGCCGCAAGTCTGTTTACGCATCGATCGGCAAACCCTGGCCAAGCGGCGCTGGCGCGGCCGGGCGGCGGATGGACAGGATTTCGGCTTCGACCTCGAGCGTCCGCTCCAACACGAAGCGGTTTTTTTTCAATCGGCCGCGGCTGTTTATTTGATCAGCCAGACACCCGAGCCACTCTTGTCCGTCCCCATCTCCAGTGCTCCCCAGGCTGCGACAATTTCCTGGCAGATCGGGAACCTGCATTTTCCCGTCGCGGTGCAGGAAGATTGCCTGCTGGTGGAAGATGATATCGCTATTCGGCAGATGTTTCAGAGGGAACAAATCACGTTCGACCCGGTTTCGGCCGTGTTTCAACCTCTTGGCATTGCCAGCGCGCCCCATCACCATGCAGGTTCTCCCGGTCACCACCATGAGCATGATCACACTTGAGACGACCACGGTAAAGCCACCTTCGTCGACACCTTCGGGCCCGGTCCAGGCACTCCAATCTGGATCAGAATCCTCCGGATAGTTTCGCATCCATGAACCACAATTCTGACACCATTTTTGATCTTGAGAACTGGCTGCCGCAATTGCTCCAGACCAACGATTCCATTTTTCCGAGCGGCACCTATGCGCATTCGTTCGGACTGGAAGGCATGGTGCAGCTTGATCTGGTTTCCGACCTGGAAAGTCTGAGAAACTTTCTGCTCAAGAGCGTCTTGCCAACGCTGCAACATCTGGAACTGCCCGCCTTGCGGTATGCTTTCGAGGCCGCTTCGGATGGGAACGTCAGCCGCATATTGGAATTGGATGCCCGCTACGCCGCCATGAAAACCGCCCAGGAACTGCGGACGGCCAGCAGCCGCATCGGCACCCAACGGCTCCAGATGCTCGCGCAATTGACGCCCCACCCACTCTTCCAAACGCTTGAAGACGAGCGTGCGGCAAACCGGTTTCATGCACATGCCCCCATTGTCTTCGGCGTGCAAACAGCGATAGCCCAGACTCCGCTGCCGGCCGCGCTCCTGGCCTGGTATTATCAAACCGCCGCCGCGCTGGTGAGCGCTGCCATGAAACTGATTCGCCTCGGGCAAATGGGCGGGCAATCGCTCTTGACCGAATGCCTGGGCCGGGCGGGAGTTATCGCTCGGCAAGCGCTGGAGGTCGCGGAGCCGGACATGGGTTGGTTTGCGCCGGCGCTGGACATTGCCAGCGCGCGGCATGAAAGCGCTTACACGCGGATATTCATTTCCTGAACCATGAAGAAATTCTCACGGGCGGTTCGAATTGGTGTCGGCGGGCCGGTCGGCTCCGGCAAAACCATGCTGGTCCTGAAGCTCTGCCAGAGGCTGCGGGCAAAATTCAGTGTTGGGGTGGTCACGAACGACATCTACACCAAGGAAGACGCCCAGTTTCTCGTGCGAAACCAGGCCTTGCCACCCGAGCGGATCATCGGGGTGGAAACGGGCGGGTGTCCCCACACCGCGATCCGGGACGACACCACGATGAACTCCCAGGCCATCGCCGCTCTGGAAAAAGCATTTCCCGATCTCGAAATGGTCCTGGTCGAAAGCGGCGGTGACAACCTGTCCGCGACGTTCTCGCCTGAACTCGTCGATGCTTTCATCTATGTGATCGATGTGGCTGAAGGTGACAAAATCCCGCGCAAGGGAGGGCCGGCGATCCGGCAGAGCGATTTGCTGATCATCAACAAGATCACGCTTGCCCCTTACGTGGGAGCCGATCTCGCGGTCATGGAACGAGACTCGAAGCTCATGAGGGGCGAACGTCCCTTCCTTTTTTGTGATTTGAAAAGCGAACATAACCTGGAGGCCGTCATCCAATGGCTCGAACATAACTATTTATTCCTGCCGGCCTGATGCAAACCCTGGCCGGACATCTCGAACTGACCTGCGCGGCCGATCAGGATGGACGCAGCTTCCTGAGCCACCAATCCTTCCAGGCCCCGTTTCATATCGGCAAACCGTATGCGGACGAACACGCGCTCATGGTGCAGGTGGTGAACCCGACAGCCGGGCTGTTTGCGGGAGATGCGCTGCGGAGCGAGGTCCGCGTGGAGGGCGGCGCCCGGCTTCACCTGAGCACCCCGAGCGCCAGCCGGGTCCACTGGATGGCTTCGGGACGGGCGCAGGTTGCCCAGACATTCTTTGTCGCACGGGGCGGTTGGCTGGAATTCCTGCCCGCGCCGCTCATGCCCCAAAAGAACTGCCGATACCAGCAGAGAACCCGGATCGAAACCGAAGGAGGCGCGGAGTTGTTCTTCGTGGAAATGCTGGCTCCCGGCCGCGTGGCGCGCGGCGAATGTTTTCAGTTCACCGAATTGGACTGGGAATCCAACCTCCTCCTGGATGGAAGATTGATCGCGCGCGAGCGGTTCATGCTCCGACCCGCTGACGAAAGCCTCCATGCGCTCCAGCATCCATTCCCGCACGGCTACTACGCCTCGTGCTACCTGCTGACGGATCGTTTGACGAATGTCTCAAGTTGCTGGGACACTATTCGTGCCTTGAACACAAAAGATCTCCTGCTGGGGGTCAGTCCTTTGATGGAGGCCGGCTGGAGTATCAGAGTTCTGGCCCGGGACAGCCTGACTTTGCAAAATTCAATCCGCGCTCTGCGCTTGGCGCTATCGACCGACCTGCCCCAGCTTCGTTGCCAGCTTCGAAAAGTTTGATTCGGCCTATTCCCGGCGCTCTATTTTCCAGGGGCCTTGTCCAAAACCCGGACCAGTTTGAGCGATGGGGCATCGAAATAGGCGCGCCCCCGGTTTCCGCGGTATTCGGCGATCAAACTCACATAGCGAGGGGATGCCAGGGTGAACGAGTGAGCCAGACGGGTCCAATCGAGGGCGTTGGTCGTGGACGTCGCCGAGGCGCCCTCGGATGTGCGCAAGCTGGCTGTTCCGGCCGAAAGAGTAGCCCCCCGGAGCAGATTTTCCATCTTCACGCGCGCCTCGAAGCGGTAGTCTCCACTCTCCAGCAGCACCATCGCGCGCCAGGAACCGCCGGAATTCGCCTGGCCGCCCCCCAGAATCTGCAGGCTCTCGGGTGCAATCCGATCATTGCGCGGAAAGCCTGGGTTCCCCCCGTCACGCCAGGAAGTCCAACCCTGGACCGTCACACCACCTGAGGGAGGAAAACGCAGAGGAGCCGTCAACATTGAGAGTTGTTCGCGCACCATGTCGAATCGCTCCGGCATATTTTGCAATAATCGGGCCACGCCGCTGTTGAAACTTCGAAGCGCGGAAAGATCGTCCGTGAGCAAGGGACGGAGCCGGGAAGAGATTTCTCGGACGCGGTTGGTGAGAGTCGGCAGGTCGAAAACCTTCGCCTGGAGTTCCGCCATGCGGGTGATGCAACGGCGTCGTCCTTCCTGGGTTTCGAGCAGAGCTGACGAAACCGAGCCGCGTGTCTGGGCTCCGAACAAAATGTTGCGGCTCGAACGGCCCGTGCCGAACAACTGATCCATGCCATGGGGCAGGAAGATGAGTTTGTTGGACGTTGGATCGTGGTAGATTCGGAAGTTGTTGGCATTGCCGGTATAGCCGTCCCAATGGCCGATCATGAATTCCATGGCCATGCCGGTGATGAATCGGTCGAGATCGAGCACCCGTGCCATCGCGGCACAACGTTTCTCCAGATTGGGTTCACGCGCGGCGGCGGCGAGTTGGTTGAGCGCATCCCGGTCGCCGGGTTGCACTCCCAATTTTGTTTCAAGATTGCCGGTAATGTCCGTGCCGATGCTGCCCTCGTACAAAACACCCCCGGGATCCGCAAAGTGCCGCTTCAGGAACTGTTTATTCCACCCTTCGAGCAGGACAAAAAGAACTAGCGAGCGCCCGTTGAGTTTCACCGTGGCGTGGGTGGCGCGCGGCACGGGGATGCCGGCGGCCGTGAACATCTCACGCCCGATTTGTTCGCATAAAAACGCGGAGTCCTGCGCGGAATTGTTCAGGCTGATCTTTTGCAGCCCGTGGAACCGCTGTCCCTCGGCAAACTTATCGAAATGCAGCGTGAGGGCCGGCTTCAGATCCACCGCGCGAAAACTGCCCCCGCTCCCCTTAAGCTGGAGCGCGACGTTCGTATACACGAGGGTGCCCTCCCGCACGGTGGCACGAACGCTGACGCGCTCCGCAGCGTTCCGGGTTTTCCGAGTCGCACCGCGCAGCAGGTCCATGTCGCCATCGGAGATCTCGATCAGGAGGCGGGGAAAATCCCAACTCTCAAAAAGCTGGTCGGCCAGGCGGGAAGGATGGCGATCGGCCGCCGCGCCCAGCGTCCAAAGCGGTGCGATCGCCGCCAGGACAATCTGCGCCGCAACAAAGGCAGGCAAAGGCCCGCGAGGAAAAACGAATCTGAACACCCCTTATTGACGCACGATGGGCCTGAAACCCGCAAACATAATTTTGAGAACACCAGGACCAGCAGGAGGCGCTTTTCCGGGTTTGCCTTGGTCCCGATGAGTGTTTGCCTTTTGCCTGAGGTCCGGGTATGAAATGCGCAGCACAACCTATGGACAATTCTCCTTCTCCAACCGGGACGTTGAAAAACGAACGATTGCCGCGCGGGGTCCCTTTCATTATCGGCAACGAAGCAGCCGAGCGTTTCAGCTATTATGGGATGCTCTCGATTCTCACGATCTACCTGAGCAAAGGACTGCAGCTCGGGGAGGTTTCAGGCAAGGAGATCGTGCACCTGTTCGCGACGGCGGTTTATTTCCTGCCGCTGTTTGGCGCCTGGCTGGCGGATAAATGGATCGGGCGCTACTGGACCATCCTGACCATTTCCCTTTTTTATTGTGCCGGGCATGGCGCGCTGGCGGCGTTTGAAGGGAAGCTCTGGGGGGTGTACCTGGGCCTGGGCTTGATTGCTGTTGGGTCCGGCGGCATTAAACCATGCGTCTCCGCCTTTGTTGGCGATCAATTCGGCGCGGGCAACGAGAAGGGCCTGACGCGGGTTTACGGCTGGTTTTACTGGGCCATCAATTTTGGCGCTACTTTTGGGTTCGCACTGATCCCGTTACTGCGAGACAAGCGGGGGTATAGCTGGGCCTTCGGTGTCCCGGGCATTGCCATGGCGTTTGCAACCCTCATCTTCTGGCTCGGCCGAAAGAAGTATGTGCGCCAGCCGCCGACGCGTGTATCCCATCAGGCTGGGATCCTTTCCGTGTTCTGGTTTGCGTTTAACAATCAGGGGAAACGCACGCCGAACCAAAAGTGGCTCGACGTGGCCCTTGCAAAATTCAGTCCGGAGGAAGTGAGGGGCGTGCGTGCTGTGGGCCGCATCGTCCTGGTTTTTCTAACGATCCCGGTTTTCTTCGCGCTTTATAACCAGGTCAACAGCACCTGGGTATTGCAAGGGGAAAGGATGACTCCATTTAAGATCTTCGGTTTCAGTGTGGATGGCGAACGGATGCAGGCCGTAGGCTCAATTCTCGTGATGATCTGGGTGCCTATCCTCACCTATATTGTCTATCCCTTTTGTGAAAAGATTGGGCTGCGCCCCACGGCCTTGCGGCGCATGGCGGTCGGGATGGTGCTGGCGGGAGTAACGTATGTGATTTCGGGTTGGATGCAGGGCCGGATGGATGCGGGCGAGCAGTTGAGCCTGGCGTGGCAACTTGTGCCCTACGTCGTCCTGGTCGCGGGAGAGGTATTGGTATCTGCCACCGGCCTGGAATACGCATTTGAGGAGGCACCAAAATCCATGCGCAGCACCATCATGAGCTTCTGGCTCCTGACCATAGCCGGGGGGCACTTCCTGATCGCTCTGTTCACCGGGTTAAATGCAAGATACCTGAAGGCGACCGGCGCTAAAGAACTCTATTTCTATGCGGCATTGATGTTCGTGGTGAGCGTGGTTTTCATGGGAATTGCCAGGTGGGTAACCCGGGAACAAACTGCGAAGAGGTCTTGAATCAAACCCGGATCGCTGACCCCGACGTTGCATGCGGCGTGGCAGGCGGGGGCGATTAGCCGCGACACCATGACCAATCTCTTCCGCCGTGGCGAAGTCCTCCCCGAAGGCAAAACCGCCGAAGAAGAAATCCGCGCCCTCAGCGCTCCCGCCCCTCTCTCAAAATTCAAATACCTGAAATCTGAAATGCCCCATTCTCCCGGCCTCTGCTCTGACTCTATCGAGGTAGGGACGCCGATTGCTCGGCGCCCCCCTCACAGATCCCGGCGTGCGGTATTCCCGCACCGGGCTCTTCAGAACAACTCGCTTACGCACGCGCGGAGCGATAGCGCTCCCCAAACAGGTTGACCTTTTCCCCGGTTCGTGGCCTGTGCTTCCGCTCGGCAGGTTGCGACTGACCTGGCACTTTCTCCCACAGCTTCGGCCTCGGGATTTGGTAGTGATTCAGCAATCGATTGAACTCCGCCCAATTGAAACTGCCTCGCTGGCTTCTTCGGTTGAGCCACTTGAACAAGACTAGCTTGGTCAGCCTATAGAACTGTCCAAGGCTTTCAAAATTTCCTATGACTCCATAGTAATTCCAGTAGCCCCGGTATTTGGACGCAAGCGTGTCCATCACCTGGTCAACACGTCTGTGCCGGGCTTGGCGAATCCACTGCGTGAAGCTCTCCAGACTGGCTCGCAACTTCTTGCGTGCCGTCCGCCGCTGAACTACCGGTCTGCCTTTCCGGCTTTTGTTCCATCGGAACTCAAAACCCAGAAAATCAAACCGCCCATTGAAGGGTCCTCCACCCCTGCCAAACCGCAACGTCTTGGTTTTCTCTGGGGCCACCTCCAACCCGTACTCTTTCAGCCGCTCCTTGAGCTTTCGCTCAAAGGCTTCGGCTTCATGCCGGTATTGAAAAGCTGCGACAAAGTCATCCGCAAACCGGAAGAGTTCACTCTGTCCCTGATTCTTGCCTCGTATCTCCTGTGCGAACCACAGGTCCAACACATAATGCAGATACACATTGGCCAAAATCGGCGAGACCACCCCTCCCTGGGGTGTGCCTGTTTGTGGATGCATCACCTTGCCGTCGGTTTCCAGTATGCCCGCTTTGAGCCATTTGTTGACCAGCCCAAGCAACGCTTTGTCATCCACTCTTTCGGAGAGCATGACCAGCAGCGCCTCGTGCTGAATATGGTCAAAGAAGCTTTTGATGTCAGCTTCCACCACAAACTCGTACTTCCCAAACTGCAACGTGTCCGTCAGGTCCTTGACCGCATCATGCGGACTTTTTCCCGGCCGATACCCGTAGCTTTGCTTGAGAAAGTCTTGTTCATAGATGGCTGAGAGGATTTGCGTCACCGCCCTTTGCACCAACTTATCCTCCAACACTGGGATGCCCAGTGGCCTTATCTTTCCTGTAGTCCCTTTGGGGATGTAGTGTCTTTTCACCAATCTGGCCCGATAGCTCTTCCGCTTCAACCGCTCCACCAAATCCATAAGGTTCTCTTCCAGTCTTACTTCGTAATCCTGAAAGCTGACCTCATCCACTCCCGGAGCGGCCTGCTTGCGCAGACTTCTGAAACACTCCTTTAAGTTGACTTGATTGAGCAGCCGATACAGCCCGCCAAATCGATGCTGCTTGTCTTTGCCTGCTTTAGTCGCTATGGCCCTCAGGGAGGTTGGCCAGCTTGCTTCTGCCGTTCTTGCAGAGCCGGTTTCCTGTGAGGACTGCGTTGTTCTGTTGGCCCCTTGGCCAGAGTCGGGATTGCCCCGCGGGCCGTCTTGCCTCTGACTACTATGGGCCAATCTGATTTCCTCGGAGCCCTTCGGCAGCTCTTGTTTTGTTTGAGCCTGCCTACCCGGTTGGTTCTCGTAGTTAGCACCTCCGGGAGACCCAAGGACGTCCCAAGTTCCTGTCTGATTCTTATCACGCTCGCCACGCTCTATAGACCCCGGCAGACCTCCTGAAACCTCACCTTGAGCGGTTTCAGTCGTTTTGGGTTCGGGAGAGTTGACGCCCTCCCCATCTGCATTGTTGTATGTATCGAGGCTGAATTGCTTTAGCGCAGTGCGACTCGCGCTTGCGGCTTGCGTTTCTTCCTGTGTACGCTTCCAGAGCGTCGTTCGGTCCGGCTCACCTTCCGTCGGTGAGGGCACCTTTCCTTCGCCCCGGCAACACTCGGTTTCGGGCGGCTGGTTAAGCCTTTCCATTCAGTTTTCCTGAACTCTCATTTATTCGCATACTCATACGTTTCCATAAGACCAGAGGGACTTTCACCCTCGAATCAGCCAAGTTTCTCTTGGCGCACCAACTCCCCAACTCTCAACCATCAACTTCTTCTCCGAAGCGCTGCCGCGCGTCCCTGATCTCTCCCCTCCGTTACCTCCGTGCCCTCCTGTTCAAAAAAATCCTTTCCCGACTCTCCTTCTCAAATTTCAAATACCTGAAATCTCAAATGCGCCATTCTCTCTCAACTTGCTCCGATTCCCCAAAGGGGATACGTCCCACAGCCCACGGGTTGCCGCCCTCCTCTTCCCTGGGCGGCTACCCTGGGTCAACTGTCTCCTGATTTTTTCTCCCACCTCGGTTTCTAACTTTCTTCCACCATTCCAAACCGGGGCGGGAGAGGCCCGGCAATGCGAGGTGACAGCCCAAGCGGGATCGAATGTCCACCCCCAGCTTTGTGCCGGGCTCATGGTCAACCCACGGGCGTTCGCTTCCACAGGACTCGCCCTGCCCTAGCAACTTCTTCAGGCGTCCAAGTTGGAAGCGAATCAATTGCGTTCCATTGCTTCCCATGCTGCATCGGGAATGCGCCAACCATCATCTTTTACGACTAATCCCATAAAATACCCTGAAGCAAATCCTTTGTGACTTCAAGGTATCTATTGGGATAGAGCGAGTTGATGGATCGGTCGGCGGCCTTTCTGACGATTGGATCTGGATCCTGGAGCAGGTTGCTGAACTCTGGAAAGACGTTGAAATTACTTGTGCCGATCATACTCATCGCCTCAGCAACGGCTGCTCTCACTATGGCATTTTTGTTTGTGGCGCCCGAGACAAGGGGAAGCAGGCCGGGTTCGCGCTTTTGCGCAAGCACGTACGCTACATCGAGGGCGGAATCTGGGCTTTTAGCCGCCATCAATATTTGCGCCAGACCAAGTACCACGGCGTCGGGATTTGCGCGCATGTTATAGATGGCCCAGAGAGTCGCGTGGTAACGAATAAACTTGGCATCGTAAACCGGATCGAGTCCGAGTCTGATCCTCAATTGGTTCCACATATTATAGCATTTGTATTTGATTGGGCTTTCTTGGTACTCCAGCCACTCGAAGTAGAAAGGAATTCCATTGGTGCCGATGGTATTAATCGCATCCCTGTTAATCGCATTCGCATCTTTGTTATTATACCGGTGAAAGCCCCCTGTGGAAGGGGTATACTGGAGTGTATAACCTGCCTCTGCCCAATAACTCAATTTGTGGCCTTGGTATTCGGGCTCTTTCGGGCCGGGCCAGAGGTTGAGCACAACCAGGGCCGCGAGAAGGCCAACGGCGGCAGAGATCCAAATGGCTTTTTTGCGGGCGAGCATCGCGTGGGAAGTCTGGCAGGGAATGGGCTGTATGGAAAGGACCGAAGTGGAGCCGCAGGCTGGCTACGGTTGGACGAATTGGAAGCATGTGGCGCTTGGAGCGAATGCGATCTAACACACTGGCGTGTGGGCCACTGCCGTTGCGGGGCGACAAACCTATGGAATTTCGTAAGCAGGGCTGCCACGTGTTCGGAGGTATCTGTGGCTCTCGCGGCAACCAACATGCGCGCCAAGCTAGGGACGAAAAATGGGTCAACGCATAGCAAGCACGGTTTGTTGCTCATAGGTTTTCATGCCCGGAGCTGACCTTGACCGCCACAGAGCCTTTCGCGCCGCCCCGCATCCAGGCCCATCTTCCGCCCCCGCTCTCATCCGTGTAATCGGCGTCCTCCGTGGTTAAAATTCATGGTGCCCGTCTGGAAAGACTTTGTGCCTTTTGCGCCTTATTGTGGCCCTCCTCTCCACTTTCGCGTGTTTCCCGGTTAAAAAATTCTATTCCAATTCGCCTTTCATTCGAGTTATAAGCTTCGCCTTCCCCCTTCGGAATATTTTTGCCATCAACATTTTTCTGCCCAATCCCCTCTTCATTTCTGTGCCTTCTGTGCCTTGTTGCGGCTAATTCTCCTGCCTCTTTTTTGCCCCTTTCCCGATCTCGTCAATTTTTTTCTGCCGCTGGATCGTACTCGTTCGCCGCTGGACCGTCACCGGTTGCAGGTCGCTAGCCCGACTCGCTCCCATTCCGCTTGCCAGACACTCCACACACTGGGTCCGACTGCGCCATCGCGCGTGAGTTCACGCCATCCCCGGCCAGGATCTCCTCCACTTACTCTCAACTCAGGGTCTCTCAACTTTCTTTAGGGGTATGACGGTATTTGTCCTACCCCCTGTGCTATCCTCCAAATACAAAGATATGAAAACTCAGATTGAACTCAAAAACGAAGAGGTCGGCCCGGAAGCCAAAACGTCCGCAATTCCAACCGCGCTTGGATCGCCACGGCCTCCCCTGCTTTCTTACGCGCTTGCTTTCCGACTTTCTGCCGCACCACGCACGCTCCAGGACTTGCCGGGTTTATCATTGATGCAAAATCCGGCACCTTGCCGGGGAACTCCTTGTTACTTAGTCACTTCCCTCCCTCGGAAAAAGCTTCCCCTTCCGCAGTCATCCCGCCAAAAACCACTAATCTCCACCACACCACACCAAATGCGCGTTCCCGAAATGGTGTGGTGTGGTGTGGCCCGGTGTATTTTGGTGTATTCTGGTGTAGTTCGGTGTAGCCCAGCGGCTCATTCGCGCTTCCCAAAATTTCCCGGCAGACAACCCACCCTCTGTTTAACAAGCAGGAGTCAATGCCCAACCACTCTCCGCGCCGCCCCCCTCAGCCAAAATAACCAAAGGCAACTAACCGCCCACTTCTTAAAACCGGTCGGTTATGGTTGCATTTGGTTGTGTTTGGTTGCCTTTGGTTATTTTAAACTCCTCCGCCACCGCAAATTCTCACCGAAACTGAATCAACCGCCAACTTCAGCCAGCCCCTCCAGAAGGATGCCGCACCGGATGAGAACAGCGCCCCAGCCGTCCTGGATTGGAAGCCATGAAAACCGACCGTTCAGGAAATTTTCAAAAACCGGTCGGAAACAGTCGGAAACGGTCGGTTTTTGTCTCACACGGGACACTCGCCACTTTCGCGTGGTTCGATTATTTCGCGGTCATTGCTTCCGTTCTTCCGAAATCGTCATCCCACGCCCCACTCTCCATTTTTCTGTATCTTCGCCCACGCGCCCGATCACAAAAGCGACAAACAGTGCGTTTTCAAAAACCGTGTCGCAATTGTCACTTTTGTCGCTTTTGTCACCCAACCCCCCTCCAAAATCCGCCAAAACACTGATGTTTTATTCGCCGGTGCTGCCAGCAGGCCAAATGTCGCTTTTGTCGCTTTTGTCGCAAATGTCACCTCAACAACCGCTCGATTGTTTGCCTGTGTGCCAAAGCGCAAAGCACATCTCGGGAGCTCCACGGTTCAGCGAAAGAGGTAACATGAAAACCAACCTCACATTGGCCGAGCCAAACCAGGAGCTTGTAAGCCTGCCTTCAGGCGGCCTGCGGAACCGCAAAATGGTACGGTTTTTGGGAAAAACGGTACGGCACTCCAACGCAGCCTCCTCCCTGCCTCCGGGATTCGAGTGCCTCAAACCTCTCTACGCAATTCTACTCATACGTACTTAAAGCTGCCCCAATCATTTGCATTTTTCGGCCAAACGCATAATATCCTGATATTCCTTGGCAACGCCAATCTGGCTTTGCTCTTAAGAATGCTCTGGCTGGGCATTTCAGTGCTTTTCAATCCGGCCGATGTTTTCTTATGCATCAGCGTGGGCACCACACGCACCTCCACTTTAAGGACTTGTTGTGCCGATCTGCCCGCCGTGTGCCAATGGTTACGTAAACATGAATTACTGCCGTTATCTTATTTTTTTCGCGAGTCTTGCTCTGGGATTTTTTCCGGACCGCGCAGGCGCGCTGTCCACCAATATAAGCCTGCTCACCTTCACCAATTCGTGGCGCTATAACGACGGGGGAACAAACGTGGATCCCAACTGGTCTCAGCCCGCCTTTGTCGATTCGGTTTGGACCAGCCATAAGGCGGTGTTTTTTACCGACACAAACATCCCTCCTCCTGCCGCCAAAACGCTCCTCTCATCCAACGCTGCCACGTATTACTTTCGGGCTCATTTCACCTTGCAAGCCGCCGCCTCTGCCGTGGTGTTGAATTCCACGGCGGTGCTGGACGATGGAGCGGTCATTTATCTCAATGGAGTCGAAGCCATGCGAATCGGCATGCCTGCTGGCCCAATCACGAGCACCACTCCACCGGACCGGAGCGTGAATAACTTGATCTCGGAATCGTTCGTCCTTCCGGGCAACAATTTGGTGCTGGGCGATAACGTCCTGGCCGTGGAGGTGCATCGCGACACCATCACCGAGACCAACGCTGCTTTTGCCCTCTCCTTAATCGCGACGGTCACTTACACCAACTCCCCCCAAATGGCCCTCCGGCTGAACGAGGTGCTCGCCAACGCGTTGACCATCACAAACAGCAGCGGCCTGGCCGCCGATTGGGTTGAATTATGCAACCTCTCGGGCTCGCCCGTGGATTTGTCCGACATGAGCCTGACCACGGCGCAGAGCAACCCGCGGAAGTGGGCCTTTCCGCCCGGTTCCGTGATCCCGGCGCTCGGCCACTTCGTGATCGAATGCAATGGGACTCTGCCGGTCTCTTCGACCAACACCGGCTTTACGATCAAGGCGGGCGGGGATGACATTTATCTTTTCGAGCGGCCCGCGAATGGAGCGTGGCTGGTGGATTCCATTACCTTCGGTCAGCAGGTCGTTGATTATTCGATCGGGCGCATTCCGAACGGGACGGGCGCGTGGGTCCTGAACGTGCCCACACGCACCCTGGCCAATATGCCTGCGACCCTGGCGAATCCCACCGCCCTCAAAGTGAATGAATGGCTCGCCCATTCCAAGGACGAGGGCGATTGGTTCGAGATTTATAATTCCTCGGCGATGCCCGCCAGTTTGGGGGGCCTTTATTTAACCCAGGACCCGGTGCTGACCCCGACGCTTTTTCAAATCCCTCCTCTGACGTTCCTCGGTACCGGCCTGGACGCCTACTGCCAGTTCTTTGCGGACAAACTGCCGGCGTTGGGACCTTACCATGTCAATTTCCGCCTCTCCTCGGCCGGGGATACCGTGGCGATTGTGGCGACGAATGGGACCACCGTGCTGGAGTCGGTCACCTTTGGCCCGCAAACCAATCACCTCGATATTTCCGAAGGCCGGTTGCCGGACGGATCCACGACTATTCTGGTATTTACCGAAACCACCTCGCCAGGGAAGGCCAACTATGCGCCGATCCCGAGCGCGCGGATTAACGAGGTGTTGAGCCATACGGATCCGCCTTTGGAGGATGCCATTGAGTTTTATAATCCCACCGCTGCGGACGCTGACATCAGCGGATGGTATCTCAGTAACACCATTGATGACCTGAGAAAGTTTCGCATACCCATTGGTACTATTGTTCCGGCAGGCGGCTACAAAGTCATTTACGAATATCAGTTCAATGGCGGCCCGGGAACCATCGTCCCTTTTACGATGAACTCTGCCCATGGCGACGCCATCCACCTTTCCCAGGTGGATTCCCAGGACAGATTTACCGGCTACCGTTCGTCCGAAGACTTTGGCTCAGCCGAGAACGGAGTCTCCTTCGGCCGCTACCTGACCAGCGACGGTTCGGATTTCACCGCCATGCTGCAGCGGACGTTCGGGGTCGATAATCCCAGCACCGTCCAGGAATTTCGTAGTGGGACAGGCCGGACCAACTCGGGACCCCGGGTTGGTCCGGTTGTTATTAACGAAATCATGTATCATCCTCCGAGCATCGTGGGTACTAATGATAACACCCAGGACGAATTCATCGAATTGCTGAACATCACGGCCAGCCCCGTTCCACTCTTTGATCCCAGCTACCCGACGAACACCTGGCAAATCATCAACGGCGTGAGTTACACATTTCCGATGAATGTCACGTTGGCCGCCAACGGTTTCCTGCTCATTGTCCCGTTTGACCCAGTCCTCGACACAAATTCCCTGGCCGCTTTCCGAAGCAAATATGGAGTCTTGAACACCGTGCCGGTCTTCGGTCCGTACGGAGGGAAACTCAGCAACTTTGGAGAAAAGCTGGAGTTGGCTCGGCCAGACCCTGTTCAGTTGCCCCCGCACCCGGACGCCGGTTACGTCCCGTATGTCCGGGTGGATAAAATCCACTACCTAAACGTGGATCCATGGTCCACCAACGCGGACGGCAACGGAGCTTCCTTGCAGCGTCGCTTGGCCGGGCAGTATGGGAATGAGCCGAACAATTGGACCGCTGCCATTCCCACCGCCGGTAAAGACAATAATCAAATTCCTGTCGCGCCGTTCATCAGCGCCCAACCCGCCAGCCTCGTCGTGACCAACGGCGTCAATGCCACCTTCAAGGTGACGGCTGGAGGCTCGGTTCCGCTGAAACATCAATGGCGGTTCAACGGGGCCAACCTCCCTGGCGCGACCGCGACCAATTATATCGTGACGAACGCTCAAGCCGCGAATGCTGGCAGTTACTCGGTGGTAATTTCAAATTTTCTCGGGTCGATTACGAGTTCGGTCGTGAGTCTCACAGTGCGGCTCAAGCCAGCCATCAGCCAGCAACCCGCCAGCCTCATCGTGACACAGGGCAACACGGCCACCTTCAGCGTGCTAGCTGGTGGCGATCCCGTGTTGTTTTATCAATGGAGGTTCAACGGCACAAATCAGCCCGGAGCGACCAACAACACATTCACCCTCGCTGCCCCGCAGAGCTTCTTTCCAGCACATTGGGATCCTAAGCTTAGAATTCCACGTGGACAAGTGGGAAAG
>JADMIO011070251.1_pt1 | contig 109133 bp, 99 predicted proteins | sample 8958161 | NCBI WGS metagenome assembly JADMIO01 (sample SAMN16585339, study PRJNA669376) | soil metagenome | isolation source: Crop rotation soil | place: USA: Cullars Rotation, Alabama | collected 2011
GCGGGGATTACCGCCACTGTCCATAGCCGCATCAAGCGGCTGTTCAGCATCCACAAGAAACTGCAACGGCAACGTATCTCGGTTGACCAGGTCTATGACTTGTACGCTATGCGGGTGATCACCCGATCACTGCAGGATTGCTACGCGGTGTTGGGGATCGTGCACAACGTCTGGCGTCCGGTGCCAGGCCGGATCAAAGATTTCATCGCGATGCCCCGGCCGAACCTTTACCAATCGCTGCATACTTCGGTGATTACGGAGGATGGCACGCCGTTCGAGATCCAGATTCGCACCGAAGAGATGCACAAGATGGCGGAAGAGGGCATCGCAGCGCACTGGAAGTATAAGGATGGCGCGGTCTCCACCCAGGATGAGCAGCGGCTGGCCTGGCTGCGGCAGGTGGTGGAGTGGCAGAGAGATGTTTCCGACCCCAGCGAGTTCTTGTCGACGCTGAAGATTGATCTGTACCCGGAAGAGGTTTACACCTTTACTCCCAAGGGAAAAGTGGTGGTATTACCGCGGGACGCTACCCCGATCGATTTCGCGTACTCGGTACATACCGAGGTTGGTCACACTTGTGTGGGGGCAAAGGTGAATGGGCGCATGGTGCCGCTGCGCCACAAGCTACACAGCGGAGACATTGTCGAAGTCCTAACCCAGACGGCGCACAAGCCGAGCCGGGATTGGCTGGCAGTAGTAAAGTCGTCGCGGGCGCGAAACAAGATCAAGCACTGGCTGAACATTCATCAGCGCGAGCGGGCAATCGAAATTGGAAAGAAACTGATTGAGAAGGAAGCGCGCAAGTACCGCATTTTCCTCAAAGACATGAAAGATGAGGACTTGCGGCGGGTGGCGTTGGACTATGGCCTGGGCCAGCCGGACGATCTGATGGCGGGGATTGGTTTCGGCAAGTATTCTGCCCGGCAGGTTCTGGGGCGTTTGACCCCGGCAGCGGAGCAAGCAAACCCGTTCGGCGAGGAGGAGAAGAGCGGACTAAGCAGCGCGGTACGGCGGGTTTTTGGCGGCAACAATGCGATCCGGGTTGTTGGGCAGGGAGACCTGCTGGTTTACCGGGCACGCTGTTGCAATCCCATTCTCGGAGAAGAGATCGTGGGATACGTGACACGGGGCAAGGGAGTGGCGGTGCACGCGGTCAATTGTCCCAACGTTGAGAATCTGATGTATGAGCCCGAACGGCGGATCGACGTGGAATGGGCCCGCGATGAGGGAACGCCAAATGCCTATCCGGTAAAGCTGACGGTCTCCTGCGACGATCGGTTTGGGATGCTGAAGCAGATTACCGCAGTGATCAGCGACGCCAAGACCAACATCCGCAACATCGAGGCGCGGACGGGCAACGGGCAGGCGAATGTGGATATCGTGCTGGATGTTGCCGATCTGAAGCACCTGGAAGGAATCGTGGCGGGAGTGCGGAAAATCCCAGGGGTGCATGATGTACAAAGATTGCAGAAGGTGTAGACGAAGCGCCGGGTGCATTGAGGAAGATGAAGATCCTTCGGCGCAAACTGTGCCCACAGGATGACAAGGGTATTTTGGTTGAAGAACTCAAGGAGACGGCATGCGTGAGGTAATTGCGACAAAGGATGGGCCGCAGGCGATTGGACCGTATTCGCAGGCGATCAAGGCGAATGGGTTCGTGTTCGTGTCGGGACAGGTAGCAATCGATCCGGCTACCCAGCACGTGATTGATGGCGATGTGGCGGCCCAGACCGAGCGGGTGATCAAAAATCTGTCGGGAATTCTCAAGGGCGCGGGCAGCGGCCTGGAGAAAGTAGTGCGCTGCGGCGTCTTCCTGAAGAACATGAATGACTTCGCCGCCATGAATGAGGTTTATGGAAGGTATTTCAGTTCCGCGCCTCCGGCGCGTTCGACGGTCGAGGTGGCGAGATTGCCCAAGGATGTGCTGGTGGAAATTGATGTGATCGCGCTGGCTTAGTTTCAGTCGAAGAGGCCGAGTAGTGACTTCTAACGACAGGCTGATTCTCGATGTTCAGCTTCTGAATCAGAAATAGGCAGAGAAAACCGCCGGGAGCGTGGGCTCACCGGCGGTTAAAGATTGCAGCTACGCCTTTTCTACCTTGCCGCTGCGCAGGCAGGACGTGCAGACGCGGATACGCTTGGTGGTGCCTTTTACCCGGGCGTGTACCGGTCGCAGATTGATATTCCAGCGCCGCTTGGTCACGTTATGGGCGTGACTGATGTTGTTTCCAAATTGCGGCCCCTTGCCGCATAGTTCGCATACTTGTGCCATGAACTGCTCCCGTCAGGATTATCTAAGAAGCATTATTTTAGCGGATTTGCAGGGTTTCTGCCAGGGTGGGTCTGGGGAAAGCCCAGACCACTAGGACAGCAGATCGGGGAAGAAAATCGCAGATTTGCCCGTGGCGTTGACTTCTGGTGTTGGCACCCAGTAGAGTGCTCCTCACCAGTTTCGTTCTTTCACAATTTTGTTTTGGTTCGCGCATCCTTGTCGCCGTGATGAGGAGTGGGAAGCGGGTGAAAATCCCGCGCTGCCGCGCAACTGTAAGCGAGGAAATTGCTGCCGGTCACTGGGGAAACCTGGGAAGGCCGGTGGTAGTAGTTGGACGTGCTCCACACGTCCTGACTCGCGAAGCCAGGAGACCGGCGTGAACCGTCAACACCAACCCCTTTCGCGTGCAAAGGAGAGATGTGATGCGTTCATTGCGGGTGTTTTCCTGCTTGTTGTTTCTCGGGGCGGTAGCTTCCGCCGAAATCAAAATCAGGGTTATCGATCCGCGTTCTGCTGTGGTCAGCGGGGCGCAGGTGATTCTTTTGAATGGCGACGTGCCGGTTGGGACTCAAACCACGGCGGCTGACGGCGTAGCTGTATTTCAAAGCTCGGCGTTGCGGATGCGAGTACTGGCACCGGGATTCACTCCCGCGGAAGCCGATATCGCCAGCGGGCAGAGGGACATGCTTACCGTGCAACTGCAGGTTGCGCCGGTAGCGGAGACGGTAGTGGTGACGGCCACGCGCAGTCCGGTGCCTTCGGAAGCCGCCGGCGCCGACGTCAGCAGCCTCAACGCTGCGCAGCTGGAAACCATGCAGTCGGTGGCAACCGCAGATACATTGAGATTTCTGCCTGGGGCGGTGGTTAATGCAGCGGGGCAGCGGGGCGGCATTACGTCGTTGTTCGTGCGAGGGGGCGATTCCCGTTACAACAAAGTAATCGTGGATGGGGTCACGGTGAATGAACCCGGGGGCACGTTCGATTTCGGGGTGGTGCCCATGGCGCAGACTGAGCGGCTGGAATTTGTGCGGGGGGCGCAGAGCACGTTGTACGGCTCGGACGCCATGTCAAGCGTGGTGCAGATGTGGTCGAGCCAGGGGCGCACACGGAATCCTGAATTGAGGTTTGGCGGCGACGGCGGCAATTACGACACGGCACATGGGTATCTGTCGCTGGCGGGAGCGCGTGGACGATTCGACTACAACTTCTTCGGCGACCAGTTCAGTACGGAAGGCCAGGGCATCAATGACGACTACTCGAATTCGCTGCAGGGCGGAAATGTTGGGGTTGCGCTAAGTGATCGCATCGGATTAAGGCTGCGGGCACGGCACTCGAACTCCTATACCGGAATTCAGGGCGAGTGGAAGTTCAATGGACTGGAGTTGCAACCTCCGGACGACAACCAATTTCAACGGCAAAACAATTTGCTGGCCAGCGCTGACCTCACCATCGCCGGCCCTTCGGGCTGGCAACACCGGCTGACGGCATTCGAATATCACCATCAGCGGGACAACGTGAACGGATTCAATGCTGACCGCGTCTTCGACAGCCCGTTTGATTCGTTCGCGAATATGAACCGTGCCGGGGTGGAATACGAAGGCGATTGGGTACAGAGAAGTTGGGCGCAAGCCACGGTGGGATATCAGTTCGAGGATGAGAATGGATTTACGGGGGACCAGACATTTCCGCCACTAACCCATGGATTGCGGTTAAACCATGCGGCGTACGGGCAGGAAGTAGTGAACCTGGGCCGGTTGTCGGTGGTGGCGGGGGCGCGTTTCGTACACAATGCTACTTTCGGTAATAAGGGTGTGCCGCGGGTTGCGCTGGGCTTTCAGGCATTGAAGGGCGGCGAAGTATTTTCCGGCACGCGGTTCCGGTTCTCTTATGCAACTGGAATCAAAGAAGCACGACTGGAAGAAGCCTTTGCCAGCGGTCCGTTCATCGTTCCGAATCCCAACCTGAAGCCGGAGGAGAACCGCGCCTTCGAGGCCGGATTGCAGCAAGAGTTCTTCGGCGGCAAGTATGCACTGACCGCGACCTACTACAACAACCTGTTTCGCAACCAGATTGATTTTGCCATCCTCGACTTCACCACGTTCCTCGGTCAATACGTGAATGTCAATGAGTCGATTGCGCATGGCACCGAGGTCGAACTGAAAGGGAGGTTGACGTCGCGGCTTTCGCTGGACGCCGGGTACAACTATTCCTCGACGCAGATCCTCGACCAGCCTTTCGCTTTCGATTCCCTGCACGCACCGGGTTCGCCGTTGCTCCGACGGCCCAAGCATTCCGGCAGCCTGCTCTTGAACTACGTGGGGAACCGCTGGGGGGCAAACCTGGGAGGAAGTTTTGTGGGCCGCCGCGCGGATTCTGATTTCCTGATCTTCAATATCGATCACGCCGCCGGTTACGCACGGGTCGATATGGGCGGATGGTATGCGTTCACTTCGCGAGTCACGGCGTATGTGAATCTGGAGAACGCCTTCGATCACTACTACGAGGAAGTGGTCGGGTATCCGGCGCTGGGCGCGAACGTGCGGGTGGGCATGCGGTTCAGGATCGGCGGGGAATGAACATGGCCGACAAAACCTCTATGTGGCTTTGGTCTTCGCATGCTTGTCCCAGTTGCCGAGGTTGAATGCGACCGCCATACAGGCATCGCGCAATTCATCGGCCAGGACGCGGTCTGCCAGGGACCGCGCAACGACCATTCCTCCTACGCTTAATGCGGCAATCGCCCGGGCTTTGGTCTGGCGAGTCTTGTCTTTGTTGGGAAGGCTGCGTTCGAGAACATCGACCATGGCCTTGAACACGGACTCAAATGCCCGCCTGACGGTCTTACCGTTGCGCGCGACATCACCAGGCAGAGCCACCATGGGGCAGGAATTTTCGACGTCTTCGAAATGCTGCCGCGAAAGATACGCGCGAACCACCTGGGGCCCGACGTCGGTGGAACTGAGATCGACGTGCAGGCCTTCCCAGCAGCTCTTCCACTCAGGGTCGGTGAAGAAGCAACCCAAGACCTCCGAGTAGAGATCGCTCTTGCTGTTGAAGTAGCTGTAGAACCCGCCGTGGGTCAGACCTGCGCCAGCCATGATTTGGCTGACAGAGACATTGTCGAATCCATGGCGGTTGAACAAGCGGCGGGCGCTTTGAATGATCTTCTTCTTGGTCTCCGAACGATGACGCGTTGGATATGGCATATCTCTGGTTCTTTGACGGCGACGGAAGTATGCCGCAGACCACGTCGTCCAGCCTAGCAAAATATGATCTGTAACATATCTGGACCCTATGATTTCATTCGGGCAGCGGGATGTCCCGCTCTTGGAGGAAAAGGTGAACGAACAGAATCGTGCAGGGGTGGCGACACGACGACAGCTTATGGCTGGAGCCGGGGTTTTATTGGGCGGTCTCGTCAGCGTATCCCCCATTTGGGCCGAACCTCAGGAAAGCATGATGGAAGCGCAAAGTACAGGAATGGAAGGCCTGCTCACCTACTTGCATCAGGAGGTTGAAATCAAGGCAAGCGCACACCGGATTTATGACGCCTTGCTGGACTCGAAGCAGTTTGCGGCATTCACCGGGATGTCTGCTGAAATCAGCCGCGAGGTTGGAGGCACTTTCACTATGTTTGGCGGATTGATTGTCGGACGGAACGTGGAACTGACTCCCGAGCAGCGAATTGTGCAGGCCTGGAAGCCCGCGAACTGGAGCCCGGGAGTGTATTCGCTGGTTAAGTTTGAGATCAAAGAAAGGAGTGGGCAAAGCACAATCGTTCTCGACCATACGGGCTTTCCAGAAGGAAACTTCCGCCACCTGGACTCGGGGTGGTACCAGAGATACTGGGAGCCGCTGAAAAAATTCCTCGCTTAGCCGCTCACCTTTTGCCCTTCCAGTGCCTGTCCGCAGTCGGACAAGGGGCGCTTTCTATTTGCGGATCTGGCAACACCGGCGCTTGCAGCAAGTTGGATCCCCGCCCGCCGGGCCACGCAGGTCGGCCCGATGGAAGCGCTGCTCTATGAATGAAGTCAGTACACAAAGGGAATAAAACGCGGAGTTCGCGCCGCCCAGGCCTGATACTCCGAGCTGTATTTCGCGGCAAGATAGCGGTCGAGCTGTGGAACATTCACAACCGCAAAAAAGAAGGCCATAAGCGCCGGGACTACTAAAGCGATGGCGTGGGCGGTCATAAGCGCATATCCGGTGAAAAGCACGGTATCGCCAAAGTAATTGATGTGCCGGGACCAGCGGAAGAGGCCGCCGGTATAAAGGTGACCGGCGTTTTGCGGAAGACGTTTCCACTGCAGGCGTCCATACTCGGAAACGGTATTCAGGTAAGAACCGAGCAGGTAGAGAATTATTGCCAAGAAATCCAAAGGACCAAGTCCGGCCAGACTTCTGCGGCCCAAGAGCGCAAACCAAACATGAACAAACACTAGCTGAACGAGAATACCCAAGGCCTCCCCCCATTCCATACGCCTCCGCAACAGAACGAGAGTGGTCACAAGGATCCGCAGAAAATAGATAGCCGCGGCGGAAAAGAGCAATATCCGCCGGCTACAGGGAGCGTGCAGCAGAGTAAGCCACGCGATGCGTGTGCCCTCAGGCATAGCGAAGAATATCCAAGCGGCGGCAAGGAGGCCGATGGCGTGGCCGAAGTTAAGCATAATGCGGGGGGCGCGAGAGATTTCCTGCCGTCCGTGCATGAAAGTGTTCCTGGCGCTTTGGGATGCCTCGTACAGGAACAACTTTGCTTGGGACGCTTGTGTCGCGCAGTTTGTTATTCGTAACGCAGCGCGTGCATAGGATCCACGGCTGAAGCCTTTCGCGCAGGGCCGGCGCAGGCAACCGCCGCCACCAGGCCCAACAGGAGCGTGACTCCTAACAGAATAAGGGGATTGCGCGAACTGCCCTCGGCCCATTGCTCCAGCACCCGGTTTAAGGCCAAGGTCAGTACAACGCCAGCGGCGATTCCGCTGCCGACGCTAATTACGGTCGAGGCAAAGACAATGCGCAGCACATGGCGACGCGGCGCTCCCAGCGCCATGCGAATGCCGAATTCATTCGTTCGCTGCGCCACAGAATAGGAGACAACACTGTAGAGTCCCACCGCCGCCAGGGCCAGCGCCAAGAGAGCAAACGAGCCGAACAACCAGGCGACCAGCTGTTCGCGCTCCCACTCCTGCTGGCCCGTAATCCAATGTTCCAAATCCTCAACGTGGCCGTTGATCTGCTGATCGGGATCGACGGAGCTTACCTGAACGCCAACGGAGTGCAGCAACGAGAGCGGCGGCACCTCGGAGCGGACCAGAATCTGGGTGAACATGCGCATGGAGACCGTATAGGGAAGAAATGCCTCGGGCAGGATCGGCTTGCGCAGCCCATCGTTCCGCTTATCTGGAATAACGCCGATGATTTGCACCCAGTTTCCAGGGTCCGCTGCTGTGAGGTTGAATGGAGCTTCGTCTTTCATCTCGGGCACTTTGAAAGAATGGCCGAGGGGATCGCCGCTCGGAAAATAGAGGCGCGCCATGGTCTGATTGATAACGGCCAACCTGGCGGCGTTGTGATTTTCAGTTTCATCCCAGACTCGGCCCTGTGCAATGGGAATACGGAGCACCGGAAAATAGGCCGGGCTTACGAAATTGACGCGTATCTTCTGGTCCGCCTGCGCAGGTTTGCCGAGAATTTCTATACCGGTCTGCCATCCGTTATTCGGCGGAGTGGCGTTCGTTGAGATTCCCGCCAGGGTAACACCGGGGATTGTGGATACCTTCTTGAGCAATTGGTCGAAATAGACGGACCGCTCCGCCCATGTCTTGTAAGTGCCATCGTGTACGGGAATACCCACTGACATCACATTGTGCGGATCGTAACCCAGATGGGTCCGCATGAGACCGAGGAAACCTTGCATGGCGGCGCCTGCCCCGGCCAACATGAGCAGGGTAAGCGCGATCTGGCCGGCGATCAGGACGCTGTTGGTGGCACGGCCGCGAACCCCTCCGGCAATTTTGCGGGTGGTGGACTGCATTACCTGGCTCAGCTCCGGGCGGGAAAGCTCCAAGGCAGGCCATAGGCCGAAGAGGATACCGGTAAAGATGGCGATCATCACGCTGAAGACCAGCACCGGCAGGTTGATCTCGATTGCCGCTTCATGCGGAAAAGAAAATTTTGGCAACATGGCGACTATCGTGGCCAGCACCTTATAGGCAAGCAGAACTCCCAGCGCGGCGCCGGTCAACGAAAGGAGCAATGATTCGGTCAATAGTTGACGGATTATGCGGAGCCGACTGGCTCCAATGGCAGTGCGCACTGCAAATTCATGCTGGCGAGCTGTGCCTCGAGCCAAGAGCAGAATTGAGACGTTGCCGCATCCGATGGCGAGCAACAGAGCGACCGCGCTGAACAGGAGAGCAAGCGTACCGCCGAGATCGTGAATGAAATCGTCATTCAGCCCTGCCACATGAAAGCGGAAGCGATCTTTGGGGAAATGTTGCGGAGTGTCGTGGGCGAACTGTTCGATCAACGGCTGCAAGGCAGCGTTTGCTGTTTCGTGCTTGACGCCGGGCTTAAGGCGAAGTCCTACGTAGTAGGCCCGTACAGGATCGGGAGTTACCTTCAGAGGAAGGTAAACGTCGCCGTCGTCCCAGGTGAAGCGCGGCGGGGTCACTCCAATGATGGTGTAGTTCTTGCGCACTAATTGGAGAGTCTGACCCAACACGGACGGATCTGAGTTGAAGTGACGCTGCCAGAATTTATGAGCCAGCACCACCACAGGCTGCGGATCCTGTCCGTCAATGGCGTCAGAGGGGAGGATGCCTCGCCCCAGCATGGTGGGCACGCCAAAGAAGTTAAAGGCGTTGGAGGTCATATAGACTCCGGCAACATCTTCGGGCATGTCGTGGCCGGTGACGGTCAGGTTCCAGTCGTCGCTGATGAATGCATCTTCCACAACTGGCGACTTTCGTAGCTGCTGCCATTGCATTCCGGTCAGTCCAAAAAAGTTCTCGTGGCCGGCCTGGTCGGTGAGGCGCAGGTGGGCCATGCGGTCAGAGTTGGCATAAGGATATGGGTTCATCAGGATTGCATAGATCACGCTGAACACCGCGGTAGTCGCGCCGATACCCAGGGCGAGTGAGATCACAGCGGTAACGGCGAACCCCGGGCTCTTCGTTAATTGGCGGAGGCTGAAGCGAAAATCCTGGAAAAGGGTTTGCATGGCTGGCCTCGGATGGGTCATTGAATAGACGCACTTTCGATGCCAAGGTTAGGACCGCTAAGCTGTTCATTTACGACAATAACAATTTGTTGAGAGGTGATTGCTTTGTCCGCTTTAGGGGAGTGTGTGTCCAGCAGTGGACAGGCGCATTCTTAGAAACGTCCGGCGGCGGCAGGCCTGGCACTGAGGCCGGTGAGCAGCAGTTGACCGGCGGCCTCCGCTTCGAGTGGCTTTGAGAACAAGTAGCCCTGCGCGAACTCGCAGCGAAGTTCCCTGAGCTGCGACAACTGGTCTTCGGTCTCGGTTCCTTCAGCGATGACTCCGAGACCGAGGTTGTGAGCGAGCATCACCATGGTGGCTACGATTTTGCGATTGTCATCGATGTCCATGTTGGAAACGAAGGACCGGTCGATCTTGAGCATATCGACAGGGAAGCGGCGCAGGTAGTTCAGCGATGAATATCCGGTGCCGAAGTCGTCTATGCTCAGGCGAACCCCAAGGGCCTTCAATTCGGAAAGAAGGTTGCGGTTCTTTTCCGCGTCGGACATGGCCATGGTTTCCGTCAGCTCAATATTCAGACAGGAGGGATTGAGCTGAGTCTGTTGAAGCACGGAAAGAACCTCACTGGCCAGATTGGGCTTTGTAAACTGCTTGGGCGACACGTTTACGCTGATGGTTAAATTCGAGTGATCGGGATGATTGGTCTGCCAGGTGCGCGCCTGTTGGCAGGCTTCGAGCAGGACCCATTTGCCAAGAGCCAGAATAAGCCCGGTTTCTTCCGCTACTTTTATGAACTCACCCGGTCCGACCAGGCCGACCTGGGGGCGCTGCCAGCGCAATAAAGCCTCGAAGCCGGTCACCCGGCGGGTGTCGAGGGAGACCACCGGCTGGTAGTAAACGCGAAACTCATTGCGGTCGAGCGCGTTGCGAAGGTCGGTTTCCAGTTTCAACCGTTCGACGGCGTGCTCGTGCATGGCGACGTCAAAGACCTCACATCGCGCCTTTCCCATGGCCTTGGCGCGGTACATGGCGATATCAGCGTCACGAAGCAAATCCTCGGCGGTGGTGCGGGATGACGAGCTCAGGGCAATACCAACACTCACTGAGGTGAACACTTCGTGGCCGTCAAGAAGATGAGGGGCGGTCAGGGCGTTTTGAATCCGCTGTGCAGCCCGGATGGCGTCGCTGGGATCCTTGATATCTTCGAGAAGGACGGTGAATTCGTCTCCTCCACGGCGGGCTAGTGTGTCGTCGGTAAGCTTGGCTTCGGAGCGCGCAATCGTATCGTCGTGGCGCAGAAAGCGGCTCAGCCTTCTGCCAACCTGGACAATAAGTTCGTCGCCCACCGCGTGGCCGAGGCTGTCATTGACCGTCTTGAAGCCGTCGATGTCGATGAAGAGAACGGCAAACTGGTAATCGGGGTGTCGCTTGGCGCGGGTGAATTCATGTTGCAAGCGGTCAAGAAATAACGCGCGGTTGGGCAGGTTGGTTAATGCGTCATGCAACGCATTGTGCATCAACGTCTGCTCGGCCTGCTTGCGTTCGATTGCAATCCCGGCGAGGTGAGCGGCGCGTTCTACCAGATCCAACTCAAATCTTCCCGGCTTGCGCGGCTCGCGATAGTAAATCGCGGTCGTGCCCAGCACGACCCCCTTAGTCGACAGGATAGGAACCGACCAACAGGCACGCAGGTCGTGACTCACGGCAAGATCCCGGTATTCCTTCCACAAAGGGTCAACAGTTACATCAGCGACAAGGACCGGTTTCCGGGTGAATGCAGCGGTGCCGCAGGAACCGGTATTGGGTCCAATTGTCTTGCCGTCGATGGCAGAGGTATAGGCCTGAGGCAAGCTAGGAGCTGCGCCGTGCCGCAAGGTTTTGCCATCGTCATCGAGGAGCAGCAGCGAACAGAGAGAGCCGGCGGACTGGTCCTCGATGAGGAGCGCCAGGAACTCAAGCACGTCGGAGAGTGGTTCGGCATTGGCGATCATTTCCAGAAGGCGTTTCTCGCCGACCAGCAGTGCCTCCTTTTCGTTTTCTACTTTTTGGGACTTCTCGAGCGCCTCCAGAGTTTTGTTGATGGCAGCTGAGAGATTCGATATCTCATCATTTCCCGTAAACTGCACGCGTTCGGCAAGGTCGCCGGTAGCGCCAACCTTAGCGACGCTGAGGCTGAGACGGCTGATGGGCGAAAGGACCGCCTTCTCGAGCAAAGCAACAAACATTGCGCCGAACAGCAGACCCGCGACCAGGAAAAGAACCACGAAATACAACAAAGCGGCCTGGCCTTGCTGATAGATCTTCCTGGGCAGGGCTATGCGCAGCATGAGTGCCGGTTTGCCATGGAGATCCTGAATCAATCCGTAGCCGGCGATGGAGCGGTCATGCAAACGTTGAATCACCACCGGGGTGCCGGCCGAGAGCTGGTCCACTGCCCATTGAGAGTCCTTCGGCAGGGTACGGCCATGCAGAGGTTCCAGCGAGAGTGACAGGTGCGTGGTTTTCTCGAAGCGCTCGATCTCCCTCGCATTCAGCCAACGCCCCATGATGAAGAGCCCCGTGGACGGTCCTCGGTTTTGGCTGGTATGGATAGGCTGAGAACACAACAACAAAGGTCCTTCGGGAAGAACGACCACCCCGTTCACCCCAGCCTGCCGGGAGAGTCTCTGCAGGGTTGCGTCCAGGCTTTTGGGAATAGGAAGCGGTTTTCCCGTGGCCAGATCCAGGCCCTTGGCGAAGACGGGCCGCCCGGATTTATTCACAATCAGGACAAGGCCAAGCCTGAGATTTTGCAGGGTGGCGTCAGAGAATTCGGTTTTGCCATATTCAGGCCGCTTGCCCTGGGCAAAGGCGTAAGTGTTGTCCCAGTTGGAATAGTCGCGGGTTGTGCGACTCAGGCTTGAAAGCTGGTCGGTCAAGGCACTCATGCCGCGTTCGAGATTCTGCCGGGTATCCTGCTCTTCAAGCTGGCTGAAACTGCGGAGGATGGCGGTTCGGGAAAAGAAATACAGAAAGGTAAGCAGGCCGAGGATCGTGATGCAGATGATGAACAGCGTTTTTTGTCGAAGCATCATCTACAGGGCTCAGGCAGAACTATGCACTCAAGCAGTCAGTCTCGGGATTGCGCGTCAAGACGAATCGAAAAACGTGGGAATCTGATTGGCCTGCCCGCCCCGATCTTGCTGTCAGCGAAAGTGTTAGTTGATTGATGGTAGGTCTTGCCTGCCCTGGAACAAAAGTAACAAAGGTAATCGAATTTTGGGGCTGAGCTTCGAGCCAATGGGGAAATCTAAAACGGCTCCGAAGTGCATGCGATACTGGATTATGGCAAGTGCGGATCCCAAGTCGGTTAAGGTAAACCTCTCAACCGGCAGGGGAGTAGATATCGAATGGAAAGACGGGCATGTTTCCCAGTATCCCTTTTCGTTTTTGCGGGATGCCTGCCCCTGTGCGCTATGTGATGATGAAAGAGCCAAAGACGCCCGAGAGCCGGGCGAGAAGCCGAAGGCCAAGCCGGGAGAGCTTCCCATGTTCAAAGAGGCTGCCAAGCCGCTGTCAGCCGAGGGCGTGGGTAAGTACGCAATCAAATTTCACTGGAATGACAGCCACGATCTGGGCATCTATTCGTGGCAGTTTTTGCGTGAGATTTGCCCGTGTGGCGAGTGCCGGGCGGCACGTGACGCGCAGAAGGCCGGTTGAATACCTCTCTTTGGTAGCGTACCAATGACTTCAGAGCGGCCCACTCCTGATTTTCTTTACGGTACCGCATGGAAAGAAGCGCGAACTGCCGCCCTTACTGAACTCGCGCTTCGTGCGGGATTCCGCGGCATCGATACGGCCAACCAGCGAAAGCATTATTTCGAGGCTGGCGTAGGAGAGGGGCTGGCTTCTGCCTATCGTTCCGGAGAGGTCACGCGGGCAGATCTTTTCCTGCAGACAAAATTTACATATCAAAATGGTCAGGACCAGCGTCTGCCCTATGACCCGAAAGCGTCTCTTTCGGTTCAGGTAGCGCAGTCCCTAAGCAGTTCTTTGCAGCATCTTGGGACAGATTTCGTCGATAGCTATGTGCTGCACGGGCCATCGTCGCTGTACGGCTGGAGCGATGCCGATGAGGAAGTCTGGGGGGCAATGGGCGAGGAACGCGACCGGGGCCGCACCCGCCTGTTAGGCGTAAGCAACGTTTCCCTGTTGCATCTGGAACAGATGGAGGCTGCGGGAGCGGAGCCCCCGGCATTCGTGCAAAACCGTTGTTATGCGAGACTGGGCTGGGACCGCGAGGTACGACGGTTTTGCCAGGCGCGACAGATCGTCTACCAGGGCTTCTCCCTTCTCACCGCGAATGCTGAAGTGCTTCACCATCCGCTGCTGGCGGACCTCGCCTCGAAATTGAACGCGAGCGCGGCCCAGGTCGTGTTCGCTTTTGCGCGTGCCGTTGGAATGCTGCCGCTTACCGGCACTTCCAACGCGGAACACATGCAGCAGGATCTTGCGAGCCGTGATTTAAGACTTCCCGCGGACGCGGTGCAGGCAATCGAATCGTTGTCCGGCTGAAGGGTAGGCGCCGTTCGCCATCGTTTGCGGCCTGTTCTGCTGTGGCTTGGCCATCTCGCGTGGTTCTTATACTCTGGACATGGGCCAATGTCCCGATCTTTTTTGTGCAAAGCGACACGCAAAAACTCAACCAATGGCTGGGGCAGTTAATTTCCCAAGGGGGCAGCGACCTGCTGCTTGTCGCCGGGGTCCCACCGTCGATTCGGGTTGATGGCAAGCTGCAGCGCATCACCACGGAACCCCTTAATGGAGCGGAAATAGAAGCTGCCATCCTGCCAGCGCTCACTCCCTATGCGCTGCAGGTCTACCAGCGGGCACTGATCACAGACTCGTCATACGCGGTGAAATCGCTTGGCCGCTTCCGCATCAACCTTCACCACGAACGGGGAAACGCCGCAGCCGCGGTGCGCGCCTTGCCGCAGCGAGTCCCTTCGCTTGCAGAACTTCGATTACCCGAAGAAGTCGCGGCGCTGGCACAGATCCAGCGAGGCCTGGTGATCGTGGGAGGTGCTACGGGCTCGGGCAAGACGACCACGGTAGCCGCGCTGGTCAATGAGATCAACCGCGAGCAGGCGCGTCACATTGTGACCATTGAAGACCCGGTTGAGTACGAGCACTCTCACATGCGCGGGGTGGTTGAGCAGGTTGAAATTGGCATCGATGCCTCTGACTTTCCCACGGCCTTGCGCGCCGCACTCCGTCAGGTCCCCGACGTGATCGTGGTGGGAGAAATGCGCGACCCGGAAACCGCGCACATTGCCCTTGCGGCGGCCGAGACCGGACACCTGGTGCTTACCACGCTCCACACCACCGACGTAATTTCCACCGTCTCGCGCATCGCGGACTCATTTCCCCCGGAGCGGCAAAACACTATCCGGCAGGAGATGGCCATGGCGCTGTCCGCCGTGATGACTCAGACCCTGCTCCGCACAAAAACCGGTGGTCTGATACCTGCCGCCGAATTGCTGATGGTCAGCTACGGGGCGCGGCAGCACATTCGCCGAAATGCTTTACAGCACCTTCATCAGGAAATTACCTCGACGCGGAGGCATGGCTCGATCACTCTGGAGCAATCGCTGGTTTCGTTGGTTGCACAGGGGCACATCAGCCGCGAAGATGCCATGCTCGCCGCCATTCATCCCGAGGACCTCGAAGGCAATCTAAAAGTCAAAGGTCTCTGATTTCGTGGTAGAGGCGTCTTCTGAACCCGTCTGAAAATTTTTGGGGAACGCGCGACCCCCAGAGCGTTCCCGCATCCAATTCCCCGAAAGGAAGATGCAAGCCATGAGCGACAAACTCGTGCAGGAGCTGCGCAAACAGTTGATCGAGACACTCAAGGGCGGCAACGCCCACGCCACCTTCGACGACGCCGTCCCGGATACGCCAGAAAAGGTACGGGGCAAGAAGCCCGAAGGGATGCCTCACTCCCCTTGGATGCTGCTGGAGCACTTACGCATTGCGCAGTGGGACATCTTAGAATTCAGCCGCAATTCCAAGCACAAATCGCCGAAATGGCCGGAAGGCTACTGGCCCAAGACTGCGGCTCCTGCCAACGCGAAAGCCTGGGACGAGAGCGTGGATGCGTTCCGCAAAGATTTGAAAGAATTGCAGGAGCTGGTCAAAGATCCAAAGACAGACCTGACGGCAAAGATACCCTGGGGCGACGGGCAGAACGTACTGCGCGAGGCACTATTGGCCGCTGACCACAACGCCTACCACATCGCACAAATCGTCGATGTGCGGCGAGCGCTGGGGGCCTGGAAGGAAGGCTAGCGGCGAAAATGGTTGATCAGATAGAAGACCAGCGACAGAACAATGCTCAGTGCAATTGAGGTAACAATCGGAAAGTAGACAGTAGTGTTTTTTCCGCGATAAACGATGTCGCCGGGCAGCCGTCCCAATGGAATGTGGGCTCGGTCCAAGGCAATCATGACCAGGCCAGCGCCCAGGATCACCAGCCCGAACACCACTAGCAGCCTTCCGAGATCGCCCACGAGACAATTCTAAATGACTAAAGGCAGCTCGGAGCCCCCCGAAGCTGCCTTGAACCCTCCCGGTTAGAAGGGCATGTCACTGCAATCACGTTAGCCGCGAGCTGTTGCAGGAATGTTGCAGTCCGGTGAATGTCCGGTGAATTCCGGCTGCTAGAATTCACTTCATGGTTCCACGCAAGCTCGAGGTTTCGCGCCGCCTCCAGAAGCGGGCGGAGAAATTTATTCCGGGCGGGGTCAATTCGCCGGTGCGCGCATTTCGCTCCGTCGGCGGAGACGCGCCATTTATCGTCCGTGGCGCGGGCTCGCGAATCTGGGATGCAGACGGCAATGAGTACATCGAGTACCTGGGATCATGGGGGCCTCTCATTCTCGGACACGCTGCCCCCGAGGTGGTCGAAGCGATCATCGAGGCAACGCGTAACGGTACCAGCTTCGGAGCGTCCACGCCGGCGGAGGCCGATCTGGCGGAGATGGTCAGTACGGCGTTTCCTCATGTCGAGAAGGTCCGATTCCTGAGTTCCGGGACCGAAGCCACAATGTCGGCCATCCGGTTGGCAAGGGCCTACACGAGGCGGAAGTACATCGTGAAATTTGAAGGCTGTTATCACGGACACGCGGACGCCTTACTGGTTAAGGCCGGGTCTGGAGTTGCCACCCTGGGAATCCCGGGCTCGGCGGGTGTACTGGAGGAGTTCACCCAGTTCACCCTGGCGCTGCCCTTCAACAGTGTTGATGCGATCGAGCTGGCATTCTCAAAGTTCAAAGACCAGATTGCCTGCGTGATTGTCGAGCCGGTCGTGGGAAACATGGGCTGCGTGCCTCCCGCGCAGGGCTACCTGCAGGCCTTGCGAAAGATCACCAAGCAACATGGTGCGGTTCTGATCTTCGATGAAGTGATGACCGGTTTCCGACTGGCCTTCGGCGGGGCGCAGGAGCTATATGGTGTACAGCCCGACCTCACTACCATGGGAAAGATTATTGGTGGGGGGCTGCCTGTGGGAGCGTATGGTGGCCCTGCCGGAATTATGGATCTGGTGGCACCGCTGGGACCGATGTATCAGGCAGGCACGCTTTCCGGAAATCCGCTGGCCATGGCCGCGGGGCTGGCGACACTGGGATACCTGATCGAACATCGCAACGAAATCTATCCGCGAATGGAAAGCCTTAGCGCTGACCTGGTCGATGGGATAACGGAGGCCGCCAAGGATGCGGGCATCGTGCTTACCGCCAATCGCGTGGGCTCAATGTTCACCTGGTTCTTCACCGATAAGAAGGTTACCGACTGGGATTCGGCGGCGAGCAGCGACACCAAAGCCTTTGGCAAGTTCTTTCGTGCCATGATGGAAAGCGGCATCTATCTGCCACCATCCCAGTTCGAAGCCGCCTTCCTTAGCGCCGCCCACACCGAAGAAGACGTGGCCGAAACCATCGCAGCCGCCCGTGAAGGTTTTGCTCAAATGCAAAAATAGCGCTGGTTCATCGGAAAGCTGGCAGCCGGTACCTGACCGATGCGATAATTCGCGTTTCTGGGGAGGGACCTATGGCCCTGGCGCAATCCAATCTCGATGTTGCGGCAAGCTCAGGCCCCTTAACGCCGCCATCACGCCGTCCGAGCGTGGACATGCTTCGCGGGCTGGTAATGATCCTGATGGCACTCGATCACGTCCGCGAATACTTTACCAACGCCAGCTTCGCTCCGGAGGATTTGTCGAGAACTTCCGGGGCATGGTTCTTCGCCCGCTTTCTCACCCACTTTTGCGCGCCGACATTCTTCCTGCTGGCTGGGACCGGAGCTTTTCTGGCAGTGGCCCAGGGAAAATCCATCGCACAGATCTCCCGATTCCTTTGGACACGCGGCTTATGGCTCATCATTCTTGAGCTCACACTGGTGGGCTTTGGCTGGACCTTCGTGTTGCCCTTCCCGTTTGCCGGAATCCTGTGGGCGCTAGGCTGGTCGATGATAGCCATGGCGCTCATGGTACGTTTTCCTTTGCGCTGGATTTTTGGGTTGGGTCTGGTGATGGTGGCCGGTCACAATCTTCTTGATGGGATCGATCCTTCCAGCTTTGGCAAACTTTCGTGGTTGTGGACTATCTTGCATCGCCAGGGCATGGTCTTCCTCAGCGAACCGAAGATCGGCTTTTTTGTTTTGTATCCCTTGATTTCCTGGATCGGAGTGATGGCCCTGGGTTACGCATTGGGGGCACTGCTACTGCGTGCGGATCGGGTCAAGCTGCTGGCCCTGATTGGCGCCGTCACGACGGCGGCGTTCCTTTTGTTGCGCGGCTTCAATCTCTACGGAAACGGGACCGCCGGGATGGGGTTGTCGATTGGCGGGTGGAAGATGCAATCGACGGCGGGGTTGAGCGTGGTGTCGTTTTTTAATACCCAAAAATATCCGCCGTCACTCGACTATCTTCTAATGACGCTGGGGCCGGCGCTGATCTTGTTGGCAGGCTTCGAAAAGCTGGGATCCGGAAGCCGATGGGCGCAGGTGCTGAACGTGTATGGACGCGTCCCGATGTTCTATTACATCCTTCATATTTATGTTGTGCATGTAGCCAGCATTGTGGTGGCAATGCTGTTTCACCAGCCGAGCGCCTGGCTGTGGCACGGCGCGGTATGGACGTCATCCCGGCCACCCGGCTATGGACACGGACTGCCGTTTATCTACCTGATGTGGCTTGTCATCGTGGCGGCGCTCTATCCTCCGTGTGAGTGGTTCATGAACGTCAAGCGGGAGCACAAAGACTGGAAGTGGCTGGGATACGTGTGAGCAGGTTGTTTCCATTGGAAAGCCTGATCCGGGCAGGGGATGACGGGCCAGCCTTGGGAAAATTTCTTAGTTAGGCAGATCTAGTCTTCGAAGTGCGCAGCTAGTTTACGCTTAACGTTCCCGCTATTGTTTCCACGGACGGGATTGGCTCCCATACTCACGAATTGCGAGAGGATTGCTCCGACGCACGCGCATGTTTAGCGCCATGATCCGTTGAGCGGCCGCCAGTTTCCGCATCTCTGTCGCGGTAGCGTTCATCGCAGCGGGAGTGTTAGGTTTTCCCTCCAACTCTCCCAGCAGTTGCTTCATGCTCGCCAGCAACTTTGTGAGATTCACGTCGCGCTGCATCCATTCACCTTACACTCAATAACCCGCGTGTCGGTCTCGCGCCTAACAGTTCCCTCTCTTCACTCGGCAAAAGGATGTCTCACCACTGCCTTGCGTCAGTATATGAGGTTGGGCTGCCCTACTGTGACCGCGTTTTCATCCTGTAATTCCGCGCGGTGCGCGCTCATGGAGGCGGTCTCTTTTCGGCTTAGACCGACTCTGGTTGGGGCGGAAGTGGCCTCCCGGTTAGTCGCTGTTCCTTTTCCGTCAAAAGCCGATTTATTTCGGCAACAAGCTTCATAAGCTTCTGCGCGTCCTGCTCATCGGCGGCCTGCTCGCAGAGTTGCATCCATCGTTCTCGGGATTCGCCTTTCATGGGAACTAGCTCGCTAAATGTTCCTCGATTCGGGGCGGCCGGTTGATCCTGCATGTGTGGTGATCAAACCAAGCTTTCAATTCCCACCTAGCTTGATCTGGCTGAGGCAGGTAGCACCTGAACTGTGCCTTGCAAATTTCACAAATTCCAATCGAAACGGTGCTGCTACTTTTGGCGACTTTAAAGGCTCCGGGGTTTGGCATAGTTCGCATCGAGCAGGCAATCTCCTCATGTGGATGGCTAAGAAGATCCTCTACTCAGTGATCACCCAAAAGGCCGATTTTTAAGTGATCACTGAGGGCAGGAAGAGGAGGATTTTACTCGCCTCCATGCTTGCCCTTCCCTGGGCAATTCGATCTAGCAAAAACCGGCGTCTCTCTCAACCTCGTGGCGCATCTTGACGTATCAGGAACTTACTGTAGGTCGCTGCGCTGGTAGCCCGCCGACAAAAACTGGCGTGGAAGGTGTCCTTACAACCAAGACGGAAGATCGCGGACTGCTCAGGTGGGCGTCATCGGAGCGCTGCTAGCGGCTTCCGTTCCCATTTGTTCCCTGATAAACTCGTAAGTTGTTGTAGGCGCGTAGCTCAGTTGGTTAGAGCGCTACCTTGACACGGTAGAGGTCAGGAGTTCGAGTCTCCTCGTGCCTACCATCTTTTCTTACACTTACAGCCCGCGCCACTGGCTGCGTGGGAACAAATGGGAACAGTCGCTTAAACTCCCACCGCTTCAGTGGCCCGTATCGATTCCACAATCCTTGCCTGCGCCTTTCGCTTCGCGGGGCTAACCGCTTGCGTGTAGGTATCGAGAGTGATGCGGCTGTTGGCGTGGCGTAAAGATTCCTGCACGGTCTTCACGTCTTCGCCATTCGCTTTCAACAGCGTCGCGAAGCTGTGCCTGAACGTGTGCCATCCGATGTGCTTCGTGATTCCTGCCCGTATCGCGGCAGGTCGGATGATTTTGCGTAGGGCACTGTCCGGCCAGTATGGTTGCTGCCCGAACATCTCTGGGCTTGCGAACACCCAGTCTTCCTCGCTGTTGAACGGAGTACGACCGCGCCAGTCAATCAGAATCTCTGCCAAGCTGTTATCGAGCGCCAGCGGCTTCTTCGATGCTTCGGTCTTCATCTCGCCCACCACCTGATGAACGATGGCCCTAGTGAGATTGATTTCCAAAGCGCCGAAACCTATGTCGCCCCATTTGAGCGCAAGCAACTCGCTCACGCGCAGCCCAGTGGATGCAGCCAAGAACACCATCGTTCTGAATGGGTCTTTCAGTTCCGACAGTAGCGCCTTGATTTCATCCGCGTCGAGAACATCAGGCACGCGCTCTCGCTTCGCACTCTGCCGCACTAGCGTGATGGGGTTCCTATCCATCCACTCGCACCGCAAAGCGTGATTGAAGATTGCGCTCATGATGTTTCTGATTTTTGCTTTCGTGCCGTTCGCTAACGGCAGAACACCAAGCCAGCCTTCGACTGCCACCGTCTTGACATCCGCCAATGCGCGATTTCCCCAAGTCGGCAAAATCCACGTGTTGATATTGCTCAGATAAACGTGCCGCGTGGAGTACGCCTTCTTCGAGTTCTCTTCCGGCAGTTCCTTCTCGATGTAGTGCTCGACCAGTTGCTTCACGGTCGATGGTTGTGGGGCTTCCTTGTTGATGTTGACGCGACGCGCTTCGACGGCCATGCGAGCCAGCGTCTTGGTACGATACTGCTCGACCGTACCGACGTGAACCTTGCGATTCACGGTGCCCGCTGGTGTAGCTTCTCGCCATCTGAAAATCCAAACGTTTGGCCCTGTCTTGCGCTTTTCGCGTGTAAGACAACCGTTCTGATACCGCGTTCGAGTGAACATTCGTTGTTTTCTCCTAGTTCACACGAACGGGTTGGCGAGACGATTGTACCTGTAGCCAGCCGTTTAGTTCGCTGGCCCGAAAGAGCCAGAAGCGACCGATGCGATAGGCTGGAACTTCATTGTTCCGCGCCATGCGTTGTAACGTTTTGGTGTGCATCCCCCCCAGTAGCTGCGCTGCCTGCTCTGCGCTTAGGAGCGGCTCGAAGTGCTGCCTGATATTCGTTGACGGCTGGGGCGTGGACAGCGTCGCCTTGACCGGAGTCTTTTCCTGTTGCACTTAACGTTCTCCTTGGATTTCGGTGATCTGAAGTAAAATGCGGGCGATATGACTGTTGCTGAAATATTCGACGCGGCAGGTTTAACTGCGAACGGGCCAGTACCGTGGAGGTCGAAGGTAGGCGAGTCCAGTCCGGGTATCTATGTGGTTGCTCTGACTAACGACTCCAGTGCAGAGCTTCCTTGTGCGGTTGATGCCGAATATTTGAACCCTCAAGACGCTAAGCGATGGCTACGGAACGAGGCTGTCGTCTACATCGGGCGGGCTGCCAATCAAGGTTTGTCCAAACGTCTCAGCCAGTTTTATCACCACAAGCACGGGCAGAAGTCGCCCCATCGTGGCGGTGAGAGCGTCATATTGTTGCAATGCGACCTATGGGTCTACTGGGCACCGACAACGGATTCGATTCGCGCCGAGCAACGAATGCTCGCTGCTTTCAAAGATCGAGCTGGGAAGCTGCCATTCGCGAACCGTCTTGGGGGAACAGCAGAAAAAAATCCTGACACGAAGCTGGTTGAGTTTGCAGGCAGGAACTGGCTAGCAAGTCAGTTGTTTCGCTCCGGGCTAGAAGTTGCACGCCCTGAGCGCGACCGTGGAATCGACCTCATTGCGTATTTGGACATGGATGAGTGCGGGAGTTTCATTGCCTGCCCCATCCAGATGAAGGCTGCAACGAACGCGACCTTCAGTCTCTCTCACAAATACCGGAAGTTTCCCGACCTGATTCTCGCCTATGTATGGAACGTCGAAGACCCGGCAAAAACGACGTGCTTCGCGCTCACCTATGACGAAGCGCACGCGGTAGCCAAGACAATGGGCTACACGGAGTCGCCTTCATTCGCCATTGGTGGAGCGTACACAACCACCAAACCTTCTGCTACTCTCCGCGAGTTGTTAGCGCCATTTGAAATGAACAGCACGAAGTGGCGAGCCAAACTCGCGCAATCCGTAAAACTGCGAGCACCCTTTGATGCTCGGCTTTGAAGAAACCGCGTAACAACTTTGGCGGACGTTACTATGCGTAACGTAATCGCGCGTAACGGTGCTCGACAAGGAACTGGCCCGTCAGTCCCATCGACGACACTCCGCCCAACGGCTAAGCTCGTCTCTCCTTCCCCATATCTCACGAAGGAGTTTCAAACATGGAAAAGTCAATGCTGGTACTGACGGCAAGCTCAACCACTGTGGTCATCTCTGGTAAATATAGCCGCGACGGAAAATCCCACGAGTGCCTTGTGAACACGACGTGGTTTGTCACAAGACGAGAGCGCGATGCTTTCACGAAGCGATTCTATGCGGTTGCCCAACGTCAGGAGCGAGTCAACGGGCGCACGTTATACGCTGCGGAAACGCTTGCCTATCTCGACTAATCACCAGCCCGCCGTTCGGCCTGAACGGTTCCGGGCACAGAAATCGCGTAACAATCACTCCAGTTCAGCGTGCAACTAAGAGAAGCCAGCTAGTCTTGGTCGGCGATTTGCTTCAGCGTCTGGTGATGGTAGTTGAAGGTCTGGTCAAGACCGCGCCTGCGAAACTCTGCCGCGCAACGACTCCGGATGTCGTTGATCTTCTGCGACCAGCCAACGCGACTGCATCCGGTCTCTGTAAGTTTTGTCTTAACGTACACAAGCTGGAAGAGCGCAAGGAGCTTTGGGTCATTTCCGAGCGCCGCGTGGATGGCGTTGTCAACGTCTATGCGCCACTCGATAGCAATGGGCAACATGCGGCGCGTCGGGGAAGACGAGCTTCGCGATGAGTAGTTGAAGTTTCTCGCTGGGTTGGCGAGCAAGTCTTGGTAGCGGTCAATGACCGTGTTGAAGGTAGTTTTGTAGGAAGGCTGTGCCCGGTCGAGCAGGTACTCGACTTCCGAAGCGGACTCTCCACGCAAAGCGGCTTGCGCATCGGCAGCGATTTCTTCTTTCGTCTGCTTTGAGAATCGCTCGATGCCCCAATCGTTAACGATTTGTTTAGCAGTTTCAGCTTCAGGCTCGCTACCAAAGTAATCGATGGTCGGCGCTGGTCGCGTGGATTCTGCCCGTAGTGGTTGGTCATCGTCGCCCGCCTGCATTTCACTGAAGGGCACATTTTCGACTGCTACTTCCGCATAGCCTTCGTCGTAGAAATCTTGCTGTTCAGCTTGATGACGATCTGTGGCCCATTCGGGGCTAACTTTGGCAATCATCGCCCGCCCCGTGCCCGCATACGCTGTGCATCGCGAGACGGCGGACGCTGGTTGATGCGTTCAAGTGCTTCTTCTCGCGTCTTGCCGATGCCGCGATTGACTCTGTTTCCAAGGTCGAGCGTGGCCCGGTAGAATCCACCGCCGATTTGTTGAACTGTGATTGCGTTGTTTTTCATGCGACCGAACCCACTCCGGTTTTGTGCTGCGTGATGAAAGGAGAGATGCGGCGAGCATTGAAGCCCGCCGCGTTCTCAGTTGTGGTTGTGGTGGATTGACTTAACCCAAGCTGGTTGGATTAGGCTGACGCCATCTTCAGGTACTTCACGGGGTGAGTTCCCGCGTCGATCAAGTCGCCGTCGTAGCGAGCGAACCCGATGAATGCCACCTGCCCGTTCATCGCGTACAACTCATTCAGGCGAAGCACACTGAGTTCCTTGACGGAACGGATGATGTACTTATCCAGTCGCCCGAATAAAGCTACCTTTGCGTCACTGGCCGGAGTCGCCATGTCCTGATTGACGTTGAAATCGTAACCCAAGATCGTATCGGGCGATTTCACCGCGACGCCGGGAACCCAAAGCGGGCGACCGTCAGCGTCTTTCAGTTTCTTCACGGTCTTGAGAGCCGCATCTGAAAACTGGAACTTGGCTCCCTTGCGGTATGCAGCGTCAATGCTGTGCTCAAGCTCCACTAGATCGTCATAGCTGATTACGGTCTGACTCGATGCCGTAGCGCCAAGCGTGGAAGCGGTCACGATACCGTTAGGACGGTCGTTACCGCTACCATCACCAGTGGTGAAGTGCAGATTGGTAATACGTCCGAGACGCTCTACGAAGATATTCCGAATGTACGACTCGATGTCGAACTCGGAATCCTGAATCAACTCGATGGACACCTGCACAGCTTTGGTGCTGTACTTGTAGGCGTTCAGAACGAGCCGACCAGTCGTCGGGTTCTGCTGCGAAACGGCTGCGTTTTCGGCAACCAGTTCGCCAGAGTTGCTGGTGTCGTCGCTTGTCGGCAGCGAAACGGGAGTTCCCGCGCCCGTGTTGAGAACAGTAGCGACTTCACGCACGCCACCGAACGACTTCAGAGCGGATTCAAGCTCCGAAACGAAAGTTTGGGGCACGAAGTATCCGCCAGCGGTGTTGCTGCCGACAGCCATCGGGCTGTAGGTACGAAGTTCGGAAGCGTCACCCGTCGCCAAGTACGTGCGAAACGCCTTTGAGAGCTTCGCAGTGCGCTGAGCGTCACGCTGTTCTTGCGCGGTGGGCTGGCCGTTGGGCGGGGTAGAAGTGCGGTAGGTTTCTGCTTCGAGTGCAGCGACGCGCTCGATTCTGTCGATGTCGCCTTTCATCGTGTCGGCGTCCGCAATCATGCGGTCGAACCGTGCCCGCTCTTCAACTCCGAAGTTGGGCATGTCGCTCAACGCCTGCGCGTCGGCGATAAGCTTCGCTCTCTTTTCGCGAAGCTCCTGTGCTTTGACTAAGCTCATTGGAAAAACTTTGTTCCTGTCTTATGGTTTGGTCGCTTCGCCGTCGCTCAGAGAGCCGCGAAACGTCTGTTGCCGACACCTAGGCCACCACGCCACGGCGCGTCTTTTCAGCGCGTGCTGCAACAGCATCGGGTTGTAGGGAACCGCACCGCGAACGCGGCGCGAACGGTCTTCGACATTTCTGCCGATTGTGTGTCAGGCGCAGGCACAGGGCCGCGTTCTCACACTCTCTCGGTAACCGCTTGGCATTCAACTGCCGTAGCCGCTACGAGCACGGCACCGAGTAGCAAGCTTGTTGATTAGAGTTCTGCGAGCCTCAGCGCACGCTTCATGCGTTCGCGCTCACGTTCTACCGCAATGTTGCGCTCTGGCTTCCCATCGGGAAACAGGCTGCGAGCCGACACCGAAGTGTCTGAGTAGGCCGGGTAGGTCACTATGCTCACGTCGAAAAGTTCAACGTCGGTCAGTTCACGACGAATGATTCCGCTACCCTGTTCGACCCAGTTCTGTGCCATCGCATAGAAGCCGAACGAACATTGATTGACATCGTTTCTCTTTATGAGCGTCCGTAGATCGTTGGCGGTGCTGGTGTCGGGAAGATCACACTCGAAGAACAATCCTTTCGAGTCTTCCCTTAGGCGCAGCGTTCCACTGGCGGTTCTGCCCAACACGAGATTCTCATCGTGGTTGACCAGTGCCCGAACGTCGGCACCTTCGGCAAGCGTGCGCCGGAATGCGCCGGGTAGGATGACTTCTTCAAAATCCCCGCCGATGTTGGTTGGTGAGTTGTACACAGCGGCATAACCGCTGATGCGCGACGTATCGCTGGCTGCTCGCAGTTCGCGGCTGGTAAATCGAAACTCTCTTTTGTTGTTGGTGGTCATGCTTTAAGTCTCTTTCGCGCAGTGCGCTGTGCGCTGTAAGCGGCGCGGAATGTTTTGAATCGGCCTAGCTCGAACTGGTAGCCCCATCGGTAAAGGCGTGCTCTCCAGCGGAGTCTTTGCCTATCCCAGCGGACGCCGGGCAATCCACCGCGAAGGCGGAGACATGTCATGCATTGTTTGGGCATAGTTAGCTAGGCGTTTGGCTTTGCGGGTCTTTACAGAACCCAAGCCGTTCGGGATAAACCATTGTGAAACAGGTACTTAATCCTGTTTGTCTGTCCCATAAGTCATTGATAAGAAAGGAGACAACATTGCACACAGAACAAAATCAGAGCGCATCGGTCGCCATCAACGCGCTGGTAAGGAATGAGATACCCCCTACCCTTGCACCAAGGCTTATTGAGCGGTACGCTGAGCAACCCCAAAGGTCACGAGATGCTTGCAAGGATGCCTCTTAGACTCGTTCTCGCATAGGGTGTGATTTCGGTGATTGCCTCTTACAACGCTGAACAGACGGCGCGGATCATTCTCGCGTCGGCCACCTGCATTGCGACGCCCACTCTTCTTTACGTTGCCTATGCTCGCTGGCAGAGAGACGTTCGCGACAGGCTATCCACATGGCGCAACGGCATGGCAATAGCTGCGATGGCGATCATTGCAATACTTTGGATTTTTCAGTCAGTGCAGTGGATACTGTTGACGACCAATCACGATCTGAGTTTCTATGTCAGCAAAGCTTGGATGGAGTTTGTGCTGTTCCTTCCCACCTACTTCGCCTACGGTGCCCTGCCGCTCACATTAGCCCTGAAACGCAGTCCACGGCTATTCGCGGTTCTTGCGTGGGTGTCTTTGCAACTGTTCTATGGGTCGTTCGTCTACGTTTGACCTGTTGCTGATGCCGGGTGCGTAGACTAAGCCCTTCCTATCGAACTCTCTGTTCTTCCAGTCGTTGCAAGCATCGCAACTACCTTGGGTATTAGCCGGGTCTAGTCTTAGCTCTGGTGCGCGCTCTATGGGCACGATGTGGTCAACGCAGGTGCTGGGTACTGGTGCGCCCCGCTGCTGAACGCAGACCACACCAATCACGCAGAATGGGTCACGCGCTAGGATGGCTTTGCGGAACTTCTTCCATCGGTAGTCGTAGCCACGCTGACACGTAGTTAACTGAGCAGTTGCCGCCGTGCGGAACTTTGGTGCTTCAAGGTTGCTGTGCTTCTCTTCGCAATACTTCTTTCCCATTGGCGCGAAATGCAGGCAGCCAAACTTGGCGCAGGGCTTCTTCGCTGCTGTTGCCACGGCTAGTTCAGCGTCACCTTGATACGACGCTCGAACTCATCGAGCGCAAGGTCGCAGTTCGAGCACAGGTTCTCTACGCCTATCGAGCCGTGTTGTTGCGAGAACTCGCGAAGATCGTGCAGCGAATCTACAAAGCTGGTGAGACGCTGGAACAGGTCGGCAGCGTCGGTCAGTTCAAGTCTCTTCATGGTTCCTTTGAGGTTTGATTTCTCTTCACGGTGGAGAGAAATCACTTTGGGAAATCGGCACGCGAGCAACATCGACGGCGTAGTAGGTATCTCAGCAACGCTGAAAGGATGGAACGCCTGATTGCGGTCGAACGTTCCAAGAAAGTTCGTTGCCTACAACCCCGTGAGATTCGTCGGATATTGCTCTGGGGCGTAACCCCCAACAGGACAGTGAAAACCTCACCTTCACATTCACTGGTCTGTGCGGTTTGTCGGCTCGGTAGCGGGTAAGCCACCGTGCGGGTTGAATGGCCCGCGCCCACAATGTTTTGAATATCAAAATCGTGCCCGACCAAAGGGCATAAGGTTCCAATGGTCGGGCACGTCACGCACGACTGACTTGCCAGTAGTCGTACAAAAGGTCGCCCGACTGAGAGTGGCTGAGACTCAGAGTCGGGCTAGGCGCGGCGTCGGTTCGACGCGACGTGTGGTTCCGCGCTGTCTCGCAAAAGTTGTTTAAGAAGTCTCGGTCAGTTGCAAGGGCTGATTTCGGTGCGGTGTGCACCGAAATCAACTGCTGGGTTCTGTGCTAGTTGCTGTTTCACTGTGTAACGGCAACCTGCTGGGTTCGTGCTGAGCCTTGCTGTGTGATAGAGGCGTATGCTGTGCGCCAGCGAGAGAGTCGCTGTGAGAATATTCCCTTACACCGTTATTGTGTCGGGGAACGCTTTTTGTCAAGCAACTATTTTCTGCTGTTTCAACAGAGTCTTTCCTCTACACCCCTATCATGCGGGGGAAGGCTTTTTGTCAATAGGTTTTTTTTCAATAAATATCCTTAACTTCAGCGACGGCTTCACCCGCTGCCACAAGAAAATCGACGCTTTCGTCTTCTCCGAGTTCGATGCAGTTGACTCTGCGCTTTTCCACGTCGGTCAACGGCTCGCAGATCGTGACTTGCACGCCGTCACGTTCGACGACCCGAGCAATGCCCAGCTTTTCCGCCTTGTGGCTCTTCTTTTCCTGTGCCGCCTTCTTCCCAGCGTCCCGTTGCACTTTGGTTTCCCTCTTCTGCCTTTTCTCGGCGTCGATAGCCGCCAATCGCTGCGCAGCGGCTTGTGCTTCTGCCTCTTGGGTTTCGGCTTCTGCTTCCGCAAGCCCGTCGCGTTCCTTTGGCATGGGCAGGACAGCGGCAAGCGCCTTGAGCCGTTCCTTGTCGCTGTTTAGAACGGAGGTTTCAAGCTGTTTGGCCCACCGTATATCGCCTGCCACATCGAGAGCCTCAAGCTCTGGGTCTGTAGGTGGCTGCGACAAGAGGTCACGGAGCAACGCTTTGGCTTCCTTTTCCCCGTCTTGGCGGAAGACTTTGAGAATCATCTCCAACTCCACGCCGTGTAACTGGGCTAGCTTCGCACGGTTTTTGCGCACGAACTGCCCACGATCTATGGTCGTTCCCTTGGGCTTCATCGCGCCACCGCCTGTTCAGTCTTATCGCGGTCAACCATCACCCGCGAAGCGAACCGCACGGCGTGATCTGGCGTCATATGGCCTTGACGCAGCCGTTTCGATGCGGTTTCGGCAATGGCGTATGCAAGGGTCTCGAAGCCGTGGCGCAGAATCCAGAGCTTAGACTGTTCGCGGGATGGACAGAAGCCGGGCAGCAGTTCACCCCATAGCGTTTCTGCCGCGATGCAACCCTGTTGCTGCTGATTGAGTCTTTCCTGTATGGTCTGGGGGTTCATTGAACCAACTCCATCTGCGCTGGCTGCGCGGGTTCTGCCGTTCTGTAGGCGTCGATTAGTGAGCGCCAGCACCGCTTCATCTCGTGTGGCCCGCGTAGCAGCTTTGCTTGATAGTCGGGATGCTGGCCCGCGAAGTTAAGAACACTGACAAGAAGGCTGGTGTCGCCGTTGCACTTGCGGTCTATGAGCGTTTGGAAGCCAAAAGCAAGTCGGTCGGCGGTGGTCTTGAAAATGCGACGCTTTGCGCTCTTCATCAGTCTGATGTGCTGCACTGCCATGTTCTTCGCGAACTGGCTTACGACTGTACGCTTCAGTTCAGCATCGAGCGGAAGCTTTTCAAGCACAACGAAGAACGTGTTGGCCTTGTTCTGATTCTTTCCAGATCGAAACACCAGCCAGCCATGCTCTACCAGTCGCTGAACGCTAGTTGAGACGGTGTGCGGAGAACAACACATTTGTTCGCCCAGTGATGTGTAGCTGAGCGTTACTGATTTCTCGGCTGCATGTTGCAGTAGGAGTCGCACGACCAACAATAGGTCTAGCGGCGTGATGTCTGACGGTTTGTCAGACGCAAGCAGATGACGAATCACCTGCGTAAGTTGAGAGTCTGTCATTCTTTCCTTTCATCCCTGTCGGGTTTACTGCATTAGTCCGCTGCTGCAAGAAACACGGTAGCGGTTTATTCCGCTGCTGCAATATTTGGTCACCAAAAAACGACGACTAAAGCTCTTTAGAGCGTACTGAGCAAACTGAGCAACAATCGTCGTTCCTTCGCACACGCGGCGGCGCTGCTTCGTTCGCTGCTTGGCTGCGCCGCGCTCACTCCACGACGCGCCTTGCGGTACTCAGTCACTATCCCAACTGAGGCAGAACGCTTCGACGCGAAGGCGTCGCAGAGTATGTTCCGCACCGCTGCTGCAAAAATCACAGCAGCGGACGGGTGTACGTTGTGCGTCTTTCGCTGCCGCAAAAATCACCGCAGCGGTCAATGGCGAGAGCGCCGAGCGTTGAACTTGGTTAGTTTCATCCCCTAACCGTCGCGAGTTGTTCTCTGATGCGCGACGGATGCCGCATCTTCCTCAAAGCCGTGGCTTCGATTTCGCGAATCTCTTCAGGCGTGCGCTCGAACGACAGGCTGACTTCTTCGACCGAGTGTTCAGTACCGTCTTCCAGACCGAAGCGCATCTTTAGCACCTTCTGTTCGACAGGCGTGAGGGTGCGTAGAGCTTGCTCGGTTCGGTCTTTCAGTTCGTTGTTGGACGCTTCATCGCGGGGAATCAGTGGTGATCCCATGATGGCTGATAGCAGTTTTTCTTCGTAGCTAGTGTTCTTCATACTTTCCTTTCGATTGTGGTTTGTTGACATAACCCAAGCACATTGCTCCAAAACTACGGAAGCCCCACCGGGTTAACGGTGAGGCTTCGGAATCATTTCGGCTCTGCCGACTTGAGTGTGGCTTATCTCTGAAAGCTGCGTCGGCTTACGACCAGCGACTTCCAGAAAATACTGCCAACTCTTTTATAGTCCTATTGAGACTTTCGATAAAGCCTGTGCAATGGGAGTAACTTAGGGTTTTGTGATGCTAACTTGGAAACATAAAACTCGTACATTGTGTGCTATCAATGACATACCGTGTCGTCGTCTCATCACGTCGAGCATCTATTGACTTTACTAGCTAAATGTGTCCGCCAGAGCGTTTAAACGCTGGCAAGATGTAGCTGCTAGCGGCATCGAAATATCGCAAGGTGCGAGCAGTTCCCTGCAATGAACTAATCGGCTAGACTTCTCAGGAAGAACACGGAGTGGACGCGATGAACAGACCTGCGATTTGGACGAAAGAACCAGCGCCACGGCATCGCACCGAAGAGCTTATGCAACTGATGGCAGACGCAAAGGCGGGTGCGCCCCTACCTGCTGTCGGCGAAGCTCTGCTGCGCAAGACGTGGTCTATGTTTCCCGCGTCCAAAGACGACACGTCGGTGAATAGTCGTGAGGTCTGGGCAGAGGTTGGCGCGGTCGCTTTTACGAGATGTGGCGTGCTATGCGAGTTGTTATGGGCTGGCGAACTGGCAGCGTGGCAACATGGTGAAAGAGAACTCGACGACTTCGTGTTTCGCGAAGCCGCTGTTTTTCCATACAGCAACGAGCAGGGCCGACCGCACTTTTTGGCTCACCTGCACACAGTCGCGCAGCAAATGCAAAAGGACAAGTCGTAGTAGTAAGCCAATCAGACCACAGAAACGGGCCGTGGTGCGCGTTGCAGATGCCGGGTGATGCTTCGGGGTCACCGAGCCATCAAGACGCGCTCATATCGCAAAGTGCGTTTAAACGTGACGTGAAGAGAAATTGATCTCTGGCCGTCCTGCGTTGACAAGGGTGATTCCTGTACTCTACTCATTTTTTCGTAACGCGATTACGTTACAAAATATGGGTAGAAACCGCCTCTATAGAACCAACGCAGAGCGGCAGGCAGCTTACCGTCGTCGCACCAAGTTGCGGGTGCGCTTGCGACATTGCGCCCGACCAGTTGAGCCTGTCACAGATAGCATCAGAGAAGTGGCTTTGGCTCGCTTTCAGGCAGAACCACAGAAATGCTATCAGCGACACATCCGTGAGGCGATTGCAGAACTTGACCCGCGTCCACCTTTGCCGAGTCTGAAACGGGCCGTCGTCTCCCAGATTAGCTCGCGTCTCGCATCCACCATCATTCTCAGGTACGAGTGGCTCGGCACGATGCCTGTTGACATGCGACTTTGCTACGGGCTGTGGCCGTCTGATGGAAGGCACTCGCCTGATGACTTGCTTGGAGCAGTCGGCTTCAGCAAAGGAGCGAACAGGGCCGCACTCGAATCCATCGCGCCCTACGACAGCGCAATGGTGCTTGCACGCGGTGCCTGTTCAATGCGAGCCGGGCGAAACGGCGCATCGTTTCTCATCTCACGCGCCTGCAAGATGGCAGCACGCGACCACGGCATCACGCACTTTCTGGCTTACAGCGACCCAGATGCGGGCGAGCGGGGAACGATCTACAAAGCTCTTAACTGGCAATGCTTGGGAGTTGCAGAGCAAGGGCCGAAGGCGTGCTTTGTCAGTCCCAGCGGAGAACGTATCTCAAGCTACGATTTCAACCACCGTAATGATGCCAAGTTCCATCTACTCGGATGGAATGGATTACAGTCGAAATACGAGTTCCTTCGCTCTCTCGGGTGGCAAGAACTGCCTGAGTCCAAGAAGGTGCGCTGGTTCTGGGTCGTGAAGTAGCGAACGCTTTAGTCCATTGAATTAGCTTGCGAAAGCTCCGACTCCAGAGCACAATCTGATACGCCACACGGAGTCGCCTTGGATGCGCACTAGGCCAAAAAAGATCCGATACAAAACGTTGGACGAGTTAATCAGGCGCGAGTTACACAACGATGACGGTGAAGACCCTAAGACTGCCGTGCTGATCGAAAATATCCGACATATTCGGCTCAGTAAGGAGATCACTCGCACAGAGTTTCTGGCAATCTGCCGATGGAAGAGTCCACGGGCTGTAAGGCACTTTTCCAAGAACAAAACGAAGTCCATCCAACGCGCTGTCTGCGCGGCTCTCTCGACAAGAAATGAACGACAAAGACTCGAATATCTCACTGCGCTGAAGGGCGTGAATGTTCCGATGGCATCCGCGATTCTAATGCTCACCGATCCCAAGCGTTATGGAGTGATCGACATTCGGGTCTGGCAACTTCTGCACAGAATGCGTTCGGTTTCCACAAAGGAAAACGGCGTTGGCTTCACCTTCAAGAACTGGTATCACTATCTCTGCAAGTTGCGCTACTTCGCTAAGAAGTTTGGCGTTTCAGCACGAACCGTCGAGCGGACACTATTTCGTTACCACAAGGTGGTGCAGAAAGGAAACTTGTACAGAGTCGCGGCTACACCGATTCGGCAAATGAAAGGAAATACAGCCAAAAGAAGTGCTTCGCGATAACCCAGAGTACCTTATGGACGGTGATTTGCATTGGTACACGAGCGAGAGCGACAAAAAGCTTTTGGAAACTCCACGATGCCCGTTTGCAACCACAGACCGGTGCCCACGCTTTTACCAGAGTCTCTCTTTAATGGGAGACGCGGGAAGTACGCGGCTCGACAGGAAGCAGGATAAGCGTCTTCTAAAACAGTGGCGCAAGTCTGAGCTATGGCCGCGCACCGCTGAGCAGGAGACAGCATTATTGAGTTTCCACGGTGAACCCCAAATCTTCATGCGATTCTGCCCGGAAGTTGTATATGACCGATTTGGATTGTTCGCTACATCGCTGGCAGCGTATCCCGACGAAATCGACCGAGATTTTGCTCATGAGTTTCTTGGTGGCGAGCGCACGGACACGACCGATTGGCGGTGGATTTGGTGGCAGATGACGCCGATGCACTACTCCGTGTGCCCGTTGTACTCTCTGCTTTTGCGAGTTTCGAATGTCGAGAAGAAGCCCGACATCATTGGACTTAAACCGGGCGTTTGGGGCATCAACATCGACGTGAGAGCTTTGTGGCGTAGGCTGTGGCCCGCTATTAAGAGCCGCTTTTGACCCCGCGATAGACCTTCCCTGCTCTACCTTCTCTCCTGTTGAAGCCTTCAACACGCTCATTCACCTCCATATCCAATTACGACCTGACGATGCCCGACGATGTTCTGATTCGTAAAATCTGGGACGTGCAGGATGGTGTCGGGCCGGAATAAAATGGCTTCGAAAGAAACCATTGCCTAATGGAACGATTTCTGAAGTCGAAGCTCCAGAACGGTCAGTTCAGCGGCCTCACTCCAGACCATTCTCGCAGGATGGCTGCCATTCGCGGTGTGCGGAATAGGACGACCGAAGTCACGCTAAGAATGTCGCTGGTTCGGGCAGGCATTGAGGGATGGGTACTGCATCAAAAGATGTTAGGCCGTCCTGATTTCTATTTTCCTGTGGCGAAGTTGGCAGTCTTCGTAGACGGCTGCTTTTGGCACGGCTGCACAAAATGCGGTCACGTTCCTAACCGAAATCGACCGTATTGGTCAGCAAAACTAGAACGCAATCGACAGCGAGATGAACTTGTTAGTGAGCGGCTACGGGAAAGCGGGGTTTTTGTTCTCAGGTTCTGGGAACACGAACTGAGAAATGATTCTAATTTCTGTTTGGAAACGCTCCAAACTGTTCTTGGTGTTCGAAACGGCCATGTACAAAAACGCAGGACGACCAAAAACCCAAAGCCACAGGCTTGTCAAAAGAACCCGACATAACACTGCCCAGAGTATCTTTCTTGCGGGTACGATTCTGCGATATGTCAGACATAACACCTATTGCAGATCGTGATTCTGTGGTGACTATAGTTAGTACTGAAACTCGATGGATGGTAAAACAGCGCATGGACAAACTCAAAGATGCAATGCACGAGTCCATGTCCATCATGCCATTCCTCATGCCAATCCTTTTCGACATTCATGGTGCGACTAGCCTTCAGGACTTGGGGGAATTGCTCGTCGTCGGACATCTGATGGTCGGCCATTCAACAAGCTTCGGGAAGTTAATGGATGAAAAAGTTCTTCCGCGAGCATTCAAAACTCAGAAACTGAGTGGGCAATATCGAGCTCTCAAGCCACCTTTCACAGAAGCCTGCTTTAACGAAATAGATCATTTAGTAGAGCGACCTGACGGGCCAGTTCTGTTGTCTCTCAAAGCGAGCAGATGGACGATTCAACTCACGGCTGCAATTGAGCTAAACAACGCTTTCGCTAGAATCCTAAAGGATCACTCGCCTCCATATAATCGGATCGTCGTAGGCGTTTTTGGCGGGAAAAACTCAAACCTCACCGATAAGTACGACATTCTGCGCGGTATAAATCGCGGGAAACAACATAATGTCGTAGACCTCACGGGGAACGTACTCGTCCATGCAGGGAAGGAGTTTTGGACATGGCTCAACGGCGGAGAAGAAGCTACGCAAGACTGGGTTCTCGATGGCGTCTTGAGGGGCTTGCAAGAAGCTGATTGCAGAAAAGAGTGCGCTGAACTACTCAAGACATTCAAGGAAGCTTTCACCGCTTCCTATGCCCGGTACCTTAACAAAGACGGAACAGTGAACTGGCACCAACTCTTGACTGCTATTAATGGCTGATTCAGCTTCTACTTGGCTGTCCACAGAGCCAACTGCCCACCTTCCTGAGAGGGATCATTTTCTCCATAGTATGAGAAATCGCCCGCGTAGACCTGACCGTCCCGCCAAAATGTTCTCGTTCTGACGTGGGGGCGAATGTGAACAATTCTGTAAGGTGGAGGATTGCGTAAATCGTCTCTTTCGCCCTTCGATATGCGACTCAAGAGATTTCGAACAACTTTTCCGGCCACGTGTCCCAGCCGGGTAGGCACAGCGTTACCGATCTGTCGAAATCTTGCAGTTGTATTGCCCGAGAACTTCCAGTTTCTTGGGAACTCCTGAATCGCTGCTGCTTCTCCCACACTAATGGCACGAAGTTCATTCGGGTGACACATACTGGTTCCCGCATGGTTCGGCATTGTGACAACAGTTGGACAAGGAAATGCGAACGACAACTTTCTCCAGTATGCGCTCCGACCTCCCTTGAGATACCAACTTCCCCCCATGGATTCCTTCTGTATCTCGATGGGCAAACTTCGCCAATTGCCGCCGGGGGGGACCATTGAAAGATAGTGCAGTTTGCGCGGACTAAAGTTCATTACTTCTGGGCAGGGATCAATAAAACCTGAATCCGGCCCTATAACATCACCCAACGTCACAAAAGGTGGCAATCCATCCTCTGGCCGATTGCTGTAAAGAGGGGCAGGAAAATCGGAAAGAAGATTGTGACGATTGCCGATACAGATTAAGCGTTCGCGTATTTGGGGTGCGCCATAGTTGACTGCATTCACGATGTAGCAATCGACTCGATATCCAATATCTGCAAACTGCTGAAGAATGAGACGCAGCAACGAGCCATGCGACTGGCTCTCATCCAAGATGCGTCCCAGACCCCTGTTGGTCGGGGTGAAGGGCATCGAGAGCAACCCACGGACGTTTTCCATGACAAACGTGTGGGGGTTCAGCTCTTTAGTGAGCCGAATGAACTCAAACAGCAATCTTCCTCTGGAATCTTCAACGCCTTCTCGGTTTCCGAAGACGCTGAACGCTTGGCACGGTGGCCCACCGATGAGTACGGGAACGTCTGATTTCCCGAGACGGGCGGCATTCTTAATCTGCTTTCCAGTGGTCGCTGTAATATCTCCCAAAACGCTCATCTTGGGGCGATTCAGTTTTATCGTTGCTACCGCTTCCGGGTCGTTTTCGACACATACAACCGTCTCAAAACCAGCATTTTCCAAACCCAAGTCCAGACCCATTGCGCCAGAGAACAGGGAAACGACCGGAGTAGGTATGCCAAACCGTGTTTTATCAACTGCTTTCTTTGCGGAAGGTCGCAGCGGCGGACGTTTCTTTTTGGCAGGCACGGTTGGGCTGATTCTCCAGTCGCCGCCAACTGAATGTCAAGAGCTCGGCAACCGTCTTTTCCACCGGAAACCAACAGGTCAATGCCGACGCGGTAGTTCGGTATTTCAACGTTGCGATTCAGCTATGACAAAACCGAGAACAGAGCCTAAGGCGAGAATGGATGCCAACCCGTTCGCGTGGGAACAATCTGGGAACAGTTATTGTTTCTGACCGCTCCGAGCACTACTAAACAACCCTTTCGACGACTCGTAAGTTGTTGACGCTCCGTCGATTGGGGTCTTGACACGGTAGAGGTCAGGAGTTCGAGTCTCCTCGTGCCTACCATCTTTTCAATCAACTTTCGGACTGGCATGTGGCGGCGTTAGGTTTTCTTGCTGGGCGGTATTTGGGAAACCGGCCGAATCCGCTCTGCTGGCACGACCCCTTCCCCTTCCAGCAGGGCATAGAAGTGATCGGCTGCCAGGTCCTTGAACGTCTCAACTTTCCCCGAAGGCCAGCGGACCTCCAGCGACTCAATCTTCTCTGCCGTCCCTAGCCCAAAGTGCAGACGGAAATCGCTCTGGGAGATGTAACTATTGCCACTGCGAACCTCGTCAGTCTGCGTCATCCCTCCGGCCACGATCTTGACGCGCGCTCCGATTGCCATGCGATTGCTCTTGGTACCCGCCAATTCCAGACTCACCCAGTGGCGACCGAAAACGCCATGATTCTGCAGGATCATGGGCGCGCTATCGAGGTCCTCGACTACGACGTCGACGTTGCCGTCGTTGAAAAGATCCCCGACCGCCAGACCCCGCGACACGCGTTTTTCTTGCAGGGCGGGTCCGGCCAGATTGCCGGCATCACAGAAGGTGCCATCTTTCTGGTTCATGTGGAGCAGCTTGGTCTGCCCGTAACCGCCGCTGGCAGGCACCTTTTCCATTTGCGGATAGACATGACCGTTCACCGCCACCAGATCCAGCCAGCCATCATTGTCGAGATCCACGAATGCATCGCCCCACTTCACAAAAGGAAAGGAGGGCAAGGCTACCCCTGACGCGTAAGAGACATCGGTAAACATCCAGTTTCCGTCGTTGCGATACAGGTCGCTATAGTCGTCGCCGAAATTTGTCACGTAGAGGGAAGGGCGTCCATTGTGCAGGTAATCGCCGAGGGCAACTCCCATGGAGGCTTGCTCAGAGCCCGTCTCGCTCAACGCGGTGCCGGATTCGAGGCCAATCTCGGTGAACTTGCCTTTGCCGTCGTTGCGGTAAAGAAAGTTAGGCACGGTGTCGTTAGCCACGTAGATGTCGGGCCAGCCGGTGTTGTTGAAGTCGGCCCAAACGACACCGAGACCGTAGAAACCGTGCGGGTCATCCACGCCGGCGGTTTTGGAAACGTCGGTAAATGTGCCATCGCCGTTGTTGTGGAACAGCGAATCGCCCGCGCCCTTCAATCCGCGCGGTCCGCAATAGACATCAATACCGCGATATTTGCAGAGTGACTTGCCGCCAAACGGGGGCAGATGGTCGAGTTGGAAGTCGACATAATTGGTCACCATCAGGTCGACGAATCCGTCGCGGTCGTAATCTCCGAAAGCCGCACCAACCGACATGCGACCATCCGCAACGCCGGCTTTCGCGGTCACATCTGTGAACGTGCCATCTCCGTTGTTACGAAACAGAACATTCCCGGCGAAACACGTCAGGTACAGATCTGGCCAGCCGTCGTTGTTGTAGTCGGCCACCGCGCCGCCCATGGCGAAGCAAGGCGCAGCCAGACCTGACTTGTCCGTCGCCTCGCTAAATGTGCCGTTGTGGTTGTTATGGTAGAGCGCTCCGCGAGCCGGTTCCTTGCGCAGGGCCATCTCGACAGTAGGCGCGTTCGTGAAGTAGATATCCAGCCAGCCATCGCGATCGTAGTCCCACAGAATGACGCCCCCGCTCATCGACTCGACAATGTATGTGCTCAGCGGATTGGCGATATGGCGGAAACGGATACCTGCTTTCTCGGTGACGTCCTCCAGTTGGGGAATAGGACGTCTTTTGCACTGAACCTTCCTGGCATTCGGCGGAGGAGGTGGAGCGGCCGGATGCTGCTCCTGACTCAAAGCCATCGGCGCAAGCAGCAACGCTGCGCCGAGCAGGAGGCGAAGGCAAAGTAATGGGTTCGGGGTCAATTGCTGTCCGTCGCGCTTACGTTCATGGCTTCTTGATTTACTTCTTTTGCGGAACCTGCCTGGGGGCAGTGCTCCCCAGTTCTCGCAGGACCGCGCGAGCCTCATCATCACCCGGGGCAAGTGCCAGCGCCTTTTGCAATGCGCGGATTGCTTCCGGTCTGTTCCCGGCGCGATAGGCCGCGAATCCGAGATTGCGCATTAGGTCGGGCACTTTGGGATCCCATTCCTCGGCTTCCTGGTAGTGTCCGAGAGCGGCAGCATACTGCTCCTGCGTTGCTTCGACCGTGGCCAGATCACTGAAGGCGCCGCCCAGAACAGAACGCAGGAACTCTTCCTGGGCTGCTACCTGTTTCTTCTGGCCCGGCGTCAGCTTGGCGTGCGCCAGCGCGTTACCGCCTAATGGCATGGCCGCATCCTTGCCCGTCCCCCCCAGAGCAACCGGCGGCTCGTTTTGCGAAAGACTAGGGACATCGGAGGAAGAAACTCCTGATCCACCCGAGTCACCCCCGTCACTCCCTTCCTGGTCGTCGGCGATGATGTTTTGCTGAATCGCGCGCGCCTTTTCGAAGTATTGCTGCCCTTCCGCTGCTCTTCCGGAAGCAATGAGGATACGGCCAAGACTGGTGTAGCCCTTCCGGATATCGTCGTGAGCATCTTCACCGCTGCGTTCGGTGAGCGCAATTGCCTTCCGGAAGAGCCGCTCCGCGCGCTGATTTTCCTTGCGGCGGTAGGCATTCAGTCCCAGGTACAGCCATGCGTTCGATGAAGACGGATTCAGTCTCGCCGCCTCCGCCAGATAGCGATCCGCCTCCTGCGGCTGGTTCGAACTGAACGCCAAATAGCCCAGGAGATAGTTCGCAAAAAAATTTCCAGGGTCGACTCGCAGTTGCTCGAGAAATTCTCGGCGGGCCTCCGGCGTGAGCACCCATTCGTTCTGCATCAAGTAGGTCAGGCCGAGAAAGTAATGGCCGTTGGGAACTTTGGGATCGAGTGAGAGCGCCCGCTGGACCTCCCGGATAGCGTCGCCGTACAAGGTGGCATTTCGATAAGCGCTGCCGAACCAGAGATGCAAGCTGCTGCGATCACCGGAAGCCACCGTGATCTGCTGGAAAATGGCCGCGGCCTTTTCCTTCTCTTTCAATTGGAGCAAACACCGGGCGAGACCGTAACTGGTTTCGCGGTCGGGGCGAATCTCGAGGGATTTCTGGAAAGACTCCGCCGCGGCGCGGTAGTCCTTTTTCTTGAGCTGCACCTGGCCCTGAATGCTCCAGGCCGTGGCGTTGCTCGGATCGGTCGCCAGAGCCTGGCTGATCTCTTTGAGCGTTTCGTCCCGCTGGCTGGTAAACAAGCTGGCAGCAGCGAGATCGACGTGCGCGTCTGCAACGTCCTCGAACTCTAGAGACCTGCGGGAGAACCTGGCGGCCTCAGGATATGCGGCTTCAAAGAGGCGCAGCTTTCCCATTTCGCGCAGTCCGAGGGCGACTATCTTCTTGCTGGCGGCAGCGGCAGCGGGCAAGTTACCCGCCTCCTTCGCCGAGTTCGCAGCGGCAAATCGCCGCTCAAATTCGTCGAGCGGCGACGCGGGCTTCTGTTGCGCGGTGGTTTGCAGGCACTCCAGAATGGCAAGCAAGAAAAGGCACGCGCCACGTGCAGGGCTTCTCCAAAGAATGAGGCTCGAAGACCGGGAAGGTGGGGTGTGGATCAAGGCCGAATGTCCCAGGCTGGTACCTAAAACTACACGCTCGGTGGCGAGCTGTTCAAGTCGCGGGGTTTGGCAAAAATAGAATCATGAACATCATCCATGTCCAAGCGCATGGTTCTAACAACCCTGTGGCTCAAAACAAAAACTTTAGAGCGAACTGGAGCTGGCGCTGGTCTCCGTTGGTGCTGGTGATTCTCCCGAAGCTGCCCTTCTGATTGAAATCCGTGTTCGGATTGGCGAAGTGTGGAGTATTGAACAGGTTGAAGAACTCGAAGCGGAACTGAAATTTGCGCACGTCGGAAAACGCGAATTCCTTGAACAGGGAGAGGTCCGTATTAACGAAACCCGGCCCGCGGATGGGGTTGCGCGGTGCCGTTCCTGCATTATTAGGTCCCAAGGGCGGGCAGGTGGTATCGGTGGGCGACGGCACACAGAATGCAGAAGTATCAAAATACCGGGCCAGCGTTCTTTCTCCGCGGTCGATGAGGGGATCGTCGATCAGATTGGGACGAAGGCCCGGATCTACATTGTTCAATCCATTCTGCACCACATTGACCGGCAAACCGCTGTGGGCCTCCACGATGGAATTCAGCTGCCATCCGCCAAGCAGTGTCTGTTTCGCCCCCGACCAGCCGCCAAGAAACCGTTTGCCCTTTCCGAAAGGAAGTTCATAAATTGCGTTGAAGATCAGGTTGTGGGTGATGTCATTGTCGGACACCGCGCGTTCCGCCTCGATGTTAAAGGGATCCTGCGGCTGATTGTGGCTGTTGATGCCTTTTCCCAGATTGAAGGGCGCCGGCCCGTTGTCAATGCTCTTGCCATAGGTGTACGAGCCTTGGAAGCTCAGGCCACTGGAATAACGCCTGGTCAACTTGGCCTGCAACGAATTGTAGCTGCTAAGCCCGATGGGAAATTGTCCGGTGATCTGTCCCAAGAGATCGGTGATCCGGCGAGTCTGGGTTGCGGCATCGAGTTTGTTGATGTCGCCCACAGAATAGGGCAGCTTGCGGCCACCCGAACCCACGTATCCCACTTCCAACGACATGTTTGGTAGGAGCTCGCGCTGAACGGTCAGGTTATACAGTTGCGAATAGCCAGTGCGCAGATGCGGATCGACATAGAAGAATGATTGAATGTTTCCCTCGTCAATGTCGGCCGCGCCGATCACGCCGTTGCCAGGAATGGGGGGAATGCTAGTGTCCCTCGGAACTCCGGCATCCAACTGGTAGGAAGGAAACCCAGGCGAACTGAAGTAAAACTTTTGGACATTGAAGGGATAGTTCTTGGTGAACACGTCGCTGCGAGCATCATTTTCCGGAGAGAAATAGATTCCGTATCCTGCCCGCACCACGGTTTTTTGCCCAACACGATAGGAAATCCCCACCCGCGGTCCGAAATTATTCTTATCCGGGTCGATCAGGGACGAAGAATTCCTTCCTCGCCCCGCCACCAGAAAGCTGAGCGTTGAGGGGTCGAAGTTTGCCGCCTGGTTGTCAGCTTCGGTGTAGGGCGCCTGGTATTCATACCGCAACCCGAAATCCAAAACCAGCCTGGACGTTGCCTGCCAGGAATCCTGAATGTACAGGCCAGTTTCCCAGCTTTGGGTCGTGGGATTGTTAAGTTGCAGACCGATGAAAACCTGCTGCGGAAGTCCAAGCAGCAAATCAGCAACGTCATTCCCACCGTTGCCATAGAAGGCATTTTCGTCGAAGTAGAAAAAGTTGGGGTCGCTGGTCATGCTTTGAAACGCGCCGCCATAGTACTGATAGCCGGTTGGAAAAAGCGAGAAATTCGGGTTGGCACTCAGGCGACGATAGTCCACACCGAACTTGAAGTCATGTTTGCCTGCCTTAGCCGATATGCTGTCGGTGATCTGAAAATTGTTATCGCGGAAGAATAGCGGCAAGAAGGTAGAACCGCCGGTGTTGTATCCCGTGCCTAGAAATAGTTGAGGGAATCCCTGGGTTGCCGGAAAGTCTGGAAGATTGACATTCCCCACCCCAAACTGGTCGGCGGCATTGCTGCCGTTGAGCAGGTCGGTTTCATCCAGACGAAAGCGGGAGTAGCCGAAGCGAAATTCGTTGACCCAATTCGGGGAAAAGATGTGGGTCTCCACGATCGACATAGACTGATCGAGGGAACTGTTCTGGATAGAGGTGTCGGTTGTGCCTCCGCCCTTTACCGGAATATCGCCGGCGAAGCGGTCTCCCAGACCCTCGTCGAGGTCGCCATAGTGGTAGACGCCGGAAATCCGATCGTGTTCGGAAATGTTGTAATCAAGCCGAGCATCAATGTTGTTGGTGTCCTGGCTGAAACCCTGACGTACCTGATAGTTGCTGAACCAGCCATTGGAATCACCCGGCAGATTGGGGGCGGGGAAGAAGTTCTGTAGTACCGCCCTGCCGGCCGGACTGACCCGGTTCGCAGGAATGATGTTCCCTGGAAATTGTTCGGCGACAAAAGTGTTGGCGTAGACTTCCGGGTCAAAGATCGGAATCTGGTTGCCGGTGAACGGATCGATCATCCCTGAAAGGTCGACATCTCCGTTGGCAAGATAGTTGATCTGCCCGGCGGGCGGTACGGAGTCAAGATAGGCAAATTGATCACGGAGCCTGAATCCCTCGTAAGAGGCGAAAAAGAACAACTTGTCCTTCTTGATGGGCCCACCAATGGTCGCGCCAAAATTGTGGTGCTTGAGAGCTGAAGGCACAGCGCTGCCGCCGAACGAGTAGGGCTGCGCGGCGGTATTGTTGGGACGGAAGAACTCGTAAACGGTTCCGTGATATCCATTGCTGCCTGACTTGGTCTGGATAGAAACGACTGCTCCCGCGGCGCGGCCGTATTCGGCGGAATAGGCGGAGGTGACCACCTTGAATTGCTCGACCGCATCGACACTCGGGCTAAGGCTGTTGTCATTGTTGCGGTTGCTGGTGGTTTCAACGCCGTCGATCATGATGGAATTGGCGAATTCCCGCTGGCCATTCACGGCGAGGTTGGATGTGTTTCCCCCTGCTCCTCCAATCACTCCGGGGGTGAGCCTGGCCAGTTGCAGAAAATTGCGCCCATTCAACGGCAAATCGAGGATCTGCCGGGACTGAATGACATCGCCGGTCTCAACGGTCTGAGTCTGCAATAAGGGAGCTTCGCCTGTAACCGTAACGGTGTCGGTCGTGCTGCCGGGAGCAAGTACAAAATCCAGACGCAGCTTCTGGTCGACTACCAGCAGGACACTGCTTTGGGTGATGGTCTTGAAGCCCTTCCTGGAGACGGTGATCGTGTAACGTCCCGGAGGCAGATTGCGGATAACATAGCCCTCGCTGTCCGTGGTTGATCTTTGCGTGAGCCCGGTAGCTTCGTTCCGCGCAATTACCTCAGCATCGACCACGACAGCATCGGTGGAATCGGTAATCCGGCCGAGAAATGACCCCGATGTGGCCTGGCCAAATCCCCAAGGAGCGATGGCAAGAAAGTAAACGAAAACCGCCGCTATCAACTGGCTCTTCCGAGATTGCTGTCTCATGCTTCCTCTCAAAAACGCTGAACACCCGCAATGCTGGCTCTTCTCGTCTGTTTTACGTAGGGTCGAGAGAAATCAGTAGGTAATAGAGGTTATTGCAAGGGTTAAGGACAGCATGAGGAGGACAGCGTGCAACCGGGCCTCTAAGCGGGAACCTAGCGATATTTCCTTATCGCCTAGCTCTGGCTCAAATTTCAGATGTTAAATAACCGACAGATAACGCGCAATTAACGGTTATTTTGGAGGGTGAAGAGACAAAAATAAGCTGATTCTAGGCGGTTTGAGGCTCGAATCGTCAATCCTTTTAGGCTGCTTTAGGCTGCCTAACCTCGCTCCAATAATTATTCCGCAGGAATGCTGCGGCTCAGGGAAGACAGAGGAAATGCGTAGCCTTCCCGAGCTAACACATCTCCCCGAACCGTCACGGCATTTCCATTATTCATCTTGAGCTTGTAGCTCTTGTCAGGGTCTACCCCTCCGAACCTGACGTTGAGCTTTTGCAATGCAGGCATAGCATCGACATCGAAGGAAACGACCGTCCCGTCGACCTTCACATTGCGCAGCGAACTGGCGTTGAACCCGACGCCGTGCCGTTTCTCGACATTGATAAAGGCGTCGCCCAGCATGGGCGCCATGATTTCTACCGAGGTCATGGCACTGCCGGTCCCCCAATGAAAACCGGTCAGGGAGCCGTTTTCGTTGTCATACCCGGAGTGCGCCCAATTCTCCCAAGGGGCAACTGAAAAGGTAGATCGCGCGGCCGCCACGGCGCGCTCCAGATATTCAGGCTCTCCGGTTTCCTTGTAGTAATCCCAGAGCAGCACGGCGGCGTAACACTGCCGGGCATCGCTCCATTCCGCATCGGTATTCTGGGTGGTGAAGCCCCCCATCAATTTCGGATCGAGCAGAGGATTGTTCCAGACCTGCTGTGTGAGCAGGAGGTAATCCAAAACGCGTGTGCCGGTCTGCATCCATTTCTGCTCCTTGGTCATTCGATAGAGCTTGAGATAGGCCATCGCCGCCTGCATGGTGCTCAGGTTGTTTTGGGGGTATTGCGCAGTAATCCGGTCGTAGAAATCGAATTTCTTGCGGGAACAGGATTTGAACGTCTCGTAATCCCACCACAGTTGCCGGGGCAGAACTTCGCGAGTTACGAACTCCATGCCACGGGTGGCTGCGGCAACATAGGCCTGGTTACCAGTCATTTCGCCCAGTTCCAAGAGAAAGAAAGCGGAACCCGCGGTCTCGGCGTTGACCTCGCGAAATTCCTCCCGCGCTTTGAGTTCGGTGTTGTACCAGGAGGGGATGACCCCTGAGGGCAGTTGCTGCTTGAGCAGGAAATCAGCGTAGGCGCGAGTGAAGGCGAGAACCTCTTCCTTGCGATTGGGGGTGAGATCTTCCGCCCACTTCAACATCCAATACGCGGTCCATGACATGCAGAAGGTGTGATAGTCCTCGGGAAATCCAGCCCAGCCATCTTCGCGTATCCATTTCTTTTCAGGAAGCAGATAGATGGTTGAGAATGCTCCATCCTGTTGTGGACTTTTCAACGCCAGGGTCAGCACGCTTTCCGCTTTGCGCTGGATGTCTTTGTTACCTTGACGCTGTCCGTAGAGATACCAACCGTAGGCCGTGCGCAGGGTTTGAAACCATGAGTTGAACCAAGCATCCTCCACGGGTTGGTCCCAGTGGCCCATGTAGTTGCGATTGCTGGCCAGCGTGCCGCAGCCACCTCCCGGACAATCGACATCGCGGTACACCTCATCCGCGTAACGAACCCAGGCATCCTGCCGCCAGTCATCGAACAACGCCAGTTCCGGTCTGCGAACATTTCGCTGCAAATCCGGCGATCCGATCAACTGCGGGTGCCCTAGTGTCTGCCACAGCCGTCGCACGACTCGCTGGTAGCCAAGTTTTGCCGGCTGCGCGGAAGCAACGATCGCGTACGAATATTCGATCACGCCGGAATCGGCACTGAGTGTGCCGTCTGTTTTCCTCCGGAAATAGCTATGGCCGTAGGGCTCAGAGGGCACGCTGCCATAGGAAAACCATGGCTTGGCCTCGGTAGTCACGTCCAAATCAAATGAGAGCGGAAGCTTGACCTGTTTGCCGAGGACCGGCATGAGGGCCGCGAAGACACTTCCCTGTTGCAGCATCACAGTGGGCGACTTGAAGCTCCATTGCGGCATCAGGCCCGCAGGCTCGTTCTTGAGGTTTTGACTCCACACGAAGTCAAGCGGACCTTCCGTCAGAGTGTCGGTGGTGCGCCTTCCCGGGGCAAACGTGTAGCGATCTTCGACGGAATGAATTATCTGACCCGGCTTGGGGGTAAAGCGGACGTTCACGGCTACCACATCCGGCTCCGACGTCAGGGCCACCGTCTGCTCGAGACTCCCAGCGTCACAACCAGAACGCAAAATGACCCGGTCAGGATTGGAGAGTCTTTTTATCAAATCAACCTTGCAGGTCTGAAGCTGGCTGGGTGTGCCGGCCATGATGCGTGTGGCTGCGCCGGTGGTGGACAGGGCAGGAAGCCACCCTTCACCATCTCTGATTTGCACAGTCTGCTCGAACGATTGTTCAGTCTTCACGAATTGGATCTGCACTACGCTGCGGGGCGAATGCAGCAAAACCGTCTCTGTTTTTCCTGCCGCGAAGGCAACAGATGTAGCGGACAGCACTAACGCCAGGGTGATGAACTTTTTCATAAGGGTTCAGAAGCTGCAAAAGTGTTGATATTGACTAAGCGGCCTTTTATCCCACGGCAGCAGTCTTGTCAAGCGAATCGTTACGATTTCTGCAAGACGGCTGGGGAATTTCTGGCAGTACCGCATTCGAGGTTTTGGTCGTGAGATTGTTGACGGGGCTGATTTGGCCGGCAGAAAATCAGCTTTTTCAACATTTTCGAGCGTTTAGTGAGGGATTTTTGACAAGATGAGCCACCCCTGCTCGGGCTGGTGGCAACCTAAAGGCCGACGACGATTGCACAAGGGGTCGGGCGATGTCTCTTTGTTACATAAATCGAAACGTTACTATTGCAATACCCGATTCACAGTTGTAGACTGGCCGCCGCTTGGCCGGGGTCACCTTTCTCGCGTGTTCGCGATGCCGGAGTTTGCGAGAGCGGCGCAGGCTCACTACATCCATACATGTCCAGGGGGAATCTACATGCGTACCGTCGCAATCCTATTGTTATTGTTTCCAGCTATGGCCGTGGGGCAGGCAGGAACGGGCCGTGCTTTGGATCCTCTGGATCTTTCCCGACTGAAGAATTTCGAAGCGTACCGGTCGTCCAGCAACAATCTCTACGTTGACAGCAACGATGACAGCAAGCATCCGCTGCCCGGGGAAACTGTCGTCCTGGCAGACCTCAAGGGCCCTGGGATTGTCACTCACCTCTGGGCGACGATCGCCGACAATGAGTATGGCTGGCCGAGGCTGTTGCGCCTGCGTGTCTACTATGACGGCAGCAAGACACCCAGCGTGGACGTTCCGCTGGGAGACTTCTTTGGTATAGGCCACGGATACGAGGCCAACCTCAACTCCCTGATGATTCGTAATGCGTCTTTTGGACGCGCTCGCAATTCTTATTGGCCGATGCCCTTCCGCAAATCGGCGAAGATCACGGTGACGAACGAGGGCAAACGGCGGGTCAGCAATCTCTACTATCACGTGGACTGGCAAAAGCATGAGACCCTGCCCGCAGACGTCGCCTACTTCCATGCCTACTACCGGCAAGCGACACCCCCTCCGGAAGGAAAGCTCTACACGCTGCTGAACATCCGCGGCACCGGCCACTATGTCGGATCGGTACTCAACATCGTTCAGACCCAGATGGGGTGGTTCGGCGAAGGCGATGAAATGTACTACGTCGACGGCAAGAAAATCCCAAACATCGAAGGCACGGGCACGGAAGATTATTTCAATGATGCATGGGGTCTGCGGGTGTCCGACGGGGCGTGGACCGGCGTTCCGGTAGCGGAAGGGGAAGGGTTCGGGGCGCGGCTGACGGGCTTTCGCTGGCAGGTGCCGGATCCAGTTCCTTTCAAGAAATCATTGCAGGTGGCGATCGAGCATTTTGGTTGGACTTACAATCCCGACGGGGCGGCGCGGTCCGGTTTCGAGGAACGCTCTGACTTCTTTTCCAGCGTCGCCTTCTGGTATCAGAAAGGCGTCAATGAAGACTTGCCCGAACCGCCCTACGGTTCGGCGCGGTTGCCGTTCGGAAATGCTCAGCAAATCGAAGTCGAAAATGATTTGAAAAACGTTACCACGGAAAAAGGCACGGCCGAAGTGCAGAAAGAAGTCTTCTGGTCGAAGGACTTGCTTTTCTTGAAGGCTCAGGGCGAGGGTTCGAAGATCAATATTCCCTTCCATGCCCCGAAAGATGGTTACTACGAAGTCATCGCGCAGATCGCCCAGTCCCCGGACTATGGAGACTACGTCGCCACACTCGATGGCAAACAGACCAACTCTACGATGATCACTTGGGGACCGCTGGAGACACAGCAACCGCCCGTCGAGGTCTTCCACGCCTATCAGCCAGAAACCTTCGTCGGGGTTGATCATCGGTTGGGCTGGTTCAAGCTATCTAAGGGCGACCATACTCTGACATTTACATGTGTCGGCAAAGACAAACTTTCCTCCGGCTACAACCTCGGTCTGGACGGAATTGTATTAGCAGAAATCGAGAACGGCGAAGCCTTGACGCATGCCAACGGCGCCGGCTTGCCTCGCTACGAAACCCCTGAGCCGGGAATTTCTGCGAGTGTGCCGGTCGCAGGCATCGTCTATCGCGGCAAGCCGCTTGCCTTCTATGTGAGTCAACTCAAGCAAGCCGCTCCCGAAGCACGCGCTGATTTGGTGCGATCGATCGCCTCATTCGGATCAGATGCGTCGAGTGCGTCGGCACTATTGCTGCCATTGTTGTCGGAGCAGGATCCCGACCTTCGCTCCGCAACTGCGCGGGCGCTGGGGGAAACAGGAGCAAACTCGCAATCGGCACCCGCAGTGGCGAAGCTTCTGCATGACGACGAACTGCAGGTGCGTGAGGCAGCCGCGCTGGCATTGCGAGACATGGGAAAAGAGGCTGTGCCGGCGATCCCCGATCTCACCGCTGCATTAAAAGATCCGGAGCCCTCAGTTGGAATGGCTGCAGCATTGGCTCTGGGTGAGATGCACGGGGCCGCCAAGCCGGCGATTCCGGCGATGATCGCTGCGCTGCAGGTTGTGGACGAACAGAAACTCTCCAACGCGGACATTCAAGTCCTGCGTAATGTGGTTCGCGCCTTGGGAGAGATTGGTCCAGAGGCCCGGCCTGCGATTCCGGCGATGCAGAAGATTCAACACCTGCGGGTCAAGTACCTGGCAGAAGAAGCAGTCGCAAAGATTGAGAACAAACCGGTACCGACGTGGCACTGATCCGCGCGTCAAGTTTTGGAGGCGAATTTTGCCTTGGCATTGGCGTTGGATAGCCGGTGGCTTGATCTAGTTCTGTGAGCATAGACCGCCACGTCCAGTTGGAGCCGCCGCGACTATTACGACGGTTCCAGAATCAGGATCCGAAGGCCCCTTCGGGCAATGTTCCTATCGCATTTCTACTTTCATAGTCCGCCAAGATACTGCCTCCCCAGCATAGACATGGTTTTCAGGTAGGATTTGGAATCCACGCAACCACAATTCAGGGAGGTCAACATGCCCATGCAACGCCGCAATTTCGTGAAATCCATGGCCGTCGCCGGTTTGCTCGGGGTCACTCCGCGACATATTCGAGCTCAGGAGCAGGCGGCGCGCGCCACACGGGGAATGCCTTCCCCTCGGATTAAAGACATCAGCGTGATCGAATGTCAGCCGGCGGGAGTGCGGCTCACTGTAGTGAAGATCACTACTGACCAGGACGGGCTGTATGGCTATGGCTGCGCCACCTTTACCCAGCGTGCCGACCTGGTGAAGCCGGCGGTGGAAAAATATTTGAAGCCCTTCCTGCTGAATAAGGCGGCGGACCGCATCGAGGATGTCTGGCAGTCCTGCTATGACAGTTCTTACTGGAAGAATGGTCCGGTGCTGAACAATGCGCTAAGCGGCATTGATCAGGCGCTTTGGGACATTAAAGGCAGACAAGCAGGAATGCCCGTGTATCAACTGGCCGGCGGTAAGTGCCGCGAGGCAGTGGACACCTACACCCATGCCGAGGGAGCTGAGTTTCAGGAGGTCGTGGACAATGCAAAGCGCTTTATGGAGAGGGGATTCCGCCACGTTCGCATTCAGGTGGGGGTACCGGGAATGGCAGGCTACGGAGCACGGACGGGTGGAAGCACGCTGAAAGCGCTGCATGACAAGCCGATGTTTGAGCCGGCCTACTATATGCGCCGCGCCTTGAAGCTGCTTGAAATCTGCCGAAAGGAATTAGGGGATGAGATCGAATTGCTGCACGACATGCATGAACGCCTGTTGCCTAACCAGGCGGTGCAGTTCTGCAAGGAGGCGGAGAAATTCCGGATGTTTTTTCTGGAAGACCCGCTTTCCCCGGAAGATATTGGTTACTTCCGGCAAATCCGCCAGAATTGCGCGACGCCGATTGCGATGGGCGAACTGTTCAATAGTCCGCACGAATGGCAGCCTCTGATCGCGGAGCGTTTAATCGACTTCATCCGGGTGCACATTTCGCAAGCCGGAGGATTCACCCCGGCACGCAAGATCGCGATCCTTGCGGAACAATTCGGGGTCAGAACGGCATGGCATGGTCCGGGGGACGTCTCACCTATCGGACACATGGCCAATGTCACGCTCGATATTGTCAGTCCCAACTTCGGCGTTCAGGAGTACTCGGCGTTCAACGAACGAACACAGGAGATATTTCACGGGTGCCCGGAGATGAAGGATGGCTACCTCTGGGTGAATGAGCGGCCGGGCTGGGGAATCGAGATTGATGAGAAGGCTGCCAGCAAGTCGCCGTTTGTCTCGGGACCAGACAATCTCAATGGCGGATGGGGAGAGGTCCGGCGGCGCGATGGCACCGTGATTAAGCAATAATCTGGTACATGACGGGCGAATAAAAAAAACGGACGCCAGTGGCTCGCGTTCCCTTCAGTTCTACTTTGTATCCACCTTAATTACCAGGTAAGTGAGTTTCGTTCCGGGCGCGAGTTTGAGTTGGTGCGGAGTCTTGGCCGGAATGTGCATGATGTCGCCCGCTGTAACTTGATGGGTGGCGCCTCCGTCAATCGAAGTTCCGCGCACTTCATTGGGTTTAACGGTCTTGGGATTGACCAATGTGCCGCCAACCGTCAGCGTAGCTTCGCCGTTTTCGACGATCAGAATGTCAGTTTGTGTCTCATGCAGTTCCGCGACGCCACTAGCCTCGCGATACGCAATTCCGATGAGATGATTTTCGTAATTTCCCAGAGGCTTCAAGGCGAGCTTCTGCTCGTCCATTTTGCCGGAGAGTTCTTTGTCTGCCGCTTTGACATCACTCCCCTTCCACAAAACAAAGCCTTCAGGGCCGGCGGCAAACAACGAGGTGGAGGCGAGGAAGAGCGCGCAAAAAATGAGAGCTTTCATGGAGTCTCCTGATAGTTCCCGAGCGACGATCACAATATAATACGACGCACCGTGAAAACCTCTCGCTGGTTAAGCCACGTTCTATTCATGTTTGGTTGGCAAACCTTGTTGCTTGCCCAATCCGGCGGACAGGCCTGGGTCGGCGCTCGTATCATCGACGGCAGTGGGAAACCGGCGATCGAGAAGGCAACGCTGCTAATTCGCCAGGGGCGGATCGAAGCGGTGGGCCCAAAAATCAAGTTGCCATCGGGTGTGGAAAGAATCGATGCCACCGGCAAGACGATTATTCCCGGGCTGATCAATGCCCATGGCCATGTGAAAGAGGAGGTGCAGCTAGGAAAATATCTCCGTGACGGCATCACCACCATTCTCAGTCTCGGCGGCGAAAACGAGTTCGCGCTGCGGGAGTTGTGCGCGAAATCCCCAGCCGGGACTGTGCCGCATCTCTACGTCGCGGGAATTATTCAGGACTCCTCAACCATGCCCGGCGCAGTCACAGTGAAGACGCCAGACGAGGCGCGCAAGAGTGTTGACTCGCTGATTGAGCACAAGCCCGACATCGTGAAGGTAAGGGTCGATGATTTCCTCGGCGCAAGGCCGAAGATGGCGCCGGAGGTTTATGGGGCAGCCATCGACGAGGCCCACAAAAAGGGACTGCGGACTGCTGCGCACGTCGTGCTGCTGGACGACGCCAAAGGCTTGCTGAATGCGGGCGTGGATTACATCGCGCACAGCGTTCGCGACCGCGAAGTGGACGACGAATTCATCTCCCTGATGAAGAGGCGGCACGTTTTCTATTCTCCGACTCTCACCCGCGAGGTGGCGGTATTCACCTACGCCGACACACCGGAGTTCTTCAGTGATCCATTCTTCATGAAAGAAGCCGACCGCGCGGAGATGGCCAAGATGCAGGACCCAGCTCACCAGGAGGCGGCTCGCAAGGACGCCTCTGCCCGCTGGTACAAGGAGCACATGGCAGTCGCCATGCGCAACTTGAAGAAACTTGCCGATGCCGGAGTTACCATCGCGATGGGGACGGACAGCGGCGGCGGCCCGGGCCGCTTTCAAGGGTACTTCGAACACATGGAACTGGAGTATGAAACCAAGGCCGGGCTAACGCCCATGCAGGCGTTGGTTTCAGCCACCAGCGGCGCAGCCAAGGCACTGAATGTCAGCAAGGATATTGGCACCCTAGAAAAAGGCAAGCAGGCGGATTTTGTGGTGTTGACTGCGAATCCGCTCGACGACATCCGCAATACCCGCAAAATCGAGTCGGTGTGGATCGGCGGCGTACGGGTCCCGGACAAACAGTGATCGGGCGAACCATCCGCGAGCGGCTTACATCCACCGGGACGCGGTATTTATTTCGCCGCCCACGCCAGCCCATCAGCGCCCGGACCTGCATCAATCAGCTTGTTGACACTCCAGTTCGATAAGCTGACGGCTGTAACCTTGGCGCTTTGATCACATGAGACGTAAACCGTCTGCTGGTCGGGAGCGATTAAAACCTCCTGTGGATGCGCCGGCAGGTCTACTGTGTGGGCAATTTTCATGGTCGTGAGATCGATGGCAGCCAATTTGTTCACCCAGGGTAGCGCGATGACCAGCCAGCGGCCGTCCGCTGTGGCCGCCGATCCGTAGCCCAGGCCGGGCAGTGGAATCCAGGTTTTGATTTTGTTGGTGGCGGTATCGATCACTGCCAGTTGTGGCTTGGTCGTGTCAGAAGTAAAGACCAGTTTGTCGTCGACAGAAATTGCGATTCTCTGGATATGAGCGGCCACAGGAATGATGTTGAGTGTCTTCCGGGCATGTAAATCGAGGACAGATACCGTGCCTGGTCCAACGTTCGCTGTATAAGCACGGCTGCCATCGCTGCTGATGGCGAACATGTGAGACTCTTCCTGCCCGGTTGGAACCGTACCCACAACCTTCATGGTCGATGGGTTGATGACGGTAATGGTCTGGTCGAGTTCGGTTGAGACATAAAGCAATCCATCTTTCGGTCCGAACTTCGGGCAATGGGGGCGCAGGCCCTTTCCAAAATCCAAGTTGCCGACAACTTTTCGCGATGCGGTATCAATCGCGACCAGATTTGTGCCGTCGGTTCCCGGTTGCCCGACGCCGGAGTTTCCGTAAATTGGCACATAGGCTGTCTTGCCATCAGGTGAAGCGATGACTTCATGCCCGGTGATGCCGCCTTCCGCGACATCGGCGACCTGCTTGCCCGCAGCAGGATCGATGATGCCCAGGCTGTGACTGCCCTTATTTGCAATCAACAACCAGCCGCCCGTTTCTGTCTTAGCTTCGGTGAGGATGCCCATCGCGAGAACTCCTACCACTGAGAGAGCAAGAATCAATTGCCACCGCTGCATGGTAAAACTCCATAAAAAACTGAGTTCTTCTTGCCGTCCCACACTATACGCGAGGGACGCTATTCCAAAAACAGGCAATTGTCGTATCAAGTGTTGTGACGCGACTCTTCATGCGGCGCGAGGCCGCAACTTTCCTAAGCCTTTCGGATGCTAAATCCCAGTTGCACAATCGCATCGCGCTTCATCAGAAAATGCGACACAGCATCGCAGGTGCAAAGCAATTAGCCTAATGTTAGACTTTCGACATTGTGCAGCAATTTGTCATTGAACGTGATATGCCGGGCGCCGGAAACCTTTCAGAGGCCCAAATCCGGGAAGTTTCCCTACGTTCTTTAAAGACGTTGAAAGAGATGGGGCCGCAGATTCAGTGGATGCATAGCTACGTGACCGAGGATAAGGTCTACTGCGTTTACCTAGCCCCGGACGAAGATACCATCCGGGAACACGCGCGCAGAGCAGGCATTCCCGCCGACCGAGTTGCAGCAGTGCGACGTCTGATCGACCCGGCCGCCCTCAATTAGCGGGAGCGATTTCTTCCAGCGAGATTTGGACAGCTTTTTCGAGGCCGATGCTGCCGCCCTCCAGCCAAACCTTTTTCCCTTCCGTTTCGCCGAGTTTTTCCCAGGCCGGAAGAAGCATCTGCTCGAGCTTAAGCTGCTCGGCCGGAGGGAGGGGAGCGCCAATCAACTCACGCAAATGTGCAGCGGCACCAGCCAATTTGAGGGCGCGGGCGGCCTGTCCTCGAGCCAGAGCGAGACACGCTGACCCTTCCAATACCCTCGCCGTGCCGCGGCGATGCCCCAGCCCGGCAAAGATTTCCAGGGCTTCGCGGTAGGCTGCCTGGGCTGCGGCGTGATCGCCCTGCTCGCAGTCGATACTACCCAAATCAGTCAATGACCGTGCCAAACCCCACTGATCGCCATCTTCGCGAAAGGCCAACAAGGCACACTGATATAACGCCCGGGCGGCAATCATGTCCCCTTGCGCGCGCGCGATGTCCCCTTCCTGATTGAGCGACCAGGCCGCTCCGTGTCGATCCCCAAGTTGGTGGAAGATGTCGGTCGCCTCACTCAATGCTTTGCGAGCCAGCGGATAGTCGCCACGAACCTTGGCGACACTGGCAAAGTTATGAAGACAGCGGGCGATTGCTAACCGATCAGGCAGTGCGCGCCAGCAGGCGAGACTTCGTTCAAAATTGACCTGTGCCGTTTCGTAGTCGCCCCGGTCCCGCGCAGATACCGCCAGGGCATTCAAAGACGCGGCGACTCCCGCCTGATCTCCCATCTCCTCATACAGAACGAGACTCTGTCCCAGAGAAGACTCGGCAGCCGCATAGTCGCCTTGCGCCGAAGCCAGTGCGCCGATAAATTGCGCCACCCTGGCACGCTCCCGCGTCCGCTCGCGGCCCGCCAATTGCAGCACGGCTTCCAGGCGCACGCGCCCTTCGGTCATGTGCTCCCGCATATCCCAGAACCGGAACAGAGCAACACTGAGGCGCAATGACCAGTCCAGGTCGCGAGTCTGAAACAGCCAGTCGAGGGCGAAGCGGAGGTTGTCGATCTCAACATCACACAGTGCCAGCCAATTCGCCCGCTCGATGCCGCCCAATTCCGGGTTACCTTCCTCCGCCAGCACCAGGCAATACGCCGCGTGAGCCCGGCGCACTGCGGAGTAATCGGGGCTTTCATTCAGCCGTTCGAAAGCATATTCGCGAATCGTTTCCAACATGGCGAACCGCGGCTCGGCCTCAGTCCGGTCCACCCACTGGATCAGGTTCTTGTCGACCAAAGACGAGAGTCCATCAAAAAGGTCGATGCCAAGATCACGGCTGGTATTGCAAACGGCCTCCGCGGCTTCCAGAGTGCACCCGCTTACGAACACGGAGAACCTCCGGAACAGTTTCTGTTCCGGCTCGTTCAATAAGTCGTAGCTCCAGTCGATTGCCTTGCGCAGGGTCTGCTGCCGTTCGGGCAGATCGAGGGGACCTCCGGTGAGCAGCTGCAGACGGTCTTGCAGCCGATCCAACATGGCGGTGGGAGGTAGCACCCTGGTTCGGGCGGCGGCGAGCTCGATCGCCAGCGGCAACCCGTCCAGCCGCGAACAGATTTCTTCCACCGCAGAGGAGTTTTCTGAAGTAATGGCAAAGTCGGGCCGGACGGCAGCCGCTCGTTGCACGAATAATTCGATGGCTGCATGTCGCGCCAGCGGTGCTACGGGAAATTCCTGTTCCCCGTAAATGCGCAGGCAAGAACGGCTGGTCACGATGACCTTCAGGGACGGGCAAGCTTCCAGGGCTTCCGCTACCAGAGTTGCAGCCGGCAGGACCTGCTCGAAGTTGTCCAACACCAACAAGAACGGCCCCGAATTGCGCAGCTGATCGCCAATAAGTTGCGGGATGGTTCGACCAGGAATTCGCTGAATTTCCAGCGCGTCCGCCAGAGCAGTCGCCACCAGACGGGAATCGGTAATGGACGACAGATTGACGAACTGCACTCCTGCCGGGAAGCGGTGCGCGAGGGAGGCGGCTGCAGCCAGGGCCAAACGTGTCTTTCCGGCGCCTCCTGAACCGGTCAGGGTTAACAGCCGGACACCTTCTCGAAGCAGCAGGTCCGCCACCTCCCCCAGATGCTGTTCTCGACCGATTAGCGAAGTACGGGGAATTGGCAGATGCTGGCGCTTCCGGGCAATAGGAGGCGGGGGAAGCTCACTCCCATCCGCCAAATCGATGAGATCATTGGCCGGAAGCGGATCCGTGGCTGCTCGCGAAATCACCTCAGCGGTGAATACGTACCCACGCCGCGGCACCGTCTTGAGCAACTGCTGACCGCGATCATCCAAGGCTCGCCGTAATTCCAGGGTGCACTGCACCAGCGAATCGTCGGTGACGAAAGCGTCGGGCCATACCGCCTGCATCAACTCCTGTTTACCGATGAGCCGTCCTGGGTGTTCCACCAGATACTTAAGCGTTTCATAGACTTTGGGGCGAAGTTTGATCTCCGTCTCGGCCCTGAGCACACATCCCCGGGCTACATCCAGGGTGAAATCGCCGAATTGATAGCTCAGAGAGCTCATTCCCAAAGGCTCGTGTTTCTACAAGGCCGGGCAGCTTATTCGTCCTGATTTCGGCGTTTCTTCGGCGTTGTTTCGTTACTTGCCGTTCGGCTGCTTGTTACTTTGCACTTGCTCGGGGAGGCTCAGCAACCCGTTGCAGGGTCCTCAGTGGCAGCTAAGGGATGCCGTTCACAGAGCGGATTCTAGCAAAAATGGCTGCCGGGGGTTGTCAGCAAGCGCAGCAGGAAGGTGAGCACCGAAAGGCGAAACCGCCTAACACTTTGGAGGATTTATGAAACGCATGGCAAGCATGTTCACTGGACTCTCAATCGCTGTTTTGTTCTTCGTCGCCTCGGCCCAGGCGCAATTCGACGGACAAAAAATCAGCGTCAACATCCCCTTTGAATTCAACATCGGCACCACCTCGCTGCCGGCCGGTCAGTATGAATTTGCACGCACGAATGGCGGCATCTTCACGGTACGGAATGCGGAGGGCCACAGCATGTACACCGGGGTTACAGCTCCGACCCAGGCAAACGCGCTGCCTAAAAAGTCGATGGTGAAGTTCGCGGTTGTGAATGGCAAACACGTTCTGATCCAGATCTGGAATGAACAAGATGCGGTGGGAAACGAGTTCCAGTACGGAAGCACCTACGTGCGGGTGGCGAAACAGGCGAGCGTTCACGGAATCGCAGCGGGCCGCCGCTAGCCAGGGACTAACCAGTACTTAAGGAGACAGTTTAATGAAAACACCGCTAATTCAGGCTTTCGCGGCAAACATCGGGCAGTTCAGCAAGCAACTCCGGTATTCCGCGATCGCAGCTCTGATTCTCCTAGGCGTTTGGCCCTCTCGCGCCCTGGCGCAAGAGGGTCACTCGCATCCTTCCACCACGCAAGCCGACCAGCTCACTCCAGACCAGCAGGGCAAGCGTAGTGCTCTAATTCGAATTGTCCGGCAGTCGACCGCGCGCTTCCAAAATGTCGAACAAGCTGAGTACGAGGGATATGCCCTGCAGTTCGGCTGTGTCAGCGGAGATAGTTCCGGGGCCATGGGCCTTCACTTCGTAAACGGGGCCCTGGTAGGCAGCGGTGTAATTGATGCCACCCGTCCCCAGATTGTGATCTACGAGCCGACTCCTGATGGTCGTCTGAAATTGATCGGCGCCGACTTCCTGGTGATGGCCGAGCAATGGGATTCAGACCCGAAGCACACTGGGCCGCCGGAACTCATGGGACAGCTGTTCCATTTGTTCACGGCCCCCAATCGCTTTGGACTTCCCCCGTTCTACACGCTGCATGTTTGGGCGTGGAAAGAGAATCCCAACGGTGCATTCGTGAATTGGCATCCGAATGTTTCCTGCGAACAATTTTCCGGCCGGATCCCTCACTCAGAACGCTAAGTGATCACCTGGAACAGACGCATCAATTCAAGGAAAAAGGAAAAACAATGAGCACAGCACAAGTCCCCGCGATTGACATGAACAAGCTCAACACCTTTATCGGTCAGTTCGTGACCGATTTAGGCGCCGCGGTCCATACGGGTATGGTCGTCATAGGCGAAAGGCTGGGGCTCTACAAGGCATTGGCCAGCGGTCCGATGACCTCTTCCCAGCTTGCCGCCAAGACCCGGACCGACGAGCGTTACCTTCGGGAGTGGCTGGCTTCCCAGGCGGCGGGCGGATACATCACCTACAACGACAAGACTAACCAGTTCAGCCTGGACGAGGAGCAAGCATTCACCCTGGCCAATGAAGATAGCCCGGCATACCTACCGGGGGCATTTGAACTCGCCTGGGGCTCGCTTGCCGCAGTTCCACGGATTGCCGAATCCTTCCGCACGGGCGGTGGGATGGGCTGGCATGAACACGTGGACGGCGTATTCCATGGGTGTGAGAAGTTCTTTCGTCCTGGCTATGCGGCGAACCTTGTAAGTTCATGGATTCCTGCCTTGTCCCTCGTCAAGGAAAAGTTGGAAGCGGGGGCACGCGTTGCCGACGTCGGGTGCGGGAAGGGAGCTTCCACTTTACTGATGGCGAAAGCATTTCCCAAATCTCGATTCTTCGGATATGACTATCACGACAAGTCGATTGAAGCGGCGCGGGAGTCCGCCCGGCGTCAGGGTCTGGCTGACCGCGTTACATTCGAGGTTTCGACCGCGAAAGCGCTTCCCGGGAAAGACTACGATTTTGTGGCGGTTTTCGATTGTCTGCATGACATGGGTGACCCGGTGGGAGCGGCCACCCATATCCGGGAGTCCCTGGCCAAGGATGGGACATGGATGATCGTTGAACCTTTTGCCAACGACCAATTGAAGGACAATCTGAACCCCGTGGGCCGGGTTTACTACTCCTTTTCGACTCTGTTGTGCACGCCTTGCTCACGATCGCAGGAAGTCGGGCTATGCCTGGGAGCCCAGGCCGGGGAGACTCGCATTCGGGAGGTGGTAACCGCTGCCGGATTTAGCCGTTTTCGCCGCGCAACGGAAACTCCCTTCAACATCGTTTACGAAGCTCGGCCATGATTGGCCGGGCCAACTCATTACACGGATATGGAGGATGCCATGGAACAAGAATCTATCAATCAGCTCAGAGCGCAGTTCCGCGGTGATCTCATTGAGCCCGCCGATGCTCGCTACGAAGAAGCCCGCAAAGTCTACAACGGCATGATCAGCCGCAAACCGCGACTGATCGCCAAGTGCGCCGACGTGGCTGACGTGATCACCGCGGTTCGTTTCGGCCAGCAGCACGGTGTGCGGGTATCGATTCGCGGTGGTGGTCATAACGCCGGAGGTCTGGGAGTCTGTGATGATGGCCTAGTCATCGATCTCTCCCCTATCAAGTACATTCGTGTCGATCCCGCGGCCAAAACGGTCAGGGTAGGAGGTGGCTGCACCTGGGGAGATGTCGATCATGCAACCCATGCCTTCGGACTCGCGGTGCCGTCGGGAATCATTTCCACGACCGGCGTAGGTGGCTTGACTCTTGGCGGCGGCATGGGGCACCTGACGCGCCAGTATGGCTTGACCATCGACAGCCTGCTATCGGCGGACGTCGTTCTGGCCGACGGGACGTTTGTGGTTGCCAGCGCGGAAGAGAACAGCGACTTGTTTTGGGCAATTCGGGGCGGCGGCGGCAACTTCGGGGTAGTAACGTCCTTTCTGTTCCGCGCACATCCGGTGGCAACGGTATGCGCCGGTCCCATGTTGTGGAACCTGGACCAGGTGGCTGACATCATGAAGTGGTATCGCGATTTCATTACCCGGGCGCCGGAAGAACTCAACGGGTTCTTCGCATTTCTCACCGTCCCGCCCGCGCCGCCTTTTCCTGAAGCTCTCCACTTCAAAAAAATGTGCGGCCTGGTCTGGTGCTACAACGGAACCATGGACAAGGCGAATGAGATTCTGGGCCCCCTGAGAAAGGCCTTTCCGCCGGCGTTTGAATTTTTCGTGCCGATGCCCTTCCCGATGCTGCAAGGCATGTTCGACGGCCTCTATACACCAGGGCTGCAGTGGTACTGGAAGGCCGATTTCGTGAAGGAACTAAGCGACGACGCTATTGCTCTTCACATAAAGCACGGCTCTGAGTTGCCCACCCTGCATTCCACCATGCACCTGTATCCCGTCAACGGAGCTGCGCACAAGACGAAGAGCGGTGATACCCCGTGGAGTTATCGCGATTCTACGTGGAGCGAGGTCATCGTCGGCGTCGATCCTGATCCGGCAAATAGGGACCGGATTACCGCCTGGGCCAAAAACTACTGGGAAGCGCTGCATCCCTACTGCGCCGGTGGCGCCTACGTCAACTTTATGATGGACGGAGAGGGTGAAGATCGCATTCGCGCCACATACAAGAATAGTTATGGGAAGCTGTCCCAGATCAAGGCGAAGTACGATCCGGACAACTTCTTCCGGGTAAATCAGAACATCCGCCCGGCGACGAGTGTGGCAGCGGACTAATCAGGTTGTGGAAGGCGCGCTCTTTCGATTCCCTCGTTTCCGGGGTTCGGTGACTGCAGCATCAAGGGCTGCGGCCATGGTATCGAACCCCGGCACCGGGCCGTTCCAACGCAACTGATCGATGTTATCGAAGAGTGGAATGTCAGTTCGCAGCGTAGCCAGGGTTCGAAAGAGCAGCGCCCGCTGCCGGTCGCGCGACAAAGTACTGGCTAACGTGCTGGCATTGGCGACGTTCACGTGCCACTCTCGAGCGTCGTCCGGAATTGATTCAAGATGGAAAAATTTAGCAAGAACCGCAGCCGACGATTTCGCGCCCCATCCCTGCAGGCCTGGATATCCGTCCGCCGAATCGCCTACCAGCGCCAGATAGTCGGGGATGGATGCGGGGGAAACCCCGAATTTTTTGATGACGCCCGTTTCATCCATCGTGAGGCGCGTACGGCGATTCAGTTGAACGATGCGGGTGCCGCTCACACATTGGGCCAGATCTTTGTCTGGGGTGCAGATAATAACCCGTTCGACGCGGGAGTCAGCGGCGGCCGCGACCGCGGCGGCGGCCAAGGCGTCATCGGCCTCGAACTCCACCATCGCCCAAAGGGGAACGCCGGCGGCTGTCAGCACTTCCTCAAGCAATGGGAATTGCGCCAGCAGGTCGGGCTCGATGCCATCCCCGGTCTTGTACCCAGGCCACAGTCCGTTGCGAAATGACTCAATCACATGATCGGTGGCAACGGCGATATGCGTGGCGCCAGCTTTGATCATTCCCAAAACCGATGCAAGGACGCCCCGCACGGCTGCCACCTCGCGTCCTTCGGCATCATGCGCGGAAGGCAGCGCATAGTAATGCCGGAACAACTCGTAGGTGCCGTCGACTAGATAGATTTCCAAGGATGCAGCTCCACTACAAGCAAAACTCAACAATCTTAATCCAGCGGCGGCCTCGCCTTTGTCCCCGCCGGCGCAGCCCGTAGATATTGCGCTGGCCAGGTAGTTTCTCGCTGCAGCGCCTGGGCCGCATGCAGCGGCATGTAGGGATCGCGCAGGAACTCTCGTGCAATCAGCACGAGGTCAGCTTTCCCACTGCAAACGATTTCATCCGCTTGTTTGTAATCGGTGATCATTCCCACTGCGCCCGTCATAATTCCTGCTTCCCGCCGAATCCGTTCGGCGAAAGGCACCTGGTAACCAGGGCCCATCGGGATCTTTGCGTCCGGGATATTTCCGCCCGAACTGCAGTCGAATAAGTCCACTCCCATAGCCTTGAGCACTCTTGCCAGTTCCACCGATTGCTCGATGTCCCAGCCGCCTTCTTTCCAGTCGGTAGAGGAGATGCGGACAAACAAGGGCATGTGCTCGGGGATGACGCCACGGACCGTGGAAACGACCTCGCGCAGCAGGCGAGTGCGATTCTCGAATGATCCGCCGTATTCGTCATTTCGTTGGTTACTGAAGGGAGAAAGAAATTCATGAATCAGATAGCCGTGGGCAGCGTGGATTTCGATCACGCGGAATCCGGCGACCAAGGCCCGTTCCGCTGCTTTTGCAAACGCCCCGACAACTTTCTGAATCCCGCTCCGCGCTAACTCGCGGGGCTGAGGATAGTTCGGCGCAAACCGGATGGGACTCGGCGCAATTACCTCCCAGCCACCCTCCTCCAGGGGAATTTCGCCTTGGCGGACTTCCCAAGGGCGAAAAGTGCTGCCCTTCCGGCCCGCGTGCGCCAGTTGAATACCGGCGGCTGTCCCTTGGTCCGCAAGAAATTTTACGATGCGCGACAGGAACTCCACGTGGCCGTCGCTCCAGATTCCCAAGTCCTGTGGGCTGATACGCCCCTCGGGCGATACTGCGGTTGCTTCCGTGAATACCAGGCTTGCACCACCGACGGCCCGGCTTCCCAGGTGAACCAGATGCCAGTCATTGGCGTAGCCGTCGATGCTGGAGTATTGGCACATGGGCGATACGGCAATGCGGTGGGGAAGCTTCAGACCTCGGATAGTGAGGGCATTGAACAGTTCTGACATGTCATCAAGATGCTTGGCGGAGTCTCTTGGATTCGGCTCTGAGCTCTTCGGCCAGGTAAGGGCTTCCACACCTGACGCTCCCTTATAATTCTCAATTGCACTCGACGAAGGAGAATTCATGAGTCTTTCTGGCCGGGTCGCCGTAGTGACCGGCGCATCCCAAGGAATTGGCCGGGCGATTGCCCTCAGTCTTTCCAAGGCTGGCGCCACCGTGGCGGTGGCTGCCCGAAATCAAGCCAAGCTGGAGGAACTGTCCGCAGAGATTACGGCCGGGGGCGGCAAAGCCGCAGTCTTCGTTCTAGATGTAGGCAACGAAGAACAAGTCAAAGCCACGTTCAAGCAAGTGATTGCGCAACTGGGCAAGATTGAAATCCTCGTGAACAATGCCGGCATCACCCGCGATCAACTGGTCATGCGTATGAAGCGCGCCGACTGGGATGAGGTCATCAACACCAATTTAACCTCGGCTTTCCTCTGCATCCAGCAAGCCATCGGTTCCATGCTCAAGCAGCGCTGGGGACGCATCATTAACGTGACATCTGTCTTTGGGCAGACCGGTCAAGCCGGACAGGCCAATTACAGCTCCTCAAAAGCCGGGTTGATCGGTTTGACCATGGCAATGGCCCGCGAAGTTGCGTCTCGCAGCATTACCTGTAATGCCGTGGCTCCCGGATTTATAGAGACTGCGATGACTTCAACCCTTTCCGAAGAATTTAAACAGACGGCGCTCAAGATGATTCCACTGGGCCGGGTGGGCTCAGCCGATGACGTGGCCAATGCCGTGGCGTTTTTGGCCTCCGAAGAGGCCGGGTACATCACGGGCCACGTACTCAACGTGAATGGCGGGATGTACATGGGGTGACGGGGCTCGTCATTGTTCCAGCGGAATCGGCGGGTCAGATCGCGCAGGCGCGGGAACTATTTCTCGAATACGCCAACTCCCTGGGCTTCAGTCTGTGTTTCCAGGGCTTCGATAAGGAGCTTGCCACGCTGCCGGGAGATTATGCACCTCCCAATGGCTGTCTACTGCTGGCAGAATGCGAAGGGCGTTTGGCAGGCTGCGTAGCCCTGCATGAATTGGGCCCGCGGGTTGGTGAAATGAAGCGCCTCTATCTTCGCCCCGAATTTCGCGGCAAAGGGCTGGGCCGGGCACTGTGCGAGCGCATCCTGTCTGAGGCCCGCCGCCGCGGATATCGTCATCTACGCTTGGATACGGTCGAACCAGTGATGAAAGATGCGGTCGGGATGTATCGGCGGCTGGGGTTCTGTGAGATTGAGTCTTATCGTCCGAATCCAATGGCCGGGGCCCTGTACATGGAGTTGGAATTATAAGTCTCTGGAAATGCCGTCTCGAGGGGCCGAGTTGGAACTTCGCGGTGAATTCCGCAACAGCGTTATTTTTAGGAGCAGTATGAAAAAGACACTCTGGTTCGCCCTTGCACTCTTGGCCTCTACAGCCTGTTTTGCCGCCACCGGCAAGGACGTCTCCTACAAGAGCGGAGACGACACAGTGAACGCTGTTCTCTATACGCCGAAAGGCAAAGGACCTTTTCCGGCGCTGGTGGTCATCCACGAATGGTGGGGGCTGAACGACTGGGTGAAAGAACAAGCTTCGATGCTGGCGGATCAGGGCTATGCGGCGCTGGCCATCGATCTTTATCGCGGCAAAGTGGCCACTACGCCCGATTTGGCCCACGAACTCATGCGCGGAGTTCCCGACGACCGCGCCGCCCGTGATCTGCATGAAGCGTTCGAGTTCCTAAAATCCCAAGCTGATGTGAGAAAGGACCGCATTGGAGCCATAGGATGGTGCATGGGCGGAGGATATGCTCTGGATACCGCACTGCAAGAGCCTGCTCTCGCTGCCGTGATCATCAACTACGGCCATCTCGCCGACGACAAAGATGACCTGAAGAAGATGAACGCCGCGGTGCTCGGAATCTTCGGAGGCCAGGACCGCGGTATTCCCGTCGACGACGTCAAGAAGTTCGAACAGAATTTGAAAGAGTTGGGAAAGAGCCCTGAGATCCACATCTACCCGGATGCCGGACATGGGTTTCAGAATCCCGTAAATGCTTCTTATCGCAAACAGGACACGGCTGACGCCCAAAAGTACATCGAAGCGTTTCTGGCCAGGACGCTAAAGAAGTAATTTTGATTTTCACTCCGACGGGACAAGACGTAGCACCAGCTAGGACGAAGCTCGGGGCCGCCAAAAGCTAAGTCCCAAGCGCTAAATGCTTTAAGGCGGAAGTAGTGGAGGCCACGGGCTTCGAGGAATATTGGAGGGATACTGACTGCTAATTTCCTCTTGCCAGACGGTACTACTCTGGTTACTATGCAGCCATCCTCCGGTAACCTTCGTAGGAATACTTCTTTTATGAACATTGGCGAGACGATCCGTAATTTCCGCCTACAAAAGGGGATGTCCCAGGGCGATATTGAGAAACGCACCGGCCTGTTGCGCTGCTATCTGTCGCGTGTGGAAAACGGACACACCATCCCTTCGCTTGACACCCTGGCAAAAATTGCCGGCGCCATGGAACTCGCCTTGTCGCAATTCTTCGCGGAGTCCACGAATGGCAACGGCGCCAAGGGTCTGCCCCAGCTTTCCGACGACGAAGTACGGTTTCTGAGTCAGATACGGCGCTACTCCGTCGGTCTGAATGACGGCGACCGCAAGCTGGTGTTAGCCATGGTCAAGAAGATGGCCGCTAATTCAGCAAGATAAGCCTGGCTCGTTTCAGTTCACTCGTTGCCGATGCTCATCGATACTAGCTGTACGGCGCTATCGATCGTTGGCGGCTGATCCCCAAACGCCCTCAACCATTTCACTTCAGGCTCACGCCGGAACCAGGTCATCTGCCTTTTGGCATAGTTGCGGTGGGCCTGTTGCGCTGCTTTGATAGCGGCTTCGCGGCTAATCTCTCCCCGCAGCAACTGGACAGCTTGTTTGTATCCCAGCGAGTTGAGGGGCTGAACATCACCGTACTTCCGCATCAAGCTTTCGGTTTCGTCTATCAACCCCTGGTCAAACATACGCTCCGCTCGAATGTTGATACGTTCGTAGAGCGCCTTTCGCTCGGGATCGAGCCCTATCCTCAAGATGCGAAACCCTTGCAGCGGCACTTGGCCTTGCTTCCACACTTCGGTCATGGGTTGACGCAATGAAAGACAAACCTCAATCGCCCGAATGATCTTGGGAACGTCGTTTGCATGGATCCGCTCGGCTGCGGCCGGATCGAGCTTGCGCAGGATGCCATGCAAATGTTTGTTCCCCAGCTTTTGCGCGCTTTCGAGCAGGCGCTTGCGCAGTTCCTTCCAGCGTTGGGGTCCGGGAAACAATCCGTTTAGCAGTGCCCGAAGATAGAGGCCGGTTCCGCCAACCACAATCGGCAGCCGTTTACGATTTTTCACCTCCGCCAGAATCTCCCGCGCTTGCCGAGCGTACTCGCCGGCTGTTATGAAACCTGTCGGTTCGACAAAGTCGACCAGGTGATGGGGAACAAGCTGGCGCTCGGAAGCGGTGGGCTTTGCCGTGCCAATCTCAAATTCGCGATACATGGCCACTGAATCACAGTTAATGATTTCTCCCCCGACGTGCTGAGCGATGGCAAGCGACAGCGCGGTCTTGCCGCTCCCCGTCGGCCCCACAATTACCACCAGCAGCGGGTCTTGAGGCACGGTCAGCGGGCGCTCCAGGGAATCTGGTGCCAGTAGCGAATCACAAGAAAGATGAGTATCAGCACAGCCACAATGGCGATGCCTTTCGCTTCCAGTGAATATTCCTGCCGTGGCGGCTGGGGTCCGGTCACAGGGCCATTGTAGTCCGCATGCAATGCACTCGCGCGGTGCTAAACTACGCGTCGCGATGGCAACCCCATCCACTTCCGGGCGGATTGCCCGCTTCGGCGTCTTTGAACTGGACGTCACCGCAGGAGAGCTTCGTAAAAGCGGGGCGCGAGTCCGATTGCAGGACCAGCCGTTTCAATTGTTGCTTTTGTTGTTGGAACGTCCTGCCACACTACTCACCCGCAAGGAGCTCCGCCAGAAACTGTGGGCCGACGATACCTTCGTAGATTTCGACCACAGCCTCAATACCGCGGTGAACAAGATTCGAGAGGCGCTGCGCGATTCGGCGTCCAGTCCGCGCTTTATCGAAACGGTTGCTCGCAAGGGCTATCGCTTCGTAGCTCCCGTGGAATGGGTCCAGTCCGGGGAAGCGGTTGCGGCCCAGACGCCGCCCATTGTCCACCCCGAACTGGAGATTCCCCTGCCGAGGCGCGCCCTGGTGCGCTCACTGTTCGGGACAATCCAGATCATGTACCTGATCTTCTATCTCTGCGCCTTGTTGCTTCTCTCCGCCATCGACCAGCTGTCCGACCTGTTTCTCGGGCGGCATGGTTGGGTGCTGACCGTGTTGGTAGTGCTCAGTGCGGGCATCGGTATCCCTTTGCGCTGCTATCTGCTGTCCGCCGTTGCCTTTGATTACCGTCGGCTGGGAGACAGATTTCATCAACTTTTCCTGGGAATTCTGGTTCTCGATCAGCTCTGGGCTATGGCTCCATTCCTGTTGGCGAACAAAATCGGTTTCGGCGCCGCCTTCGCGGCTACTGCCCTGCTGCTTTACGTCCCCTTTTCCGAGCGGACGCTGCTGCGAATGGCTTACCCCCGCGTATAGAGACGCCTGTGCTAGGCTCGACTTATGGCCAACGTGGTCACGCAATCCAAGACTTTCCTAAGCAGCAAGGTGGGCTATTTCACAGAGTCTGTCATCCGCGAGATGACCCGGCAGGCGATGCTCTATGGCGCGGTCAACCTCTCCCAGGGTTTTCCTGATTTTCCGGCGCCGGCCGAAATCAAGCTGGCGGCGCAGGACGCCATTGCCAGTGATGTAAACCAATACGCCATCACCTGGGGATCCAAGAGCCTGCGCAATGCCATCGCGGCCCACGCGCAGCGGCATCAGGGAATCAAGGCCGATCCGGATACTGAGATCACAGTGTGCTGCGGCTCGACCGAAGCCATGATTTCGACGCTGCTGGCGGTCTGCAACGCCGGCGATGAAGTTATCGTCTTTGAGCCGTTCTATGAAAACTATGGACCGGATTCTGTGCTCTCAGGCGCAAAGCCCCGCTTCATCAAGCTGCGCCCACCAACTTCCCTTGATGGGGAATGGACCTTCGACGGGCAGGAGCTGCGTGCGGCCTTTCACGAACATACCAAAGCCATCATCATCAACACGCCCAACAATCCCACGGGGAAAGTTTTCACGCGGGAGGAACTGGAGTTGATCCGCGATCTATGCGTCGAGTTCAACGTGCTGGCCATCACCGACGAGATTTATGAGCACATCCTCTATGACGGCGCCGAACACATCTCTATGGCGACACTCGATGGCATGCGCGAGCGCACGGTGACAATCAATGGCCTTTCTAAGACTTACAGCGTTACCGGGTGGCGTGTGGGATGGACCATCGCCCCGCCATTGATCGCGAATGCCATTCGTAAAGTGCACGACTTTCTAACCGTGGGCGCGCCGGCGCCTTTGCAGGAGGCGGGAGCCGCAGCACTCGCCATGCCGGAGACCTACTATCAAAAGCTTGCAGACGGATACCGCCAGCGTCGTGACCATCTGATGCCGGCGCTGGTCGAGGCCGGCTTCCGCTGTTTTCGTCCGCGAGGCGCTTATTACGTCATGACCGACATTGCCGCCTTCGGGTTCGCCGATGACGTGAGCTTCACTCACCATCTAGTCAAAAACATTGGGGTGGCAGTGGTACCTGGTTCGAGCTTTTATCTCGACCCGGCGGACGGCGCACAGCAGGTACGCTTTGCCTTTTGCAAACGCCTGGAGACGCTGGATGCGGCGGCGGAGAGGCTAAAAGCGTTGGGAAGAGGCTAGTCCATAAAATCTGGACGACTACCAAATGGTATGGCAAGCGCGGGTTTTCCGAATCTCACGATCCGCAGTGACAAGCGAAATTCCCTCGGCTAGAGCCGTCCCGGCAATGATGCGGTCGGCAGGGTCTTTTGGATAATCAGGGGGAAGCTCCAGAGAGCGAAGACAAGCTTGCCCGGTAATCGGCAAGACTACAAACCGGGACTCAATGTTCTGAAAGAAAAATTCCAGGCTTACATCGAGATCGACGGTTCCCTTGTCGACAAGCCGGGTCAATTCCAGCAAGGAAATGTCTGACAAAGCGAGTCCGTTCGCCGCCTCCCGCTCGTTCCGAATTGCCGCTATTGCACTGGGCGACAGTTTCGAAGGGCTCAAAGCAAGCCAAACGACGACATGAGTGTCGAGCAGGATCACCTAAGAGTTCCCCATTCCTCCGCCGACAGAATGGGAGACACAATATCGCCTTTGATTTTCCCTTTGCCCTGCAGGAAGCCAAAAACGTCATCGACGTCGTCGTCCGCAGGTACAAGCTTGGCGACCACCTTTCCACGCTTGGTAATCAGAACACTTTTCCGTTTGGCCTGGACCTCATCCATGATTGCCAAACACTGCGCCTTAAACTTCCCAGCAGCAATTTTTTGCATATGACCATGGTCATTATACCATGGTCATATCAAGGCTTGGATTCCGTGACCAGCGGCAATTCCACAAAACTTGCTTGCCCGGGCGCATGGTAGACGCGCTGCGTTGTTTTTTGGTAATCCGCCGGCTTGGCCCAGAAGATGCTTGGCACGAACGTTTGCGGATTGCGATCGTATAACGGGAACCAGCTCGACTGAATCTGCACCATGATCCGGTGGCCCGGCAAGAAGACGTGGTTCGCCGTGGGCATCTGGAAGCGGTAGCGGAGAGGCTTGTCGGCAGCAATTGGTTTTGCAGTTTCGAAACCCTCGCGATAGCGTCCGCGGAAGATGTCCGCGGATATCATCAGCTGATATCCACCCATCGCCGCTTGCGAGGGCACCTCATCCGGGTAAACATCAATCAACTTCACCACCCAATCGGAGTCCGTGCCGCTGGTGGAGGCTACAAGGTTCGCCACCGGCTGTCCGCTGATGGTCACAGGACTTTCCAATACGTGCGACGTATAGACCAACACATCAGGACGCCCGGATGCCTCACGCTGATCGTCCACCAGCCACTCTGACCAGGTGTAGCCAGTTCCGTAGCCCATCGGTTGAATGGGGCGCGCACGGAAGGGTACCGGCTTTGCCGGATCGGAGACGTATTCATCGAATGCCGTATCGGCGTCTGGCGTTTCGAAGCCAAGCCTCAAAGCTGGTTCTAAGTACAGGGGCGTCGGCTTGACGGAACAGCCGCTTGCGCAGCCGGAAGGCCAGGATGAAAGCCGCTCCCAGGTATCACTTCCGGTCTTGTAAGCGGTAACCGGCGCGATATCCATCTTGGGAGCGTCGCTCTTTAGATAGTGGTCTAAAAACGGCTTGAGGATGTTCCGCTGGAAATAGAGCGAAGTGTCGCTACCAAACTTTAGCGGGCCCAGTCCGCTGCCATCGTCGATCTCCTGCCCGTGGTGCCAGGGCCCCATCACCAGAAAGACCTTGTCGTTATCAGTGTCTTTCGGCTTGATGGCTTTATAGACAGCGGGTGCTCCGTAGATATCTTCCTGGTCCCAGAGACTGTGCACAAGCATGATGGGGACTTTTAGAGGCTGCGCCGCGAGAATCTTGTCCATGGCCTGGTCCTGCCAGAATTTGTCGTAGCTAGGATGATCGAGGATCTTGCGCCAGAAGCCAATTTGTTCCACGCCACGATCCCGTCCCAGTTCGCCCGCGGACCCCGCGCGCATGTACAGGTCGTAGTCGTCGTAGTTGCTGGTCCACCACTTAACGTCATTGCTGCGGCTTCCCGCTTGTTCGTAAACGTAGGTGATGTTTTGCTGGCGGAAGGCGCCGTTATGAAACCAGTCGTCGCCCATCCAGCCGTCGACCATGGGATTCATGGGCACCGACACCTTCAGCGCCGGATGCGGATTCACCAGCGCCATCAGCGGTAGAAACCCGTCGTATGAAATTCCCAGGATGCCGACTTTGCCGTTGCTTTCCGGGATGTTCTTTACGAGCCAGTCGATGGTGTCGTAGGTATCCGTGGAATGGTCGACGGGCGTGGGATTCTGCGGCCCATGCAGCGGGCGGTTCATTACGTAATCGCCTCCCGATCCGTACTTACCGCGGACGTCCTGCACCACCCGGATGTAGCTGCCGTCCTTGATGACCTGCAAGGCATTGTCATAGCCATTCAGGTTCTGAGCGAAGTGCGAACTCAGGGCCCCACCTCGCCCTTCCCCACCGCGAGCATCATGAGTAGTCAGATCATGGGCGTTGTAGGGAGTTCTCGTAAGCAGAATGGGCGCATCCTTGGCTTTTTTCGGAATCAGAATCACGGTGAAGAGTTTCACTCCATCGCGCATGGGAATCATCACTTCGCAACGGGTGTAATCGAAGCTGTCGGTCCTGGGCTCAAGCTTCGCGGGTATTTCGCTGGGATAATTCGGGTATTGTGGCGTCGTCTGCGCCCTCGACAGTTGGAACGCAGATAAGACAACGAAGGTTAGCAGCAGTGAAAGCTGTGCTCGGCGATTGGTTGTTCTCACGCCCGAAACAATACACCACCTATCGCGGTTTTTCACCGAACGTTCAGTTCTTGAGTGCAAGAAAAGTTGTCGTGGGCTCGGAAACACGCTCAAGTCAAGAGAACTAAACCTACATGTCAGTTGCGATCAGTTTTCCAACTTCGTCCCGTTCGATGTACGCCCAAGGCACTTCGCTATCGTGGGTGAACAGTGTCAGCCACTTCTCGGGGATGGCACGCGCATAGTAGCGCTTGCGGCTTTCGATAGTTTGGATCGGCGAGAGGTCGAAGGCCATCACCCAGGTCAAATCGATGTGCGCCCGGGTGGGAATGAGATCGGAAATGTAGCAAGCTGTTTTCCCTCCACTACGCAAAACAACAGCCTGCATGCTTTCTGTGTGGCCAGGAAAAAGCTCAACCGAAACGCCGGGCACGATTTCGCGATCTCCGCTCAATAATTCCATCTGGCCACTCTCTACCAGCGGATCGTAGTTGGCGGTCATATAGCTCACTGCGTCACGCTCATGCTGTCGGCGGGCATGCTGCCACTCTCCTTCCTGCACGTAGTACCTGGCTTTGGGAAAGGTAGGGACAATCTGGTTGCCGCGCCGGACGGTATTCCACCCGCAGTGGTCGAAATGCAGGTGGCTATTGATGACGATGTCAATGTCACCGGGAGCGATTCCGGCGGCATCGAGGTTATCCACGAGTTGCGCCGGCTGGTTGTAGATCTTCACCATTTTCTCCGGCAGCTTGTTGCCTATCCCGGTTTCAATAAGGATGGTCTTCTCTCCGGTGCGCACTACAATTGAATTCAAGCCGGTGGGAACACGATTCCTTTCATCCGCGGGAAGCTTTTTCTGCCACATCACTTTGGGCACTACGCCGAAGAAGGCGCCGCCATCAAGAAAGTAGATGCCGTCGGAGACTGCCGTAATTTCGAAATCTCCCAGGGTAGTTCGCTGCATCCTTCCAGTATGCGGCATGGGCGGGCTCGCTGGTAATGGGGTCGGTGGAACCCCAAGGTCTCTCGGCTTCGCGCGCGACGACAGGACTGTACAGGATCAGTTGCGCTGTGTCCTTGGTGGTTCACCTTTACTTCTTGCTCATCATCGCGGGGGGAAAGCCGCATAAAATCCAGGTGTGTCAGGCACGCGGCTCGAATTCGTTCCATCCCGGGACGCCGAGATTTTTGCCCAGCTCCCCTCTACGCCGGCGGTCTTTGCATTGCGCGGAGAGGATCCAGGCTCTGACCCCTATATCACCAAGACCGCCAATCTCAAACGGCGCCTGCAGCGTCTGCTTGAGCCGCCCTCGGAGCAGAGCAAGCGCCTGAACTTACGTGACCGGGTTCGCTGGATTGATTTCACTGCCACCGGTTCAGACTTTGAGTCTGGCTTCCTGGTTTACCGACTGCTGCGCGAGGCCTTTCCCAAGACGTACACCAACCGGCTGCGCTTCCGCTTCGCACCTCTGGTCAGGCTACATTTTGAAAACCGATATCCCAGAGCATCGATCACGACCCGCCTGGGCCGGGAGAGGTCCTTCTACTACGGCCCCTTTCTTTCCCGGGTCGCGGCGGAGAAGTTCACCAGCGACTCTCTCGACTTCTTCAAAATGCGCCGCTGCGTGGACGACCTGAAGCCCGACCCGCTCTTCCCCGGCTGCATATACTCCGAGATGAAGATGTGCCTTGCCCCCTGCTTCAAAGGTTGCAGCGATGGGGACTATGCCTCGGAGGTAGCCCGCGTGCAGGCCTATTTCGACAGCGGTGGTCAATCGCTGGTAAAAGAAATTACGGCCCAGCGCGACCAGGCGTCGACAAGCCTTGAATTTGAGAGCGCTGCTGCTCTCCACGTCCGTCTCGAAAAGCTACAACCACTCCTGGCCCTGCTTCCGGACATCGTTCGCCGAATCGATCGGCTGGACGGACTGGTCATCCAGCCTAGTGCCGTACCGCAAAGCGTGTGTTTCTTTGTCATCAAAGGGGGCCGTCTTTGCGATCCCACGACCTTTCCCATCCAGGCATCGGAACACACGAAATCACAATCTATGGAATCGCGGGTTGAGGCGGCGCTCGGCGCTGTTGGTACTCCCCAATCGGCAAGTGCCCTGGAAACCATGGAACACCTAGCCCTCTTAAAGCGGTGGTATTACCGAACCAGTCGAACGGGCGAAATTTTCTTTTTTGACACCAAAGGGACACTGCCCATGCGGCGGGTGGTCCGGGGCATTGCTCGCGTGTACCATGGAGAGAAGGCGCCGCCGCAAGGTGCACCGGGAATGGTGCAAAATACCGGGGATTCGTTGTATACTCCCGAGCGCTCGCCTTGAATGCGTCTGTTAACGCTGCAGTAACTGTTTCGGCATTCCGGTCGTTTATGACCTCCATCGCGCAAGCCGTTCCGACTGCAGGCATGGGCCGGCGTGTGCCCCGCTGCCCCATCGCGGTGCCGGTAAGGGTGACTGTGGTCAGATCTGGGGTCCCAAACGCCATTCCCGGACGTTCTCTCGACTTGAGTGAGCGTGGGATCGCGGCGGTCTTAGCGGGAGAGGTTTCGCCGGGGGATCCGGTAGCTATCGAATTTCTGCTGCCGGAGATGGGTCTTGGGCTTCACGCCAAGGCCACCGTCCGGCACCACGCCCCGCTGCGCTCCGGCCTGGAGTTTCAGACTCTTTCGGTCGAGCAGCGGGCCATGATCCGTCGCTGGACACACCGGGTCCTGGGTCCAGAAGCGGCCGCGACCAACATTGTCCGGGAGAATCCGTTCACCACGCTGATTCGGAAACAGCGTCAGTTTGCATTTTTACGCCGGTTTCGTTCCCGGCGTTTCCTGGCAACCACTGGAATCACCATCGCGTGCCTGCTCCTCTTCACCTGGTGGCAGTGGCAACGAGGCTGGAGCGAACTCAGGACCGAGGCCAACGCCCAAACGGCCGGCGCGACCGGGCCACGGCTTACCCTTCCTCCCGGCGTGATGGAGCCACTGCTGATTCACAAGGTCTTGCCCCAACTGCCAGAGGGTTCCAACAAGGCTGGGGCTGCTCTGGTGCGGATCGTGATCGCTCGCGACGGCACCGTAATCGACCAGCGTCCTGTAAGCGGACCGCCCGGGTTGGAGCGAGCTGCGATGGACGCCGTTCGCAGTTGGCGCTTCCAGGCTTATCGCGTCGAGGGCGTTCCCACGGAAGTGGAAACTACCGTTGCCGTGGAATTTCAGGAAGCAACACCTGACATCCAATAGACGCCTACTGCTTCGAGGGAAGCCGCTCCTTGCGGAAAGCATGCAGCAGGATGGCGCTGCTGATGCCAAAGCTGGCTACAGCGCCTAGCGCCATGGTTTGGGAGAATTGCGGGCTGGGCTCAAGATAGTCCGCAAACAAAGCCGCCACGGCAAACACAATTCCCAGAACATTCAACCAGACGGAATGCCGCAACGTAGGGGTGTACTCCATTTTCCTCATGCGGGTCTGCAACATCACCGCAGCGGCCCCTATCGCCGCCACCACCACAATTGCCAACGGACTATAGAAAGCCCGGCGATTGGTGAACATGACCACCAATGCCAGGCTTCCACACAACAACGCGGAAGCAATGACGGTCCAGCGGCGATGGTGCGAGCGCAAAACCATAGAGCCGAACGTGCTAGGGAATCTTATCTCGCCGGGCGGGTTCTACGCTAACAGAAACGCGGGCCGGAGAACTTCCGGCCCGCGTCAGTTGTGATTGCCCGACTTACAGCGCGGTGCAGACGGCCTTAACTTCGGTATACATCTCCAGCACATCATGGCCCATTTCGCGGCCCCATCCGGACTGTTTGTAGCCGCCGAAGGGAAGTGCCGCGTCGAAGATGTTGTAGCAGTTGATCCACACCGTTCCGGCACGCATCTGCGAAGCCGTGCGGTGGGCTTTCTGGATGTCCTTTGTCCAGATCCCCGCGGCCAAGCCGTAGACCGTGTCGTTAGCTTTGCGGACCAGATCATCCCCATCCTTGAAGGGAATGGCGGTAACCACCGGCCCGAAGATTTCTTCCTGCACTACCTTCATCTTTTCGTCGGTGTTCACCAGGACCGTGGGTTTGACAAAGTAGCCCTTATCGCCATGCCGGCTGCCGCCAACAACGGCTTTAGCGCCCTCGGAAAAACCGGCATCCAGGTAACCGCAGACTCGTTTGAGTTGCTCTTCAGAGACCAGTGGTCCCATGTCGGTGGAAGGTTCCATACCAGAGCCGACCTTGATCTTGCCGGCGCGGTCAGCTACACCTTCGACCACCTTGTCGAAAATATTTTGTTCCACGTAAAGGCGCGAGCCGGCGCAGCAGCATTGCCCATGATTGAAGAAGATGGCGCTGGCCGATCCGGCCACTGCGGCATCTACGTCAACATCGCCGAAGACCACGTTAGGCGACTTACCGCCTAGTTCCAGCGATACCTTTTTCAGATTGCCAGCCGCGGCCTGCAACACCAGTTTGCCCACTTCGGTCGAACCGGTGAAGGCGACCTTGTCGACATCCGGATGCGCCGCCAGAGCAGCCCCAGCGGTTTCGCCGTAGCCGGGGACAATGTTGACCACACCGTCCGGAAAACCAGCTTCTTGAATAAGCTCTCCCAGGCGCAGGCAGGAAAGCGGGGTCTGTTCTGCAGGCTTCAACACGACGGTGCAACCTGCAGCCAGCGCTGGACCGAGCTTCCATGCCGCCATCAACAACGGGAAATTCCATGGGATGATCTGGCCCACAACCCCTACGGGTTCCCTCACGGTGTAGGCAAGGTATTTTGCTCCCGGCGCATAGGGTACGGAAATAGGAATGGTGTTGCCTTCAATTTTGGTGGCCCATCCCGCCATGTAGCGGAAGAGATCGACCGCCAGGGGCACATCCGCAACCCGCGCGACCTTTAGCGGCTTTCCATTATCGAGAGTCTCGATCGCAGCGAACTCTTCCAGGTTTTCTTCCAGCAGGTCGGCCAGTTTCCAGATGAGGCGTCCTCTCTCTGAGGGCGTCATCTTTGACCAGGGCCCCGTCTCGAACGCGGCCCGGGCGGCCTGGACCGCTCGGTTAATGTCTTCGTGGTCACCTTCGGCGATATTGGCCAGCACCTCACCGGTCGCAGGGTTGAATGTTGAAAAAGTTTTGCCGGATGCCGCATCACTCCACTTGCCGTTGATCAGCATCTGGTGCTTCCTGGAGACAAAATCCATTACTCGATTGTCAGGCTCAACCAGCTTCAGGGCTGTCGCCATAGAGGTCCTCCTAAATAAAGTGCGGAAATCCGGTGCGAATTGTAGCTCATTCCGGAAGATGAGGAGCAGGGAAGTTGCAATGATCGGTAACTAAGCCCGGGCCCCCGCCATCCATTCCGCCGGTCGCGGGCCCCCGTGGCTGACCGCATAGAGGACGAGTTCGACCCGGCTGGAAATCCCCAGTTTGTCGAATATGCGAAACAGGTATTTCTTGATGGTGTGCTCGCTGAGGTCGAGTTCCAGCGCAACCTCGCGGTTGCTGAGTCCGTCGGCAACCAGCGCCACAACCTGTTCTTCCCGCGGAGTCAACAACTTCATCCCGCTGGCACTCACCATACGCAGCGAGGGAACTTGCGTTACCGCTTCCACCAGATAGTGGAGCTGTTGGTCGTTGGCCCAGATCTGTCCTGCCGAGACACTATGGATGCATTTGCACAATAAACGAAATGGGGATTCCGCAAAGCAAAACAGGCCGCGCGCACCGGATCGAAAGGCATTCACTACCAGGTCGCGATCGTAGCTATCCAGCAAGAGCACTTGCGCGACCTCAGGGCGAACCAGGGCCACCCGGCGCACGATGGTCATGTCATGCCATCCATCGCGAGGATGTGCCAGGTTCATGATGACCACCCGAAACTGTGCAGACGCAAGCTCCGCAAGAATCGCGTCCCCGTCAAGTGGACAGTGGCCAAGCTGGAATTCCGGCCGGCGTCGTAGGGCTCCGACCAGCAGTTGTCGTTGCGTTTGATTGGAATCGGCCACCAGAAGCCCGACGGTTGGCGAATCTGAATTTATGAAAGTCATAGGGTGAGCTATTGGTGTCCAGAATCTAGCCTTTCCCCCTCCTGATTTCTGTGACGAATCCTTCCTCATTGGTGGGAATCGGTGTGGAAAAGTATCTGGAGGACTTCTGGTTCCCAATATGGGCTTGCTTTCGACGGGGCAAGTTGTGGGATTTGGCAGCGAATCAGTATTTCCAACTATTCGGCTAGCCGGAATCCCTCGTCGTTGCAAGTCCACTTTCGTGGACATACCAAGTTAGACGGGGAATTGCCCTCCACTTAGGCGCTTTGGCAATTCCTGATAAGAGCAGCCACCGCACGTGTTGCCGACTTGATTGCCGGGACAATCGCTACCTGCTCTTTTTCCGCAATATCCACCTTCGTGGACGACACTTCTCATGTCTTGTGCGGTTTCGGGCAGCCAGCTACCTTGGCAAAAGTTTCAAGGCGCCGCACTTCGACGCAGTGATACCTCGAGAAAAATGAACAAGCTCGTGATTTCGGTAGTTGCGTTCGTGTGTCTATGCTCGCAGCTAGGTTCGGTGGCGCAGATCACTCAGCAGCAATCGCCGGAGGTGTTTCCAGGGATCGCTGAAAAGCCTGCTGCCACGGAGACGGGGGATGCGGATGGCGTAAGGAGTCCAGCCTTGACGGGGTCTGACACCTTAGCTCCAAAGTTGCAGCGCCATCCGCTCTACCGGTTGTCGGCCAGCGATGTGGTCGAGATCACCTTTTCGTTCGCACCCGAATTCAACCAGATCGTTACCGTCCAGCCGGATGGCTTTATTCCCCTGAAGGGGATTGAGCAACTGTATGTCGACCGCCTGACCCTTCCGGAAATGCGCGAAAAGGTTCGCGCTGCCTACACGCATCTGCTGCACGACCCGGAAGTGACCGTGGCCCTGAAAGTATTCGAGAAACCATATTTCATAGCTGCGGGCCAGATCATGCGGCCCGGAAAATATGACCTGCACGGAGATACGACGGTGGTGGAGGCCCTGAGCATTGCAGGGGGAATGACCCCAGAGGCCAAACACTCCAGGGTAGTTCTGTTCCGGCGGCGTTCCGAGGAGTTCTTTGAGACGCGAGTGCTGGATGTGAAGCAGATGCTCAATTCCAGAAACCTACAGGAAGACATTTATTTGCAGCCTGGGGACTTGGTGTACGTACCCCAGAATTCAATATCCAAGATTCGGCGCTTCCTGCCGGCTTCCAACCTGGGGATGTATTGGAACCCAGCGCGATACTGAACCTCATGCTTGACGAAATCACCGTTTTACCGAGACCGGCGCGAGCGCCCTCCCCTACAACGCGCGATTTGCTGGCAGTCTTTTTTCGGCAACGCGCGCTCGTGCTGGTCTCTTTTTTCTCCTTCTTTTTAGCGACGGTTCTGTACGGCATGGTTTTTCCTTCTTACCAGTCACACATGAGAATTCTGGTTCGCCGCGGCCGGGCCCTCCCCAGCGCAACTCCCATGGTCCCGCAGGCCGCTCCTTTTGATCGGGCTGGAGTAAGCGAGGAGGACCTGAACTCCGAAGTTGAGTTGCTGAGAGATCAGGAGATTCTGGGAAGCGTGATGGACGACTCCGGCATGCTTTCGCGCGGTTCCTGGTTTGACCGGCTGGCCGCCAATCACTCAGTGCGCAGGGAGCGAGCGATCCGCCGTCTGGCACACAAGCTCGAGGTCAAGCCGGTACGCAAGACAGCATTGATTGACGTGACCTACTCTTCCTCGACTCCCGCCGAGTCGGCCTATGTGCTGCGCTGCCTTGCAGGCTCCTATTTGAAGAGGCACGTGCGCGTGCAGCAACCTTCCGGGGAATTTGACTTCTTCGCACAGCAGGCTGCGCGAGCTCACGATGAACTCGAGCAGGCGCAACTGGATCTAGTGGACTTCACCCAGAATGAAGGAGTAGTTTCCGCCGCCATGGAGCGTGACAATGCCCTTCAGCGACTCAACGATGCCGAGAGCAGCCACCGCCAGGCCGAGATCCAGATTGCAGAGACCACGCGCCGCTTTCAAACTCTGGCAACACAAATCTCAACTTTGCCGGAGCGCACCATCCGTCTGGAACGCAGTGCCGATAATCCTGACTTGATGGAGAAATTGAAATCTCGCCTGCTGGAGTTGCGCATAAAGCGCACCGAGCTGCTTACCAAATTCGAGCCAACCTATCGTTTGGTCCAGGAGGTCGATCATCAGATTGCAGAAGCGCAGGAATCCATAGCGGCCGAACAGGCACGTCCCATTCGCGACCAAACCATCGCAGCGAACCCTGATCGCGAGTGGGCGCAGGCCGAAATGCTGAAGGCTCGGGTAGAACTGAGTTCACTCCGCTCCCGAGCCAATGCCACGTTGCGGGCGATTGAAGGCTATCGTCACGCCGCTGATCAACTCGGAAGTCGAGCCCTGCAGCAGGACGCCCTCTTGCGCAATCTGAAGACCGCCGAAGCCAACTACCTTCTGTACACAAATAAACGTGAGGAAGCGCGTATCGGAGATGCGCTTGATGAGAACGGCATTCTCAACGTCACCATTGCCGAACTGCCAACCATGCCTGTGTTGCCGGCCCGCTCCACGTTGAGCTTCGCTGCAATTGGAATTCTGATGGGCGGTGTCTTCAGCACGACCGCGGCATTTGTCGCTGATCGAGTCGATCCGTCATTTCGCACCCCCGATGAAGTGGTCTCACACCTGGCAACCCCGGTGCTTGCATCGCTGCCGGAACGAATTGAATAGGTTTTTGACTGGAGTCCTATGAGCACTCGATTGCATCTTTTCCCGGCCTTGCCCCAGCAACCCCTTCCCAATCCCCTGTTCGTGATGGACCGGATACCCAGCGATCAAGGATGCTTCGCCCGGGATCAGTTGCGCCGGCTGGTGAGGCAGCTTTTCTTCCCTGGCTGGCCGCGCCCTGTCCGTCACGTCGCTTTTGTGGCGATCGATCAAGGCACGGATACATCCTCGATTTCCCTGCAGATAGGGCAAATTCTTTCCGCAGACATTCAGGCCAATACATGTGTGATCGAAGCCAGCCATCATAGGGCCGCTGCTCAGGTTCCGGAGGAAACTCAGACCAGGGACGACGACCCCTCCCGAAATCGGGCCCGGCAAATTTCCAGTCGATTGTGGCTGATGCCGCAACAGGTTTTTTTCGCGGGTCGCGGATCGGGAATCTCCCCGGTCTGGCTGGAGGCCCGGCTGAACAAGCTTCACTCCGACTTCGAATTTACTCTCCTGAACTTGCCGTCGGTGGCGTCCGATGAGGCGGCGCTTCTGGGGCACTTGAGTGACGGCGTTGTGCTGGTACTTGAAGCTCATTCGACGCGTCGCCTAAAGGCTCAACGCTCGAGGGAAATGTTGCAGGCTGCAAACGTAAAGATTTTGGGATCCATATTGAATGGACGTCGATTTCCCATTCCCGAGGGGATTTACCGCAGGCTCTGAACTTCAACCATAACTCAGCCAGCAGCGACCTTCCTCAGCACAACTGAGGACGACAGGAGAATGCCGAAGTGTCTTCAATCGTCTTGCACAAATCCGAATTTCCTCTGCCGGCCTCGAGGCATGCAGACAGCCGGCGCCTTTCATGTCTCCTCAAACGGCCGATGGACATCCTCCTATCCGGGATCGCCCTCGTGGTCGTCGCTCCATTGGCTGCGGTAGTTGCGGTGTTGGTAAAGCTGGATTCCCCTGGTCCGGTCTTCTACCACTCGCTGCGCGCAGGAAAAGGCGGAGGCAGCTTTCTTTGTTACAAGTTCCGCACGATGGTGGTCGATGCCGATCGCCAAAAGGCTTCACTTCAGCATCTGAACGAGCGCAACGGGCCCATCTTCAAAGTCAGCAATGATCCGCGCGTCACCCGTCTGGGGCGCTTTCTGCGCCGCTACAGCCTCGATGAGATCCCTCAATTCTGGAACGTCCTCAAAGGAGAGATGAGTCTGGTCGGTCCGCGGCCGCACCCCATGGAAGAATGCCGGAAATACGAGCCTTGGCATTTCCGTCGTTTGCAGGTGACCCCCGGCTTGACCGGGCTTTGGCAAATCACGGCGCGTTGCGATCCCTCATTCCACCGCAATATGCAGCTCGATCTCGAATACATCGAGCATTGGAGCTTGCTCCTGGATTTGCGAATTCTGCTGCGAACTGCGGCCGTGGTGCTTCAAGGGACCGGGAGCTAGCGTGGCAACCACACCTGCACTGCCACGCGACTTGCCGGCAGGCCTGTCGCAATGGCTCGCGGCCAAAGCAGGAGAATGCTTACAGCTATTGCTCGCCTCGCCCAGTTGGCTTTACCTGGGGATGCTGACAGTCATGCTATTCCGGCCCCCCGACTTGCAGTTTTATCACTCCGACCGGCTGGCCTTCGTATTTCTTGCGCTCATAGTTCTGCTTCGGGTTCTCGTGCTCGGCCAAAGTCTTCCCGTAGCCGGCACCGTCATTTTGCCGTTATCGGGGTTGTTGATGCTTTCCCTCTGGGGAGCGCTTAATCATCCATACGACGCCACTCTCTGGTCGGCACTCGCCACCAGGTGGCTGGTTCCGGCTGCGCTCTATTGCTTTGCTCAATTTGTCTTTCAGGACGCCCAAAGCATTCAACGGGTCGAAACCTACTTTCTATTTGTGTTCGCCTACCTGGCTGCTATCGCCATCTTCTCTTTAGTGGGAATGGACGCGCTCATCTTTCCCAGGTTCGTGCTCGACCCAGGCCTGGGCATCCACGCGGAACGGGCACGCGGTCCGTTTCTGCAAGCTGTCGCAAATGGGGCGACCTTGATTCTGCTCGGCTTAGTTGCGCTGAATGCTTTCCGGCGCGGCCGATTGCGGGGCGGAGTGGCACTCCTGCTGCTCGCCTCTCTGCCTCTCGCCGTACTGGCCACCCAAACGCGAGCCGTCTGGCTCTCGTGTGCGCTCTCCCTGCTTGCCGCGCCCTTACTTTGCCCAAGCACGCGCTTGCGGCATGCCTGCCTGGCCATCGTCCTGGTTTCCCCTTTGTCCATCTTTTTTGCCTCGAATGTAGCGGAGGCCCCCGGGTCTTTCACCGATCGCCTCCTCGAACAATCGCCCGTCGACTTCCGCCAATCGCTCTATGAGGGCGGCTTCCAGATGTTTCTGGAGAGACCGCTTCTGGGATGGAAAACGGACGCGATCCAGCCCGAAATTTCCCGGCGAATCAGCGATTTCCATCCCGACGATTTCGTCTTTCACAACACCTACCTCGATATTGCCGTCGCCCACGGAAGCCTTGGCCTCGTTCTCTACCTCTGGCTATTCGTTGACCTGCATCGCCTGGGCCGGCAACGAAAGGGTCTTCAGGCAAGCGCCTTTCTGGATTTCGGCTTTCGCAAGCTCTGGCCGGTTCTGGTTGCTGTGTATGCACTCAATGCATGTTTCGTGGTGATGCAGTACCAGTTCGTGAATGCGGTTCTTTTCACTCTGGCAGGGATGCTGTCGGCACAAAATCGGGCAGCGGCTCGCCTGAGTTGGAGGCACGCCCAATGACTACGGTGGCCTACCTCGCGAATCAGTTTCCTGCGGCGGTTGAGCCTTACGTCTGGGACGAAGTGCTTGAGTTGAGGCGACGAGGGGTCGAAGTAATCTGCTGCAGCGTAAACCCCGCCGAGCCCGATAAAGAAATGCAGAAGCTGGCCGAGGAAACCACCTGTCTGCTGCCCATTCGGCCCACCCTGCTGTTTTCTGCCACGGCGCGACTGCTTCTAAAACTCGGCTCTCTTCGTACCTTATTTCAGCGAATCTTCCTGGAAGGCGATGAACCCATTACCCGTCGCGCCCGCGCGCTCGTTCACACCTGGTTTGGCGTCTACTTCGCCCTCCTGCTTAAGAGCACTGGAGTGAAACACATTCACGCTCATCATGGGTATTCCGCATCCTGGATTGCCATGGTAGCGGCCCGAGTGCTTGGCATCGGTTACAGCCTAACCCTGCACGGCTCCGATCTGCTGGTTCATCAGGCATATCTGGATACAAAGCTAAACAACTGCGACTTTTGTTTCACCGTTTCTCACTTTAACCGGAGACACATCCTTCAACTCTATCCTGAGATTGGCCCCGACAAAGTTATCGTCCAGCGTTTGGGCGTCGAAACTTCCGTGCCCGAGTTTCCTGTACGTGTCCGAGAAGACGATGCCGTATTCATGATGCTCGCAGTCGGACGCTTACACCGCGTCAAGAACCATGCATTCTTGATCCAGGGTTGCCGCCGCCTGAAAGAGCTCGGCTTGCAATTTTTTTGCTTGATCGTAGGCGAAGGGCCGGAGTGTATTGCACTCGAACGCCTGATCGTCCAGTTCGACTTGCAGCACGAGGTCAGACTTTTTGGACAAGTGCCCCGGCAGCGTCTTGATTCTTATTACTCGATCTGCGACCTCGTAGTCCTGACCAGCCACAGTGAAGGCCTTCCTCTGGTCTTGATGGAGGCGATGGCTCACGGAAGAACCGTGCTTGCTCCGAACATTACCGGTATTCCCGAGCTGGTCTTGCCTGGCAAAACCGGGTTTCTCTATGCGCCCGGCTCGCTCGACGACTTCGTCGCCAAAGTAAAAGTAGTGTCCCTGGCACGGAGCGCGCTGCCGCCAATGCGGCGGGAAGCCAGACGCCACGTCGTCCAGCATTTCAACCGCACCATCAACCTCTCGGCATTTGCCGACAACTTTCTTGCCCGAATTTCCTGTCAGCCCACGGAGGCGCCACTCCATGAAGATTCTGTACTGCAACAAATACAACTTTGATTTCAGCGGAACAGAAACTCATCTCTTTGATGTGATGCAACTCATGCGCGGGCGGGGGCATGAAACTGCCCTGTTTTCCATGCTCGACAGCCGTGGCTCCGCAACGCCTTATGACAGGCATTTTGCGCGGTATGTTGATTTCAAAACCCCCGGCTTGTCCCTCACTCAGAGGGTGCGTTTGGCCGCGCGCGTGATCTATTCCCACGATTCGAAGCTGCGCATTCGTCACATGATCCAGGATTTCGCCCCGGCCCTGGCGCATGTACGCAATATCTACCACCATTTGTCGCCTTCCATTTTGTGGGAGCTCAGAAATCAGGGCGTACCCGTCATCTACCATCTCAACGATTTCAAGATCTTGTGTCCCAATCGCAATTTCACCGCGCAAGGGCAGCCCTGCGAAAAATGCGCGGGCGGCAACTTCTGGCGGGTAGCAACAGAGGGCTGCCACCAGGGACCCTCAGGGGCTTCGCTGGTGCTGGCCACCGAGGCCTACCTTCATCACTGGATGCGGACCTACCGGAAATGCGTTTCGCTCTTCCTTGCGCCCAGCGAATTCGCTAAGCGCAAGCTCGCGGAAAATGGTTGGAATGAAGGCGACATTCATGTTCTGCCTCATTTCCAACACCTTCCCGAGCGGCCAGGGCGTCATCAGGGTTCAGATTCCTCAATCCTCTACTTCGGACGGCTGTCCCCGGAAAAAGGGGTCGACGATCTGTTGCGTGCCATGAAGCTGCTGCCGCATCTTCAATTGAAAATTGCGGGGGAAGGTCCGCAGCGTTCGGAACTCGAGGCCCTGCGCGATCAGCTTCGATTGAACAACGTTTGCTTTACCGGCCATCAACGCGGCGCCGATCTTACCGCAATGATCGCAAAATCCCAGTTCACCGTCTTCCCCTCACGAGCTTACGAAATCCTAGGCAAGAGCATCTTGGAGTCTTATGCATGGGGGCGTCCGGTCATCGCCTCAGATCTGGGCTCACGCCAGGAGCTGGTGCGACATGCCGAAACCGGCCTTTTGTTTCCTCCGGGAGATATCGAGCAAATGGCACAAGCCATGTCCCTCCTGGCGGACAACAGGGCTCTTTCTTTGCAAATGGGAGAAGCGGGCCGCGATCTTCTGCGAGCCCGACATTCACCGCAGAAATATGCTTTGGCGCTCGACCAACTCTATGAGGAACTTGCTAAACCTCGGAGTCCAGTTCGAAGCAAGGCTATTAGCCCCTCCCGCTCCAAACTCCGTGTCGCTTTCATCGGAGGCCGCGGGGTGATCTCAAAATATGCCGGAATCGAAACCTACTATGAAGAGGTCGGGAAGCGTCTCGTGACTCAGGGCCACGACGTAACCATCTACTGTCGCAGTTATTTCACTCCGCCTGTCGATCAGCACGCCGGCATGCGCATCGTCCGGCTCCCCACCATTCGCTCAAAACATCTCGACACCCTCATCCATACCTTTCTCAGTACGGTGCATGCTGTTTTCAGCCCCTGCGACATCGTGCACTATCACGCGTTGGGCCCAGCGTTGTTTTCGTTTTTGCCTCGCCTTACGGGGAAGAAGACCGTCGTCACGGTTCAGGGGCTCGACTGGAAACGCAAGAAATGGGGGCGTCTCGCGTCCTCGGTATTGCGCCTGGGCGAAAAGGCGGCCGTCAGGATGCCGGACGCTACCATGGTTGTCTCTCGTACCCTGCAGGACTATTACCGCAACCGCTACAACAAACTTCCGGAATACGTTCCCAATGGCACCGACCTTCGCGGTCAGGGGAAAGGCGCCCATCTAGCCTCCCTGGGCCTTTGCTCAAAAGATTACATTCTCTATCTGGGCCGCCTCTCTCCGGAGAAGAATTGTCACCTGCTGATCGATGCCTACCGCAATATCGCAACCGGACATAAGCTCGTTCTGGCGGGGGGATCAAGCTACTCCGACCACTATGCGACCGGATTGCGGCTGCAGCAGAACGAACAGATCCGCGTCCTGGATTGGATTTCCGGCCTGGCTCGCGACGAACTGATTGCCAATGCCTTGCTCTTCGTTTTGCCCTCCGACATGGAAGGGCTGTCCATCGCGCTGCTGGAAGCCATGGGGGCTGGCGTCTGCGCGCTCACCAGCGATATTGCGGAGAATTGCGAGGTTGTCGAGGGGGCGGGTTTTACCTTCAAGCGCAACGACGTTGCCGACCTGGAACGGATGCTGCGCTTATTATTGTCAGACTCGCAGGTGCGCAAGTCTGCCGCCCGGCGCGGACAACAGCGGGTGCGCGAGCGGTACTTGTGGCGGGCCGTGGCGGAAGATGTCGACCGGGTTTATCAACGGGTGATGTACTCCCCTGGCGCGGGCCTCACTAAAGAGCAAGCGGCGTGAACACTGCTAAAGCAATCTCAATTGCTTCCGTTCCAAAGCCAGCAACTTCTCCTTGATGGGCAGTCCGCCGCCATAGCCGGTAAGTTTTCCATTGCTTCCGATAACACGATGGCATGGCACCATAATCGCAATCGGGTTGGATCCATTTGCCAGGCCCACTGCCCGTGACGCCTTGGGGTTCCCCACTCGACGAGCAAGCTCGCCGTAAGAAATTGTCTCGCCATATGGAATCCGACAAAGTTCATTCCATACCCTTTGTTGGAAGGAAGTCCCCTCGGGCACCAAGGGGAGTTGGAACTCTTCCAGGGTCCCGGCAAAGTAGGCACTCAACTGCCGTTCGGCCTCGGCCAAAGGAACGCCGCCTTCCTTCCAGTCAGCCTCTGGCTGGCGGTGGCCAAAAGAAAGCTGCCGCAGGCCGCACTCATCTCCAACCAGCGTCAATGGGCCGACCGGGCTGTCAACGTGAGTAAAGAACATAGACTTCTTTTATCGCCAAATGGCCACCGGCACAAGCAGCCTGTCTGGACAGCCGCGGGAAGCCGGGTATAGCCTTATCCTCGTTGGGTGGAGGGCGTGTGTATGCGCGTCGGATTAATCATTCTCGCCGTGGTGATATTGGCCGGAATTGCGTGGAAAGTCGCCAATGCCGGACCGGTTCCCGCAGTCGGCACCGTAGCTCCTGAGTTCAGTTTGCCGTCGCAAGACAGCCCTGAAGTCAGCTTAAAAGAGTTTCGAGGGAAGTGGGTCGTGCTCTATTTCTATCCCAAAGACATGACCACCGGCTGCACCATCGAAGCTCATAACTTCCAGCGTGATCAGCCGGAGTACGCAAAGAAAGAGGCAGTGGTGTTAGGTGTGAGCGTCGATTCCGTCGACTCGCACAAGCAGTTCTGCGCCAAGGAAGGCCTCAACTTCAAGCTGTTATCGGATAGCACTCATCAGGTTGCAAAGGCCTACGGTTCGGTAATGAATTTCGGAGTCACCGAGGTCGCCGCCCGCAACACATTTATCATCGATCCCCAGGGAAAGATCGTGAAGACCTACACGTCTGTGAACCCAAACAAGCATAGCGAAGAAGTGCTGGCAGCGCTGGACGAACTAAAGAAGTGAACGTGGGGCGGACACTCTTGTCCGCCCTGCTGAAAGAGTTTCGAATTTAACGGTTCATTTGAGGACTGCGGATGTTGGGCCGTTTTTAGATGAACCGTTAAGGCCATTGTCGATGCTCGGCAGGCGGACAGGAGTGTCCGCCCCACATCAAACTAACGGCGCCTGGAATCAGGCCGCGGCGCCGGCTTCTGGTCCTTGTGATAGACCACCACAAATCGTCGCGTCCCCTCGCCTTCACTTTCCGTAACCAGGTCTTCCTGATCACGCAACGCCAGGTGCACAATTCGCCGCTCCCGGGAGGACATGGGAGCAAACTGATAAGAAGTCCCGGAGGAACGCACCTTATCCGCCGCCACGCTGGCCGCCATCCGCAACTCTTCCAGCCGCAATGACCTCTGGTTGCGGCAGTCAAAGCAAATCTTCTCGTGCTCGTTGCCCGGCAAACGCAACATCTCCAGCGCCAGGAACTCCAGAGCGCGCAGCAGTTCGCCGCCACGCTCCAGCAGCAATCCGGAATCCGGCCCCGCAAAATCCACCAGGATCTCCGGACGCTCCCAGTCCCGTTCCTCCGGCAGCGGGGGGTCGACTGTGATGCGGTACTTTAGTCGCAGTCCTCCGTGGTTGACCACTCCGGTGAGAAACTCGTTGATCTTGTTCGCCGCAGCGACTTTGTCTGGAATAGCCATGGAAGTCCTCAGCTCTGAACTTACTTCTCTTTCTTCCGCGCCCGTTTAGCAGCGATTTCGCGCATCTCGCGCCCCAGGCTGGTCCGGTTCATCACATACTGCTGCACAATTCCAATCAGGTTGCCCTCGGACCAGTACAGTCCCAACCCGGAGGGAAGATTGAAGCTCATGATGCCCAGCATCATCGGCATCATGAACGTCATCATCTTCTGTTGCGCCGGATCCATCCCGGTTTGCGGCGTCATTCTCTGCATGATGAACATGCTGACCACAATCCCGATGGGGATCAGATAGAAGGGGTCAGGGGACGACAAGTCTCTGATCCAAAGCCAACTGGCGTGGCGGAGATCAAGCGCCGAGCCCAGCATGGAATAGTAAGCAAAAAGGAACGGCAACTGAATGATCATCGGCAGGCAGCCGCCCAGAGGACTCACTCCGGCGTTGCGTTGCAGGTCCATGATCTCTTTGTTCATTTCCTGCTTGCGCGGGTCGCGCATGCTGTACTTCTTATACTTTTCCTGGATCGCTTTGATCTGCGGCTGAATGCGCTGCATCTTCAGCATCGATTTCATGCTGGTAATGCGCAAGGGCAACAGAACGACATTGATGATCAAGGTCTGCAGAACGATCGCCCAGCCCCAGTTGCTGATGATGTGCTGGTGCGTCCACTTCAGCCAGAGAAAGAGCGGCCGCGCGATCACGCCGAAGAAGCCAAAATTGACCAGGGTACGCAGGTCCTGAGGAGCGCCGCTTAGCGTGGGCACCGGCACCGACTCAAGCACGTCCAGCGACTTCGGTCCAACATACAGACGCTCGACGGTTGATCCCTTCAAATTGCCCACGGCGGTGCCCAGCACATCCACTTTGGTAGTGTCTTGTGGGTTTGGTTTGTTGGGATCCTTAGGGACATCAAGGGCATTGCGCAGCGTCACCACTGAAACGCTCGCTGGATCGTCAGGTATAAAAACTGCCGAAAAGTACTGATCGGCGACACCGGCCCAATTGAACGGCCCCGGCAACGTGCCGCCGCCGCTGATCTTCTTTACCGCAAGCCGCGTCGTATCACCGTTAATCTGATGCTCAATCTGGCTCGAGCTATAAGAAGCGGCACTGTGCTGGTCGCCGATGCCCGCAGGCCACATGGGCAATGCGCTGACCTGGCTACCCTTCTGAGTTACCGAACTCTCGATGCTGACCACGTAGGAAGGATCGAAGTGGAAGGTCTTGCGGACATTCACGTCCTGGTCCGCGTATTCGAAGGTCAAGTCGCCCGGCGCTTGCAAATTCCCTGTTTTCGACGGGACATACAGAACCGTATTCAGCTTGTTCCGCAACCCTTCGTCGTAGGCCCACAGCGAAAGCGGGTAGCCATACTTTGCCGCAGCAGCGTCATTGACCAGGTTGAGGGGCTTTCCATGGGCATCGTCGAATTTCTTGAGTATCCACGACTTCACCCGCCCGCCCTGGTTAGTGAAGGTGATGCGGTAAACGTCGTTTTCTACAATTGTCTCTTGTTCAGCAGCGCCCTGTTTGACGGTTGCCAGGGTCGGCGCACTCTTAGCGCCGCCCGCTGTGGATGGAAGAACAGGCGCTGCAGCCGCCGGTGATGGTGGCGGGATAGGGGTGGGTTCCGATTTCGCGGGAGCCGGAGACGCCGGTTGTGCAGAGGGAAAATACTTCTTGATCAACGGTTGCGAAATGATGATGACAAGGAACGTCAGCGCAAAGACCAGAAGCAGTCTGCGCTCCATACCGGGTTCTTGTTGGGGATTAGGAAATTCTGGCAAGTTGTCCTACTCAATGACTACAAAGCCCAATCTCAGAATGGGTTGAAGCTTCCGGGCCGGATTTCACCACCGGATCGTAGCCGCCCTTTACAAACGGATGGCAGCGCAACACCCGGCAAACGGCCTTGGCGCCCCCGCGCAGCACTCCGTAACGCTCCACCGCTTCCATGGCATACTCCGAACAGGTGGGCAGATACCGGCACGACATGGGCAACATCGGCGACACCGCCCACTTGTAAGCGCGCAGCAGGTAGAGCAGCGACGTTTTACCGATGTTTCTCATAATTCAAACGCCAGTTTCTCCCACCTTCTGCGTAATGGTGCGAAAGGCTTTTGCGATTTCTTCGCGTAAACCCACGAACTCCGCAGTCAGCAGCGATTTCTTGGGATTAATCACCACGTCCACAGGAACATTCGGCGTTCCATGCAGACGAACCGCTTCGCGCAGCCGCCGCTTCATACGGTTGCGGTCAACCGCCGGACCTAACGCCCGCCCTACCGTAAATCCGACCCTGGCGCCCTCGCCTGCCTGTCGCCGCAAATAGAAGACCGTCATATGCGGGGCAAAGTGGCGGCGTCCCTGCTTGTACACGCTCTGAAAATCAGCATGCCGCAAGAGCCTGGCGCTGCGTGGAAACCCGGCGCCGGGTGCCGGCACATCACTACTGCCGTTAGGAGCGTTAGCGCCCACCGCTTGCGATCCAACTCTGTTTGCGGACACCTGTCCGGGAAAAGGGACTTCTATTCACGGAAGCCGGGTTTCACCGACACCCGTTTACGGCCCTTGGCACGGCGGCGCGAGATGACGGCACGGCCGGCCTTAGTCTTCATCCGGGTGCGAAATCCGTGCGTCTTCGAGCGGTGGCGCCGGTTGGGCTGGAAAGTGCGCTTGGGCATGAACTGTGGCTGCTCCTGATTCCTTCAAGGTCGTGTAAGCGAAAGGAAAGTATAAATGACCAGCGGCAAGACGGGCAAACGGGCACTCCGAGCGAGTAGACGATCCGGACAATTCCAAATCAGGAATACCGCTCCTCAAACTCTTGCTTCACTGCATCGAAAATTCAGGTCATTCCACGTTGCGGAATCACTGCGAGAATATTTCTGCGCTGTCAGGCTACCCACGCACTCCGCGATTCATCGCAAGACTGCACAACTCACGCGGCAGTTATAAATTGAACACTTGACAGAAGCTTGATTCGAGTTCTGAATCGTATGGGTCGAGAAAAAAATCTTCGCGCAAGTTTTTCTTACCGCGAAAATTTTTATGCTAGTATGCGGGACTGGTTGGGTTCTCTGAAGCCATCCGTTCCCCAGGAATTACTGCTCGGTAGTTTGCGGATATTTTCTCTTATACAGATTTGAGCTGTCCGGTCGCCACAGCGGCCCTTTAAAGATTTTTCTTATGTCAGGTTCCGGCACAACACTAGCTCCCAATCCGTGGCTGCGCGTTCTCGATGCGCTCGAAAAGAAAATCAATCGCCATTCCTACGACACCTGGCTTAAGCCCACGCGTTACAGTCATTCCAACGGGGGCATTCTTTTCGTGCGCGTTCCCAGCGCCGATTTTCGCCATGTCGGGGACAAATACGCGGACCTGATCCAGGAAGCCCTGGATAACCTCGGCCTCGAATATCAGGATGTGCAGTTCGTGACGGACGTCGGTCCAGCGGCTACGCCGGTCCGCCACGACGGTGGGCTTTCCCTTCATGCGGCTGCGGCAACGCCAACCACGCATGCTTCCCAGGCGCGTTTCGACTGGGACGGCGCCGCCCAACTGAATCCCCGCTACACCTTCGACGCCTTCGTCATCGGCAGCGGAAACCAGTTTGCCCACGCCGCCTGCCAGGCAGTCGCCGAGCGTCCTTCAAAAGCTTATAACCCGCTCTTCTTGTATGGTCCTGTCGGCATGGGCAAGACCCACCTGATGCAGGCCATCGGACACGAAATCAAGCGCTCGGCCCCGCAAGCTGCCATCTGTTACATATCCAGCGAGAAGTTCACCAACGACATGATTAACTCGCTGCGTTATGACAAGATGACCAGCTTCCGCGACCGTTATCGCTCGGTGGATGTGCTGCTGATTGACGATATCCAGTTCCTCGCGCAGAAGGAACGTACCCAGGAGGAGTTCTTCCATACGTTTAACGCGCTGCACGAGTCGATGAAACAGATCGTCATTGCCAGCGACCGCCCGCCAAAAGAGCTGGCGGAGATTGAAGACCGGCTGCGCAGCCGCTTCGAGTGGGGATTGATCGCCGATATCCAGCCGCCGGATTTAGAGACTAAGGTAGCGATCCTGCAAAAGAAGGCGGAGAACGAGAAAGTCAGCCTGCCGACCGATGTCGCGCTGTACATTGCTTCCAACATCCGGTCGAACGTTCGCGAGCTGGAAGGCGCCCTCATCCGTTTGGTGGCACACTCGTCGCTGATTGGCGCTGACATCACCCTGAGCTACGCCCAACAGGTCTTAAAGAATTTTATCGACTCGCAGGCGCGCAAGGTGACCATCGAATCCATCCAGAAGGCGACCGCGGAACAGTTTGGTCTGCGCCTGGTGGAAATCAAGGCCAAGAACAATTCCCGCGCCATCGTCTATCCTCGCCAGATTGCCATGTACCTGGCCAAACATCTGACCGAGGCGTCATTACCAGAGATCGGGCGGCAGTTTGGCGGCAAGCATCACACCACGGTGCTGCACTCGGTGGAGAAGATCGAAGAAGCACGGAAGACCGACAAAGATTTAAACAGGTTGATCAATAAATTGACCGAGCAATTAGGCGGGTAATTCGCGACTTCGAATCGTTTTTCCACTTCGTACCCCACAAATTCTTCGCCAGCCCTGTGGAGCCCATGTGGAAACTGTGAATGACGGGCAACAATCTCGGAAGAAGGCTGGAAAGTAGTTGGAACCCCGAAGCCACAGGGAGCGATTTTTGACATTAGGGTTTGGGATGGAAGTGGCTGGCAGTGGGCAGGTTGAGGCAGTTTTCCACTTTTCCGAAGCGCCTGCTATTACTGCTGGTTTATAGGGTTTTGTATTTGATATAAGGAAGTAATCAAAGTAGCCAGGGGAATGGCATCTATGCCGGTTGAAGCAATCGCCTCTGCGACGGGAACCTCCATCATGGAAATCACGGTCAGCAAGTTCGAACTCCTGCGCGAACTCACTGCAACGCAGGGAGTGGTCGAGCGCAAGACCACGATTCCCATCCTGTCGAACTACCTTTTCGAAGCCGCGGGAGACAAGCTATCGCTGACCGCAACCGACCTTGATCTGAGCCTGCGGACCTCCTGTACCGCTAAGGTTAAGAAAGAGGGCTCCTGCACCATTCCCGCCCGCAAACTTCATGACTATGTGAAGTTGCTGCCTGACGCCGAAATCACCATCAAGTTATTGGATAACCACTGGGTCAGCATTCGTTGCGGACGCTCCAATACCAAGATGGTAGGCATGGCCCGTGCCAACTTTCCGACGCTGCCAGTTTTCCCGAATTCCGGGGTCGTGAAGATTCCTGCCCAGGTTCTGCGAGGCATGATTGCCAAGACCGGATTCGCCATCGCCAACGAGGAGTCCCGCTATACCTTGAATGGCGGATTGATGGTTATCAAGCCCGAATCCATCACCATGGTGGCGACCGACGGACACCGCTTGGCGCACGTCGAGCGCTCTGGAGAAAAGTTTGATGGAGTCTCCGGAGAGTTGAAGACTCTTATTCCTAAAAAGGCTATGGATGAGCTGAAGTCGCTGCTCGATTCCACCGAGGCCGAATTCATCGAGTTTGCCAAAGACGAGTCGACGCTTTATTTCCGCATCGGTCAGCGTTTGCTGACCTCGCGCCAATTAACGGGGCAGTTCCCGAATTTCGAAGCCGTACTGCCCAAAGACAACAGCAAGAGCATCAATCTGCACGGAGACGAACTCGCTGCCGCCATCTCCCGAGTGGCCCAGTTTGCCGACGAGCGCTCCCGCGCCGTCCGCATCAAGCTGGAAAAAGGAGAGCTGAAGCTTTCCGCCTCATCCAGCGAAACCGGAGAATCCGAAGATTCGCTTGAAACCGACTACAACGGCGAATCGCTGACCATCGGTTTCAATGCGCAGTACATCATCGATTTCCTAAAAGCTGCCGGGCACGGCGACGTAAAGCTGGAACTGAAGGATCCCCAATCCGCCGGCCAGCTACGGCCTGCGGACAGCGAGGATTACAAGTACCGCTATATTGTTATGCCCATGAGGATCTGAGAAGGAGCAATTGTTAGTTTGCGATTCTCTGTACGATTGGGCGTTACGACTGTTTTGCTTCTGGTATTGGCTTGTGCTCAAAGCACCTCGCCGCTGGATTCCTCGCTCGCTGCCAACGTTTATACGAACTTTTTCTTCCGCTTTCGATACCCGTTCTCTGCTTCGTGGGTCCCTGAGTCCGCAACCGATCAACTCCAGCGGGAAAGTCCATCTTGCCTGGGAAATCCGGCGGAATTAGGGGTATCCTCCCCCTCCAGGAATCTCCACAACCTTTTGACATTGAGGCGTACTTTTCCCGCCCACGGCTCGATTGGGGAGTTCAAAGCGACAGAGTGGGTCATCGCAGAAAATGTTTCGGGAGATCCGGTTGTTGTCAGCGGGAAGGAATGCCTGGAGAAGATGGCGAAACGCGCTCCTGACTACCGCCTGCTGTCGACCCGCGACATTCGCGAAGTTAAACTTGGGGGCATAACCTTCTTCCGGTTGGACTTGGCAGGCCTCTCTCCATCGAATGTAAAGATGCAGGAAACAGCCTTCTTCGCTTTGACGAAGGGTCATGCTCTGGGATTTGTTCTGACCGCGCCCAATGAGCAGGTGATGGCGAACATGATTACCTCTCTGGAGAAGGTGAAATTCTTCTAAACCGCAAAACTTAAGCTCATACCTGCGCGAATAGGTATAATCCACCCGGCTCGGATCTGTGGAGGTCTTCCCATGCTCAAAGGCTTCAAGCAGTTCATCCTTCGCGGCAACGTGATCGATATGGCGGTTGGCGTCGTGATCGGCGCAGCCTTCGCCACAGTCGTTGGGGCATTCACCAAAGATCTGCTTACGCCCTTCATCGCTGTCCTGGTCGGGCAGCCCGACTTCTCCTACGTCGGCTTCAAAATCGGAAACACCGCTTTCCCGGTCGGCGACTTCATCAATGCTCTGGTGGCGTTCCTGCTGGTAGCCGCCGCTGTCTACTTCTTCGTCGTCACCCCGGTCAATGCATTGGTCGCCCGCATGCGCAAGGCGCCCGAGCCGGCCGATCCCACCACCAAGAAGTGCCCGGAGTGCCTGAGCGAAATTCCCATTCAGGCCAAACGCTGCGCCCATTGCGGCCAGCCCGTGGTCTGAAAACTAGCGAAGGTACATGTCCCTCATTCCGGCGCGCGTTGTCCTGATTAGACGCGAAGTTCTCGCCTCGGTCAGAGACAATAGCGCTAGATGAAAAACCTCGCAGGAATTGCCTGTCTCCTCGTCATCGCTCTGGTTCTTTCATCCTGCGGCGGTGGAAGCGCGATGTCGTCAGGAGGCGGATCCGGAGGCAGCGGAGGTAGTGGTGGAACGGGCGGTACAGGCGGAACCGGTGGCACCGGCACCCCCGGTTCGAGCAGTGATTGCAGCGCGATGAGCCTCGGCCTGGGAGCAAGCCTGGGCGGCTTCCGGCCCTTTCCTAACGATAATGCCTGGAACCTCGATGTTTCCAATGTTGCCGTCGACCCAAACTCCAGCGGCATCATTAACAACTTCGTAGGTAGCGTCGGGCTGCATCCCGACTTCGGCGCTGGAGAATATCAGGGATCCAACATGGGTATCCCCTACACCGTAGTCGACGGAACTCAGGCCCTCGCCACTATCAATTTCACCGCCTATGGAGACGAGAGCGATCCGGGGCCAATGCCCGTACCGGCAAATGCTGCCATCGAAGGCGACCCGAACCCAGGTAGCGGCGACCGCCACGTGCTGGTCCTTGATAAAGACAATTGCTTTCTTTACGAACTTTACAGCTCACATCCCGGCAGCAACGGCAGTTGGGATGCGGGCTCAGCCGCAGTATGGGACCTGCTCGCCAGCGAGCAACGACCCTGGGGATGGACATCAGCCGATGCCGCCGGCCTACCGATCTTCCCCGGCCTGGTCCGCTTTGACGAAGTTGCCGCCGGAGAGATCAAGCATGCTCTACGCTTCACTTTGCCCCAGACAAGCAATTCTGTCGTCTTGCCGGCCACACATTTTGCGGGAAGTTCCAATGGCGCCCCTCCCATGGGCACGCGCATGCGCCTGAAATCCAGCTTCGATACTTCCTCTTTTCCGGCCAGCGTAAAAGTAATCCTGGCGGCCATGAAGAAGTACGGTCTGATCCTCGCCGACAATGGCAGCTCGATGTACATCAGCGGCGCGCCTGACTCTCGCTGGAGCAACGACGACCTGCATACCCTCGGCCAGGTGCCATCATCGGCCTTCGACGTCTTGCAGTTAGGAACTGTGTATACGCAGAGCTCGATCCCGCAGGGAGCGGCCCCGGTAATTTCCAGCTTCACGGCTTCCGGGACTTCGGGCGGCAACGTGACCCTCTCTTGGACCGCCGAGAACTCTTCCTATTTCGTTGTCTCTCCCGGAGTCGGCGCTATCCGTGGTAACTCCGCAGTCGTCGCCCAGACCCAGAGCACTACCTATACTCTCTACGCCACCAATGCCTACGGACGGACCGAGGCGACGGTCCACGTTCCTTAAAAACCAGATACTGAGAACTCCATTACCAAAGTTTGGCGTGCTGCCCGCAAGTGGTTGTGACAATTGCGCTTAGCTGTTCCAATGTCACTGAGGCTTGTCCCCCAGCCCAGCCCCATTTAGGAGCCGTTGAGATTTCGTGGCTGCCAGTCCGCAATCGTGGAGGAGGATAACCTTCGCCGGCAAGGTTTTTATCGGCCTTGTCGTGTTGATGGGCGGCGTTGTCCTCGCCGCCGCGGCCGCCAGTCCCTCCAGTTACAACATCGCTGAATTCCTTTGTTACCTGTTGATCGCCTTACTGGCCTCGCGCTTTACCGTCAACCTTCCCGAGATTGCCGACACCATGTCGGTGAATTTCCTCTTTGTATTAATTGGCGTCATCGAGCTGAGTTTCGCGGAGACACTCTTTCTTGGGACGATTGCCGTCCTGGTTCAGTCGCTCTACCGCTCGCGTTTCCGTCCTATCAGGGTGGCATTTAATCTTTGTGCCAGCGCAATAGCCATCGTGCTGGCTTATGCGATCTACCACCAGCCTCGGCTGCACGGTCCATTCCAGGCCCAGGCGTGGTTGATCGGCATTTCCGCCACGGTATATTTCATCGCCGACACCGGATCCATTGCTACGGCGATCGCCCTCATCGAGCGCCGCTCGCTGCGTACGCTTTGGGCGACTTGTTATGGCTGGGCTGTTCCTTACTATGTCGGGGGCGCCGCCCTTGCCGGACTGGTTGCCCTGCTCAACCGTAACTACCCCTGGGAGACTTCGCTGCTTGTCCTGCCCGTGGTGTACGTGGTCTACCGTTCTTACCGCTTGTACATGAGTAAAGTGGAAGACCGCCGGAACCATGTAGAGGAGATGGCCAATCTGCACTTGCGCACCATCGAAGCGCTGGCTTTGGCCATTGAAGCCAAGGACCAAACCACCCATGAACACCTGGAACGCGTGCAGGTGTATGCCATCGAAGTGGCAAAAGAGATGAAGCTGTCGCCGAAGGAAATCGAAGCCCTGCACGCGGCAGCGCTGTTGCACGATATTGGAAAACTCGCGGTCCCGGAGCACATCATCTCCAAACCCGGCCGTCTGACCCCGGAAGAATTTGAAAAAATGAAAATCCACCCGGTGGTCGGCGCGGAAATTCTCGAGCATGTTCGCTTCCCTTATCCGGTAGTTCCGATTGTTCGCGCCCACCACGAAAAATGGGACGGCACCGGCTACCCAAAAGGACTCAAGGGAGAAGAAATCCCCATCGGCGCCCGCATTCTCTCCGCGGTAGATTTTCTCGACGCGCTGGCTTCCGACCGGCAATACCGCCGTGCCCTGCCGCTGGACCAGGTCGTCAAGCTGCTGGTGCAGGATGCCGGCAAGGCTTTCGATCCTAGGGTCGTCGATGTATTGCAGAAGCGTTATCGTGACCTCGAACGCCTGATCACCCCGTCTGCCACCGAGGCCGATCCAAAACTTTCTACGGAAGTGAAAGTGGAGCGCGGAGACGCTCCCGACGCCGGATTTGAACGCAATACCCGCAAGGAAGGACAAGAAACGAATTTTGTGGCCGCCATCGCCGCGGCCCGCCAGGAGGCGCAGACTCTATTCGAACTCAGTCAAGACCTTGGTGGTTCGCTGAGCCTCGATGAAACCCTCTCGGTATTTTCGGTCAAGCTCCGCCGCCTGGTGCCTTACGACGCCATTGCTATCTACATTCGCCGGGGGAACGAATTGGTCCCTGAGCATGTCAGCGGAGACAATCACCGGCTGTTCTCGTCACTGCGAATTCCGATCGGCGACGGCCTATCCGGCTGGGTGGCGCAGAACAAGAAGGCGATTATCAACGGCAATCCCTCGGTTGAGCCTGGCTACCTGAACGATCCCACCAAGTTCAGCACTTTGCGCTCCGCTCTGGCCATACCGCTGGACGGCCTGGAGGGGGTGGTCGGAGTGCTTGCGTTGTACAAGGCCGATCCGGATGCTTTCACCTCAGACCACCTGCGAATCCTTCAGGCCATCAGCCTGAAGATGGGCCTTGCCATCGAAAACGCCCTAAAGTACCAGCAGGCCGAAGGTGCGACCGATACCGATTTTCTCACCGGGCTTCCCAATGCCCGCGCCCTGTTCTTGCAACTGGACCGCGAACTGGCCCGTTGCAAGCGCGAAGGATCAAGTTTGGTGGTATTGGTATGCGACCTCGATGGTTTCAAGCAGGTCAACGACCGCTTCGGACATCTGGAAGGAAATCGTGTCCTGCGCCTTTTCGCCCACGCGGTTCGCGGCACCAGCCGCGAGTATGACTATGTCGCGCGCATGGCCGCTGACGAATTCGTGATCATCGCTCCTGGGATGACGGCCGAGGCCGCCGCCAAGAAATCTCACCAGCTGCGTCAGCTCGCCAAGCAATCCGGCCAGGAAGTTTGTGGGGAAGAGATCGTATCGCTGAGTACCGGCCATGCCTTTTTCACCAAAGATGGAGAGGACGCAGAGACCCTGCTGGCTGAAGCCGACCGTCGCATGTACTCGGAGAAGCAGAAGCAGCCTTATCGCAAGACTCGCAGACTCTACCCCCGGCTGAAGTGCCGCGTCACTATCGAGCTGCGTTCAAAAAACAGCGAAGCCATGCACCTGGGGAATTTGATCGACATCAGCCTGGGCGGATGCTTTGTCGAAACCAGCGCCGTACCGCCCATCGGCTCGCTACTGAACCTGGTGTTTTCGTTCGATGATGGAAAGATTGAAGCCGAAGGTACCGTGATGCGCCTCGATCCTGGCAATGGTATCGCCATCCTGTTCCAGGACATGCGCCGCGAAGACCGCGGCAAAATCCACCGCGTGCTCGAGTTTGTCCAGAGCGCGTCCAGCGCCTATGACAAACGTTACTTCGAAAAACTAATGCTGAAGCGCTAGTTCACGCATTTACAACCGTTCCCTGACCAGCTCCTCAATCCGCTGCAAAACCTCATCCTCGGACAATTGAGTGGAATCCACCAGGACTGCATCTGCGGCAGGAACCAATGGTGAGACCGGCCGGGTCCGGTCGCGCTTGTCGCGGTCTCGCAATTCCGCGGCAACGGATTCCGCCGACGCCGCAGAGCCCTTGACCCGGGTCTGTTCCAGTCGCCGCTGTTCTCGCACAACCGGATCGGCATCGAGGAAGATTTTGATCTGCGCATGGGGAAAAACCTTGGTGCCGATATCCCGCCCTTCCATCACGATGCCCCCACCCGAACCCATCTCCCGCTGATGCTCTACCATCCACTCCCGGACCTTGGGATGCACTGAAATCCGGGACGCCGCTTCGGTGACATCGCCCTCGCGCACCCGCTGGCTGACATCACGTTCATCGAGCACCACCCGATTCCCCCCTACCGTCGGCTCCAGCCGGATCGCGGAATCGTTGGCCAATTTCACCAGCGCGTCTTCATCATCAAACGAAATGTCCCATTCAATTGCTTTGAGAGCAAGTGCACGATACATAGCGCCGCTTTCCAGGTTGACGTATCCGAGTTTGCGTGCCAGACGGGAAGCGATCGTACTCTTCCCGGCCCCAGCCGGGCCATCAATAGCAATAACCAGCCGTTTCGGCGAATCGTTCATCGTCCGGGTAATTGTACACACCAGCCACAGGCAAACCCGCGTACCGATCTCCTACTGCTGCGCCACCTGCCCCCGGACCGCAACAATGAAAGCATCTACCCGCAAGCCGACAGGAAGCTGTTGCCCAGGCTCTAACTCAACGAGGGTCTCCAGGATCTTCCGGTCCACTCGTTCGGTGGGTTCATCCGTGCGAATATTCTTCGGCCCCAGCTGTTCACTCACTCGCACCACCCGACCCCAGAATTTCTTATTGCCGAATGCATCGGCGGTAACGTAAGCCTTCTGCCCGACTGCCACTTTGGAAACCTCGGTCTCATCCACATCGACCCGAACCCGCAGAATATTCTTGTCTCCGATGGTCACAATCGGATCAGGCACCGTCGATGAGTTGGAAACGCTCTCTCCGTTGCGATGATGCTTGCGCAGCACGGTTCCATCGATAGGAGAGCGAATGATTGTCTTTTCGTAGCGGGCCTTGGCTTCTTCCAGATTCGCCTGTGCCAGCCGAAGATCGGCCTCCGCCATCGACTGATCTTCCTCGCGCGCGTGATCGTCGACGAGGGAATGGTGCTCGGAGGCTTCGCGATACTTGGCTTGCGCCACATCATATTCGCGTTCGTAGCGTTCGTATTCCTCCCGCGAGATCACGCCGGCCTCGAACAATCTGCGGCGCCGCTCTCTTTCTGCGTTAGCGTTGATCATCACCGCTTCGGTTTCGTGCACGCTGGAAAGAGCCTCCGCCCGTTCCTGCTGCCGGGCGCCATTCAACACTTTGCGGAGCGTGGCTTGCCGCGCGTTAACCTGCGCCTCGGCGGAGAGCACTTGTGCGCGGTAGTCGCCATTCATGAGAACCGCGAGAACCTGTCCGCGCTTGATACTGTTCCCTTCCTCCACATTCACGGATTTGAGCTTCCCACTCAATTCGGAGCCGATTTGAATGTCTTCGGAAATGGGTTCAACCCGGCCCGGGCCCGCGACCAGTTGCGGCCCTGAGGCTGGCTGGCTAGTATTCTTCGCGGCGCTGACTTTTTCCGCATGACCGGCGAATAGTTTGAGAGAAACCATCAACACAAGGGCTGCGGCGGAGATGAGGATCAAGCTCTTCTTCATAGAAAACTCCTTAAAGCTGGTGGTTCGCTGGTTGCGAAAGGCCAGCGGTGAAAAACGCCGGTAGGGCTTTGGCGTCGGGTAAATTCGAGTCCGCGATCATCCCGTCCTCAATGCGGATGGTTCTGTCGGCAAATTCCATGACCCGCGAATCATGCGTCACAATCACCACCGCCCGCCCGCGGTCATGTGCCAGCGCCCGCATCATTTCCATCACATTGCGGCCGGTGTGGGAATCGAGAGCTGCCGTCGGTTCATCCGCCAGCACAATCTGCGGATCGCCCGCCAGGGCTCGCGCGATTGCAACCCGCTGCTTCTGTCCCCCGCTCAGGTCGGCAGGAAAGCTGTGATACTTGTCCGCCAGGCCAACCTGCTCCAGCAACTGTTGTGCCCGCTTCTTGCCGGCCGAGGTTTCCACTTTTTTAAGGTCCAGCATCAACTCCACGTTTTCTCCGGCAGTCAATGTCGGAAACAGATTGAACCCCTGAAACACGAATCCAATGTGATCCAACCGGATCGCGGCCATCTGCTTCGGCTTCAACCCGGTAACTTCCTGTTCCGCGATTCGAATACTGCCCGAAGTCGAACTTAGAATGCAGCCCATGATGGAAAGCAGGGTTGTCTTCCCGCTGCCGGAGGGTCCGACGAGCATCACCAACTCTCCCGGGTGCACGTCCAAGTCCACGCCACGTAGGGCCGGAACTTTAGCGGTGCCTTCGGCGTAAGTCTTGGTCAATTCGCGAACTGCAATGGCTGGATTCATCATTTCTCCCCATCAACCCTTGAACACCATGGCCGGGTCAAGCCGCGTCACCTTATTGATGGAAACCAGGGCCGCAGTGGTGCACATCAGCAGCGTGAGAAAGAACATTCCTACCGCCATAGGCCACGGCATCAGAATGGCCGCTCCTCCCTCCTGGCTTGCTCGTACCACAAATGCGCTGACGATCATTCCCAGGCCATAGCCGATCACGGCGCTGATCGCCGCCTGCGTGAGGATGACCTTATAGACGTAGCTGTTGGGCGCGCCCATTGCTTTGAGGGTCCCGAATTCTTTGAGGTGATCGACGGTCGTGGCATAGATGGTCTGCGCCACCACCACAAAACCGACCACCAGCCCCAGCACAGCCGCCAGCAACACCGCTACTCCGGCGCCGGTCGTGAACATCCAATAGATCTGCGTCATTCGGCTGAACTGCTTGCTGGTGAAAACCTCTACGTCAGTCAAGTGATCAAGCAGGACACGGCGAACCGTTTCCAGATCGGCGCCGGGGGCAAGTTTGACCAGGATGAAAATGGTCTGATCGTCGGCAACCCCGCTGTATTGTTGGGCCCGCTTGAAAGTGGTGAAGACATACGGTGATGTCGTGAAGGAGCGGATGCCATGGGTAAATCCCACCACCCGCGCCCGCTTGCCATTCATTTCGAAGACTTCGCCAACGCCGTTCACCTGCAGCTTCTGCTTGTAAATGTCGTCGAGGATGATGGCATCGGGCCGCTTCAGGTCTTCCGGATTACCCTGCACGAGGTTCCAGGGTTGAGCTAACGAGGAGTCAGGATTGATTCCCACGATCTGCACAGACTCGTTGCGGCCATCAGGACGCTTCCACTGCGTCCAGTGGATGATCAGCTTTTGTGCATCGGCTACGCCGGGTACGGCGCGGGCTTGATAGAGCTTGCGCTCACTGAATGGCACGCCCAGCTCGACATAAGGTACATGCTTCGAGGTGATCCACAGGTCAGCGCCGGAGTTATCGACCAAACTAGATGTGGTCTCGGTGAAGCCTACGAACAATCCCAGCTCCACAACAATCAGCACCACTGCAAAAACAATTCCGGTGACCGTTACTGCCAGGCGAACTTTGTCGTGAAATAAATTTCGGCGCGCGAGGGGAGGCATATCAGTTGCCCCCCTTCAGCATTCCGCGGAGAACGGCATCCAGCATGGCTTCCTGCCGTTCCTGAAAGGGACGCCACTCTACCCACAGGTCACACCTTTTCGCGATGTCGAGAGAAATCACCCCATGCACCCCGGCCCATAGCGTCTGCGCGATCAGGTCGGCATTGCTGAGATCAGCGCGAAAACGACCTTCCGCCATCGCCTCATGCACGGTTTGCATAAGCATCGCGTAAGCGTCAACCTCAGGATTGCCCTTAATTTCCTGATCGGACTCGGTGAGCTCCGCCGGGGGATGCGAAGTCATGAACATCAGCTTGTAATGGTTGGGATGACGAAGGCCGAACGCGATGTAAGACCGCCCAATCTGCTTGATGCGCTCGACAGGATCGGTGGGCAGTGGTGTTTTCTGAAACTCCTCCGCTAAGCGGGCGAAGTCCTCATTGCACAGTTCGTGGAACAAATCTTCTTTGTCGGCAAAGTGGACGTAGATGGCCGTCGGAGAATACTCGATCTTCTCCGCCACTTGCCGCATGGAAACCCGATCGTATCCATGCTCGCTGAACAGCTCCCGCGCCGCATCCAGAATCTTGTCGCGGGTTTCCGACCGTTCTCTTTCTCTGCGTTCTTTCACGCCCATAACGCCGCCTTCTAACTTAACAATGTTAAGTTAACACCGTTAACTTAAGACACGGCGATCTGAGATGTCAAGCAAAATTTGCAGAATTTTGAGGATGCAGCAGATGTGCCTTATTTATGTATGACTTGGCGGAAATTGTGAGAGAGCTAGCGTCTTGGAGTTCCCATGACTCGATCGACTTTGGAACCAGGTCGCTCGGGCGTAATCGCCAATTGGATTAGCGGACCTCTGTCTCCGGGAACAAAATTGAGCTCCCGCACGCCCATGAGGGCTTTGACGGATTCCTTTACCCGCGAGCGCGAGACAAAGTTGCCAAAAAACGCCTCCAATTCCTGCTGGTCGGCGGCACCAACCGTGTCGAGATACTTCGAGAGCAGCGCCGAAAGTGCGGCAGCTTGCGAAAGCTCGATCCCTTCGCGCACGGCATCAGGGGCCCATCGATAGAGCACATCCCAAAACGCGCCTTCTTCCTTCTTGTAATCGACGCGGGTTATGCGCAGCTTCGACCATAGTTCCGTCAAAGACTTATCCAGGACGGCAGTTGAGACCCCTCCCCCGAGAGCCTGCTGAAGTTGCGGCTTCGAGATCGGCCCACGTTCCTGGATCGCCGCGAAAGTGTCGCAGGCCAGATCTGAATATTCCGACCGCGGCCCCGCCTTCGGAGCCGCCTTGGGATTGCGTTCGCCCACCAGCGCATAGAAATAAGGAAAGACCGATGCTGCCACCAGGAAGGTACTGTTCTCTCCCAGAAGGTTGGCCTCGTAGGCACATCGCTCGCGCAGCATGCGAACCATGAGCTCCGTTGCCTCGTGCGCCCGTGGATCGGCGAACGCATGCTGCCATGTAGGCAGGTTCTCTCCCGAGCCGGCCCACGCACCGATAAAAGTGGGAAGCAGCACGGCCGGACGAAGAGGGTACATCAAAGCAAATCCGACCGACTCGATAAAGCTGCAGGCATCCTCGAGCGTGCGCACAGGTGTGCCATTGAGCCGCCACTTTTCGCGTCGCAGTTCTTCCAATTCCTGATTGGTCATAAGGAGCTGGCTTTCAAATCCGCTTGAACGCCTTTTGAATCTCCTTCATCGAGTATCGCAGAACCACCGGCCTGCCGTGCGGACACGACATGGGGCACTCCGTCCGGGAGAGCTCCTGCAACAGCCACTCCATTTTGTTCTGTTCCAGCGGCATATTTACCTTGATCGCGGCATGACAAGCGATGGACGCCGCAATCCGGGCCCGGACCTTTTCCATATTTAAGGACTGCTCTTCGCGGGCGAACTGCTCCAGCAGTTCACAGAGCATCTTCTCGATCTGGGGAGCATCCACCCCAGCGGGGGCAACCTTGATCGCGATACTGCGAGCTCCAAAGGGCTCCGCCTCGAAACCATTTTGGTTGAGCTCGTCGGAAAGCTCCGAGAACACGGCTTGCTGGGCCGGAGTCAGTTCAATCAACAACGGCATCAGCAGCCGCTGACTTTCCACTCTCTGCGCCGCGCGCTGCTTCAGCACTTTCTCAAACAGCACGCGCTCATGGGCCACGTGCTGGTCGACGATCCAAAGCCCTTCATGGTTCACCGCAAGAATGAACGACTCGCGAATCTGACCCAGGGGTTTTAGAGAGGCCAGCTGCGGCGCTAAATCCTCGGCGACTTCGAATTCCTCCGGTTCCGGAGGTGTACAGCCGTCCGTGGGAAAAAAATGCTGCGGCAGTTGCGCTACTGCAACGGCGGCATTAGCCTCGACCGAAATCGCTCCGTCAAATTGAATGCGCTCGGTTACCGGAGGCAGCTCCGGGGCCCGTAGTGAGAATCCTTGCCCGCCGGAAGCCTGCAGCACCTGCCAGCCGGCCGCCATGGCACGCGCTCCGGGCGTGAGCGAGGGGCTGGCGGTCGGGTGAGCATTCACCTCGGTTACAAACTGGGGTACCGGCCTCGCTTTCATCAACGCCGACCGGACTGAATCGCGCACGAAGTCGTGCAGTACTGTTTGCTGCCGGAACCGCACTTCGATCTTTGACGGATGCACATTGACATCCACTTCGCCGCTGGGCAACTCCAGAAAGAGCAACACCACGGGAAAAACCGTCGGTGGCAGGATGTTGCGGTACGCCTCCAGAATCCCGTGCTGCACCAGCCTGTCGCGAATCAGGCGGCCGTTTACGAAAACGTAAATGGAATTGCGGTTGAGCTTCTGGATCTCCGGCTTGGAGACAAACCCATGCAGCCGGAGCTCACCCGGCTCCTTTGGCGCTTCGTCCTCTTCCGTCCTGCGCCAGGGCGGAGGCTGGGGCAGTCCGACATGCTCAAGCGGCTGCATGGCAGCGAGCGGGATCAGTTGGTCAAGCGTCTCTTTGCCGAAGACCTGATACACGCGCTCGCTGTGGCTCGCCACCGGTGGCGCTACCAGCATGGCATTGGTCGCGGAATGCAGTTCAAAGTGCTTGTCGGGATGCGCCAGGGCGTAATGTGTGACGAGCGACGCGATGTGGGACAGCTCAGTCGACTCTGACTTCAGAAACTTCTTGCGGGCGGGAGTATTGAAGAACAGGTCGCGAATGGTGATCGAAGTTCCAGCCGGCAGTCCGGCCTCTTCGACCTTGAAGATCTTTCCGCCGTTGATCTCGACGATCGTCCCCGCCTGATCCTCAGGAGCCCGGGTCTCCAGATGCAAACGCGAAACCGAAGCGATCGATGGCAGCGCCTCGCCCCGAAAGCCCAGGGTCGCGACGCTCAGCAGATCCTCGGCATCTTTGATCTTCGAGGTGGCATGCCGCTCAAACGCCAGCAGCGCGTCATCGCGCACCATGCCACAGCCGTTGTCCACGATCTGGATCAGCTTCTTGCCGCCGGCTTCTACATTCACTCGTATGCGGGTAGACCCGGCGTCCAGCGCGTTCTCCAACAGCTCTTTGACCACGGACGCGGGACGCTCCACCACCTCGCCGGCGGCGATTTTGTTAGCAACGTTCTCCGAGAGGACGTGGATGCGGCCCATAGTTGTCTATCCCCACTAAACCTTACTCGACTTTGTCATCCCGAGCGAAGCCGGGGGATATTGAGTTTCAGCGGGGACATCACGAGTTTCGCAGATGCCGCCAGCGAAGGCAAAAACGGATGGACGCGGCAAAGTACAACCCAAAAAACAAACGGTGCAAGCTTATTGCCTGCACCGTCCCTAAACCTTTGCGACCCTTATTTTTTAACGGGCGCGGGCTCGCTTTTCGCGTACTTGCGGCGGAAGCGCTCCACGCGTCCTGCCGTATCCAGCATCTTTTGCTTGCCGGTAAAGAACGGGTGGCAATTCGAGCAAATTTCTACGTGGATGTCGCCGCGATGGGTCGACCGCGTGGTGAAGCTGTTCCCGCACGCGCACAAAACGCGTATCTCGTTGTAAGTGGGATGGATGGCTGCTTTCATGGAATCTGCTGGACCTCGTTTCGAGTCATTAGATTCTACAAGACCTGTGCGAGATTCAGCAACCAAGCCACCTGGAGAGACGTGAGCTCGGCTACGTCTCGGGAGAGCCAGAAGACTCAAGTGCGAACAGCGAAAACGGCAGGGCCGACCCCCTGCCGTTCCATTGACCTGAATCAATTCTGCTACTTACCGCGATTCACTGCCTTCTTCAACTCGGCCCCTGGTGTGAACTTGGCAACTTTGCGGGCAGCGATCTTGATCGTGGCCCCGGTTTGCGGATTGCGCCCATTGCGGGCTTTTCTCTGCGAGACGGAGAACGTACCAAAACCAATTAACGCCACCCGATCTCCTTTCCGCAAAGACGAAGTAATACTCTCCACGGCCGTGTCGATCGCCATGGCGGCCTGCGATTTACTCATGTCGCAACCGGCGGCAATTTTGTCAATGAGATCGGCTTTATTCATCTTCTCTCCTGAACAAGCTTCCTGGTACCCGCCAAAACGGGCGCTGGACGCATGTATTGAGTTTGGAATTCACCAACGGCCTCATTTAGCGCCGCTTTTCAGGCAATGTCAACTGTGAAAATCCCCGCCCGGTGCTTGTTTTGGCTCATTAGGCTATTCGGAAGTACATTTTTCTAAGAACTTGTTCGGACGGGACAAGCGGCGGAACGGAATTCGCTTTCCGGGTAACCGGCCAGGCGGGTTACTCCTCGTCCTCCTTCACTTCCCCTCGCTCTGCCCGCGCCTTCTCAATGATCTTTTCCTGAAGCTGCGACGGCACCACGTCATAGCGGTGCATTTCCATATTGAAGCTGCCGCGTCCCTGGGTCATGGCCGTCAAGTCGACGCCATAAGTAAGCATCTCCGACATGGGTACCTCGGCTTTCACAACCGTGGTGCCGCCTTTGTTATCCATGCCCTGGATGCGGCCGCGGCGGCTGTTCAAGTCGCCCATGATGGATCCGGCAAATTCATCCGGCACTGAAATCTCGGCCGACATCAACGGTTCGAGCAGCGTAGGCTTTGCTTGCTCCATGGCCTTCTTGAAGGCAATGCGCCCGGCCATTTGAAATGACAAATCGTTCGAATCAACGTCGTGATACGAACCGTCGTACAAGGTGACCTTAAAATCCACCACCGGAAATCCCGCCAGATACCCGCGGGCCGCCGCATCTTTGATTCCCTTCTCGACCGGCGGAATGTAGTTCTTGGGTATTGCTCCCCCGAAAATGTCATTTA